>Ga0307506_10000191_pt1 | contig 19251 bp, 20 predicted proteins | sample 25_S_MG_FD_202175 | JGI IMG/M metagenome (GOLD analysis project Ga0307506, IMG submission 202175) | Soil microbial communities from Populus trichocarpa stands in riparian zone in the Pacific Northwest, United States - 25_S | ecosystem: Environmental > Terrestrial > Soil > Riparian zone > Trees... | reverse complement strand
CCTGGGTTGGGAGGGCGGGGTTCTGGTTCCCCCTCTCCCGGGAGGGGGTGAGGGTCCCTGCGAAGCCGAATTCACAGACGCTGGAAGCCTCGCTTAACCGAACGGTATTGAGGCTAGACGCCATGGGCCTCACCCCACCACCCCCAGGCCGCCCGGTATCACGTCCACACTCACCGCCTCCCCCGCCGGCACCGGCCGCACCGGCTCGCCGCCGCCGAACATCCATAGATTGCGGTCGGCGGTGATCTCGGCCCGCCGGGTCTGTACGAATTCCACGGCAGGATGGCCGACGTGCTTGCCTGAGTAGACCTTCGGGAAGACGGCGAGGAGGGCTCGGCGCGACATGGCCTTGACGATCACCAGGTCGAGCAGCCCGTCGTCGATCCGCGCCGCCGGCGCGAGGCGCATGCCGCCGCCGAGGCGGGGGAGGTTGCAGGCGTTGGCGAACATCGCGCGGCCTTCCCAGGCGCCGCCGTCAAAGACGATCTTCAGGATCGGCGGCTCGAAGCGGGCCAGGGTCCGGATGACAGCCCAGGGATAGACCAGCGGTTGCGGCACGCGCCGGATCTGCTGGACAGCACGGGCGACTTCCGAATCGAATCCGACTCCGGCATAGCCGATACAGACCGTCTCCCCGATCCGGATCAGATCGATGCGCCGCACCGGCGCGGAGAGCGCGTGGCGGACGGCTGCCGCCAGCTCCCGCGGCACACCCAGGGTCGCCGCGAGATCGTTGCCGGTGCCGAGCGGGACGACGGCCAGCGCGCACCGCGTGCCGGCCAGCCCCTGGGCGGCGTGGTGCGCGGTGCCGTCGCCGCCCACCACGACCAGCCGCTCGACGCCGTCCTCCGCGGCCCGCCGCGCCTGCACCGCCAGGTCCGCGGCGTCGCGGCTGACGACGAAGCCCGCGCCGGCCTGGGAGGCCAGGATGCGGAGATCCGTGAACCGCGCGTGCGCGGTGCCACGGCCGGCGGCGGGATTGACGAGGAAGCGAATCAAGGTCGATCTCCAGCTCAGGCTTCCATGACCGCTGTCACATCGGCGGGAAGCGCGACGGAGCTTCTGCGCCGGTCGAGAGCGGTGACACAGAGGAGGACCGTGAAGGACGCCGCCAGCGAGATCGCCGTCGGCAGCGCTCCGGGCGGCAAAGGCGGCTTGGGAAGCGCGGGGAAGAGCTTCTGCTTGCCGAGGAATTCGAGGAGCAGGTTGAGCAGCGTGCCGGTGGCGATCGAAGCCGTGGCAGCGCGCGCCGTGACCCGCTGCCAGTTGAGCCCGACGGCGAGCGTCGGCGCCAGCGCGGCTCCGAAGGTGCCGAACGCGAAGGTGCCCAGCAGGGCGATCAGGTCGTCATAGACGAAAGCCAGACCGGCCGCCGCCAGCGTCACCGCCACCGTCGCCAGCCGTCCCCAAAGCAGCTCGCGCTGAACGCGCCGGCCCAGGGCCTTCGGCAGATCGCGGACCAGCACCGCCGAGCCGATGTTCATGAACGCGTCGGCGGTCGACATGATCGCCGCCAGGATGCCGGCGACGGCGAGGCCGGTGATCATCTCGGGAGCAAAATTGAGCAGGAAGAGCGGCGCCGCGTCGTCCGGCTGCGCCAGAGCCGGGAGCCGCCCCTGGGCCACCAGCGCCGGCACGGCGAGCCCCAGGCCGAGCCAGATCAGCAGGCAGAGGATCTGCGAGGAACCCAGTGTGAGAGGCATCCAGCGCAGGCGGCGCGGATCCTTGATCATGAAAAACTTATGGAGCATCTGCGGCTGGCCGAGCACTCCGATCCCGAAGACGAAGTAGAACCCCAGCGCGGTGAGCACCGGCGTCTTCCCGAACGGCTCCAGAAACTGCCGGCCGAAGCGCGGCGAGCCCGCGATGCTCGCGGTAATTCCTGGCAAGCCGCCCGCGACATCCATCGCGCACCAGAAGACCGCGATCGCCGCGAGGATCATCAGCGTCCCCTGGAAAAGATCGGTGTACACGCCCGCCAGCGCGCCGCCGGCCACGCTGTAGAAGAGCAGGACGGCGAGGCCGATCGCGACGCCCGCGCCCGGGCTCAGCCCGAGCACCGCCTCCAGCAGCCGGCCGAGAGCCAGGAGCTGCGTTCCGAGATAGCCGACTGTACCCACCAGAATCGCCGCCGCCGCCGTACCCGATGTCACCCGGCTGCCGAAGCGGCAGAGCAACGCGTCCGGAATCGTGTAGACCTCGCGCACCTCGGCGAGCAGCCGCAGGCGCTTGGCGACGGTCCATCCCAGGAGAGCCGAGGTGAAGCCGATCGGCAGATTGATGAAGAGCGAGGTGAGGCCGATGCGATAGGTGAGGCCCGGCCCGCCGAGGAACACGAAGCCGCTGAACGCCGCCGCCATCGTCACCAGGCCGGTCGTCAACACGCCGATCCCCTGCCCCGCGATCCAGAAGTCCTTTGGCGTCCGCGTCCGCCGCAACGCCCAGAGTCCGATCGCCAGGTTCACGAGCAGATAGACGAGAGCCGTCGCGACGAGGAGAGGCCGGTGGAGGATCGGCACGTCAGTCCTCCTCTTTCTGAAGCGCCCTCAGCTCCCGAAGCCTCTCCAGATCCTCCGCCCGCAGATCGAACCGCGCCGCGTACGTCCAGCAGACCAGAACGAACGGCACCGGGGCCAGGACGAACAGCATCAGAGCAGTGCCGAGCGGCAGTCCCCAGATGACGTCCGGCCCGCCACCGGGCAGAGCCAGGAGAGCCATGAAGCCGCCGGAGAGGACGATCCAGAGAACCAGCAGCGGCCAGCGCAGACGACCGGCTCCCAGACCGATCAGGGCGACCGGAAACGTCGTGACCGCCAGCGCGGCCACCCAGCGCAGGCCTGGAGCGTCGACGCAGAAGGCCAACAGGGCCGCCGGCGCGCAGAGCGACAGCAGGAGGAGAGCGGCACGTTGAGCCAAAGCCCAGGCAAGATATCATCCGCTATCATCCCGGGTATGCCCAAGCCGCAGATCCAGATCCTCGTCTGCACCAACGAGCGCCCCCCCGAGAACCCGAAGCCGAGCTGCGGCCTCCGCGGCTCCATGGAGGTCTACCACCGCTTCAAAGACCGCGTGAAAGAGCTCGGCGTCCGCGACCGCGTCATGGTCGTCCGCACCGGCTGCCTCAAGCACTGCAGCCAGGGCATCACCGTCGCCGTCTGGCCCTACAACCTCTGGTACCGCGGTGTGACCGTGGACGACGTCGAAGAGATCCTCCAACGCTCCGTCCTCGCGGACGGCCAGGAGGTCGAGCGGCTGCGGATGCCGGATATCAAGTGGGAGTGAAGTGAGGCTGATCAGGGCAATCGCTGGCTCAAGCTGCCCCCGTGATAGACACTGAGGTGACTATCGGGAGAGAGTCGATCGGGAAACACCGCAAAGTTGATGCCGTCGTCCCCATCTGTCTGGTTCTTTGCCGAGCGATAACGCATACCGGCGATCCTCCCGGAAGCGTAAGCCGCAGCTCCGAGAAGCTGGGTTGGCGGAGGCTCCTCTGACAGGCGCCAGACTCCTGTGAGCTCCGCAAGACTGGTACCGAGGCGTTGTCGTATCGAAGAGTCTGTCAGGTCCAGGAGCCGATTGAGAGCTCCCTCGATCGTGACATTCACCCACGGTGCGCGCTTGATGGGGAAGAGCTTTCCGGAAGAAGACTTGAAGTACTTCTCCGCCTCGATTTGAGCCGTGAGAGGATCCTCCGAGAAATAAATACTGCCAAATTGGCCACGAGGAGTGAAACGCGCGCCCGTCAAGGAAGCTCCCCCTGGCCAAAGCGGTTGGGGCGGACCGCTTTCCCCGGGGGGAGGCTTTTTCATCCATTCGTAATCCACGACCCGGCTCCAAGGACCGCCGGCCGAGATCAAAGGCAAAATCTTGAGGATTTCGTGAAGCGCCGCCCCTTGGAGCACTAGGAAGGAATCCCCATCAAGGCATTCTCCAGCATGTCTTCGACGACCTGAAAATGCCCTTCGAGAATAACTTCCATAGGCGTGCGCCGGCCCAGCTCCGGATGTGGGTCATTCAGCCACGCGAGAACCACCGACCGGTCCTCGAAGACCCTTTCCAGGATTTCAAGGCTTCTCTTGATCGACCTTAGGGCAGGTTGGAGTGCAAGACCGGAGGGCGTCTTGTGTACGGTCGTGTATTTCTTCCCCAAAGCTTCCGCAAGCTGCTTCAACGGAATCCTGAGGAAAGCAGCGACCTCGGCCGCATCGATCCGCCCGGTGCCAGAATCGTGCAGCTCCGAGAGAAGTAGGGGGGCAAAATGGGACTCGGCAAGCCTCTTCCCCGCAAGACCTCCGGCCACGGTACCGATCGCAGCGCCGATCAATGCGCCGGTTCGGCCACCGACTGTTCCGCCGATCGCTGCTCCCGCCGCTGCCCCTCCCGCCGCCCCTACGCTCGCTCCCAAGGCCTTGCCCGACAAAGGGTAAGAGTCCTCGTCGGTTTCTGGACGTACGGCCGCGGAAGAACGATTGAGCTCTGCCATAGAAAGACTCTACCAGAAATCCACTTTGAATGCACTTGAGCTAGAAGCCCTTACCCCACCACCGGCAACAGCGCCGAGGACACCAGATCCCGATTCGCCGGCGTCAGCGATCCCCGGTACTTGCGCGCCATCTCGGCCGTGTCCGCGCGAGTGACGAGCCGCTCGTAGAGATTGGTGCGCTGCTTCGGCGTATAGCCGGCGGACTGGATGAGGTGCTCCATCTCGTCCTGGCTCATGCGGTAGGAGGTGCCGGCCGAGGCGACGACGTTCTCCTCGATCATGATGGAGCCCATGTCGTCCGCTCCGAAGCCGAGGGCGACCTGGCCGATTTTCTTGCCCTGGGTGACCCAGCTCGTCTGGAAGTGGACGATGTTGTCGAGGAAGAGGCGCGAAACGGCGAGCGTCCGCAGATACTCCTCGGCGTAAGTCTCGGGGACGTCGGGCATGTCGGTGTGCTCGTGCTGGAAGGTCCAGGAGATGAAGGCCGTGAAGCCGCCGGTCTCGTCCTGGAGGTCGCGGACACGCTGGAAGTGCTCGATGCGGTCGGCGATCGTCTCGCCCATGCCGTACATCATGGTCGCCGAGGTGCGCAGGCCGTTCTTGTGCGCCTGGCGCATGATGTCGATCCACTCCTCGGCCGATGCCTTGGGATACGCCAGGACCTCCTTGCGGATCTGGTCCGACAGGATCTCGGCGCCGCCTCCCGGGATGGACATCAGGCCGGCCGCCTTGAGACGGGCGATGACGTCGTAGAAGCTCATCCGCTCCTTCTTGGCGATGAACTTCACCTCCGGCGGCGAGAAGGCGTGGACGTGGCAGGCGGGATAGTTGCTCCGCAGGTAGCGCAGCAGGTCCTCGTAATAGCTGAGCGGCAGGTCCGGATGGACGCCGCCCTGCATCAGGATGCCGGTGCCGTTGAGGGCCAGCGTCTCCTCGACCTTGCGCCCGATCTCCTCGAACGGCAGGAGGTAGCCCTCGGGGTCCCCCGGCTCGCGGTAGAAGGCGCAGAAGCGGCATTTGTAGACGCAGACGTTGGTGTAGTTGATGTTGCGGTCGACATTGTAGGTCGCGACCGCCGGGTCGTTGAAGCGGTTCCGCACGTCGTGCGCCGCCATCCCCAGGTCGAGGAGGTCGCCGTCCAGGATCAGGGTGTGGGCATCGCCCGCCGAGATGCGGCGGCCGGCCACGGCGTCGTCGAGGATGGTGGAGACAGGGCGTCCGGAGGGTTCGACGTTCATAGCCATTTCACCTTCTTACTGTGCCTGAGCCGCCTGTTTGGCGCTCTTCTTCGCGGACTTGACCGCCCAGAAGACCTTCGACTGGAGCTCGCGCTCGATGCCGTCTCCCCAGCCACTGACAGAATAAACGACCTCCCCCTCGGGGCTGACCAGAAGGTAGGTCGGATAGTGCTCGATGCCGAATTTGTGAGTGAGCTTGCGGTCTTTGTCCCAGACCTGGGGCCAGGTCATCTGTTCCTTGGCGATGAACGCGCGGAGCGCCGCCTCGTCGGCATCGTTGCTGATGCTCACGACCAGGAACGGATCACCCTCCATGCGGCGGCTCAGCGAGCGCAGGCTGCCGACGGCCGCCACGCAGGGCGCGCACCAGGTGCCCCAGAAGTCGACGAGCAGGACCTTGCCCCGCAGCTCCTCGGAGGTGAGGTAGTCCCCCGCCAGCGTCACCATCTCGAGATCGGGGATCAGCCGCTTCCGCGCCCGCAAGGGGTTCGCGATGAGGTCCTTGGCGATCTCCGCGCTCGGAGCCTTGGGATCCTTCGCCAGGTACTCCTTGAGGAGCGCGACTCCCTCTTCGTCGCGGGACAGCCGCAACAGCGTCGAGGCGAGATTGAAACGGGCCGCGTTGAGCTTCCCGCCGCTCATGTCGAGGACCTGGCGGAAGGACTTCTCCGCCTGATTGAGCTGCTTGGGGTCATCTCCCGCCAGGGAGAGGAGAGCGAGCCCTTGCTCGTTGTAGGCCAGGAGGAGGTGGTTCCTGTCCGGGGTCATCTCCAGCACCGCGTCGACGTTTCTCAACACCTCCTTGTAGGCGCCGAGCTTGTTGAAGGCTCTCGCCAGGCCGAGGCGGCACTCCGGGCACGCGCCGTTCGCGAGCTTGTCAGCTTCCTTGAAGGCCTTGACGGCTTCGTTGTACTCACCCTCTTCGAACAGGTCGTTGGCCGCCTCCAGCTTCTCGACCGCAGCAGGTGGTTTCTGCGCAGGATCGGCGAAGGCGGCAGGAGAAGAAAGGGCGAGCAGGCAGGCGGCGAGCCCGCCGAGGAACCGGCTCCGAGGCTTGTTCTGAGGATTCATCGTGGCGTCGATTGTACCGCAGCTGATCTGGCGGGCGGCCTACTCCCACCAGTCGATCGGCTTGGGCTCCAGGATCAGTCCGTGTTTGTGAGCGCGGCGGTAGAACTCCTCCAGCCCCTCGATCTCGTCGCTGCGCAGGAAGAAGCTCAAGCTCTCGGTCAGATACTCCCGCACCTCCGAGCTTTCGAGGCCCAGCTCGGCGGCCGCCTCGCGGACCAGGATGTCCAGGGACGAGAGGCCGTAGCGCAGGCTGCTCTTGAAGTAGAAGGGGAGCTCGGGCAGGTCGACCTCGGGGCGCACCGCCCAGACGGCGAAGACGAACGGCAGCCCGGTGAGAGCGTGCCACTCGCCGGCCAGGTCGTGGACGAGGTAGCGGTCGCGGTCGACTTTCAGGGCGGGATCGCCGATGAGCAGGGCCGCGTCGGCCTCCGCCAGCATGCGCTCGGGATCGGCGCGCTCGTGCAGGTACTCGGGGTCGACGTTCCAGCGCTCGCGGAGCAGGATGCGCAGCAAGGCGACGGAGGTCCGGCTGTTCTGGTCGAGAGCGACCTTTTTGATCTCCTCGGGCGGACAGCGGGAGAGGAGGAGCACGCTCCTCACCTCGTGGCGCGCCGCGACGCAGAGGTCCGGGAGCACCCGGAGCTGCGGCAGACGCTGCACCTCGATCGACGGGATGAGGCCGACGTCGAGGTTCCCCTGCCCCAGCATGCGGGCGACCATCGCCGGCGGATGATAGGTCGGCGCAAACAGATCCGCGTGGTGCCCCTTGAGGAACCCCCACGCCAGCGGCTTGCTGTTCAGGAAATTGACGATGCCGACACGCAGCTTGGCCAAGGTCTCCCCTACTTGGACATCGCGTTCAGGAAGTCCTGGTTGGTCTTCGCCTTGGAGAGCTTGTCCAGCAGGAGCTCCATGCTCTCGACGGTCGAGAGCGGGTTCAACACCTTGCGCAGCACCCAGACGCGGTGGAGCTCGGTCTCCGGCATCAGCAGCTCCTCTTTCCGGGTGCCCGACTTGTTGATGTCGATGGCCGGGAAGACGCGCTTGTCGACCAGCTTGCGGTCGAGATGGATCTCGCAGTTGCCGGTGCCCTTGAACTCTTCGAAGATGACGTCGTCCATGCGGCTGCCGGTGTCGACCAGCGCCGTGGCGATGATGGTGAGCGAGCCGCCCTCTTCGATGTTGCGCGCGGCGCCGAAGAAGCGCTTCGGCCGGTGCAGGGCGTTGGCGTCGATACCGCCGGAGAGCACCTTGCCCGACGGCGGCTGCACGGTGTTGTAGGCGCGCGCCAGACGGGTGATGGAGTCGAGGAGGATGACGACGTCTTTCTTGTGCTCGATCAGGCGCTTGGCCTTCTCGATGACCATCTCGGCCACCTGCACGTGGCGGGTGGCGGGCTCGTCGAAGGTCGAGGAGACCACCTCGCCGGCCACCGAGCGCTGCATGTCGGTCACCTCTTCCGGGCGCTCGTCGATGAGCAGCACGATGAGGATCGCCTCGGGGTGGTTCTTCTCCACCGAGTGCGCGATCGACTGCAGGAGCATCGTCTTGCCGGTGCGCGGCGGCGCCACGATCAGGGCGCGCTGGCCCTTGCCCATGGGGGTCGTCAGATCCATCACCCGCGACGCCATGTCGCCGGCGACCTCGAGCTTGATGCGCTCCAGCGGATAGAGCGGCGTCAGGTTGTCGAAGAAGATCTTGTTGCGGGCCACCTCGGGGTGCTCGAAGTTGACCGCCTCGACCTTGATCAGGGCGAAGTAGCGCTCGCCCTCCTTGGGCTGGCGGACCTGGCCGGAGATGGTGTCGCCGGTGCGCAGGTCGAAGCGCCGGATCTGGCTCGGGCTGACGTAGATGTCGTCCGGGCCGGGCAGATAGTTGTACTCCGGGGCGCGCAGGAAGCCGAAGCCGTCCGGCAGGCACTCGAGCACCCCTTCGGCGAAGATCAGCCCGCTCTTCTCGGTCTGCGCTTGCAGAACCTTGAAGATCAGCTCCTGCTTGCGCATGCCGGTGGCGCCTTCGACCCCGAGATCCTTCCCGATCTGGGTGAGCTGGGAGATGCTCATCTCCTTGAGGGCCCGGATGTCGAGCGATTCGACCCCGACCGCCTTTTCGACCTGATTCTGCGTGGATGGTTTGGCCATGTCGTTCCTCGTCAATTCATTCTCTAGCACTCGTGCTCGCTTCCAGATGGGGCACGACGACACCCCAGAGTTCCTTCATCCCTTCTCCTGAGTGCGCCGAAACAGAGATGAGGAGGTTGAATTCGCCCAGTCCCAGAGTCCCTCGAATGGCGCGCAACACGCCCGCTCGCTTCCCCCGGGGCACCCGGTCGATCTTGGTCGCCGCCACGGCGATGGAGGCTCCCAGGCTGGTGAGATACTTGAAGGCTTGTACGTCCAAAGGTGTCGCTCCTACCTTGCTATCGACCAGCAGCACCAGCAGAACCCTGGGCAACGCATCCTGGAGATAGCTCTCCACCAGTGCCGCCCACTCCCTCCGGTCGTCTTTTGCCGCCTTGGCGTAGCCGTAGCCCGGCAGGTCGACGAACCAGAAGCGCCGGTTGATCAAGAAGTAGTTGACAGCCCGCGTCCGCCCTGGGGTCGAGCTGGTCTTGGCCAGCCCCTTGCGGCCCAACAGCCGGTTCATCACGCTCGATTTGCCGACATTGGAACGCCCCACGAAGGCGAGCTCGGGACGGCCATCCCGCATGAAATCGGCGTTCGCATGAGCGGAACGGACGAAATCCGCGGTCTCGACCCTCAAGCGCGCCCCTCATCTGGATGGAGGTGCGAAGAGATTTTCAATGGTTCGGGACCGCGAAGCCCGGCGCCGGAGAGGTCCGGCCGCAGGCTCCGCGGCTCCTGTCGAGGTGTCAATGAGCCAGGGTATCCGGCCCAACGGGAGACTTGGAGGACGGCTCCCTGAGCTTTGCTTCCTTGTGCATCGGGGTGAGAGGGCCGTCGAGGGCGAGGCGCAGGACCTCGTCCATCGATTCGACCAGATGGAACTCCATCGACTCTCGCACCTCGTCCGGGATCTCCTCCAGATCCTTTTCGTTCTCTTTCGGGAGGATGATCTCGGTGATCCCGCCGCGGTAGGCGGCGAGGACCTTGTCCTTGATCCCGCCGACCGGCAGGACCTTGCCGCGCAGCGTGATCTCTCCTGTCATGGCCACGTCCTTGCGCACCGGGATCTTGGTCAGCGCCGAGATCAGGGTGGTGGCCATGGTGATGCCGGCCGACGGCCCGTCCTTGGGGATCGCTCCCTCGGGGACGTGAAGATGGATGTCCAGGCTCTCGTTGAAGTCCGGATCGATACCGAGCAGCTCCGAGCGGCTGCGCAGATAGGACACCGCGGCGCGGGCCGACTCCTGCATGACCTCGCCGAGCTTGCCGGTGAGGGTCAGCTTGCCCTTGCCCGGCATCAGCCCCACCTCGGTTTCCAACAGCTCGCCGCCGACCTCGGTCCAGGCCAGCCCGGTGGCGACTCCCACCTCGGACTCCTCGTTCTTCCGCCGGTTGCGGAAGCGCGGCTTGCCGAGGAACTCGGAGATCATCTCCGGCGTCACCGCGAGATGGAACCCCGAGCCCTCGCGCACTACGCGGCGGGCGATCTTGCGGCAGATGGAGGCGATCTCGCGCTCCAGGCTGCGCACGCCGGCCTCGCGGGTGTAGCTCTCGATGAGCACCCGGATGGCCTCTTCGTCGAATTTGATCTTCTCGATCTGGAGGCCGTGCTCCTTGACCTGGCGCGGCACCAGGAACTGCTTGGCGATCGCCAGCTTCTCGTTGAGCGTGTAGCCCGACAGCGCGATGACCTCCATGCGGTCCTTGAGCGGCGGCGGGATCGAGTGGGTGACGTTCGCCGTGGCGATGAACATCACCTTGGAGAGGTCGTAGTCGACGTCGAGGTAGTGGTCGAGGAACGAGTCGTTCTGCTCCGGGTCCAGCACCTCGAGGAGGGCCGCCGACGGATCGCCGCGGAAGTCCATGGACATCTTGTCGATCTCGTCGAGCAGGAAGATGGGGTTGATGGTCCCCGACTTGCGCATCATCTGGATGATCTGGCCCGGGAAGGCGCCGATGTAGGTACGCCGGTGGCCGCGGATCTCGGCCTCGTCGCGCACGCCGCCGAGCGACAGGCGGACGAACTTGCGCCCGGTGGCCCGGGCGATCGACTTGGCGAGCGAGGATTTGCCGACACCCGGAGGGCCGACGAAGCAGATGATCGAGCTCTTGCTCTGGCCGACGAGCTGGCGCACGGCGAGGAACTCGAGGATGCGGTCCTTGATCTTCTCCAGGCCGTAGTGGTCCTCGTTGAGCACCGTCTCGGCGTGGTCGAGATCCTTGCGCTCCTTGCTCTTCTTGCGCCAGGGCACGGCGACCAGCCAGTCGATGTAGTTGCGCGAGACGGTCGCCTCGGCGGACACCGGAGGCATCGCCTCCAGCCGCTTCAGCTCCTGGTCGGCCTTCTCCTTGACCTCCTTGGGCAGGCCGGCCTTCTCGATCTTCTCGCGCAGCTCGAGGAGCTCGTCGCCGCGGTCGTCCTTGCGCCCGAGCTCCTGATGGATGGCCTTGATCTTCTCGTTGAGGTAGTACTCCTTCTGGGCCTTCTCCATCTGCTTCTTGACCTTGACGTTGATCCGCTTGTCGATGTTGATCTTTTCGATCTCGATGTCGAGCAGGTCGTGAAGCCGCTGCAGGCGCTCATAGGGGTTGATCAGCTCGAGCAGGGACTGCTTCTCGGCGGTGGCCACCATCAGGTGCGCCGAGAGGATGTCGGCCACGCGGTCGGGATCGTCGAGCTTGAGCGTCGACATCAGCCCCTCGAACGCGAGGTGGTGCGACATCTTGGCGTACTGCTCGAAAGCGGAGAGCACCTTGCCCATGTACACCCGAAGCTCCTCGCTCATCGGGTAGTGCACCTCGTAGGTCTCCGCCTCGACGCTCAGCGCGCCGTTGGCTTCGGAGACCTCGATGATCTTGCCCCGCTGCACCCCTTCGACCATGACGCGCACGTTGCCGTTGGGGAGCTTGAGATTCTGGATGACGGTCGCCACGACGCCGAGGTCGCAGATGTCCTCGCGCATCGGATCGTCGATCCGGGGATCTTTCTGCGCGGCGAGGAAGATCCGCTTGTTGGGCGTCGAGAGGGCCTGTTCCAGCGCCCTCACCGAGCTTTCGCGGCCGACGATGAACGGGGCCATCATGTGAGGGAAAACCACCATGTCCCGGAGAGGGACGAGGGGCAGGGATTCGCGTTTCTTGGAGACGAATGGTAAGGCCATGGATTACCTGCTAGCTCTCGGTTCAGTCTTTCGATCGGGTGCGGGTCAGCCGGCCTTCTTGTACAGCATGATCGGCTGAATACGGCTCGCGACGACCTCCTCGTTGATGAGGCACTGCTTGATGTCGCGTTGCGAGGGCACGTTGTACATGAGATCGAGCATCAGCTCTTCGAGGATGATGCGCAGGCCGCGGGCCCCCACGTTGCGCTTCAGCGCTTCGCGGGCGATGGCGACCAGCGACTCGTCGGTGAACTTCAGCTCGACACCCTCGAACTCCAGGATCGTCTGGTACTGCCGGATCAGGCTGTTCTTGGGCTCGTGGAGGATGCGCACCAGCGCCGGCTCGTCGAGCTCCTCGAGCGTGGCGACCACCGGCAGGCGGCCGACGAACTCCGGGATGAGACCGTACTTGATCAGGTCCTCGGGAAGGACGTTCTCGAGTATGCCGGTCGCCTTCTTCTCCCGCTTGTTCTTGATGTCGGCGCCGAAGCCGAGCGACTTCTGATTCATGCGGCGCTCGATGACGTCGTCGAGACCGACGAAGGCGCCGCCGCAGATGAACAGGATGTTGGTGGTGTCGATCTGGAGGAACTCCTGGTGCGGATGCTTGCGCCCGCCCTGCGGCGGCACGTTGCACTGGGTTCCTTCGAGGATCTTGAGCAGCGCCTGCTGCACCCCCTCGCCCGAGACGTCGCGGGTGATCGAGGGGTTGTCGCTCTTGCGGCAGATCTTGTCGACCTCGTCGATGTAGACGATGCCGCGCTGCGTCTTCTCCTTGTCGTTCCCCGAAGCCTGGTAGAGCTTGAGGATGATGTTCTCCACGTCCTCGCCGACGTAGCCGGCCTCGGTGAGGGTGGTGGCGTCGGCGATGGTGAAGGGGACCGAGAGGAGGCGCGCCAGGGTCTGGGCGAGCAGCGTCTTGCCGGTCCCGGTGGGGCCGATGAGAAGAATATTGGACTTCTGCAGCTCCACGTCGCCGTGGGACTTCTCGGCGAAGTCGATCCGCTTGTAGTGGTTGTAGACGGCCACCGCCAGCTTTTTCTTCGCTTGCTCCTGCCCGATGACGTACTCGTCGAGCAGGGCCTTGATCTCTTTGGGCTTGGGCAGGCTGGTGTCCTGCTGCTGCTCGAGCATCCGGTCTTCCGCGATGATGTCGAGGCAGATGTCCACGCACTCGTCGCAAATGAAGACCGTCGGGCCGGCGATGAGCTTTTTGACCTCGCGCTGGCTCTTATTGCAGAACGAGCACCTCAGGACTTCGTCGCCGCTGTCTTTCTTCGGCATTTCTCCTCCGTTGGGCGGGCGGTTCGACCGGGGATGTCTCTCGATGCTAGGAGCGATCCGTACCCCTGTCAACTTTCGACCTCTAGAACAGGGTGCGCGCCGACTGCATTTCAGGGCTCCTACCCTGTACAGGTGCGCGGAAAGCCCCGAAAGGGGTCACCGCGGGCCGACGACGCTCCCCAGGCTGCCGCCGGGCTCGCCGCGCCGCCGCATCATCACCCGGTCCACCAGTCCGTATTCGACCGCTTCTTTCGCTCCCAGGATTCTATCGCGTTCTGTGTCACGGTGGACCTCCTCCTTCGATTTCCCCGTGTGATAGGCCAGGATCTCGTCGAGGCGGTCGCGCATCATGAACATGTCCTTGGCGTGAATCTCGATGTCCGACTGCTGTCCCTGGAGGCCGGAGAGCCACGGCTGGTGGATCAGCACCCGGCTGTTGGGGAGCACGGTCCGCTTGCCCTTGCTGCCGGCGGCGAGAAGCACCGCGGCCATGGAGGCGGCCTGTCCGACACAATAAGTGGCGACGTCGGGCTTGATGTACTGCATGGTGTCGTAGATCGCCATGCCGGCGCTCACCGAGCCGCCGGGCGAGTTGATGTAGAGGGCGATGTCCTTCTCCGGGTTCTCCGCTTCGAGGAACAGCATCTGGGCGATGATCAGGCTGGCGACGTCGTCGTCGACCTGACGGCCCAGGAAGATGATGTTGTCCTTGAGGAGGCGCGAATAGATGTCATAGGCGCGTTCGCCCCGGTTCGTCTGCTCCACGACCATCGGAATCAGCATGAAATCTCCCTATGCTTCTGTGGCCAGCTCGGCGGTGTCGGAAAGCTCCGCGGAAACGTCGAAGCTCGCCGCTGCCTCGCCGAGCAGATGGCGGATTGTCTTGTCGCGCCGGAGCTGCGACCTGAAATTGGCGAGGCGCCCGTCTTCGTCGAGCGAGCGGCGGAGGGCCGGCGTCGAGGTGTTCTGGGAGCGGGCGACCGCGGCGAGGGCGCGCTCGAACTCTTCCTCGCTGACCTCGATCGACTCGGCCTCGGCGACGGCGTCGAGGAGCAGGCGCGCGTGCACCCGGCGCTCGGCGAGGGGCTGCATGTCGGTGGCCAGGGCGTTCCAGTCGATGTGTGCCTGGTCGAGGTCGACGCCCCGCCGCGCCAGCGACTCGGCATAGTCCTGCACCAGCCCTTCGACCTCCTTGCGCACGACGCCCTGCGGCAGCTCGAGGGGGTGGCGCTCGCGGAGCTGGTCGACGAGGGCGCGCTGCCGCGCCTCGTTGCGCTGCTCGATCTTGTTGTGCCGGTGGCGTTGGGTGACGGCATCCTTGAGAGCGTCCAGGCTGGCGAATTCGGGGTTGATTTTCTTCGCCATCTCGTCGTCGAGCGGCGGCAGGTCGCGCTCCTTGACGGCGTCGACCTTCACTCTGAACGTCTGCTCGTGGACGATCTTCTCACCACCTTCTTCGGGAGAGTCGTGCTCGTGGCGGCGGGTGAAGATCGTCTCCTGGCCGGCCGAGAGGCCGGAGAGAGCCAGGGTGAGCTCCTCCCAGACTTTCGGATCGCCGACCTCGACGCTGATTTTGTCGGTCTTCTCCGCCTCAGGAGCCTCCTCGCCATGGGCGCCCGAGAGCGCGGTGATCTCCGCCTCGACGAGATCGCCGCGGCCGGCCGACCGCTCGACCTGGACCCAGGGCGAGATCTGGCGCCGCAGCTCCTCGATCGTGTCCTCGACCTCGACGCTCCCCGGATCGGTGGACGGATTCGGCAGGTCGAAGTCCTTGACGTTGCGCAGATCGATCTGCGGACGCGTCTCGACGGTGGCGACGAAGGTCAGCGGCGCGCCGGGCTGGAGGTCCTTGACCTCATTGACCTCGGGAGGGAGGAGCGGATCGATGGAGCTCTCGGCCTGCGCCTGCTTCCAGTAGCGCGGCAGGAGGCGCTCGATGACCTCGCGCTCGATGTCCTTGGCGAACCGCTGGCGGACCAGCTTCACCGGCACCTTGCCCTGGCGGAAGCCGGGGATCTTGGCGCGATTCCCGAACTCCGTCACGACACGCTGCATCTCCGCCTCGACCGCCGGCGCAGGCACCTCCACGGTGAGCTGCTTACGGCACGACCCCAGATCTTGCAGGGAAACAACCACGCTCATCGTAATGCCGTCCTCTCCGGATCTTGGTGCGAAAGAGGGGACTCGAACCCCCAACCCGATCTCTCGGGACTAGATCCTAAGTCTAGCGCGTATACCAATTCCGCCACTTTCGCAGTTGGAGCCTCCTCGGTCAAGGAGGGGGTGGTGAGAGCTTCGAAGGATGGTGAGCCGCGAAGGAATCGAACCTTCAACCCGCAGATTAAGAGTCTGCTGCTCTGCCAGTTGAGCTAGCGGCCCGTTCACGCCGGATGATACTGAAGAGAGGGGCGGATGACAACCGCCGTTTTCCAAAATGTCTTGCCAGGTTGTCCTCTCGTCCCTGGTCAACACTCTGTCCATCCCCCGCATTCCCGCCCTTTCCGCCCCTGCTCTGTCAAGGCTCAACCGCCCTGCACGAAATGCACCACCTCGAGGCGGTCGCCGGCCGCGAGCAGGGTGCCGCCGTACTCGGGACGCCGCACGATCTCGCCGTTGCGCTCCACGGCGACGGTCCGGGGGTCCCGTCCCAGGCCGGTCACGAGGTCCAGGACGGTCGCGCCGGCGGGCAGGCGATGGGGCTCTCCGTTCAGGATGATTTCCAGGGAGCTCACAGGAGGTGCTTGAGCTCGGCGCGGCCGATGGCGCTGACGGCGGTGATGATCAGCGCCGCGGTGCCGCGGCCGAGCTGGGGGATGTCGAAGCTCATCGGGAGGACGCCCTGCTCGTCGGTCTTGCCGGTGCCCAGAACGCGCGGCTCGGAGACCGTGGAGATCATCCGCACCGAGATCTGCGCCCCGACCACCGGCGCTCCGCTCTTGCTCGAGCTGGCGCGCAAGGTGAGCAGCGCGCGCCGGCCGAAGGTGAGATCCTGCTCGTCCTCCACCATCAGCACGAGCTGCTCCTGGTCGGCCTCGTTGGTGAGGTACTCCAGGATGACCTGGTCGAGCGTGCGCTCGCGGGCCACCGCGGCGGAGCGCGGCGCCGCCGCCTGCGTCAGCTCGGGCTCGGAGACCGGCGGCGGCTGGCCCGCTTGATTCTGCAGACCGACCGGATGCCCCGGAAGAGCTTCCGGCGCCGCCATGGCGCCCGCCTGCATCGGCCGGACCTCGGGCCGCGGATGCGCGCCGGTCTGGCGGCTGGAGAGCAGCTCCGCCAGCTTCGCGTCGAGCTTGCCATGGCGGATCGCGGCGATCATGGTCCGGTGCTGGTGGTCCATGAGGGTGAGGATTTCCTTCTCCTTCCCCTCGGCCAGCAGCTCGGCGTAGCTCGCCCGCTTGCTCGCCAGGACCTGCCCGCCCACGTAGACGAGGCTCTCGATGTACGGGTTCGCGGTCCCCTTGTCCTCGGTCTGGACATGGAAGACCACCTCGTTGTGGCGGACGTCGGTGTTGTAGCCGGTGATCATGCCAGGAAGCGCCCACGCGCGGCAGCGGGGATTCTAAGAACAGCGTTCCAGGGAAGCAAGCGACCCCGCGCGAGACTGTGCCGATGTCTGTCCACTGACGTACAATATCCGAAGCCCACCGAGCCTGTCCCACCCTACCCGGAAAACGGCGGGGGAACGGGCCGACAGGGTGGTCCGGGAAACCGGGCCGCCTCCCGTGTTTGGAAAGGCGGGCGAGCACGCGGCACGCACGGCGCGCGCGGCTTCGCCTTTCACTCTGTCCCCCGGGAGACAAGGAGCCGCCATGAGCCGCCTGTCCATTCTCGATTCCACTCCCAAAGACACCATTCCCCCTGAAACGCGTCTGATCGACTCGTTCGGCCGCCGCCTGACCTATCTGCGGGTCTCGGTGACCGACCGCTGCAATCTGCGCTGCACCTATTGTCTGCCGGCCGATGCCGCCTTCCCTTTCGGCGACCGCGACTTCCTCTCCACCGACGAGATCGAGAAGATCGTCGGCGCCCTGGCCCGCCTGGGCATCCGGCGCGTCCGCCTGACCGGCGGCGAGCCGCTGCTGCGCCGCGACATCCTCGACATCGCCCGCCGGATCAAGGCCCTGCCGGGGATCGAGGACCTCGCCCTCTCCACCAACGGCACCGAGCTCGAACGCCTGGCCCCGGCTCTCAAGGAGGCCGGCGTCGACCGCGTCAACGTCAGCCTCGACAGCCTGGACCCGGAGACCTTCCGTGAGATTACCAGGAACGGCGACATCGAGCAGGTCTGGCGCGGCATCGAGGCGGCTCTCGCAGCCGGGCTCCACCCGGTCAAGCTGAACGCGGTGCTGCTCGCCCAGAGCAATCTGGAAGATCTGGACCGCCTGGTCGCGCTGACTCTGGAGAGGCCGCTCTCCATCCGCTTCATCGAGATGATGCCGACGGCGAGCAACCAGCATCTGCAACCGGCCGAGTACGTCTCCTGCGACGCCGTCCGCGCCCGCATCGAGGAGCGGTTCGGTCTCCTGGAGCCCGGCGGCACACTGGCCGCCCGCACCGGCCCGGCCAAGGCCTTCCGCCTCCCTGGCGCCGTCGGCGAGGTCGGCTTCATCACCCCTCTCTCCCACACCTTCTGCGCCGAGTGCAACCGCCTCCGCCTCACCGCCCGCGGCGAGCTCCGCCTCTGCCTCTTCGCCGACAAGGTCCACCCGCTGCGTCACCTCCTCGCCGATCCCGACTCCGGGACGGCTCTCGAAGCCGAGATCCTCCGCGTCCTCGCCGACAAGCCGGCCGAGCACATGCTCACCCAGGGTGACTACGGCAACCTCGTGAGCTTCATGCAGATCGGCGGCTGAGCTTCACGATCTCGCCGCTTCTCTTCCCACTCCCGGAAGAGCTCTTCCGCGGTCACCCGGGCCGCCTTCTCGAGGTGCGCCACGGTTTCGAGGAGGTCGTCGTTGACGAAGCACTCGACCGCGCCGCGGACCTCGGCGGCCACGGTGCGGGGCGCGGTGCCGTCGAGGACTTCGTCCGGGGGCTCCGGCACCGCGGCCACCGCGGCGCTCAATCTCTCCCCTACGGCTTTCAGCTCAAGGACCGCCGCGCCACAGGCCTCCTGAGCGCCTTGCAAAACGGCCTCGAGCCGCGGATCGTCATGGTTTGGACTGGACATCGGTAGCTCCTCCCCTCTGCTGACTGCTGAGGGCTAGAGCTTACGAGCGGAGGTGCGCCGGGCGTTCCGGAGCGCGGCGGATCGCGCCTTTCCGGAACGTCCTCGTGGAGCGCTGGTGTAGACTCAGACCCATGGTCGACCAGGAGATCCGCAGGCTCGCCCGGTTGCTGGAAGCGCTGGTACGGGTGAAGAAGGTCCCCGTCCGGCAGCTCGAACGGCGCCTCAGCTTCGGCGGCGGCACGATGAATCGCATTTTCTCCGGCCGCATCGACCTGAAGGTCCGCCACATCCTGCTCGTGCTGGAGGATCTGGACGTCAAGCCCGCCCAGTTCTTCCAGCTCGCCTATGAGACGGGGACGGAGGAGGCCACGGCGGAGCAGCTCCTGGAGAAGCTCCAGAGAAGAGGCCTCGCCGAGCGCTTCGAGCCCGAGCCGGCACCTGTTCCGGCAGCCTATCCGGATCTGCGGAACGCGATGATGGACATCCTGCAGGAGCTGGGGGTTCTGCCCGGCGAGAAAAAGAAAGAGGCTCCGAAAGCGGCGAAGAGCCGGACGGCCGTCAAGACAGCCAAGCGGAAGACGGCCAAGGCCTGAGGGGCGTCTATCCACATCCCTGGTGTCGTCTCCACACCATGCCAGGTCTTTCATCCTCAAGCTTGCAGAAACCTATCATCCAGCCCGCGAATTCAGTGACTCAGCTCGCGAGTGCGGCCACTCAT
>Ga0307506_10000189_pt1 | contig 19486 bp, 13 predicted proteins | sample 25_S_MG_FD_202175 | JGI IMG/M metagenome (GOLD analysis project Ga0307506, IMG submission 202175) | Soil microbial communities from Populus trichocarpa stands in riparian zone in the Pacific Northwest, United States - 25_S | ecosystem: Environmental > Terrestrial > Soil > Riparian zone > Trees... | reverse complement strand
AATTGGGAAGACCCAGTCTTTAAACACTGCCACTGCCGGAGATCGCACCGACGTCTCCGTCGATATGGCTTGGTTTGCCGGATCGGAGCCACGCAAAGGAATTGGCGGTGGTGTAGCCCTTGTCGTTTGGAAAGCGAACAATGCTTGCCAAGATGATAGGAGCAATGCAACGGCCCCGAGAAGGTAGCGCCGTGAGATATTGTGAGTTGCCCTCGAATTGACCATCATACCTCGGAAGAAGAACGGCACGACCTCCGTCCATTGGCGTGGGCTCGCACTCCTTCTCCGTTTGACGTTGCACTCCTGCACCATAGAGGCAATCGCCCCCAATAGGTGCCACCCGAACCCAGTGGCCAGTCCAAACCCCACAGCAGTGCGGTGTGTGGCGGCCAACTCCCTTCACTGTACCGCACATACCGCCGTGTTGCGGTACGATCTTGGCCATGGACACGACCTGGAAGACGATCCTCTGGCGGCAGCTCGGGGCCGCCATCGACATGCTGGAGAACGCCGTGCGCGCCTGTCCCGAGGAGATCTGGAGCGACCGCTCGCGGCAGCCGGAGTACTGGTACGTCGTCTACCACACCCTCTTCTTCCTCGACCTCTACGCCTTCGGCTCGGTGGAGGGCTTCGTCCCCCCGCTGCCGTTCAATCTGGACGAGCTCGACCCGGCGGGGATCCTGCCCGCGCGGCCGTACACGAAAGACGAGCTGCTGACCTATCTGGAGCATGGCCGCGGGAAGTACCGGGCGGCGGTCGAGACGATGACCGAGGAGAAGGGCCGGCGGCGCTGCCGGTTATGGCTGGACACCATCAGCGAGGCGGAGCTCCTGCTGGTCACCCTGCGCCACGTCCAGCACCATGCGGCGCAGCTCAACCTCATCCTCCGGCAGACCACCGATTCGGCCCCCCGCTGGGTCGCCGCGACGAAGACTCCCCTCTCCGGCGGCTGAGCAGGACTTGGGGTACAATCTCCGGTCTGTCCTGTCGCTCCGCCCCCCGGACCACCGTAGGAAGAGAAAGAAGAACAAAGAAGATGGCTGACCAATACATCTATGTCATGAAGGACCTGCGGAAAATGTATCCGCCCAACCGCGAGGTCCTCAAGGGAATATGGCTGTCGTTCCTGCCCGGCGCCAAGATCGGCGTCCTCGGCCTGAACGGCGCCGGCAAGAGCTCGCTGCTCAAGATCATGGCCGGCGAGATCAAGGAGTTCGGCGGCGAGGCCTGGGCCGCCAAAGGGGCCAAGGTGGGCTACCTGTCCCAGGAGCCGCGCCTCGACGCCAGCAAGAACGTGCTCGGCAACGTCGAGGAGGGGGTGGCGGAGACGCGCGCCCTGCTCGACCGCTTCGACGAGATCAACGCCAAGTTCGGCGATCCCATGTCCGATGCGGAGATGGAGAAGCTGATGGCCGAGCAGGCGAAGGTGCAGGACGCGATCGACCATGCCAACGCCTGGGAGATCGACCGCACGCTGGAAATCGCCATGGACGCCCTCCGCCTGCCGCCTCCCGACGCCGAGGTCGGCAAGCTCTCCGGCGGCGAGCGCCGCCGGGTGGCCCTCTGCCGGCTCCTCCTCCAGCGCCCCGACCTCCTCCTCCTCGACGAGCCGACCAACCATCTCGACGCCGAGTCCGTCGCCTGGCTGGAGCGCCATCTCGCCGAGTACGAAGGCACCGTGGTGGCCGTCACCCACGACCGCTACTTCCTCGACAACGTCGCCGGCTGGATCCTGGAGCTCGACCGCGGCCAGGGCATCCCCTGGGAGGGCAACTACACCTCCTGGCTGGAGCAGAAGCAGCAGCGCCTGGTGCTCGAGGAGAAGCACGAGTCGGCCCGCCGCCGCACCCTCCAGCACGAGCTGGAGTGGGTGCGCATGAGCCCGCGCGCCCGCCAGGCCAAGGGCAAGGCCCGCCTCAACCACTACGAGCAGCTCCTCGCCGAGGAACGCGCCTCCGAGGGGCGGAACGATCCGAACGAGATCCACATCCCCTCCGGCCCCCGCCTCGGCGACCTGGTGGTGGAGGCGAAGGGCATCCGCAAGGGGTACGGTGACAACCTCCTCATGGAGGACCTCACCTTCTCCCTGCCGCCCGGCGGCATCGTCGGCGTCATCGGACCCAACGGCGCCGGCAAGACGACCCTGTTCCGCATGATCGTGGGCGACGAGAAGCCCGACTCCGGCAGCATTCGAGTGGGTGAAACGGTGAAGATCGCCTACGTCGACCAGAGCCGCGAATCGCTCGACGGCGAGAAGCTGGTCTGGGAGGCGATCTCGGACAGCCGCGACGTCGTCATGCTCGGCAACCGCGAGATCCCGGCGCGCTCCTACGCCGCGGCCTTCAACTTCAAGGGCTCCGACCAGCAGAAGCGGGTCAAGGACCTCTCCGGCGGCGAGCGCAACCGCGTCCACCTCGCCCGTACCTTGAAAGCCGGCGGCAACCTGCTGCTCCTCGACGAGCCGACCAACGACCTCGACGTCGACACCCTGCGCGCGCTCGAAGAGGCGCTCCTCGTCTTCCCGGGGTGCGCGGTGGTGATCAGCCATGACCGCTGGTTCCTCGACCGCATCGCCACCCACATCCTCGCCTTCGAGGGCGATTCGCAAGCCGTCTGGTTCGAGGGCAACTACGACGGTTACGAGGCCGACCGCAAGCGCCGCCTCGGCGCCGACGCCGACCAGCCGCACCGCATCAAGTACAAAAAGCTCACCCACGCCTGAAGCCCGCGTCCTCTGGCCGCCCCCGTTCCCGCGGGGGTGGCATCCTCATTGCAGTAGTCCAAAGCGCGTAGGACAGATTTCAACTTTGGATTGCATTGCAACAGAGAGGAGCAGGACATGAAGCGGCAAATTTTCACCCTTTTCACCGTGCTCACCCTTTCGGCTTTCGGCGCTCTGATGGCGCAGACTCCCAGCACCACGGCTCTGCCGCCCAGCCAGCAGGTCGACCAGAGCGGCAAGCCGGAGACCGGCCCCGGACCCGACGTCGACGTCGACGCCGGACGCAACGCCTCGAACGGCGTGCTGGACGTGCAGGTCAACAAGCAGACCGATCCCGACACCTCCGCCAAGGGCCCGAACGACATGACCAAGAACACCACCGGAACCACCACCGGCGTGCTGCCTGAGACAGAGACCGGCTCCGGCGTCGACGTCGACGTGGACACCGGCGCGCGGGCCAACGGCGCCGTGGACGTCGACGTGACCCGCACCACCGATGCCGACACGACCGCCAATGAGAACGAGAAGGGCGGCCAGGCCGTTGCCGACCGCCACTTGCCGGGCACGGCGAGCGATCTGCCGCTGTTCGCCTTGATCGGCTTCTCCGCGCTGGCCGGCTTCGCGGCGCTGCGGCTCTCCCGTCGCGACGCCTGATCCGAACCATCCCCCAACGCTGAGGAACAATGTGAAGGCCCGCTTTTCGAGCGGGCCTTTCGCGTTTCTGGCACCCGCCTTGCACTACATCAGAATCGATAGTACCGCTGAGCCCATCGGGCTCCGTGAAGACAAACAGACCGGAGAAGGAGATCTTTACAATGAAACGCATGATTCTCGCGACCGCGACCATGTTCGTGTTGACCGCCGGCGCCGCCCTGGCGCAGAACCCCCTCAACACCACGGCCCCCGGCCCCACGCAGCAGCGCGCGCCGGGCCAGACCAATAACGACCTGCCGAACCCGGGCCATCCGCTGCCGGCGCATGACACCGCCGCTCCCGTGACCGAGAACGGCACCGTCACCGGCACCGCCACAGAGAGCATCCAGCAGGAGCCGACCGGCACCACGACCGGCACGATGGACATGGATCACTCCAAGATGGACATGGACAACTCCGCCACCGGCGGCTCGGTGGACACCACCACCACCAGCACCAGCAACACCACCACCACCTCGGGCACCAGCGGCTCCCTGCCGGCCACCGGCAGCGAGCTCCCCCTCGTCGGCCTGATCGGCCTGTCGGCTCTCGCCGGCGCGGTGGCCCTCCGTGCTTCGCGGAATGCCTGAGTCTCCGTCACAGAATGGAATCAGCTACCATCACCTGGCGCCTCACGGCGCCAGGTGATTTTGTCTAGGGGGCTCATCACGTGTCTCGCCGCTTGATCGAACGTCTGCTGCTCCTGATCGGGCTCGCCTGCCTGGGGACGGTCGCCTACGCCTATCTCGACGCCCGCCTCACCGCACGGGCGGAGAGCCGGCGGCTGGACGAAGCCATCGCGGCCCGGCACCGGGGGCATCAGAAGGGAGCCGCCGCCGAGACCGACTCCTTCGCGTCGTTCGAGACCGCTCCGCCGAAGCTGGAAGAGGGCGCGCTGGTCGGCCGCATCGAAATCCCCCGCGTCGGCGTCTCCTCCATCGTCCTCGAAGGCGTCGGCGCGCAGACCCTGCGCCGCGGCGTCGGCCACATCCCCGGCACGGACTTCCCCTTCCAGAAAGGCAACGTCGGCCTCGCCGGCCACCGGGACAGCTTCTTCCGTGCCCTCAAGGACATCGGTAAAAATGACACGATCACCCTGACGACGCCCGAGGGGACGTTCAACTATCAGGTCGAATGGACCCGGATCGTGCTGCCGAAAGATACCGCGGTGCTCGCGGACGACGAGGGCAAGCCGGCGCTGACCCTGGTGACCTGCTACCCCTTCTACTACGTCGGCTCGGCGCCCAAGCGGTTCATCGTGCGTGCCGTCCGCGTCGCGGGAGAGCCCGCCGCGATGTAGGGCTCCCCGCCATCCGCCGCCGCCGCGAGCGGCAGCCGCACCTCCATCATGCAGCCTTGGCCGATCCCGTCGCTATGCACCGCGACATGGCCGCCGTGCATCTCCACCAGGCTGCGGACCAGGGTGAGACCGATCCCGAGCCCGGCGCCGGAGCGGTCGAGGGCCTGCTCGCCCTGGGTGAAGAGATCGAAGATCCGCGGCAGCAGGTCCGGAGCGATCCCGATGCCGTCGTCGTTCACGCACAGCACGGCCTCACCATCCTCACGGTGTACCGTCACCTCGAGATGGCCGCCGTCCGCGGTGTACCGGACGGAGTTGCGCAGCAGATTGCCCACCACCTGCTCCAGGCGCGTGGTGTCGGCATCCAGCGGCAGCGGCTCGGGCGGCAGCTCGACCCTCAAGGCGTGGTGCTTCGCCTCCAGCAGCGGGCGCGTCGTGTCCACCGCATGGCGGACGACGTCGGCGAGGTCGATCCGCTCGCGCCGCAGCTCGACCTTGCCGCGGGTGATGCGGGAGACGTCCAGCAGGTCGTCCACCAGACGGACGAGATGCTGGATCTGCCGCTGGATGACCGCCACGACGCGCTCCGTGGGAGGCGCCTTTCCGGCCGGGCTGGCGCTGGAGCCCGCGCCGGCCTGCGCCAGGAGATAGGCGGCGTTGGCGATGGCGCCCAGCGGATTGCGCAGCTCGTGCGCCAGCATGGCGAGGAACTCGTCCTTGCGCCGGTCCGAATCGGCCAGCGCCTCGGCGCGGGCGCGCAGCTCGGCCGCAAGGCGCTCGCTCTCGCGGGTCCTCTCGGCCAGCCGTTCGCGCATCTCGCTGAAGGAGGCGGAGAGGCGGGCGACCTCGCTGATGGTGCTGCTGGAGAGGGGCGCGGCGGGATTGCCCGCCGTCATCTGCTCGACGGCGCCGGCCAGCGTCGCCAGGGGACGGGCGATCCGCCGCGCCGTGAAGATCCCGGCCAGGATGGCCACCGGAACCACCAGCAGAAGGAGGGCGAAAGCCATGTCCCGCCCCTGCCGCACGCCGGCCAGAGCGGAGCTGCGCGGCCTCTCCACCGCGACCGCCCAGCCAAGCTGGGGCACCTTCGCGAAGCCCGCCAGGCCGTCATGGGTCGAGACCGCCTGTCCGGCGGCGATCCGCCGGTCCCAGCCGGCGGGCAAGGCTCCGGCGCTCTCCTCCTCCGGGGTGGTGCCGTCCCGGTGGGCGATGACCTGGCCGTTGCCGTCCGCGAGCTGCACGTTCGAGCCCGGGCGGGCGATCCGCTCCTCCAGTGCCTCGGCGCCGAGGATGCTCACCAGCACGCCCGCCACGGAGCCGTCCAGGCCGAGGACCGGCGCGCTCAGCGCCAGGTGCGGCGGATGCCCCGGCCGCGGCAGGAGCTGGACGGACACGCGCCGCGTCCGCGCGACGTCGCGTGCCGTGTCCCGCCAGTCCATGGCTTCCAGGCTCACCTCGCCGACCGCGGCGAGGACCCGGCCACCCGGATCCACGCTGACGAGGGCGGTCATGTGCGGATACGAGAGGCGTGACTGTTCGAGAAAGACGCGCTGCAGCCCGGGCTCCGGGAGAACGCGGCCGGCCATCGCGGCCACCGTGGAGGTCTGCGCGGCGTTGAGCTCCACGGAATCGGAAACCGTGCGGGCGATCGACTGCGCCTCGATCTCCCGCGTCTCCAGCACCTGCCGCGTCGACAGCCGCTCCTCCTGCGAGGTGGCCACCGCCGCGGTCAGGATCAAGGCGATCGAGGTGGTGGCTGCCAGGGCGAGCGCCAGGCGGGTGCGCAGGGCCTGCGTGTCCAGGCCGGCGAGCAGACGGGAGAACCAGGGGAGGAGGGCGAGGGCGGTGCCGCAGCCGAGATAGAAGGCGATGCCGGTCCACGAGCGCCGCGGCAGCGAGACCAGCAAGCCCAGCAGGAAGAACGCCGTCCCTGCGACCAGATGCGCCGCCCACACCTGCCAGCGCCGCGCCGGTGTCAGATAAACCGCAAACAACAAGAGGCCGCCGCCGAGGAGCCCTGCTCCGAGAAGAACCAGGGACGGCCGGCTCAACGTCGAGTAGAGGCTGGCGGACAGCCGCGGCATCGCAAAAAAACCGGCGCCGTTGATCACCGCCACCGCGGCCATGAGAAGAGGAAAGAGGTCGCGCCCTCCCGCGGCCGCGGACGGAGAACCGCTGCGCGGCAGGAAGCCGGCCGCGAGGAGGCCGGCGCCGAAGACGCAGTAGGTGACCGCTCCCGTCCAGGCCCCCTTGCCGGCGAAGCTGAACGAGAGCACGAGAAGAGTGCAGCCGGCCAGGCCGTGTACCGCCAGGCTCACCGCCCGTCCGGGGCGCAGGATGGCGACCGCCAGCAGAGCCATGCCGCTGCACAACGCCGCCATGCCCCAAAGCTGCTCGTAGGGGCGCAGGCCCGCGTACAGCGGGCCGGCGTAACGGTGCGGCGCCACGAGCATGAAAGCGCCGACGAAGGCACAGTACGAGCCCATGGCCCACCGCAGGCTCTCCGCGCTCAGGGCGGCTTTTTCACCAGGTCTGGATTTCAAGGCTGCTCCTCACGCTTGCCAAAGATACAATGCCTCCGGCTTTCGCCCTACGACCCGGGCGCCCACGCGCCAGAGGAGCCCTCGATGTCCCAGTCGATGAACCAGATTTCCCGCTTCACCCTGTCGCTTCTCGCTCTCGCCCTGACCGCCTCAGCCGCCGCGGCGCCCCAGGCTCCGGCTCCGCTGCTCGGCTTCAGCGACACCGGCGCCGCCGCGGAGCGGTCCCTCGAAGAGCGTTTCGACGCCTCCTTGAACCCCGAAAACTTGCGCACGTGGATGAAGCAGCTCACCGCCCATCCGCACCATGTCGGCTCTCCCCATGGGAAACAGAATGCCGAGCTCATGGCTTCCCTCTTCCGTTCCTGGGGTTACGACACGCGGATCGAAGAGTTCCAGGTGCTCTTTCCCACCCCCAAGATACGCCTCCTCGAGCTGACCGCGCCCACCCGCTTCACCGCCTCCCTCGCCGAGCCGCCCATCCCCGAAGACTCGACCTCCGGCCAGACGGCGGAGCAGCTCCCGATCTTCAACGCCTACTCCATCGACGGCGACGTCACCGCCGACCTGGTGTTCGTCAACTACGGCATCCCGGCGGACTATGACCAGCTCGCCCGCCGCGGTGTCGACGTCAAGGGCAAGATCGTCCTGGCGCGCTACGGCGGCTCCTGGCGCGGCATCAAGCCCAAGGTTGCCGCGGAGCACGGCGCGATCGGCTGCATCATCTACTCCGATCCGCGCGAGGACGGCTACGGGCAGGGCGACGCCTATCCGAAAGGCGGCTACCGTCCCGAGAAGGGCGCCCAGAGAGGCTCGGTCGCCGACATGCCGCTCTACCCCGGAGACCCGCTGACCCCCGGAGTCGGCGCCACCAAGGACGCCAAGCGCCTGGAGATCTCCAAAGCGCCGACGCTGACCAAGATCCCCGTCCTCCCCATCTCCTACGCCGACGCCCTGCCGCTCCTCCAGGCCCTGGGCGGAGCGATGGCGCCGGAGGAGTGGCGCGGCGGCCTGCCCACCGCCTACCACCTCGGCCCCGGCCCGGCGAAAGTCCATCTCAAGCTGCAATTCGACTGGAGCACGGTGACCGCCCGCGACGTCATCGCCACCCTCCGCGGCGCGGAAAGGCCGGACGAGTGGATCGTGCGCGGCAACCATCACGACGGCTGGGTGAACGGCGCCGCCGACCCGATCAGCGGCATGGTCGCCGTCCTCGAAGAGGCCCGCGCCCTGGGCGAGCTGGTGAAGGGCGGCTGGAAGCCGAAGCGCACCATCATCTACGCCGCCTGGGACGGCGAGGAGCCCGGCCTGCTCGGCTCCACCGAGTGGGCGGAGACCCACGCCGACGACCTGCGCCGCCACGCCGCCGTCTACATCAACTCGGACAGCAACTCCCGCGGCTTCCTCGGCGTCGGTGGCTCACACACGCTGGAAACCTTCGTCAACCAGGTGGCCCGCGACGTCACCGATCCGGAGAAAGGGATCAGCGTCGCCGACCGCCTCCTCGCCGCCACCCTCCTCCGGGTGCCGCCGGACGTGCGCAAGGAGCTGCGCACCGCCAAGGCCTTCCCCATCAATCCGCTCGGCTCGGGCTCCGACTTCACCCCTTTCCTCCAGCACCTCGGCATCGCCGCCCTCGACATCGGCTACGGCGGCGAGGGCTACTACGGGCAGTACCACTCGATCTACGACACCTTCGACCACTACACCCGCTTCATGGATCCGACCTTCATCTACGGCGTCACCCTGGCCAAGACCGGCGGCCGCCTGGTTCTGCGCCTGGCCGACGCCGACGTCCTGCCGCTCGAATTCTCCCGCTTCTCGACGACCGTCGGCCACTACGTCGGCGAGGTCGAGAAGCTCGCCGACGACATGCGCGCGGAGACCGAGGAGGAGAACAAGCGCATCGAGGACGGGATCTACAAAGCCGTCGACGATCCGCAGGAGACCTGGGTCGTGCCGACGGCGAAGGACCCCGTCCCCTTCCTCAGCTTCGCCCCCCTGCGCAACGCCGCCGCCGCCCTCGACAAGAGCACCGCCGCCTACCAGAAAGCCTGGGACGCCAAAGGCGCCGCGCTCTCCCCCGAGGACCAGCAGAAGCTCGACGCCATCCTCCTCACCGCCGAGCGCGCCCTCACCCGCACCGAAGGCCTCCCCCGGCGCTCCTGGTTCGTCCACCAGATCTACGCCCCCGGCTTCTACACCGGCTACGGCGTGAAAACCCTTCCCGCCGTCCGCGAAGCCATCGAGCAGCGCAACTGGAAAGAAGCCGAGGAGCAGGTCGGCCTGGTGGCGAAGACGATCGAGGGCTACGCGAGGGAGATCGACAAGGCGACGGGGGTGTTGGCGGGGAAGTAGGCGGGCCGGCGGCAACCCAAACCGCCCGGGGCTCACGCCCCGGGCTACAGAAATAACCCACACCGCTTTCGCTGTTCTCGTTCATCATCGGCCACTCGTCGTGCCAGCCGTTCGTCCGAGTCACAGATACGAGCACCGCAGGAGCCCCATATGAAGCGAGCCACCCGTTTTTCGTTCCTCGCCTTCGTCCTTCTCGTCCTCCCCTGTCTGCTGCCGCGTCCCGCGGCGGCGACCACCTTTCAGATGATGCCGGACGAGGCGCTCGCCGATCAGGCACGGGTGATCGTCGACGCCCAGGTCGTCCAGTCCTCGCCGTCGGTTCTCGGCGCCGGCGAGCCGGCGACGGACTACCAGGTGGACGTGGAGCGGGTGCTCAAGGGAGCTCTCGCCGGCAGCACCGTGGTCGTGCGGGTGCCGGGCGGCGTCCGCCCCGACGGTCTCCGTCTGAAGATCTGGGGCGCTCCGGCGTTTCAACAGGGTGAGCGCGCCCTGCTCTTCCTCTCCCCGGCGAAAGACGGCACCTATCGTCTCCTGCACCTCATGCTCGGCGCCTTCCACCGCCGGTCGGCCGGGAGCGAGGGCCTGGCCCTGCGGGATCTGTCCGAGGCGGCGCAATTCGTCCCCGAGGGGCAGACGGCCGCGGCCGAGCCGGCCCGTGACTTCGCGAAATTCTCCGACTGGCTGGCCGACCGCGCGGCCGGTATCGAGCGCGCCCGCGACTACGCCGTCACGCCGGAGAAGAGCGGCTTGAGCAGCGCCGTCGACGAGTTCACCTACTTGACCGGGGACGATCGCATCCCCATCCGCTGGTTCGAGTTCGACAGCGGGAAAAGCGTCGCCTGGCGGGTCCACGACGGCGGCCAGCCCGGGCTGGGGACCGCGGCCACCGCCGCCGCGTTCACCGTCGCCCTGCAGACCTGGGACAACGACAGGGACTCCAATGTCCTCTACAACTATGCCGGCCTGACCTCGGCGTCCGCGGGGTTCATCGACGTCGACGGGACGAACGCCATCCTCTTCGAGGATCCGAACGGCGACGACGTGGCCGACGGGACCTTCGACTGCAGTACAGGCGGCGTGATCGCGGTCGGCGGACCGTGGGCCGATGACTCCACGCGCACCTTCCTGGGCAAGACCTACCACCAGACGGCGGAAGCCGACATCGTGACCAACAACGGCACGGAGTGCCTCTTCGCCAACAATTCGTCCGTCGCCGAGGAGGTCTTCGCCCACGAGCTCGGCCATACGCTCGGCCTCGGCCACTCCAGAACGCCGGACGCCCTGATGCGCGCCACCGTCCACAATGACGGCCGGGGCGCCCACCTGTCCACCGACGACCAGGCCGGGATTCTCTCGCTCTATCCGATCACCGACGGCGGCGGCGGCGGCGGCCAGCCGGCGGCGAAGCCGCCCACCGGGCTCACCGTCATCACGCGCTCCGGCTCCGAGGCGTTCCTCAGTTGGACCGATGCCTCGACCAACGAGACCGGCTTCAAGATCGAACGGTCCGTGGGCACCGGCGCCTTCCAGGAGGTGGGCACGACGGCGGCTGACGTCACCAGCGTCCTGGTCACCGGGTTGACGCCGGCGACGGCCTACACCTTCCAGGTGCGCTCCGTGCGGTCCGGAAAATTGTCGACCCCGAGCAACGCCGTGAAGATCACCACGCCCGCCGCGGCCCCGCCCCCCGGTTGTGACGGCGGCGCGGCCCTCTGCCTGGAGCACGACCGCTTCCGCGTCGAGGTGGACTGGCGCAACCAGCACAGCGGTAACGCCCGGGGCAAGGGGACGTTCACCCGCATCTCGGACCAGGCCGGCGCGGTCTGGTTCTTCCAGCCCTCGGAAGTCGACCTCATCGTCAAGGTGCTGGACGGCCGCTCCTCGAACAACCGCTTCTGGGTCTTCGCCGGCTCGCTGACCGACGTCGAATTCTGGATCAAGGTGACCGACACCCAGACCGGCGCCGTGCGCGTGTACCACAACCGCCCCGGCGACACCCGCGGCATGGCGGACACCTCGGCCTTCGCCCCCAGCGCCGCGGCCGCCGCGGCCGTCACGCCGCTCGTCGAGATCCGCACCCTGACCCCCACCGCGCCGGCTCCGGACGTCGAGGTGCCGGCCCCCGTCAGCCCGTCGGCCTGTGCCTCGGGCCTGAGCACCCTCTGCCTCGCCGGGCGCTTCCTGTTCGAGGTGAATTGGCGCAACCAGCATTCCGGCGCGACCGGCGTGGGAGGCGCGGTGACCGCCGGCGGGACGGACAACACCGGCTCGTTCTGGTTCTTCGACGCGGCCAACGTGGAGCTGGTGCTCAAGGTCGTCGACGGCCGGCCCCTGACCGGCAAGTTCTGGGTCTTCTACGGCTCCCTCTCGGACGTCGAGTACTGGGTGAAGGTCACCGACACCCAGACCGGCAACGTGAAGGTCTACCACAGCAAGCCCGGCAGCCTCTCGGGGCTGACGGACACGGCGGCGTTTTAGGAGAAAGAAAAAGAAGCATCACCCCTACCATCACCGCCGGCACCAGGTGGAAGAGCAGCCGGGGGAAACTGGTGAGCACGTAGAATCGGGTGTCGAAGCCGGAGACGAGATAGATCCACAGGTAGAAGGCGAGCTGCCCGCCGAGGACCCAGGCGAGCGGCCGGGTGGACGGGCGGAGGAAGAGGAGCGGCAGGAGGACGATGACGTAGGAGAAGCCGTGCCAGGCGGAGAAGCCCAGCACGTCGAGGATGGCCGCGAAGGCGGTCCGCGTCCTCTCCGGGGTCAGGTGGTCGTTGCTCATGACGCTGAAGAGGTGGTAGCGCTGCACCTGGATCCACCAGGGGAGGATCACCAGGGCGGGCAGGGTGCCGAGGCGGAGGAGCCTGCCGATTGCGAGCCGGTGTCCGAAGGTCGACTGTAGATTCGCTCCCGGGGCCGGCCGGCGGGCGAGCTGGACCAGGCAGAGGAGGCCGGCCAGCATCACGCCTTCCACCTTGGCGGCAGCGGCGAAGGCGGCGAGGGCTCCGATCTGTAGATCGCCTGCGGTGTCCGGCGGCCGGGAGAGCGCGGGGATCGCGGCCACCAGCGCCAGGGCGGGGAGCCAGTCCGCCCCTCCCGCCATGCGGTGGCCGATCGCGAAGGCGCCCAGCGCTACCGCCACCAGCGCGATCCCGGCCTGGCGGCCCCAAGGCAGATCGTGCGGGTCGAGGCTGCGCAGGGTCTCCCGGGCCGCCGCCAGGAGCAGCGCGAAGAAGAAGACCGACCAGAGCATCAGGCTGGGCGGATCGAAGCGCCCGGCGGCCAGGGCGCTCGCCGCGTAGAGCTCCGGGACGAGGTTGGGATAGTCGGGATGGATCGACCAGCCCCAGCTCCGCGCGAGGTAGGGGTAATCCACGCCGCGGGCGAGGAAGAAACGGTTCCCTTTGAGCCCCCAGTGGAAGACGAAGTCCGGCGTCGTCGCCCAGAGCGTCAGGGCGATCAGGGCGAAGACGGCCAGGCTCAGCAGGGCGGTCTCGTCTCCCCACCCCAGGTCGGAAGGGAGCCGCCGCCGCTCGCCTTCCGCGATCCGCCCTCCGAAACGCAGGGCGAGCGAGAGCGTGACGGCCACCGCGATCCCCAGGCTCGCCCTCGACCAGCGCAGGCCGGTGAGGTCGAGAAACGTGACGAGGAGATGGAAGGCGACCATTCCCGTGATGGCGCCCATGACCAGACGTTGCAGCGCGGTGTCTTCCGGCGCCGTCAGGGCGGCGAACCGGGTACCGAGAAATGTCAGGACCAGGGCGAGCGCGAGCACGCAGAGGGCGGGGATCATGGGGCCTTCACCCGGTAAAGGCGGCAGCCGGGGCGCTCTTCCAGGACTTCGAGCCGCGGGATCTCCAGCGTCCTCTCATAGGCGAGCAGATACTCGGCGCGGCGGGCGGTCTCCGCGGGCATGGGGCTCTGGAGGGGTGCGAGGTCGTATTGCGGCAGGAGATAGGCCGCCCAGCGCCAACGGTAGAACTCGCCGTCCGGGCCGGTCTCCCCGGTATTGCTCGACGATGCGAAGACCACCAGGCGGTCGGGGGGGACGTGCCGGCGCACCAGGTCGAGGCAGCGGTCCAGATGCTCCACCGGCGGCGTACCGAGCTGCCAGTCGGCGACATCCGCTCGGAGCTCGGCCCGGCCATCGAGGCCGGCCAGCGCGCTCCCGGTCTCCCGGAGCAGGGAGAGGGCGCCCCAGGCGAGGGCGAATCCGAGGAGCAGCTTGCGCGGCATGGGCAGTGGATTATACGGAGCAGCCTGTTAAGATGCCGCCCGCCTGTAGAGAGACGATCCGGCCTCTCTTCCGTAAACATTCCAGGAACCCCATGACGCTGGCCTTCAGCCCCGACGAGACGAGCCCGTACGTCCGCATCCTCCTTGCCGATCAGGGGATCGCGGTGGGGACGGTCAACCTCGCCATCGATGCGCGGGACGAGATGCTGTCCTTTCTCGTCCAGATCCACGACGGCGACCGCGAGCGTGCTCTGTTCACCTATTTTCGCACCGGCCTGAGCATCGCCGACGCGATGACCCAGATCCTGCGCTGGCGCTTCGGGACCGATCTGGGCGGGATCTCCCTGCTCGACTTCGCCAGCGGCTATGGCCGGGTCACCCGCTTCCTCCTGCGCGACCTGCCGGCCGAGCGTGTCTGGGTGTCGGACGTCTATGCCGACGGCGTGCGCTTCCAGGAGGAGATCTTCGGCGTCCACGGCATCGTCTCGACGGTGAAACCGGAGGACTTCGTCCGCGCCGAAGGTTTCGAGACCAGCTTCGACGCCATCACCGTCACCTCCCTGTTCACGCATCTTCCGGACCGGCGCTTCGTCGACTGGCTGCGCGTGCTCCTCGGCCTGCTGCGCCCCGGCGGCGTGCTGCTCTTCAGCGTCCACGGCGAAGAGGTGCTGTCCGCGGACTGCGCGGTGCCGCCCGAGGGGATACTGTTCCAGGAGATGAGCGAGAGCGAGTCGCTGGACACCAGCGACTACGGCTCCACCTGGGTGACCGAGGACTACGTCCGCGCCGCCGTGGCGCGTGCGTCGCGGGAGACGGTCTCCGTGCACCGGCTGCCGCGCGGGCTGTGCAACTTCCAGGATCTCTATGTGGCGGTACGGCCGCGAGAGGAGGAGAGGGACGTGGACTTTGCGCGCCTCGCCTTCCAGGGCGAGCCGCACCTGCACGTCGACGAATGCATTCTCACCAAGCCGGACGAGCTGTTCGTGCGCGGCTGGACCCTGGCGCGGTCGGGAGACGTGCGCGCCGTGGAGGTGACTCTCGACGGCGTGCTGCTCGGCTCGGCGCCGGTCGAGAAGCCGCGGCCGGACGTGGCGGCGCTTTTCGGGGCGCGCTTCACCCATCCCGGCTGGGCCTGCGTCTGCCCGCTCCCCCCTGGCGCCTCGCGGCGCGACGCGGTGCTCCTGGTGCGCGCGGTGGACGGCCGCGGACGCTCGCAGCCGCTGTGGGCGAGCTCGATCGAGGCGGCGCTCCTGGCTTCGTCGCGGCAGGAGGTGGCGCATCTCCAGAAGATGGTCTCGGATCTGCGCGGCGAGGTCCTGATGGCGCAGGCCAGGGCCGCCGCCGAGCGCGAGGGCTTCGAGGCGCGGATCGCCGCCATGGAGGCGAGCCGGTTCTGGAAGATCCGCCAGGTCTGGTTCCGGATGCGGGAGGCGCTGGGTATTTCCGAAAAGGCGCGCGAAAAGGGATGAGGCGGCCGTGAGCGGCTGGAGTCTCGCCGATCTGCTGCCCGGTCTCTTCTTTCTCCTCCTGGCCCTCGGCCTCGCCGCGGCCCTGCGCCGCTGGTACGACCCGCTGCCGCCGCGCATCCTCGGGCTGTTCCTCCTCCTCGTCTGCCTCCTCTTCGCCTCGTCCCTCTTCGGCGGGCGCATCCTCCTCCCCCTGGGTGGTCTCACCCGCGCGGCGCCCTACACCGACCTGCCGCCGCCGCCGCCCGGCAACGGGCTCCAGGGGGATCTGCTCCACCAGATCGTTCCCTGGCAGCTCGAGGTGCGGCGGGCGGTTTTCGATGGCCGCTGGCCGCTGTGGAACGCCCACGCCGGCGCCGGCATGCCGCTCCTCGGCGATCCCCAGTCCCAGGCCTTCCAGCCGCTGGTCGCCGCCGCCTGGCTGCTGCCGGTCTGCAACGCCGCGGCGCTGACCTCGGCCCTCCGCGTCTTCTGCGCCCTCGCGTTCATGTTCCTCTTCCTCCGCCGCCAGACGCTGGGAGAGGCGGCGGCCCTCTGCGGCGCGCTGGCCTACGGGCTCGGCGGCTTTCTGATGCTCTGGCTCGGCTGGCCGATCGGCAACGTGGCGGCGCTGTTGCCGGGGTTGCTGTATGCGGTGGGGGCCCTCACCCCCGCCGCCTCTCCCGCGCGTGCCACCACCCCCCACCCCGAGCGGGAGAGGGGCGCCGCCACCCAACTGCAAGGACGGACACGGACAGGCACGGACGAGCACGGACAAATCGTGCGAGGAGGGGCGGGGGGCTCCCCTCTCCCGTTCGGGGTGGTCGGGAGGGGGACGCACGGGGGAGGGGCCGGGGGAGGGGGCCTCCTCTTCCTCCTCACCATCGCCGTCCTCCTCGGCGGCCATCCCGAGACCGTGCTTTACGCGCTCGCCTGTGCCGGCCTCTTCCTCTGCGCCCGCGCGCTGGCTCATCCCGCCTGGCGCGACCGGGGCGCGCTTCTCCTGCGGGCCGGCTCGGCCATGGCCCTGGCGGGTCTGGCGGCGGCTCCGGTCCTCTTGCCTGCTTCCGGGTATATCCCGCAGACCCACCGCTCCACGGTCATCGGCGTTCACCTGACCAGCCGTCTCCTGCCGGAGCTGGCGGCGGATCTGGGGCGGCCGGAGGTGCTGGCGGGCTGGGCGGAGGACGCTCTGCGCCGGGTGCTGCCGGTGGCGGCGCCGCGGGCGTTCGGCGACATGGAGAACGGCTACTGGGGGAGCGCCAACTTCGTCGAGGACACCGGCGGCTGCGCCGGCGCCGCGGCCCTCCTCGCGGCTCTCCTTGTCCTGGTACCTCTGCGCAGGGGAGAGGCGCGATTCCCGCAGGAGCGGCTCGCCGTCGCTCTCCTCCTCGTCTGCCTGGCCCTGATCGCCCAGCCGCCCGGATTCGACAGCCTCTTCTTCCGCCTGCCGGTGATCGGCGCCACGGCCATCCACCGCCATCACCGGACCCTGATGCTGGTGAATCTGGCCGTCGCCTGGCTCGCCGCCTGCGGCATCGAGCGCCGGCAGCGGGGAGCGGTACGCCGCGCGGCCGTCCTGATGGCTGCGGCGCTCCTCGCCGGTTTGATCACGTGGGCCTACCTGGCTCATCCATCGCCGGAGAACGGCCACGTCGTCACCGGCCTCCTCGCCGGCGGGCTGGCGGCCCAGCTCCTCGCGGTGGGGCTGGCGGCCGGGCTGCTCCTGCTCCGCCAAGGCATGCGCCGGGTACCCTGGGCCTTGGCGGCGGTCATCGCCGCCGAGCTTCTTCTCCTCCATGGGAAGGTCAATTCGGTTTCTCCCGCAGCCTTCGCCTATCCGCCGGAGCCGTCCCTCGCCTTTCTTCAGAAGAATCTGGGACCGTCCCGCATGGTGGCGCTCGGCGACTCGTTGCCGGCCAACGTGCCTTCGGTCTACGGCCTGCGCGACGCGCGGATCGACAATCCCTCTCTCCCCACGGCCTACGCGCGTCTCGTCGAGCCTCTCGACCGCAATCCGATGGCGCCGCGGTTCGGCCGTCCTCTCCATCCGTTGTACGACCTGCTCGCCGTGCGCTACGTGCTGGTGCGCGCCGGCGTCCCCCTGCGGCTGCCTCTGGTCTACCGCGATCCGGCGGCCTGGATCTATGAACGTCCGCGGTCTCTCCCCCTGCTCTTCCTGCCGGCGCGGGCGCGGATGCAGCGCCGGGAGCCCTGGCTGGCCTGGGTGCAAAGCAATACGGACTTCGCGGCACGCGCCCTGGCCGCTCCCTCCGCCGAGCGCCGGCAGGACTGGCGCTCCTCGCCCGAGGACGGCTCGACCGTCACCCTCACCGCTTTCGGGCCGGCGCTACTGCGCGCCCGCGCCTCCTTCGCCGCGCCCCGGCTCCTCGCCTCCAGTCTCTACCAGGACGGTGGCTGGCACCTTCTGGAGAGCAGCGCGGACGGCGCCACGCGCCTCCCGACGACCTTCACCAACGGTCCCTTCCTGGCCGCCTGGCTGCCGGCGGGGGAGCACGAGCTGCGTTTCATCTACCGCCCGCCCCGTTTCGTCGCCGGCTGCCTGCTGGCCGCCCTCGCTCTCGCCGCCGCGTGTGCTCTGTGGGTGCCGGTACCGCCGGGCCCCTTACCGCCTGACTCATAGGCGCTGCCAGCTTTCGCTAGTCGGCGAGCCCCTCACCCCCCGGCCCCCTCTCCCATCCCCTCCCAGCCCCCGGGAGAGGGGGAGAGGCGGAGTCCCTGCCTCTCGCGTTGCGCCAAAGCGAGTTCTCGCTCGAATATGGGGCGGCTCTCCTCCGTGGTCGAAGATGACGGCGTGCTCTCTTGCCATAATTTAACTCTACCCTGTCAGACGGATTGAGTGTACAGTCCTGCAGAGTGAGTCGAAGCCCGCCATGGTCACCGTCCCCGTGTCGTTGCTGAGAGGGAAACCCGTTGAGCGGCTTCATCGTGTTCCCTGCCTGCTGACCGAGGACGCAGTTACTATGTACGAACACGAGTTACCTATCGTCGGCAAACGATTCGTCAAGCTCTGCTTTTGCGGGAACGGAAAGGATTCGGAGGCGACAATCGAAGTCGAAGGGTGGCGAGAGATCGTGATTCCCTTGAGCTATGCCGCGATGGACATCAGTTTCTCGAACGCTGCCATGGTCAGGACGCGTGAGCACGGCGATACAGAGATTGTGATCGAGATCGTTCCAGTCGCCGACCAGCCGGTGACGATTGGCGAAGCGTCAGTCCACTTTCTTGGAAGCGAGGAGGAGTGGAACCAATACGTTCACGAGGACGCGAGCAGGGGCTCCATAGAGTTGTCCTGCTGCGTGTCACTACGGCTTCGGCTCGTTGGGGATGGGAGAGGGGATGGGGGGTGAGGGGCCAGGCGGCTCCGGGTCTCCCAGGCATCGCCGAGGGGGGCCTGGGGGTGCGAGCCCGGATGTTATCCTGACTCCGATGGCTCCAATGACTTCGACCCCCAGCCCGGCTGACGTTCTCGCGGAGGCGGAACGATCTTTGCAGAGTCACGGCCGCGTGGTGCTCTGTCAGATCGTTCGCGTGGAGGGCTCGACGCCCGGAAAGCCCGGTTGGAAGCTGCTCGCCCGGCCGGATGGCACCGCTTTCGGCAATCTCGGCGGCGGTGCCTTCGAGGCTCTGGTGAAGGCCGATGCGCTGGCGCGGCTGGAGCGGCCCGTGGACTCGGAGGTGAAGCGGTACTACTTCACCGAGGAGGCCGTGAAGGGGGAGCCCACGGGGATGGTGTGCGGCGGTCTCGCGGAGGTCTTCCTCGAGGTGATGACCGCGCCGCCGGTCCTCGTGATCTGCGGCGCCGGCCCGGTGGGGCAGGCGCTGGCGCGGGGCGGCGCCCTGGCTGGTTTCGAGCTGCTGGTGGTGGACGACCGGGCGGAGCTCCGCGATGCGGAGCTGTTCCCGGCCGGCGTAAAATTCGCTGCGGTGGGGCGGGAGTACGGGGAGCCGTTCCTCGGCGCCCTGGGCCATCGCGACCTCCACATCGCCGTGGTCAGCCGCTGCTGGGAGACCGACGCGGCGGCTCTGGCGGCGGTGCTGCGCGAGGACCCGCCGGGGCTGCGCTATCTGGGGCTGATGGGGAGCCGACGCAAGATCGCCCGGGTGCGCGACGAGGTGGCGGCGCTGGGTGGCGAGCTGGCCGGCCGGCGGCTGCACGCTCCCATCGGGCTGC
>Ga0307506_10000188_pt1 | contig 19597 bp, 17 predicted proteins | sample 25_S_MG_FD_202175 | JGI IMG/M metagenome (GOLD analysis project Ga0307506, IMG submission 202175) | Soil microbial communities from Populus trichocarpa stands in riparian zone in the Pacific Northwest, United States - 25_S | ecosystem: Environmental > Terrestrial > Soil > Riparian zone > Trees... | reverse complement strand
GGGCGGGAGCCGGCCGCCGTTGCAGGAGCAGCACGACATGCTCGGAGAGCTCGATCACGATACCGTCATCCAGCGCGGCGGCGGAAAAATCGCGGCTCTCGGAGACCGTCACGCCGTCCGCGATGACGCGGGTGGGGCTGTCGTCGAGCCGTGCCTTCGCTTGAGAGCTCCATGGACAGACTAGTTTACCTGGAATGGCGCCGGGGCCGGCGGCGGCGGGGGCGGCTCTCCGGTTCTCCCGCAGCGCAGCCGGCGCGTAAAGAGTGGCGAGAAGCACCCACAGAAGTAGAGGCACGTCCGCGGTGGACGATCGATCAGCCTCCAAGGAGAAAGCCATGCAGAAGAGCGCATTCAAGACAGACGTAAAGCTTAAAATCTCCCGCGAAACTCTGCGCGTTCTGGAGAGCGCGCAGCTCTTGGTGGCCGGCAATGCCGAAGAGAGCGCGACCATCCGCTATTCGAACTGCGGATCGTGCAACACGGGGATTGACGGCACACTCTGACCAATTATTTACTCTTCGCTATGTGAGGGATTTCTGTTTGTTGCTGTAGCTCCAAAAACCAGCAACAACAGACAGTCGGATGTGCTAAGATTCGCAGAATCCATTTTCTCGGAGGAGGCACTGTGAAGAAAAGCACTCTGAGCCCCATCTCAAAGCTGAAGCTCAACCGCGAAACTCTGCGCAACCTGGAGCAGTCACTGCTCGGAAACGTGGCCGGTGGTGCGGAAGAAGATCCGAGCGTCACAGTGAAGTACTCGAACTGTGGGTCCTGTAATACCGGACCCTAGTGGCGCGGGTGTGCTGATCACCGGCCGGATGGCCTGAAAGAGGCGCGGCAGCCTGCTGCGAAAAGTGTGCTAATGTCTCCGGCAACCCCTTAGCTCGAAGGTTTCCGAGGCGAACGATCACGTTCTGCCTCGAAAGGAGAACCCATGAAGAAGAGCAGGCCGGAAATTAAGCTCAGCATTAACCGCGAAACGCTGCGCATTCTGGAGCAGCCGCTGCTTGGAAACGTTGCCGGTGGCGAGGAAGACCCCAGCGCAACGATCAAGTACTCGAACTGCGGATCTTGCAACACCGGAATCTGAGCCCCGCCTGATCGGCAGGGGCTTGTCCTGGAGGCTGCCGGGCACTTGTTTGCCCGGCGGCCGGCGGGCGCGCCTCCCACGAGGCACCGGCCATGGTAAGGTGTGCGCCGGCCTGTACTCCATCATCCACTACAATGGCACCTTGCGGCGCCGGTGGAGCCGGCCGAGCGAAGGGGTGCTGTGGGCGTTTTTCAATCCTACGACGAGCAGATTCTGGAGGCGGTGGCCACGGAGCACAACACGGTCGCCGTGGTCTCCGCGGGCAAGCGCATCAACATGGACGTCGAGGGGGCCACCTTCGCGACCTGGCATCCCTGGCTGCGGATGACCGGCTATAGCTGGGACGCGCTCTCAGCCGCCTGCCTGCTGCGGCACGAGGGACCTCCGCGCACCGTGCTGCTGCTCGGCCTCGCGGGCGGTACCGTGGCTCGCCAGCTCCGCTGCCTGGTGCCCGAGGCAGCCATCACCGGCGTGGACATCGACGGCGCGGTGGTGGACCTCGCGCGGCGCCACATGGGCCTCGACGAGCTGGGGATCGAGGTCGTGATCGCGGATGCCGACCGTTTCCTCACGGCAACGGACAGGCGCTTCGATGCCATTCTCGACGATCTGTTCCTCAGCGGACCTCTCGACGTCGCCCGCCAGCTCCTTCCCGTCGGCGAGCGGCTCGCCCGGCTCCAGGAGCGCCTCACGCCCGGCGGTGTCATCGCGGCGAACCTGATCACGGACGGCGTCGGCCTTCACCAGACCGTGCGCCGCCGGGTGCGCCGCGCCTTCGCCGAGGCTTTTCCCTGCGTGCGCGTGGTGAGGCCGCTCTGCGGTCTCAACGAGATCGTCACCGGCGCCGCGGAGGTGCGGACCGGACGCGCCCTGCTGCCTTTCGCCGAACGGCTCGCGGAATCTCACGACCGTTTCCTGTTCAAGGGGATCCGCGTGCACCGGCTGCGGCCCCGCCACTGAGGTCAAGGAGGTCTCATGCTGCAAAAGAAGGCCGAGGATTGGAAGAAAGACGAGCTCCAGGAAGACGGCGAGGTGTACGAGCGCCGCGAGGGCACGGCCCGCTACCTGGCGCGCATGCTGGAGATGAAATTCGGCCCCCTGGACGACGCCAGCCGCGCCCTCCTCGACGCGGCCGACTACGAGAAGCTGATCGCGTGGACGGACCGGATGCTGGACGCCCGCGCCATCCAGGACGTGTTCGCCGAGCCGGCCGGCGAGTAAGAAAGCCGCCGCCCCTGGTTGACAAACCTGCCCTTGCATGCACATGCTCGGCGGTCTGGGAGGACTCCGTGGACTCGGACTGGCTGGATTACCCGACGATCGTGCAAGAGGCGCTCCGCGACGCGGTGCGCCGCGTGCTGGCGCAGGTGGCGGAGCACGGGATGCCGGGCGAGCATCACTTTTTCCTCGCTTTCCGCACCGACCACCCCGGTGTCATCGTGCCGCGCTTCCTCCGCGATCTCTATCCCGACGAGATCAAGATCGTCGTGCAGCACCAGTACTGGGACCTGGACGTGGACGAGGAGCTCTTCTCGATCACCGTGAGCTTCAACGGCCAGCGCCAGCGCCTGACGGTCCCTTTCACCGCCCTGACCCTCTTCGTCGATCCGACGGCCGAGTTCATGCTCCGTTTCGACGGCGGCGTCGAGGCTCCCACGGAAGAGGACATGGAAGACCTGGAGGCCGATGAGTCGGAAATCCCGGAGGAGCCGGTGAAAGGGCCGCGGGCGGTGCCCAACAAGCCGGCCGAGGTGCTCCAGTTCGATCCCAGCAGGCGCAAATGACCGAACCCACTCCTGCCCAGCCTCGCCGGGCTCCGCGCGCCGGCCTCTACGGCGGTGTCGTCTCCTCGAAGCAGAGGATGCCCGCCCGCGAGCCCGGCGACGCGCCGGGGGCCAAGCCCAAGAAACCGCTGAAGATGCGGGTGATCCTCGCCGACGCCTGGGAGCTGGTGAAGGCGCGCAAGGGGCGCCTGGTGCTCGGCCTCTTCCTGATGCTGATCAACCGCCTCTCCGGCCTCGTCCTTCCCGGCACCACCAAGTTCCTCCTCGACGAGGTCATCGGGAAGCACGACCAGGGGATGCTGAAGTACCTCGTCCTGGCTGCCGGCGGCGCGACCCTGCTCCAGGCCGTCACCTCCTTCACCCTGTCGCAGATCCTCGGCAAGGCGGCCCAGCGCTCGATCACCGACATGCGCCGCGTCGTGCAGCAGCACGTCAGCCGCCTGCCTGTGGGCTATTTCGACCGCACCAAGGCAGGCGCTCTCCTCTCCCGCGTGATGAACGACGCCGAAGGCCTGCGCAACCTGGTGGGGACGGGCCTCGTGGACGCCATCGGCGGCATGGTGACGGCGACGCTGGCGCTCGGCATCCTCTTCTACCTCAACGCCAAGCTCACCCTGATCGCGCTCGCCGTGCTGTCGCTCTTCGCGGTCGTCCTGCAGCGCGCGTTCAAGGTGCTGCGCCCGCTCTTCCGCGACCGCTCGCGGATCAACGCCGACCTCTCCGGCCGGCTGACCGAGTCGTTCTCCGGCGTGCGCGTGGTGAAAGCCTATGGCGCCGAGCGGCGCGAGGCGCTGGTCTTCGCCAAGGGGGCGCACCGCCTGTTCCGCAACGTCGCCCAGACCATCACCAGCTTTTCGCTGATCGGCGCCGCGTCCACCCTGCTGCTGGGGGTGATCGGCGTCGCCATGATGGCCATCGGCGCGAACGAGGTGCTGTCCGGCCGCATGACCGTGGGCTCGTTCTTCTCGTTCACCCTCTATCTGGGCCTGATGGTCGGTCCGGTGATGCAGGTGGTGAACATCGGCAGCCAGCTCACCGAGGCGTTCGCCGGCCTGGAGCGTATCCGCGACATCCGCAACGAGGTGACGGAGGACACCGGCGAAGAGACACGGAGCCATCTCGGGCTGGTGGACGGGCGCGTCGAATTCCGCGCCGTCCATTTCTCCTACCAGGAAGACACGCCGGTGCTGCGCGGCATCTCCTTCGTGGCCGAGCCGGGCACCTCGGTGGCCCTGGTCGGCTCGTCGGGCTCAGGGAAAAGCACGCTGATCGGCCTGGTGGCTGCCTTCCACCGCCCGACCGCGGGCCAGATCCTGATCGACGGCCAGGACCTCTCCACGGTGCGCCTGCGCGACTACCGGGCGCAGCTCGGCGTGGTCTTCCAGGACAACTTCCTCTTCGACGGCACGGTGCTGGAGAACATCGCCTACGCGCGGCCGGACGCCTCCGAGGAGGAGATCCTGAGCGCGGCGCGGATCGCCCGCTGCGACGATTTCGTGCAGAAGCTGGCGGAAGGGTATGAAACGATCGTCGGCGAGCGCGGCGTGAAGCTCTCCGGCGGCGAGCGGCAGCGCGTGGCCATCGCCCGCGCCATCCTCGCCGATCCGCGTATCCTGATCCTGGACGAGGCGACGTCGTCGCTGGACAGCGAGAGCGAAGCGTTCATCCAGGAGGGCCTCGCGGTGCTGATGCGCGGGCGGACCACCTTCGTCATCGCCCACCGTCTGTCGACCATCCGCCGCGCCGACACGATCCTGGTCCTGGAGCAGGGGCAGGTCGTGGAGCGCGGCCGGCACGAGGAGCTGCTCGCCCTCGGCGGCCGCTATCACGCTCTCTACACCCGCCAGTACAACCTCGAGTCGAACCTCTTCCGCAATCCCGGCGAAGCGGTCGAGGAAGAGGTCGAGGAAGCCGCGCCGGTGAAAGCCGCCGACGCCGACATCGGGCGGCTGCCGCTGATCCCGGCGTAGGGGCGGCCTACCGCAGGATCCTCTGGAACCCCTCCCGCCGCTTGAGCTGTTGCGGCCGGTCCGGGCTGCCGAAGGAGCCGGTGTGGCCGGAGACGTCGGTGGCGATGACGTAGAGCTCCACCGTGCCGTTCTGGTGGAAGGCGGGGGACAGCTCCACGGTGTAGCCGAGGCGGGAGGCTTGCAGCGGCAGCTCGCGCATCTTGCCTCCTTCGGGCCGCGCCATGAGCTTCACGCTGCGCACCTTGTAGTCGTCGGTGACGCGGAAGCTGAGCTCGACGACGCGGCCACGGTCGTAGTCCAGGAGATAGCCGTCGCGCAGCTCGACCTGCGGCGGCTTCCCGTCCATCTGGGCGAGCTGCTCTTCGAGCCGCCCGCGGATCTCGGCGAATTCCGCCGCGAGATGCGGGACGGGGGTGATGCCGTTCATCTTGTCGAGGGCTTCGTCCGGCCGGTGGCGCTTCTCGTAGTTGGGCAGCTCGGTCAGGAGCTGCTCCTGCGCCGCCCCCTCCCGCTGCGCGCGCTGGTAGGCTTCGATCCTGGCCTTGAAACCGGGACGGCTGGGCCAGGTGCGCTGGACCGGAGCGAGATGCTCGATCGCCTCCTGGTAGCGCCCTTCGCGGGCGATCACCTCGGCCTGCTCCTCGATGGCGCCGGCGGCCTGGTCGCGCAACTGGAGGGGATCGGTGGCGTTGGGGAGCTGCTGGGCCAGCACGGCGAAGCGGTCGAGGACCTCGGCGTGGGCCTTGCGCCCGGCGGCGGCCTCGATCTGAGCGTAGAGGTCCACCACGCCGCGGGCACGCTCGAGATCGGGCAGCAGCGCCGCGGGCAGCGCGGCCTCCTGGCCGGCGGCGGCGAGCACCGCGGAGCGCAGGCGTCCGATGTCGCCCTTGAGGCCTTTCGCGAGATTGTCCGGCAGGCGGTCCACGGCCGAGAGCGCCAGCGTCTGCTGCAAGCTCTGCAAGGCGCGGCAGCTCTCGGGAGGGAGGCTGTTCTGGTCGGCCGCGCTCAGCGAGCCCAGGATCTCCTGGGTGCGGGCGTCGTCGCCGTCGGCGAAGGCGAGCTGCGCCTCGGCGAGCACCTCGGCGGCGGACCGCCGCGGCGGCGGCGCCGGTGCCGCCGGCGCTTCGGCGACGGCCGGCTTCTCCCCGGTGACGCCGCGGCTGAACCACCAGTAGGCGATGCCGAGCAGCAGGACGAGCCCGACGGCGGCGCCGAGGAGGACCAGCGGATTGCGCAGCGGCGACTCCGCCGGCGGCGCCACGGCGGCGCTGCGCCCCTGCGAGGGACCGGATGGACGGGGAGAGGCAGCAGGGAACGTGCCGGAGGCCTGGCTGGTGCTCTGGCGAGCGCCCGGAGCGGCGCTTTGACCCGCGCTTTGACCTGCGCTTTGACCCATGGGCTGGGGCGGCGCGCCGGGGAGCGGTCCCAGGGCGTTGAGCAGATCGTCGTCGATCGACGAGAGCATCTCGCCGCCCGTTTCGTCTTTGAGGTCCGGGACCGCGGCGAGGGGCGCGGCGGAGACAGGAGGGCGCGGCGGCGATGCGATCGGCGGTGATGCGGCTGGAACCGGTGCGGGCGGGATCACCAGCTTCGGACCGGGAGCCGGCTTCCCCTCGATCGGCGCCGGCACCTCCAGGACGCCGAGGGCGAGGCGGAAGGCGTCCCGGAGCTCCTGGTGCGACGGCCGCTCGGCCGGATTGCGGCGCAGGGCGCGCTCCAGCGTCTGCCGGAACGCTTCCGAATTCTCCAGCTCCAGGCTGAGCGCGAAGGGGAGCTGCACGACCGGCGATTCGCCGAACCCGACCGTGGCGCCCACCACCAGGCAGGTCGTGTAGGCGAAGGAGTAGAGGTCGGCATGCCAGTCCGCGGTCTCACCGGCGGCCGGGTCGTCCAGCTCGGGAGCGCGGAAGCGGGCGGTCTCGGCCGGCGCCGCCCCGGCGCCGCGGAAGACCGCCGTGCCGAGCCCCAGGATCTTGACCTGCTCCGGTGCCTGCTCAAAAGAAGGCTCCGCCGCCTGCGCCGAGCCGGTGCCGGCGAGCAGCAGGAGATTGTCCGGCGAGAGGTTGTGGTGCGCCAGGCCGCGCCGCGCCATCACCTCCAGCCCATTGAGAGCCTGGAAAAGGATGGCAAGGAGGCGCAGCGGCGACCCTGCCGCCGTGTCCAGCGTCCGGCCTTCCAGCAGCTCCATCACCAGGAACGCGCTCCCCTCGGTGGTGAAGCCGGAATCGAGGATTACGGGCAGACCGGGGTGGCGCAACGCCTCCAGGGCCGTGGTGAGCTTCTCGAACCGGGGCGCCCGCTGCACCAGCTCGGCCGGCGAAGGCACGTTCATCAGCTTGACCGCGACGGCCTGCCCCGAGCGTGAGTCGGTGGCACGCAGCACCGTGCCCGTGCGCGTGGACCGCAGGATCTTGTCGAGGCTGTAACGATCGGTGAGCTCACGGAAATGCATGGGTCTCCACCCTCCCGGAAGGGAACCACTCCAGCAAAAGGCGACTTTCAGCCATCATGAGTATAGACGAGGAGCTATCCTGGAGGAATAATGGGTGCCGTGAAGATCGTACCGCTCCTCGTCGTTCTCGCGCTCGCCGCCGTCCTCGCACCGTCCTCCCGCGCTCTCGCCGTGGAGGCCTCGCCCTTCGGCGTCAACATTCACGCGCCCCAGGGGGAGGAGCTGACTTTTCTCCTCGACCAGGTGCAGGCGGCGGGGATCGGCTGGGTGCGCATCGACTTCGTCTGGGCCTTCGTCGAGCCGTCCCGGGACAACTATGACTGGAGCCTCTACGACGCCATCGCCGCCGCGGCGCAGGCGCGCGGCATCGAGGTGTTCGCCAGCCTGGCCTATACGCCGGCCTGGGCGACCGGCGGCCCGGAGCTCACCGGCGTGCCGGACGATCCGCAGCAGTGGGCCGATTTCTGCTTCCTCGCCGCGCGCCGCTACCGCGGCAAGATCCGCATCTGGGGGATGTGGAACGAGCCCAACCTGACGAAGTTCTGGTCGGGCAGCCGCCAGCAGTACTTCGACGTCATCCTCAAGCCCGGCGCCGACGCCGTGCGCGCCGGCAATCCGGACGCCCAGGTGGCCGGTCCCGACCTGGCGCACCTGACCTCGAACGGCGCCGACTGGTACTACTGGCTGCGCGACACGGTCCAGAACGCCGGGGACAAGCTCGACATCATCACCCATCACCTCTATGACAATGACGGCAACAGCGACGTCACCGACAAGCTCACCGGCTCCACCCTGTTCGGCAACCGCCCCGATTTCTGGGGCACGGTGCCGCCGTCCCTGCGCGAAGCGCTGAAGGTCACCGGCTGGTACCCGGGACGGCCGGTCTGGCTCACCGAGACCGGCTGGGAGTCGAGCCGCGTCGGCGAGGACCGCCAGGCCTCCTATCTGAACGGCCTGCTCAACGACTGGTACACCGGACGTGCGGACCGGAGCTGGATCGGCAAGATCTTCTTCTACGAGCTCAAGGACGGCGCGGCGCCGGACAGCCCGAGCTGGGGGATCCTGCGCCCGAGCCGCTCCGCCAAGCCGGCGTGGAGCGCCTACCGCGATTTCATCAACTCCCACCAGCCGTCATCGGACGACGCCTTGACGATGTCCGACACGTTCCCCGCCGCCATCGAGACCGGCCAGCCTCTGGACGTGATGCTGACGTTCAAGAACACCGGCACCACGACGTGGACCCCGGCCGGCTACACCTTGAGCGCGGTCGACGACCAGGACGCCTTCACCGGCGCGCGGCAGCCGCTGGCGGCCGGCGACGCCATCGCGCCGGGTCAGCAGAAGACGTTCAACATCACCCTGCAGGCGCCGCTCGTCCCCGGCATCTACACCGTGCGCTGGCGCATGCTGCGCGAAGGCGGCGCCCGCTTCGGCACCACCTTCCAGAAGCAGATCACGGTCAACGCGGCGCCGCCGGCGTCGGCACGGAATCTCAGCCTCCTCGCCAACCGCTTCGCCATCGAAGTGGCCTGGCACGATCATCTCAACAGCCGCGCCGGCTACGGGCGGGCGGTGGCGAGCACGGACCAGGCGGGCTTCTTCTGGTTCTTCGATCCCTCCAATGTCGAGCTGGTGGTCAAGGTGCTGGACGCGCGCGATCTCAACCACTCCTTCTGGGTCTTCTACGGCGCGCTCTCGGACGTCGAGTACTGGCTGACGGTCACCGACAAGCGCACCGGCGTGGTGAAGCGCTACCACAACGCGCAGGGGAACATCTGCGGGCGCGGCGATACGTCGGCGTTCCCGAATGCATCGCTCCTGGCGCGCCCCCCGATCCTCCAGGAGGCGCCTTCCGATCTCCTGCCGCTCGCCTCGCCGGCCGTCTCCGGCTGTGTCGAGGACGCCCAGACGCTCTGCCTGCTCAACCACCGCTACCGCGTCTCGGTGGCCTGGCGCGACCACGGCAACCGCACGGGCCAGGGCTTCGCGGTGCCGCGCACCGACCAGACGGGCACCTTCTGGTTCTTCGACGCGCGCAACATCGAGCTGGTGGTGAAGCTGCTCGACGGCACGCTGGTCAACGGCAAGCGCTGGGTCTTCTACGGCGCCCTCTCCGACGTGCAGTACGACATCACGGTCGTCGACACGGTCACCAATGCGCGCAAGGTCTACCACAACAAGTCGGGCAACCTCTGCGGCAAGGGCGACACGTCCGCGTTCTGAGCGCGTTCCGAGCCCTTTTGTGATACTTTCCCTCGGATTTCGAGGGCTCTCGCCGCGCCAGTACATCGCTGTATGCGCGTTGAATTTATCCGTCTTTCTCGGATTCGGAGGCAATTTTATGTCGATCTTCAAGCTCCTCGAGCGGAGCGGCGGCGCACGGCGCAAGGGGCTCCTGCTCCTGGTGGTGACGGCGCTCCTGTCGCTGCTCAGCGCCGCGCCGGCCTCGGCCAGCGAGGCGGATCTCCTGCTCCCCGACCTCGGCTCGGTCTCGTTCCACGGGATCACCGGGCACAACCTGCTCCTCTATGGCCTGTTCGTCTGCTTCGGCGGCATGGTGTTCGGCCTGATCATGTACACGCAGCTCAAGAACCTGCCGGTCCACAAGTCGATGCGGGAGATCTCCGAGCTGATCTTCGAGACCTGCAAGACCTATCTGGTGACGCAGGGCAAGTTCATCCTGCGCCTCGAGATCCTCATCGGCGCCGTGATGATCTTCTACTTCGGCTGGCTGCAAAAGTTCCCGGCCCTGAAGGTCTCGGTCATCCTGCTCTTCAGCCTCATCGGCATCGCCGGCAGCTACGGCGTGGCGTGGTTCGGCATCCGGGTGAACACCTTCGCCAACTCGCGGTCGGCCTTCGCCAGCCTGCGCGGCAAGCCGTTCCCCACCTATGCCATCCCGCTCAAGTCCGGCATCAGCATCGGCATGCTGCTGATCAGCGTCGAGCTGGTGATGATGCTCGCCATCCTGCTCTTCATCCCCCGCGACTATGCCGGCTCCTGCTTCATCGGCTTCGCCATCGGCGAGTCCCTGGGCGCCGCGGCCCTGCGCATCGCGGGCGGCATCTTCACCAAGATCGCCGACATCGGCTCCGACCTGATGAAGATCGTCTTCAACATCAAGGAAGACGACGCCCGCAACCCCGGCGTGATCGCCGACTGCGTGGGCGACAACGCCGGCGACTCGGTCGGTCCGACGGCGGACGGCTTCGAGACCTACGGCGTCACCGGCGTCGCGCTGATCACCTTCATCCTCCTCGCGGTGACCCAGGCGGTCGCCGGGCCGGCCTACGAGACGATCCAGGTGCAGCTCCTGGTCTGGATCTTCGCCATGCGCGTCATGATGATCGTCACCAGCGGCGTCTCCTACTTCATCAACGAAGCCATCGCCAAGGCGCGCTACGCCAACGCCGACGCCATGAATTTCGAGGCGCCCCTGACCTCCCTGGTCTGGCTGACCTCGCTGCTGTCGGTGATCGTCACCTACGCCGCCTCCTACTTCCTGATCCCCGACCTGGCCGGCAACACCACCCTGTGGTGGAAGCTGTCGACGATCATCAGTTGCGGCACGCTCGCCGGCGCCCTGATCCCCGAGTTCGTCAAGGTCTTCACCTCGACCGAGTCGGCGCACGTCAAGGAAGTCGTCATCGCCTCCCGCGAGGGCGGCGCGTCGCTCAACATCCTCGCCGGCCTGATCGCGGGTAACTTCAGCGCCTACTGGATGGGCCTCTGCATCGTCGCCCTGATGGGCGCCGCCTACGGCGTGAGCCTGGGGATTCCCCTCGGCCTGATGCTCGCGCCCGCCGTCTTCGCCTTCGGCCTCGTCGCCTTCGGCTTCCTCGGCATGGGTCCGGTGACCATCGCGGTCGACTCCTACGGTCCGGTGACGGACAACGCGCAGTCGGTGTTCGAGCTGTCGACCATCGAGGTGCTGCCCAACATCAAGCAGGAGATCAAGCAGGAGTTCGGCTTCGAGCCCGACTTCGACCGCGCCAAGCACCACCTCGAAGCCAACGACGGCGCCGGCAACACGTTCAAGGCGACGGCCAAGCCGGTGCTCATCGGCACCGCGGTGGTCGGCGCGACGACGCTGATCTTCTCGATCATCATGCTGCTCACCCACGGCCTGTCGACCGACCTGGACAAGCTGTCCATGCTCCATCCGCCATTCCTGCTCGGCCTGATCACCGGCGGCGCGATCATTTACTGGTTCAGCGGCGCCTCCTGCCAGGCGGTGTCGACCGGCGCCTACCGCGCGGTGGAGTTCATCAAGCAGAACATCAAGCTCGACACCGGCTCCGAAAAGGCGTCGATCGCGGACAGCAAGAAGGTGGTGGAGATCTGCACCACCTACGCCCAGAAGGGGATGTTCAACATCTTCCTGGTGGTGTTCTTCAGCACCCTGGCCTTCGCCTGCCTGGAGCCGTTCTTCTTCATCGGCTACCTGATCTCGATCGCCATCTTCGGCCTCTACCAGGCGATCTTCATGGCCAACGCCGGCGGCGCCTGGGACAACGCCAAGAAGATCGTCGAGGTCGAGCTCAAGGAGAAGGGGACCAAGCTGCACGAGGCGACGGTGGTCGGCGACACGGTGGGCGATCCGTTCAAGGACACCTCGTCGGTGGCGATGAACCCGATCATCAAGTTCACCACCCTCTTCGGCCTCCTCGCCGTCGAGCTGGCGATCGGCATCGACAAGACGACCACCACCGCGCTGGCGGCGGTCTTCTTCGTCATCTCGGCCTTCTTCGTCTGGCGTTCGTTCTACGGCATGCGGATCGAATCCAAGGGCTGATGACGGTCTGCCCTTGATCAAAAAGCTGGCACTGAGCCTCGTCTCGCTGCTGGTCGCCTTCCTCGGCGCCGAGCTGCTCCTCCGGGTGGCCGGCGCCGCTCCGGAGGTCAGCATCATCCGCAAAGGGCGGTTCCAGCTCTCCGCCAACCCCAAGATCGGCTACGAGCCCGTCCCCTCGGTGCATTACGAGGGGACGGATCTCTCTTTCTACGACTACCAGGGAGCGAGCAACAGCCTCGGCTACCGCGACACCGAGCACACGCTGGAGAAGCCGCCGGGGGTCTACCGCATCGTCGTGCTGGGCGACAGTATCGCCGCCGGGCTCAAGCTCCAGAAGTACGAGCGCACCTTCCCGCCGCTCCTCGAGCAAACGCTGCGCCGGGCCGGCGTCAAGGCCGAGGTGCTCAATTTCGCGGTCTCCGGCTACAACACGCAGCAGGAGGTCGAGACGCTGAAGGACAAAGCGCTGCGCTACCGGCCAAACGTGGTGGTGGTGGCCTATTCGCTGACCGACCGCGAGAGACTGGACGGCGACATCCTGAAGACTCTGCTGGAAGAAGAGAAGAGCAAGGGCGTCGGCGTCGGCACGCTGTACGCCCATCCGGCGCTGCTCCATAGCGCGCTCTACCGCTTCCTCCGCTTCCGTGTCCTCGCCCCGCGGCTGCCGGCGGCTGCGGCGGACGCCGAGCAGCAGAAGCAGATTGACCTGGTTTCCGGGGACACCGTGGCGGAGTACTTCGGAGAGCTGTCGCGACTGTCCAAGGAGAACGGGTTCCAGGTCGTCATCGCGGTCTTCCCGCGCCTGGTCCACAACTTTCATGCCTACAACTACGGTGATCAGCACGAGTACGTGGCGGCCCTGAGCGCGAAATACGGTTTCCATCATCTGGATCTCCTGGAGCCTTTCGCGCACTGCCGCGAAGCGTCGCCCAACAAGCCTCTGGGAGCCGACAGCTATCATCCCGCCCCCCTGGGACACCGCTGCGCCGCCGAGGCCATGGCGCAGACAATCCTTCAAGTCCTCCGGCCCCTCATGGTAAAATAGGGCACGGAATCGAACAGACTCAGAAAAGAAGGGGCAGCCAGAATGAAAAAGCACCTGTTGGGGTGTGTAGCGTTTGCCAGCCTCCTGGCAAGCAGTGCCGGCGCGGTCGAGTTTTTCGTGCCGGTTCCCTACCTCGGAGGGAACTATGTCTACAGCACGGAATTCGTGCGCTCGGACCTGAGCAAAGACACAGTCGACTTCACCTTTGTCGCGGAGGGCAAGGCAGGCCTCGGGCAGCCGGCCCAGCATTTCTCGGTCCTTCCCGGCCCTTCGACCGACAAGAATCATCCGCTGCTCACCGACAACTTCGGCCGTGACTTCCGGCGTCCCCCCGAGCGTAGCGATCCCAAGTTCTTCCTGACCGGCGGCGGGCTCATCCGCATGGAAGGCGAGCCTGGCCTGATTGGCGCCGAGTCCGGCGTCGTGATCGGCGGCGACCCGGCCACGGCCTGGGAGCTGCCGATGCTGACCTCCGGCGACGCCTTCACGCCCGGCGCCACAGCCTACGTTCTGAACCTGATGAAGACGGCCACCATGGCCAGCCAGCTTTCCATTTTCAACTTCCACGGAGCGCCGGCCACCTGCCAGGCGCGGCTCCTGACGACCACCGGCCAGCAGATCGACCAGCGCGTCAACGTCATGGTGCCTTCCTTCGGAGCGGTGCGCATCGCGGACTTCCTGAGCAGGGTCACCGCCTTGCCGGCCGCGGGCCTGACCGCCGCGGTCACCTGCGACTCTCCGTTCTATGCCCTCGGCAGCTTCCCGGCGGCCAATGTCGCCGACGTCCGGATCCATTACGCTTCCGCCGAGCCCCCCACCACGGGCGTCAAGCAGGCCTTCGTCTCCGGCGCGGGCTTCCGCGTGACCCGTGACAAACCGAACCAGAGCTTCACGCTGCCGCTCGACGCGAACACCCGCTATCGCTCGCTGGTCATCGATTTCGACGCCACCGCCGCGGACCCGACCAACGAGGCCTATTACCGCGGCCTGATCGGCATGTGGCGGCCCGAGCCAGGCCTGCGCTTCGGCAAGACGCTGTACTTCGGTGTCAACGAACGGTTCAACCGGGGCAAGCTGCTGATCGACCTCGGCACGCCGTACATCGAGGTCATGATCAAAAAGGCGAATTCGGCCCTGATCAGCGGGCGTACCTATCATTTCCACATCGAGGCCAACGCCGATCAGAAGCTCCTGCGCCAGGTGGTCACCACCTCCGGCGGCGCGGTCGTCGCGGACATGCGGGCCGGGCTCTTCAACGACGACCTGAAGGCCAAGAACGGCAATACGCTGATCGTCGGCTTCGGGCTGCCGGGGGTCGCCGACGGCGCCTACTCGCCGCCGTACGGCTTCCGTTTCGCGAACATCACGATCAGCGGCTACAAGTAAACCGCGAACGGGCGAGGGCCTGGGCGAAGATCGCCTGGGCCTCGCCGTCCGGATGCGCGTCGTCCCGGCTGACCCAGTAAGCGTTGCCGGGGCCGGGTGGAAACTCACCCGAAGGATCGATCACCTCGAAGCCGGCGGCCCGGCCGGCAGCGGCCACCTTGGCATAGACCGGAGCGAAGCGGCCGAAGCCGCGTGGCTCGTGGAGCTCTGGCAAGAGGATCAGCGTGCCCGGTGTTCTATCGGCGCGCAACGTCTCTCCCAGCTCGCGTAGCGCCGCCTGCGTCCGCATCCAGCCGGGCTTTCCTTCCTCATACAGGCCGCTGTAGTACCGGTAGTAATCGCGCAGCTTCAGCTCGCGGCTCTCGAGAAGCCGCGTCGAGAACAGGCCGGCCAGCGCGGAGCCGCGGATCAGGAGGTTGTGCGAAGGCACGGGGTCGGGCTCGGCGTCGTTGATGAAGTAGCCGAGGATGAGCCACTGCGGATGGAGCCCGCGTAGAAGAGCGCGGTAGCGGGCGACCTCCATCGAGGTGTTGGAGTTGCCGATGCCCGCGTTGAGCACCGTGGCCCGCCGGCCGCCCTGGCCGGGGCACTGCGCGGCAAGGATCCGCTCGAGCTGGTCCGCGAAAGTCTGCCCTTCCGGCACGCCCCAGCCGAAGGTGAGCGAGTCGCCGAGCGCGATGACGGTGCGGTCATCCGGCCGGCGCAGCGCCTCCGTGGCCGGATCGGAGCGGCGCAGGCCGCGGCCGTCCGTGCGCACCCGGGCGCCCATCAGGAAGGCCTCGGCATCAGGCTGCTGCTCCTCCACCAAGCCGGGTAGCTCCGACTCTTTCTTGACCAGCTTGGCGTAGCGCCACATCTCGACGTCGAGCACACGCAGGCCGTTGCGCGAAATCAGGCGGACGGCGATCTCCGCCGCCACGAAGGAGACGAACAGCGAGAGGGAGAGGGCGATGAGGCGAGCGAGCGTCTTGTTCATGGGTGGTAAACTCTCCTCATGCGAACAGCACCCTCAATGCCCCCGCCCGGTTTCGATGAGCTTCCACCTGAAGAGAAGCTGGACTATGTCCAGGAGCTGTGGGACCGCATGGCCGCACGGCCGGAGGACGTCATCGTTCCAGAGTGGCAGAAAGAGATCGTTCGAGAACGCTTGGCAGCTCATCGGCGAGGTGAAGGTCAGTCCATTCCGTGGACGGAGGTGCGGAAGGAGCTTCAAGTCCTGCTCCAAACCTCGAAGAGATGAAGGTCCTCGCTTTCCGCTGGGAGGCCAGGGAGGAGCTCTTGGAGGCGGTTGTCTGGTACGAAACCGAAAGAGCAGGTCTCGGCTCGAGATTCGAGAAGCAGGTGGATCGCGTCTTCAGCAGGATTGAGAAAACGCCAAAGCAGTTTCCAGAGGTGGAGCCCGGGTATCGCAGGGCGCTCGTTCACGGTTTCCCCTATGGAATCTTCTTCACGGAAGACGACGATGAGATCATCGTGCTTGCGGTCATGAATCTCTATCGTGACCCCGAGAGGTGGAAGAGTCGACGATGATCCGCCCTCAGGGTCCCGAAGCGTCGTCGGATGTCGCCAGCCCGACCAGCTCCATCAGCTTCAGAGCGTTGACGGTCGTCGCGACTCCGGGCCGCATTCTATAGTCGAACGTCATCGCCGGCCCATCTCCGCCGGGGTGGATCGTCTCACGGAAGTGAACGGGGATGCACGCCGCGCGCAGCTCCTCGATCTCGGCGAGTTGGAGGTCGTGGGTGGAGACGCCGCCGATCGCGCCTTTCCCCAGGAGATGGCGGACGACACTCCGCACCGCCACCTGCCGCTCGCTGCTGTTGGTGCCGCGCAGGATCTCGTCGAGCAGGTAGAGCAGACGCCGCCCTTCGGCCGCGCAGCGGTCCGCCGCTTCGACGACCGTCTTGATGCGCAGCACCTCGGCCATGAAGAACGAGACGCCGGCGGCCAGGGAGTCTTCGATCAGGATGCTGGTCGCGATCTCCAGAGGCGGCAGGCGCATCTCCTGTGCGCAGACCGGGCCGCCGGCCTGGGCGAGGATCATGTTGATCCCGATCGCGCGCAGCAGCGTGCTCTTGCCGGACATGTTGGAGCCGGTCACCAGGAGGAAGGTGCCGGCGGGGCCGATCTCGACGTCGTTGCCGACGCGATGGCCCGCCGCGATGAGCGGATGCCCGAGGTCGCGGGCCGCGACGCGCTCCTCTCCGGCGGCGACGGCCGGGAAGGCCCAATCGGGATTGTCGAAGCACAGACCGCCGAGGGAGCCGAGCGCCTCGATCTCTCCGAGGGCCGCGAGCCAGCCGCGTACCTGCAGTCCGACGGCCCGTTGCCAGCGTTCGAGCAGCCAGACCATGTGAAAGTCCCACAGGGTCAAAAGCTGGAGCGGGAAATGGAGCAGCGCCGCATGGCGGGCGTCGGAGAGCACGACGCGGCGGTGCAGGAGATCCATCCACCAGTGCGCGGGCTTGTTCTCTGGAGCCAGCACGCCCGCGATCCGCCTTAGCACCTCGGCCGAGGCTGGCCGGCCGACCACTACCTCCATCGCCTCGGCGAAGCGCAGAAGCTCACCTTCACGCGCCTGCACCCGGTTCAATGTCTCCTCCAAGCGCTCGCGCATCGCATAGGTCAGAATGAGGTTGACGGTGGCGCAAAGGAGCGCCGGCCCGGCGGGAAGATCTGTGAAGATGGCCGCAAGGGCCAGACCGACCGTGGCCGCGGGGAGCAGGCGGGTGAGCCAGACGAGCGCAGGGCGGGAGATCAGCCAAGGCTCGCCCTCGGCCCATTGCAGGAACCGTTCGAGATCGGGCGGCTTGCTCTCCAGAGGCCGCGTGCGCACCTCGATCCGCTGGCGGAAGTCGACCTCTGGAGCGAGCTCGCGCACCGCCGCCTGCCGCCGCGCGATCTCCTCCGGCGGCGCCGGCCGGAGGAGCCAGCCGGCCAGCATCGCCTTGCCCGCCGGAGTGTGCGCCGTTCCCAGGAGCTGAAAGAGAGACGCGCGGCCGAAGAGATCCAGATCGCGGGCGAGAGGCGCGTCCGCTCCTTCGACCCTCACCGAGGGGATCGGCAAACGGTCCCAGGCGCGCTCGATCCGCAGCAGAGCCTCATCATTGAGACCGCGCAGATCTGTGGCGCCCCGCTGCTCGCCGAGCACCCGGTCGTGGAGCGGCAAGACGGCAAAGAACACCACGAGCCAGACCGCCGCCGCGATCCACCATCCCGGCTCCGCCTTGAAGCCCGCGCGCACCAGGATGACCGCCAAGCAGGCGACAAAGCCGACGAACAGCCCGCCGCGCAGCAAGGAGAAGCGGAACGACACACGCGCCAGCCGCCGCTCCTCGGCATCGAAGGCGTCGCGGCGTTGTCGGTAGGTGTCGTCGGGGGAGGGCGAGGCGGGGGCCGCTGTCATGGCTGGATGATCTCACGGTGGAGCATGTGGAAGCGAAGAAGCCGGAGCGAGCCGCTGACCGTGGTGAGCGAGTCGCTGACTGTGGTGAGCGAGCTGCTGACCGTGGTGAGCGAGCTGCTGACCGTGGTGAGCGAGCTGCTGACCGTGGTGAGCGAGCTGCTGACCGTGGTGAGCGAGCCGCTGACCGATGGGGCTCCGCCGCTACACCCGGCTCACGAACGCCCACAGCAAGAAGCTGGAAAACCACTGCGCCGTGCTGGCCATCTACTTCATGCATTACAACTTCGCGCGCATCCATTCCACCATCCGGTGCTCGCCTGCCATGGCGGCCGGTGTCACCCCGCACCTCTGGTCTGTCGCTGAGATCGTCGCTCTCCTGCCCGTCGAGGCTCCCAAGAAGCGCGGACCCTACAAGAAGCGGGCCGAAGCGTGAGCGCGCGGAAAGGTCGTGTCTTAGCTGTCGTCGTCGTCGTTGCCCGGCGGCAAGGGCCGGGGCGATAGCAAGGACTGCATCCTGTCTAGCTCAAGGTTGAACCTATCGCTCTTGGTCCTACGACCACTCGCCAAGTCGTGGAGCTCTAGTACGGTTTCGACATGCCTACAGCCACCTTGTAGCAGCCGCTCATTTTCCAGGCTATCGCCGATAAAGAAGCACCAGTAGCCTGTGGCCGCACTCTTCGGCGGCAATTGTAGAGGCATGTCTAGGGGCGGATTCGCCGGCCGTGGTACTCCAAGCCGATGCTCTTCCCAGTCCTTGAGCGGCTCTGCGTCGGCCTGGTAGGTCATGTCTATGCGCCCGGGATCGAGGTACAGATGCCAAACGGGGAAGAGGCTGACTGTTTGATCCTCACGGTTGCCCACTATCATGTTGTGAATAATGAAGCGATCACGGCGCGAGGCTCTAGAGATGATGACCACGGGGTTAGGCGAGACGGTTAAATCCATTTCGCATTCACCGTTAAGCATTATGTCGCGAGCGTCACTCATGGACGCCAGAAGCCGGTCGAACTCTCGGAAGCGGACGAAACGAGATAGCGCCGGCTCCGCTCTCTCATGGAAGCGACGCGCAACAAGCGGCAGCAATGCATAAGCAGCCCTATACTCTTCCAGCCGTTGAGAAAATACGCCCCAGGCATTGTCGTCTGCGCGATTACTGACTATCTCAAGCTCGCGGTATGCGGCAAAGAGGGCGCCGATAGCACGCTGCACGTAACGCGGTGCCTCGTTCCTGGCCTTTTCTTCTTCTATTGCAGCGCCTTTTTCGTTGGCCAGTCGAGATATCTCTTCGTCTTCCTTTGCCTTAAAAGCAACCCGGTAAGATTCCCTCAACGTATCTAACTCGCGAGCGTGTTTATCGCGCGCCTCGATGAGGGCGTTGCTTGCATCGCGGATCTCGGCCACCCGCTGCTCATCTAGGCGGAATGGTGCCCGGAAGCGGAAGACTAGGAAGGCGACGCAATACACGAGAAGCGGCCCTCCCACGGCTGCAATTACGCCAGCGAGACAAGAAGTCCAAGGGAACTCCTGATGGCTCCCTAAGCCCAATACCGTTCGCTTAAGCCGATAACAGTGGTATCCTTCTTTAGGAATATTGGAAGGAGGATGCCATGGCACGAACCGCGAAGTCGGCAAAAGGTCCTCGCTTGACGGACCTGATCGGCTTGGGTGT
>Ga0307506_10000187_pt1 | contig 19615 bp, 18 predicted proteins | sample 25_S_MG_FD_202175 | JGI IMG/M metagenome (GOLD analysis project Ga0307506, IMG submission 202175) | Soil microbial communities from Populus trichocarpa stands in riparian zone in the Pacific Northwest, United States - 25_S | ecosystem: Environmental > Terrestrial > Soil > Riparian zone > Trees... | reverse complement strand
CACCCACCCCGAACGGGAGAGGGGGAACGCCTGCGGAGCCGCTTCTCGGGACTTTTTGTTTCCTTGCCTTGGGGGGAGGGGGCCCTCAAGAGTCAGGCCGGACGAGGGCCGCACGGGGGACAGGCCAGGCGCTCCAGACGGAGCCGGGGAGCAGGCCGGCGAGCTCGGCGCGCGGGCCGAGGGCGCGCAGGCCTTCGGCGAACAGGGGCACGCCGCGGCGGACGGCCTGCGCAAACCTGTCCTCCGAGGACTTCGGATCGCAGAGGCCGGCCAGGACCCAGAGGTCGGGAAGCTCGGGGAAGGCGGCGGTGAGCTTGTTCAGCACCTTGGCGAGCCGCTTGGGCTCGCCGTCGCGGATCAGGGAATAGCCGGCGACGCAGGCGAGGAGCGGATCGATCTGAAGCCCGGCGAGCAGGTCCTTGAGATCGCTTTCGGCCAGCGGGCTGTCCTCCCCCGCCGCGAAGGCTCGGAGCGCGATGTCGACCTTGCGGACGTTCGCCGGGTCTTTGAGAAGGTCGCGCTCCCCCGGCGACAGGGGAAAAAGAAACTGCTGCACGTCGACGCTGCCATCGTCCTCCACGACGGCGACCAGCACGGTGAGGCGCCCGGGCAGCGCGGCGAGCGCATAGCGGGTGACGCAGAAAGCAGGAAGGTAGAGATCGGCGTAGAGCGGACCGGGCGTGGCGAGGACTGTCTGCCACGCTGCCGCGGCGGGCATCCCGGAGAGGAGGTCGAAGCTCCCCTCCCCCAGGCTTTCGCCGCCGGAGCGCTGGAGAGAGGCGCGGCAGCCGTGGAGAAACTCCTCGATCTTCCCCGGCTCCCGGTCTCCGGCGACACCGACGAGGGCGAGGACGCCGGAGGCCTGGTCGCCGCGCTCCGGGAAGGGGGGTACGCGGAAGGAGCGCAGCTTGGTGAAATAGGGGCCGGTATAGTTGGCCGCGTAGGCGGCGTAGGCAAGGAGGGAGCCGAGGCGCACGCCGGCGGTCGGCCCGAGAAGCTCCGAGGGATAGACATAGTTGGGCTTTCCGGGGGCGTCGTCGACGTTGATGTCTCGATCGCGGAGCGCTTGCTTCTGGGAATCTCCCAGCCGTGGCGCGGGCACGCTCGCGAAAACGTCCGGGGACGGCCGGGCCGCACCTCCACCGTCTTTTCGCTCGGGCGGTCTCCCGGCATCCAGGACTGGACGCGGTAGATCCCGGCGCGGAGCCGCAGAGGAGAGCCCACGGCCAGGGGACCGAGCACCTCACGCCGCTGCGCGTCGAGGACCTTGACGCGGAGAAAGGGATCCCGGCTGTGCACGGTGAGCGTGGCAGGCGCGGCAGCAGGCCCGCCACGGGTCCCCGGGCCGCGCGTCGGCTCGCCGAGGCCCCGGCTGGGGCCGCCGAGCTCGAGGTCGTCGATGCCGAGGGCTGACCAAGGAGAGACCGGAGAGCGTAACTCGCCCATTGCCACCGGTTCGAAATCGTACGGCGCCTCCTGCGGCTCCACGGCCTTCTCCAGAGTCAGCTCGATCAGCGGATCGTCGTCCACGGTCCAGGGCTGAGTCGCCAGGGCGAAACGGTCGGCGCGGGCACGGAACGAATAGTCGGCCGGCCGCAGCTTGAATTCCACCGGCAGCTCCAGCGCGTCGGGCGGTTTCGGGGCCGATTGCACCTCGATCTCCTCGCCCAGCCCGCTCGAATACTCCATCACCGAGACCTTGCACGTGCCGTGAGCGAGGGCCGGCTCGACGAACACGGAAACGCTGGCCAGGGGAACGGTGTCCCTGGTGAAGGTGACGAAGAGCGGATCGCCGCCCTTGGGATCGGGCACGTACTCCGGCGTCTGGACGAAGCGGGCGGCGTCGCGCAGGCGGGCGTTGCGAATCTTCGCGCTCACCTCCTGGCGCACCCATGCGGCGAGGCGGTCGAGGCGCACCTCGTAGCGCCCGCCGCGGATCGACACCGGCCGGTAGCTGCGCCCGGCCAGACCGTCCAGGAGCGCCGCCGTCCAGATCCCCATCCCGGTCTCGGCCGCGCGCTGGCCCGGGGCGACGCTGTAGAGCACGTACTGCCGCGCCTGCCCTTCGGTCGGCCGGTAGGCGCCGACCGGCGGCAGCAGCGGCGGCTCGTAATCGGTGAGGGAAAAGTCCCGGCAGGCGTCGAGGAAGAAGATCTGGTCCGCGAACGGGGCCGCTTCGAGGGCCGGCATGACCTGCGAGAAGCCGATCAGGAGCTGCCCGTGGCGCTTCGCACCTGCATCACCTGCCCCGGTTGCAGCCGTTTGACGCCGAAGAGGCCCTGGAACAGCTTGTACTGGGACAGCGGATCGGGATTGAGCGGATCGTAGGCCGGATAGCCGACGGCGTAGACCTGGCGCCCTTCGGTGACGGTGCCGCCGCCGGAAGCCAGAACCAGCGGGATGGGCAGCAGACGCGGCTCCGGGCCGCGGCTCGCTCCGGCCACCGGCACGAGGGCAAGGTCGGCCTCGGGATGGACGACGATCTTCGCGTCGCCGGGCACGTCGAAGGTGCGGCCCGGTTCCCAGCCCGGCGCGTCCTTCTCTTCCTCGGCGAAGTCGACGCGCGCCGCCATCCCGCTCCTGACCGCCCAGCGCGTCTCCTTCTCCGCCCTGCTCACCGGCGCGGCGAATCTCCTCACGACGTGCTTGTTCGTCATCACCAAGCCGGGAGCCGCCAGCCAGCCGGTGCCGGCCCAGGGCACGTCCTCCAATCCGTCGATGGCGACCCGGCCGACGCCGGGGAGCGTCTTGCGCTCGATGCGGCTCCGCCAGTGCTCCAGCTCGTCCTGCCAGGGCGGCTGCGCCTCCAGGAACCGGTCGTCCTGCACCAGGAGGGCCGGCCGCACCTGAAACGTCAGAAGGGCGGCGGCGCCTTTCTCCTCTTCCGGCGTGAACGGCACGATCGGGAGGGTCGGACCGCTCCCTCGCGCGAGCGCTTCGACGGCCCGCCGGGCGAAGCGCAGCAGCTCCTCCCGTTCGCGCTCCAGCTCCGGCGTCGAAGCCTGCTGGGTGCCGAAGAGACCGAGGTCGCCGACCAGGGCGCGCACCTTGGCCGGCGGCGGGATCACGGCGCCGGGATCGCGGTCCATGCGGTCAAGCAGCGCCCGCGGGTCCGGGACGGCGAGCGCGAGCTGCTCGGCCAGGCCGGGCGCGGGATCGGAAAGCGCCCTCACCTCCGGCGCCAGAGCTGCACCAGGGCGGCGAGCTGGTCGAACGAGATCTTGCGGAACGGCGGTGCCATGCAGCCTCCTCGCGGAAGAATTCCTGAAGAAGCGTATCAAGAACCGGCCTCTGATAGGGTCGACGGCGATGAGCCGCTTGAGCCAAGACGACGACCGGGTGCGCGACTCCTACGAGCAGGTGCCCTACCCTGCCCTCTCCCATCCCGAAGCGCAGCCGGACGTCCTGGCGACCCTGGCCTTCCTGCACGGCATCGATCCGCCGCCACTCGCCACCTGCCGGGTCCTCGAGCTGGGCTGCGCCGCCGGCACCAACCTGATGCCCGCGGCGCTCCGCCTGCCCGGCGCCCGCTTCGTCGGCATCGACCTCTCGCCGGGCCAGATCGAGGCCGGACGGCGGCGCGTCGAGGCGCTGGGGCTGACCAACGTCGAGCTGCGCGTGGTGAGCTTCCGCAGTCTCTTTGATGAAGTCGGCACGGAGCTCGGCACGTTCGACTACATCATCGCCCACGGCCTCTACTCCTGGGTGGCCGAGCCGCTGCAGGACGAGATCCTGCGCCTCTGCGGCGAGCGCCTGTCTCCCCATGGCGTCGCCTACCTGAGCTACAACACGCTGCCGGGCTGGCACGCCGACCTGAAGCTGCGCGGCATTCTCCAGTACCACAACCGCGGCCTCACCGATCCGCGCGCCATCACCGACCGCTCGCTCGACCTCATCGGCTTCCTCGCCGATGCCGCCGCCGGCCTCGGGGATGAAGACCACGCCCAGGCCCTGCGCACCGCCCGGCGGCGCATGGAAAGCTTCCGCACCCGGCCGAGCTACCTCCTGCACGACTATCTGGAGGACAGCAATTTTCCGGTCTACTTCCACCAGCTCGCCGCCAGCGCCGCGCGCCACGGCCTGCAATACCTGTCGGACGCCGAGCCCGCGGCCAATCTGATCGACGATCTGCCACCGGCCGTGGCCGACGGTCTGCGCGAGCTGGCCGGAGACCGCATCGAGCTCGAGCAGTACATCGACTTCCTGCGCGACCGCCGCTTCCGCCGCACGCTCCTCTGTCACCAGGGAATCGCTCTCGACCGCACCATGGTGCCGCGGCGGATGAAGAGCCTCTGGGCCGCCAGCGAGGTGACGCTGGACTCCTCGCCGCCGGACCTCGCGCCCGGCGTCCCGGTGAGCTTCCGCAACGCCGCGGGCGCCGCCTTCTCCTCCACCCACGCCGTCGCCAAGGCCGCCCTGGTCCACCTCTCGACCGCCTGGCCGCGCGCCGTGCTCTTCGACGATCTCCTGCGCGGCATCCGCGAGCGCCGCGCCGCCCAGGAGGCTCTGGAGGGAACCGGGGGCGTCGGAGAGGTGGAGAGTCTGGCCGACATCCTCCACACCCTCTTCTTCGCCGGCGTCGTCCGCCTCCACCTCGTCCCCCCCGAATGCGCCGGCGCGCCGGGAGACCGGCCGCGCGTCACTCCGCTCGCCCGCCTCCAGGCCGCGGCCGGCGAGCTGATCACCAATCAGCTCTGCCGCACCCTCGAAATCGAGGACGAGGACACCCGCCGCCTGCTCCTCCACCTCGACGGCCGGCACGACCGCACGGCGCTCGCCGGCCTGGTCGGCAAGGACCTCGGGTGGATCGAAGGGCAGCTCGGGCGGCTGGTGGAGGTGGGGCTGCTGACGTAGGGGTGACTCGCCGTCAGGACACGCCAGCCGGCCCGGAGATCACTACTTCGTCGAGCTTCCCGAGCCCCAAACCAGCCCCATCGCCAGAAACAACACGAGGAGGCTCACCAACGCGATCAGGCGACTCTGGAAAGCCTTCCGCGCCTGGAGCTGCTGCTGCTGAAGAAGGAGCTGCTGCTGTTGTTGTTGCTGCTGTTGTTGCTGTTGCTGTGCCAGTTGAACGGCCAGTCTCCGCTGTCGGATCACCTCGATCAGCGCGGTCAGCGTCTGGGAATTCAGAAATTCGGTCTGCCGCAGAGGGCGTAGATTGACGGCGTTGCCCGGCGTTGTTGACATCGAACCGCACCTGATCACCCACGTCGAAGTCGCCTTGCTCGTTTTGCGCGATCGTCCTTCTGAGCGGATAGCCCTGCATATTTGGGGTGTTGTAGTCCGCGACCTTGGTTCTTCCGGAGAACTGGTCATGGACCAGTCGGCCCTTGTTCAACTGAACCACCGCGCTTGGAAGCATCGGCCGGGAGCGCTGGATGACCCCCATGCCCATCCGCGGCTGGACAGAGCCGAGCCGCGGCTGCGGGGCTGGGCGGACCGGCGGAGCGGGCACGGGCCGCCGCACGGGAGCGGGAGCGGCTTGCACTGCCGGAGGAAGTGCCGTCCGCTGCGGAAAATGCACCGAAGGGACCGGGATCCGTGGTGCTGCGGCCGGCGGCCGAACCGCCGGAAGCACGGGCCGGGCCAGCGAGCGGGGCGCCGGTCCTGGGGCGATTTTCGCGGAGACAACCGCCGGCCGCGCGGCTGGAAAGCGGACCGGCGGCGGCGGCGGCGGTGCCGGACGCCCGGGAGGACCGGAAAGGTGCATCCTCATACTCTACAGGAAGCGCTACTTGATCGCGATCGTCCCGGCCTCCATCTTGAGCGGCAGCTTCGCGCCCTTCACGCTCAACAGCCAGCTCTGCGCCGGATCGAGGCTCACCGGCGAGCGCGTGCCCACCGCGGCGAGGATCACCACCGCCGCCGCGGCGAAGCGGGTGAGCCAGACGGCGGCGGGCCTCCGCGCCGCCGGGAACGGCTGGGCCTTCCGCTCCGGCCGGGGCTCGAATTTGAGCAGCGTGGCCTGCTTCACCGGCGACGCGGCCTCCAGGCGGCCAACCACGAACGCCAGGTCTTCCGGAAGAAGCGCCGGCCTCGGCCTCCAGGAACGACTCGGCCGGGGGGCAGCCCGCAGTCAGGCGATCTGGAGGTCGTAGGACCAGCGGCCGTTCTCGGTCAGGCCCCGCAGGAGGCGGCACCGCTGGCCGAGCAGAGGGGACCGCGTCCAGCCGTCGACCTCCGCCCCCTGGACCTCGTATCCGGCCTGGCCAAGCACCCGGATCTCGAAACGGAGCTCCGCGCCGCGGGCGTCGACGGTCCACAGCTCCGGAATCCCCGCTTCGGCATAGAGCCGCGGGAGGCGTTCCAGGTCCTTGCGTACCGAGCGGTCGCTGACGATCTCGACGATCAGGTCAGAAGCCCCTTCGAGCTCCACGAACCGGCCGGGCTCTCCGCTCGCGGCGGGAACCTCGCGGACCCTGCCCTCTCGGAGCGACTGCCAGAGCACCACGACGATATCGGGCTCGGCCGAGAGCCCGGCGGCCGGGGAGACGATCCGGGTACTGTCCACGAAGACGTTGCCACGGCTCGTCTTCACGATTCGCGGATAGAGCTCGGCGGCGATCGCCGTCTTCACGACGCCGTGCGTGTAAAGATCCTCAGGGCTCAGATCGACCTCCACGAGACCATCGAGGTAGTCGATCCGGCCCTGCTCAGGGAAGCGGCTGCCCTGAGACCACTGGCGGAAACGCCCGAGGCTGAAAACCTCGGCCGGGATCTGGACGTCCTCATCGAGAATGACTGCGGCTCTCGCGTTCATGGCTCACCTCCGGCAAGGACGCCGGATGGGGACAAGAGTACCATGGGCTGCCGGCGCAGGCAGTCGGCAATGGCCCACCCAGGGCGAGGCCAAAACGCGGATTTGGCCCTGGCCAAGGTTTGCGCCGCTTGGCCCGAAGCGCGCGGGGAGCTCAAAGCTCGCCTCGACCGTTGGCACCGCGCCGGATTCGATTTCCGACTTGAGTGGCTCCTTCGCTGCGTCAACGCGGTGGTGACAGGAGAAGCTCTTTTCTCCGCTCTCAAAGATGTCGAGACCGCCGCGTTTCGAGTTGGTCTCCAAACCGCTGGTGAGATGGTTGACCGTTTGCTTGACATGATTGCATCCAGGCTCGGCCTCGATCACGACCGAGTTCTTGGCAGTCGGTACAGGGCCTCGCCGAAGGAGAGTTGTTTTATGAATTGGCAGATCCAGAAACAGGGAAACCGCTCGCCGTTCTCGATCTTGCCTGGCCCGAAGGGCTGCAACCAGGCTTGAGCGAGCCTGTAGCCATTTTGATCGACGAAAGCCGGGAAACAATCGAGGCCGCCAGTGGAGCAGGGTTCCGTTGCTTTGCCGATGTGGAGGGGTTTTTCGAATACGTTGCCACAGAAGTCCTTGGAACCGAAAGAGCTTACTGGCAATGACTGTCGTTGGTTGCGGCTCATCTGAAAAAGTGCTGCTCATACCGTACCAGAGATTTGCCGGATGGATCGAGGGACTTCACACGACCGACCGTGAGACGGGTCATTACTGGCATGTTCACGTTGACGACGAGAGAGGTCACTTGCGACTAGACCGAAAGAAAGGCCATGAAGCCATTGACCTTGACAGCTATCTTCTTCGTGACTAAACCCAATACCGTTCGCTTAAGCTTAAGGGAAGAAGCCGGCTTCGCCGGGACCCTCACCCCCATCCCCTCTCCCGGGCGGCGGGAGTGCGGGTGGGAGAGGGGCCAGGGGCATAGGCGCTAATTTTACGGCACGCCGAGGTTTTCGTAGGGGCGGTCCGCGGGATGCCGAAGGCACCCCGCGTGGCCGCCCTGCAAGAGTTTGCCTTGTCCCGCAACGGCCGCCCACCCAGGGCGGCCACATGGGGTGCCTGACGGCATCCCATGGACCGCCCCTACGAAAGCAAGGACGCTCCCGCGGCCAAAGTTAGCGTCTATGGGGCCAGGGGGTGAGGGTCCGCCGAAGCCGGCTAAGCGAACGGTATTGTGACTAAACCAGTCTTCGGGTCACGCAACACGAATAGCGTCCTACTCGACGAACGGCCGGACCCGTATAAAGGCACCAGTCCCCCCCCGGCCTGATCGTTGCAGTACTCTCTCATCCATGCGCACGCCAGCCACCCAGAGCACCGACGACGTCCGCGAGTACTACCACCGCGTCCTCCCTTTCTACGAAGCCGAGCTGAAGGACCGGGGGGATGGCGAGCTGTGGGCCTGGGCGGCGAGCGAGCCGGCGAGGTGCCGGGTGTTGGAGGTGGGCGCGGGGACCGGACGCGCGACGGCGCTCCTGGCGCGGACGGCGGGCCGGGTGGTGGCTTTCGACGTCACGCCGGAGATGATCGCGGTCGCCCGGCGCCGCTTCGCGGCCGAGCCGCGGGTCTCATGTTTCGTGGCGGATCTACGCACTCTGGCTCTTGCGGAGCGCTTCCATCTGATCGCGGCGGTGGATGATCCGTTCGTCCACCTCACCGAAGATCGAGACCGCGAGCGCGCTTTCGCGGTGGTGGCCGAGCACCTCGCGCCCGGCGGCCGGTTCGTCCTGGATGCGGCGTGGCTGCCTCCGGAGCGCCGCCGTGCCGCGGAGGCGGCAAGCCTGGTCGAGAACCAGGAAGCCGCGGGCGGTCTCTCGGTGCGGGAGACCTGGAGCTGCGCGGCGGAGAGCCGGCTCTGCACGACCCGCTTCGAGTACCGGGTCGACGGCCGCCTCGCAGCGAAGGCTTCCTTCCCCGCCCGACTGTGGTCCCTGGCCGAGCTCGAGGAGCGTTGCCGGACGGCGGGCTTGGAGATCACCCAGAGATGGGGCGACTACGACCGGCGGCCGTGGGATCGCGCGACGTCACCACGGCTGATCGCCGAGATGCGGCCGAAAAATTCTCTATGCTGAGCTCCCTTCGCGCTCTCTTTCGAGGATGTCCCGAATTCGCTTGAAGAGCTTCGGGTCACGCAACACGAATAGCGTCCTTCTCGACGAACGGCCTGACCCTGGGCCGAAGACCGGTCTCGGTCACCAGATCGACTTTCTTTCCCAGGAGATCTTCGAGGAAGATCCGCAGCTTCATGTAGCCGGAGAAGGTCGGTACGGCCGAGAAGTCGACCAGGAGGTCGATGTCACTGCCGGAGGTGGCCTCGCCCCTGGCCGTGGAGCCGAAAAGGCGCAACGACCGGATGCCGAGATTTTCGATCTCCTGCCGATGCGCTCTCAGAAGTGTAAGGATGTCGTCGCAACTCATCAATCTCACCTGTCTCCGAGAATTTTAACAGGTCCCGCCCCTCACCGCCCCCGCTCCAGCTCCAGCAGCGGCATCCGCCGCTCGGACGGATACGGCCGCTCTCCCTTGATGGCTTGCCAGAGGACGCGGTTGAAGAGATCGTCCTGGCCGCTGTCGGGGATCGAGAGGTTCAGGCTCGCTGAAGCCGCGGCGGCGGTGTTTGCGGCGGCGGGTTTCGGATTGACCTCGGTCCAGGGGACGGCGAGCGGCAGGGCTTCGTAGGGACGGAGGTCCGGCTCCGCGGCGAAGATGTCGGCGAGCGTCCTTCCGAAGTGGTCGAAGTGGGAGAAGGAGCGCAGGCCGAGGATCTCTTCGATGGTGGCGAGGACGTCGGTGGTGTTGACGAAGCGGTGGATGAGGCCGGGGCGGTTGTAGGGCGAGGCGACGAGGAGGACGGAGCGGTGGGAGTCGACGTGGTCGGCGCCGCTCTGGGCGTCGTCTTCGAGGACGAAGACGACGGTGCTCTTCCAGAATTTGCTCTTCGAGAGCGCTTCGAGGATGCGCGCCAGGGCGTAGTCGTTGTCCGCCATGTAGGCGCGCGGCGTGGGGAGGCCGGCGCGGGTGCCGGAGGTGTGGTCGTTGGGCAGCCAGAGGAGCTGGAGAGCCGGCATCGTGCCGCTCTTCTCGGCGGCTTGCAGGTCGGCGATCCAGAGGTCGGCGCGGAGCTGGTCGGAGAGGGTGAGGTCCCAGCCGGGATATTTCAGGTTGCTGACCGCGGCGAGGCCTTCGCGCTTGGTCTTCCAGACGGTCTCTCCGCCGGGGCCTTGCGCCTTCTCCATGGTCTCGCCGTAGTTGCGGAAGGAGATCCCCTTCTCGCGCGCGATCCCCCACAGCCAGCCGCCCGCCGGCTCGTCGGCCTCCCCGGCTCCCTCCTCGCCCTCGTCACGCCGGTCCGAATAGTCCGACGGGGTCGTCTTCTCCAGAAAGTCGGTGACGTAGCCGGAGGTCGACCACGGGTGCCCCTGGTTGCTCACCTCGGCGTTGACGAAGAAGCGGTCGAAGAGACCGAAGCGCTCGGCCAGGGCGTGATGGTTCGGCGAGACCTCGCGCGGGAAGAAGACGAGGGACGGATCGCCGTCGCCCTGCGGCAGGTCGCCGAAGACCTGATCGTAGGTGCGGTTCTCCTTGAGGATGTAGATGACGTGCTCGAAGGGCGGATAGCGGCGTGCCGGGCGGCGGGCGTCCCAGCCGTTCGCGCGCTCGACGCGGCGGGTCAGAGAGGTGAGCTCGGTGTCTGTCCAGGTGGCGGGCAGGAGGGTGACGCTGCCGTTGAGCTGGCCGAGGGTGTAGGAGCTCGAGGCCTTGTCGAGAGGCTTGTCCGGCCGCGGCCCGGCGGGGTTGGGGCCGGTGCCGCGCCCCTTGCCGTTGACGACGGCCAGGGAGCTCCCGGTCATCGAGAGCGCCGCGGGATACCACTCGACGGGGATGCGGCCGGCGAGGCGGTTCGACGCGAGATCGAAGACGGCCACGGCGTTGGCATCCGCCTCGGCCACGAAGAGGCTCTTGCCGTCCGGGGAGAGGGCGAGCGCGTTCGGCGTGCTCCCTTCGGCCGGGCCGGAGGGCGGCGGGTCCTGGAGCGTGGCGACGGCGCGCCGGGCGTGGGTGTCCACCACGGCGACGCGGTCGGTGCTCGCCGAGGCGACATAGAGGCGGGTGCCGTCGGGATTGAGCAGCAGGGCCGACGGGTGGCGGCCGACCTCGACGCGGCCCGATGCCTTGAGAGGATTGCCGCCCGCGGTGTCCGGAGAGAAGGCCGCGACGGTGTCCTCGGCCCAGGCGGAGACCCAGACGGTGCCGTCGGCGGCGACGGCGACGGCGTAGGGGAAGCGGCCGACCGGGAGGCGCTGGAGCACGCGGCCGTCGGTCGCGTCGAGGACCGCCAGCGTGCCGGCGAGGTTCTCGGCGACGTAGAGGCGGGAGCCGTCGGGCGAGAGGGCGAGGCCGGCCGGAAAGCGGGTGCCCGGCTTGCCTTTTTCCTTCGCGGCCAGCTCGAGGCGGTCGCGGAACGTCGCCGCGCCGTCTTTCCAGTCATAGCGCCAGACTGCGTCGTCGTCACCGCCGGAGGCATAGAGCGTCTCCTCGTCCGGCGAGAAGGCGAGGCCCAGGAAGGCGCCCGGCTGCGGCAGTGTCTGGAGCACTTTCCCCTGTCCAGCGCCCTGCGCGGCGTCGACCACCTGCACTCCCTGCTCCCGCCAGCCGCTCAGGAGAAGGACGAAGCGCCCCGGCAGACCGGGAGCGGGCAGGACGGCGAGCGGCATGTTGCCGACCGCGAACGACGGCCCCGCGGGGTCCAGATGCACGCCGGTGGGAAGCCGGAGACGCACCTCCGCCTCGCCGGGTCGGCTGCGGGCCGGCGGGGCCGGTCCCGGACGGCAGGCGAGGGCTAGAGCGGCCACGAGAATCGTTGCGGCGATGCGGTCGTTCATGCGAGAACCTCCAGGCGTCGATCCTACCCGATGTGAGGCCTGCGTATAGAATGGCTCACGCTGAAGGAAGATCAACGCGGGTGCCGCAGATGAAGGGGTTGCCGTGGCCAAGGTCCTGGTGGTGGAAAACGATCCGGTGATTGCCGCCGTGCTGGAAGACCGGCTGCGCGTCGCCGGGCATCAGATCCAGATCCTGAGGGAGAGCTCGGCCCTCGTCCTCGCGGCGGACGACGAGCAGGCGGATCTGGTGCTCCTGGAGATCCCGGGCGCGGCGAGCATCGAATCGATCCGGGAGCTGCACCGGAATCCCGGCACCCGCACCGTCGCCGTGATGGTGCTCTCGGACAGCAATGAGCCGGTGGACCGCATCGCCGCTCTCAAGGCGGGCGCCGACGACTACCTCGCCCGGCCGTTCGACCTCGAGGAGCTCGACCTCCGCTGCGACCGCCTCCTCGGCACCCGCATCGCCAATCTCCACATGCTCCAGGGCGATCTCAGCACGCATCCGCTGTGGGCGCTCCTCCAATACCTGCGACAGGTCCACAGGAGCGGCAACCTGCGCGTGCGCGGCGCGGCCGGCTCGGCCGGATCGGGGACCATCGAGCTGCGCAACGGCGAGCTGGTGGGCGCCCGCTGGGGGAATCTGCGCGGCGACGAGGCCTTGCTCGCCCTGCTGTGCACGGAGGAGGGCAGCTTCCGCCTGGATGAGGACACGGACGCCGAGGCGGACGCGGGGACGGACGCCGCCGAGCTGCCGATGAACGAGCTGCTGATGCGCGCCGCCTGGCTCAAGGACGAGATCGAGAAGCGCCGCCATCTGCTGCCCGCGACGGGCGAGCCGCTCGTGGCCCTCGCCGACAATGTGCCGCCGGGCGTCGACGAGATGGCGAATCTGCCGCTGCAACGCATCCTGGCGCGCGTCCACCGCCTGCCGGGCACCCGCGTCTTCGACCTCATGGCCGACGAGACCGAGGCGCCGCTCACCACCCGCCTCGCCGTCGCCTGGCTGTTCGAGCACAACCTGCTCACCTCCCTGCGCGATCAGACCTCCGGCGGCGCGACCCAGAACACCATGGAGCTGTCGAACGCCATCGTCTTCGAGATCGCCATCGACGACCTGATCGCCGCCGCCGCCGCCGCCGGCCTGCCGGCGGCGGCTCTCCCCTATCTCGTCCTGGTGGAGCCGGCGGTGTGGCCGGAGCTGCGCGGGCTGCTCGAAAAAACGCCCGGCTTCGCGCGCAACGAGGCGCTCCAGAAGCTGGTCGAGCAGGTGGATCTGCGGCGGGCCGGCAGCGCGGGCTTCAGCAGCCCGCGCGGCAAGCTCTCGCTCCACATCCAGGTGCTGACCGCGGCGGCGCAGCCGCAGATCGCGACCATCGTGCCGGGCTGCGCCGGCGTCCTCGTCTGGCTCGACGAGGCCGCGGCGCTGGAGACCACCCGGACCGTGGTGCAGCGCCTGGAGGGCAGCCGCCTCGCGGCTTCCGGCATGCTGGTCACCGCCAACCCGGCCTCCCACAAGGAGGCCGAGCGCCTGGCCAAGGGCACGAAACGCTGGCGCACCAGCGGCCACGCTCCGCAGAGTCTTCTCGGCATTCTCCGTCTGCTGCACCCCCGCGAGTCGCGCTGAGCCGATCGTGGCGAAACCCACCGTCCTCCTCGTCGATCCGCAGGCCGAGCGCCTGCGCGAGCTCAGCCACGGGCTGACCGCCGCCGGCTATGAGGTGGTCCCGGTCCCCGACATCGCCCGGGGGCAACGCTTCGCGGCCGGCCTGGCAGCGGCCATCCTGATGGTGCTCGAGGACCGGCCCGCCGCGGACAGCACCCCGGAGACCCCGGAAAACGCGCCGGAGCTGCCCGAGACGGCCGCCGTCTTCTCCACCGTGGGTCTCGCCACGCCGGAGATCCTCCGCCGCCTGCGCCTGGTGCTCCTCGGGCGCGAGATCGAGATCGCTCCGGACACCCGCTTCCTCTCCCTGGTGGGTGACCTGGCGCAGACGCCTCTCCTCGAGCTGCTGCGCGCCCTCGCTCCCACCGGCGCCAACGGCCGCATCGAGCTGCGCGGCGGCACGCTGACCCTGGCCGACGGCGCGGTGGTGGCGGCGGCGGCGGGTCCGGCGCTGGGGCTCAAGGCGTTCTGCCGCCTGAGCCGGCTCCCCGAAGGCCCGCTGCGCATCGTCACCACCGAGGCGAAGGCGGAGAGCACCGCCCGGCCGGGCGGTTTCCGGGAGATCGGGGAGGACCTCGACGGCCTCATCCTCGCCGCCATCGAGGATTCGCTGGGCGAGCTCCCGGCCCCCCGGAGCCGCCTGGAGATCGATCTCAAGCCGGCCTTCTTCTCCACCGCCTTCAAGCCGATCCAGCAGGAGATGCTGGGCCTCGCCCAGCGCGGCGCCACCGTCCAGCAGGTCCTCGACACCCTGCCCGCCCGCGACGGCGAGATCGTCCACGAGATGCTGCGCCTGGAATCACTGGGGCTGCTGGTGCGCCGCCCGCCGCAGGCCAAGGTGCAGATCGTCACCGACTCGACCGCCGACCTGCCGGTGGATCTGGCCCGCGGGCACGGCATCGCCGTCGTCCCGCTGACCGTCGCCTTCGGCAAGCAGGTCTTCCACGACCGCGTCGACCTGCAGCCCGGGCAGTTCTATGCGCTCCTCACGCAGCGCAAGGAGCATCCGGCGTCGAGCCCGCCGCGGCGCGAGGACTTCGCGGCGCGCTATCAGGAATGGCTGTCCCGGGGCAGCGAGGTCATCTCGCTCCACCTCTCGGCCAAGCTGTCGAAGACCTTCGAGAACGCGAGCGCGGCAGCTTCCAAGGCCACCACCGTTCTCGACACCGGCCAGGTGAGCCTCGGCCTCGGCCTCCTCGCCCTCTTCGCCGCCCGTCTCGCGGCGCGCGACGAGCCCGCCGAGCGCATCCTCCGGCGCCTGCGCGAGATGGCGCCGCGGGTGCACACGCTCTTCGTCGTCGACACCCTGGAGTACCTCGCCCGCGGCGGCCGCATCGGCAAGGCCCGCGCCCTCCTGGGCGGTCTGCTGCGCGTCAAGCCGATCCTCGGCGTGGTGGACGGCGAGGTGACCCCGCTCGACCAGGTGCGCGGCGGGCGCGCCGCCCAGCCCCGCCTTCTCGAGCTCCTGCACCAGCGCGTCGACCGCAAGCGCCCCGTGATCGCCGGCCTCTGCCACGCCAACGCCCCCACCTGGGCCGACAGCCTGGAGCGCCTGGTCCGCGAGCAGCTCCAAGTCGCCGAGCTGATCACCGCCGAGGTCGGTCCGGTGATCGGCGCCAACGTCGGGCCGGGCGCTCTCGCGATCACCGTCTTCCAGCCGACCGAAGACGAGCTGCGCTGGATCGCGCCGCTCGGAGCCTGACACACCGCTGACATGTCAGCCCGCGCGGCTGACACGCCCCTGACACGCCTGGCGCCGCCCGCAAAGCACTGATTCCGCTGGATCGGGGAGCCGGTGCCCGGGTTGGCATCCGCCTTGAAACCAACGGTCTGCTCTCAGCGTTTTCAAGGCCACGCCGGCCAGGGGTGTCGAACACCATGACCAGAATCCGCCTCAGCCCGTCCGCCAGCATCACACCGACGAGGTGCGGAGTCGTTCTCCGCTCCGATCGTGGAGTCTTCGAGCTCCACGGAAACGACGTCCGCCGTTTCCTCACCCAGATGATCCCGCTCCTCGACGGCTCGCGCGATGCGGAAGGGGTGAAGGACGCCATGCCCGGCTATTCGGGCACCAGCATCAAAGTCTTCCTGACCCTGTTGACCCGGAAGGGGCTCGTCGAGACGGTCCCCGACGAGATGAGCCTGCTGGCGGATCTTTCGTGCTGGAACGTGATGCCGAACCCGGAGATGGTGAAGGCGATGGCCTGAGGGCCCTCAAGCCACCCGCGCCGCCGCCATGGGCAGGGGAAGAGCTTCTTCCTGCGCCCCGACGGCGATCATCAGAGTGCCGAGCTTGGCCAGGACTTCCGCCATGGCCGCGCCGGGGAGCGTGCAGGCGAGCTCCGCCCGCCGCTCGCGCCAATCGAGGCTCTTCACCTGATCCGCCAGCACGACTCCGGAGACCGGCAATCCCTCCGGAACGCGGACCTCGAAGGGATAGCCCTTGACCCGGCTCGTGATGGGGCACAGCAGAGCGAGCCCGACTTTGCCGTTATAGGCCCGGGGCGACACGACGACCGCCGGCCGCCGACCGGCCTGCTCATGCCCCGCGTGAGGGTTCAGGGTGACCCAGACGACATCTCCACGCTCCGGTACATACGTCATGAGCCCTGTCTCCTTCACCAGCTCTCCCGGCCGACCGCGGGCCCCGAGAGCTCTTCGCCGTGCAGATTGCTTTCCGAGACACCTTCCAGAAGAGAGTCCAAGGCCACAGCAGGCTTGCGGACCGGACGGACGATGAGAGCCCCCTTGACCAGGGAGAATTCAATCTCGGACTGCTCGCGAAGGCCGACCTCGTCGGCCAGGTGCTTCGGAATCCTCACACCCAGACTGTTTCCCCACTTTTGGACCTTACTCTGCATCAAGACCCTCCTCTGTATCTACACTGAATATACAGGGCGGAGAGCGGCCCGGCAAGCCGCCCTGGGCGCGCCGCCGCCCGCTTTGGTATCATCCAGGCATGATTGCCGAGCATCCCTCCGTCGCCGAGCCTCTCGTTCCGGCCAGCTCGGTGACCCGCCGGCGGTTCACGACCGCCGAGTATCACGCGATGGCCGAGGCCGGTGTTCTCGCCGAGGATGAGAGGGTGGAGCTGATCGCAGGGGAGATCGTCAGAATGACGCCGATCGGGAGTCAGCATGCGGGGTGTGTCAAGGGGCTCAATCGGCGGCTCTCGCGCGTCTTGGGAGACCGGGCCACCATCGCCGTTCAGGATCCGATCGTCCTCGACGATGCCTCAGAGCCCGAGCCCGACGTCGCGGTCCTGCGCTTCCGCGAGGACGACTACCGCAGCCTGCATCCGAAATCGGGCGACGTCCTCTTCCTCATCGAGGTGGCCGACACGAGCGTCGACTACGACCGCAACGTGAAGCTTCCGCTCTACGCGCAAGCCGGGATTCCCGAGGCCTGGCTCGTCCGTCTCCCGGGAGCCTGCATCGAGATCCACCGCAGCCCCGCGGCGACCGGCTACCAGGAGATGCGAACTCTCCACCCTGGAGACAGGGTGTCTCCCCTGGCCTTTCCAGACCTCGAGCTGACGGTGGCCGCGATTCTCGGTTGACGGCTTGCCTCTTCGCCTACGGAGGGTAGGAGCGCTGGGTCGTGCGCATCGTTGCGCTGGTCCCGGAGGGCTGAGGATGTACGGCCTCCACGAGCGCGCGTGACGTCCGATCTTATTCTGATTCGCGGTTTCGCTCGAATCCGGTCCCGTCGTTCGAGGAGCCGACGGGGAGGCGCTGGTAAGCTGGCGCTCATGCGCCTCACTCCCCTCCTCCTGCCGCTCTTCCTGCTCCCCACCGCCGCTCACGCGGCCGATCCGCCTCCCGATCCCCTGGCTGATCCCCTGCCCACCGTCTCCGACGAGATGACGGTCACCGCGACGCGGACGGAGCAGAAGCTGGGCGAGTCGGCGGCGAGCGTGGTGGTGGTGTCGGCGGCGGAGCTGGCGGCGAGCGCGGCGCCGGCGATCGACGATGCGTTGCGGCAGGTGCCGGGGTTCAGCCTGTTCCGGCGCTCGGGGAGCCGGTTCGCCAATCCCACGACGCAGGGGGTGTCGCTGCGCGGCCTCGGGGCGAGCGGGGCGAGCCGGGCTCTGGTGCTGGCGGATGGGGTCCCTCTGAATGATCCGTTCGGCGGCTGGATCGCCTGGGGGCGGGTGCCGCGGGCGGCTCTGGCGCGGGTGGAGGTGATGCGCGGCGCGGGCTCGGATCTCTATGGCAGCTCGGCGCTGGGCGGGGTGGTGCAGCTCGTCCGCCGCGAGGCGCGGACGACGGGCATCGTCGCCGACGGCTCGTTCGGGGAGCTGGGCAGTGCGGACGGGTCGCTGTATGCGTCCGTTGCCCGCAAGGGATGGGGGGCGAGTGTGGCCGCCGAATCTTCGACGACGGACGGCTACGTCACGGTCGAGCCGGCGGTGCGCGGGCCGGTGGATACGCCGGTGGCGTCACGCCACGACACGGTGGAGGCGACGGTGGAGCGGCGGATGGCGGGCGGCGGCCGGCTGTTCGTGCGCGGCTCGCGGTTCACGGAGGAGCGGAAAAACGGCACGCCTCTGCAGACGAACGACAGCGATTTCCGGCAGTGGAGCGCGGGGGGCGATGTATCGGCGGGCGGCGGCTCTCTCTCGGTGCGGGCCTGGGGTGGGAGGCAGGACTATCACCAGACGTTCACGGCGGTGGCGGCGGACCGGGCGAGCGAGCGGCTGATCCGGCTCCAGAGCGTGCCGGCGGACACGGCGGGCGGCAGTGTGCAGTGGTCCCATCCGCTCGGCGATCATCACGCCCTGGTGGGCGGCGCCGAGCTGCGGGAGGTGAACGGGACGAGCGACGAGACGGCGGCCGGCGGGCCGGTGCCGACACGGGTCTCGGCGGGCGGCCGGCAGCGGACGGGCGGCCTCTTTCTGGAGGACGTGGCCCGCCTGACGCCGCGCCTGTCGGTGACGGTGGGCGGCCGGTTTGATTCCTGGCGGAATGATCCCAAGGCAGCTCTCCTCCCCCGCCGCGACGAGAGCGCCTTCAGCCCGCGCGCGGCGCTGCTCTTCCAGGCGACCGAGCGCTGGGCCTGGACCGCTTCGGTGTACAAGGCGTTCCGCGCGCCGACGCTCAACGAGCTCTATCGCGCCTTCCGGGTGGGCGACGTGCTGACGACGGCGAACGACAGCCTGCGCGCCGAGCGGCTGACCGGCGGCGAGACCGGCGCGTTGCTCAATGCCCGCGGCGGCCGGCTGACTGCCAGAGGGACGCTCTTCTGGATGGACGTCGACCAGACGATCGCCAACGTGACGCTCGCCGTGACGCCGGGGCTGATCACGCGGCAGCGCCAGAACCTGGGGCGCACCCGCTCGCGCGGCATCGAAGCCGAGATCACCGCCCGCGCCGGCGAGCGCTGGTCGCTCACCGGCGGCTGGCTGCTCGCCGACGCCCGCGTGGTCACCGCGAAGCAGGCGGATCTCGAAGGCCTGCGCATCCCCCAGGTGCCGCGCCACCAGCTCACGATGCAGATCCGCTTCGACGATCCCCGCTTCGCCACCGCCGCTCTCCAGGCCCGCTGGTCCGGCAGCCAGTTCGACGACGATCAGAACCGCTTCCGTCTCGGTGGCGCCACGACCGTCGACGCCTTGATTTCACGTGGTCTGGGGCGCGGCCTCTCGATCTTCGCCGCCGGAGAGAACCTGCTCGACGAGCGCGCCGAAACCGGGCGCACCCCGCTGCGGACGCTCAGTGCGCCGCGGACGCTGCGGGCGGGGGTGCGGATCGGAAAATAGCCCCTCACCCCTATCTCCTCCCCATCCCCTCTGGGCGGGCGGACCTTCCAATCCTCGCCGCCGCCCGCGTTCCGCCACAGAATCCAGCCCCGAAGGGGCGACAGCATAAAGCCTGGGGCGTGAGCCCCAGGCTTACTCCCAACCATCAGAAAGCCCCGCAGGGGCGGCAGCAGACCGCTGGGATACGGCCCAACTCCGCTACAACCTTCGCGTTTCCCGCCGGCTCCTCGCCTACCTCTGCTGCCGCCCTTTCAGGGCTGGGGATTATGGTTGCCTCCAACCTGGGGCTCACGCCCCAGGCTCTATCCTGCCGCCCCTTCGGGGCTGGGGCGGCGGCGTGCCCCGGCAGGGGCAAAGGCGCGTAGACCGGGCTGTGAGCCCCGGGGCTTCTGTGCAGACCGTGGTGAACGAGGGGGCCGAGATCGTCCAGCCGCCGCGGTAGGCTCTGAAGCAAGGTCATCCTGACACGAGGAACGAGAGGAAGGATCTGAGCGGGTGGATCT
>Ga0307506_10000186_pt1 | contig 19693 bp, 3 predicted proteins | sample 25_S_MG_FD_202175 | JGI IMG/M metagenome (GOLD analysis project Ga0307506, IMG submission 202175) | Soil microbial communities from Populus trichocarpa stands in riparian zone in the Pacific Northwest, United States - 25_S | ecosystem: Environmental > Terrestrial > Soil > Riparian zone > Trees... | reverse complement strand
TCGTGCGCCAGCCCGGAGAGCAGGCTGAAACGGTCCTCGGCCCGCAGGCCGAAGCGCGCACACTGCCAGGGCAGGAAGTGCGACAGCGGGCCGTGCCGCCCGAGAATCCCCTTGGGCGTGCCGGTCGAGCCCGAGGTGAACCCCAGGCAGGCGACGTCGTCCGGCCCCACGCCGACCTTCGGCCGCCGGTGCGCGAAGTCGGCGAGATCGGCGAGCGTGACCAGCGCCGCAAGCGCGGCTCCGGAGCCGCCTCCGGGCAGCTCCCGGCGCGGGCAGCCGGACTCCGCGAGCCAGGTCTCCACGGCGGCGGGGAGAGGTCCGGCCGCCGCGACCTGCAAGACGGCCGCGGGCGCGGCCAGGCGGAGGATCTCGACCAGCCGGGCCGGCGGATAGGCGGGATCGAGGACGGTGAACGCCGCGCCGGCGGCGAGCGTCCCCAGCACCGCCTGCACCAGCGGCGCGCTGCGGTGGGCGTAGATCGCCACGCAGTCCCCCCGCCGCGCTCCCCGCGCGCCGAGCCAGGCGGCCAGCCGGTCGACCGCCTCCGCCAGCTCGCCGTAGCTCCAAACCCCGTCGCGATCCTCCACCGCCGGGCGCTCCGGCGCGCGGCGGGCCTGCGCCGCGAACAGCTCGTGCACCGCGCCCATCCACGTGTCGTCCAGCGCCGCCGCCGGGTCCGGCAGCAGGGCGGCGGCCGGCCCGGTCACCAGCGAGAGATGGGACAAGGGCACTTCCGGCTGCCGGACGGCCTGCTCCAGGAGCTGCTCGAGCTGGGCGAGCAGCTCCTCCATCCGCCCTTCATCGAACAGATCGGCGTTGTAGATCAGGTCGAAGCGGATTCCCTGCCCCTCGGCGTCGACATAGAACGTCATGTCGAACTTGGATGCGAGATCGGGGCTCGACAGGGACGCCACCTCGACGCCGGGCAGGCTCTGCTCGACCGGCGGCAGGCTCAACATGTTGAAGAACACCTGGAACAGAGGGGTCCGCGAGAGATCGCGCTCGACGCCCAGGTGGCTGAGCAACGCCTCGAACGGCACCTCCTGGTGCGAATAGGCGCCCAGGGTCACTTCGCGCACCCGGGCCACCAGATCGCGGAAGCTGGAGGCGCCCGAGAGATCGGTGCGCAGGACCAGGGTGTTGAGGAAGCAGCCGATCAGCCCTTCGGTCTCGACACGCCGGCGGCCGGCCACCGGTGTCCCGACGACGACGTCCTCCTGGCCGGACTGGCGGGAGAGCAAGGCCTGGGCGCCGGCGAGCAGGGTCATGAAGGGCGTCGCCCCCTCGCGGCGGCAGAGGGCGCGCAGGGCCTGGGAGAGCTCCGGCGCCAGGAGGCGGACCCGCCGCCCGCCGCGATAGCTCTGGACGGCCGGGCGTGGCCGGTCCGTCGGCAGCTCGAGAGGCGCTGCTCCCGCCAGCCTCTCGGCCCAGTAAGCCAGCTCCGCGGCGCCCCGGCTCTCCAGGGTCGAGCGCTGCCAGACCGCGAAGTCGGCATACTGGATGGGGAGCTCGGGCAACGGCGAGGATCCGCCCTCGCAAGCCGCTTGATAGAGGGCCGCGAATTCGCGGATGAGCACCCCGGTGGACCAGCCGTCGGAGATGATGTGGTGGAGCACGAAGAGCAGGTGGTGGCGCTCGGCCGCGAGGCGCAACAGCGCCGCCGCGAACAGCGGGCCGCGTTCGAGATCGAAGCTTCGCGCGGCGAAACGCCCCCTGAGGCGGGCTGCTTCGGCGAGGCCCGCCTCCTCGGGCAGCCCTCCGAGATCGATCAGCGGCAGGCCGGCCGCGGGCGGCGGCGAGACGCGCTGGGAGGGGACGCCCGCCTCGACCTCGAACCTCGTGCGCAACGATTCGTGGCGGCGCACCACCTCGCCGAGGGCGGCGGAGACCGCCGCCGCACGGAGGGCGCCGCGGAGATCCACCGCGCCGGGCATGTTGTAAGTGGCAGAGCCCGGCTCCAGACGGTCGAGGAACCAGAGCCGCTCCTGGGCGAAGGACAGCGGCAACGCCACGCCTTCCCGCCGCACGGGCACGAGCGGGACGCTCTCCACCTGGCCCCGCCGGAGCGCAGCTTCGAGGCGCAGCGCCAGCCCGGCGACCGTCGGCTCCTCGAAGACGTCCCGCACCGGGAGCTCGACCTTGAAGGCGCGCTCGATCCGCGCCACCAACTGGGTGGCCAGCAGCGAGTGCCCCCCAAGCGCGAAGAAATCGTCGCCCACACCGACCTCTCCGCGCCGGAGCACGTCCGCCCAGATGCCGGCGAGGATCTCTTCGACCGGCGTGCGCGGAGCCATCCGCGGCCGCGAGGAGGGCGCTTCCCCCACCTCCTGGAGTGTCTGCACCAGAACCCGGCGATTCACCTTGCCGTGCGAGGTCAAGGGCAGGCCCGTCAGGAACACCCAGGACGCCGGCACCATGGGCTCCGGCAAGCTCTGGCGCAGGAAGACCTTCAGCGCATCGGCGGTGGGCACCTCGCCCTCCGCGACCTCTGCGACGACGGAGGCCACCAGCCGCCGTTCTTCCTTCTCGCCCAGGACCAGGACCGCGGCTTCCCTCACTCCCGGGTGGCGGGCGAGGGCCGCCTCGATCTCCCCCAGCTCGATCCGCACGCCACGGACTTTGACCTGCTGGTCGCGCCGTCCCACGAACTCGATCTGTCCCGTGGGCAGCCAGCGTGCCAGATCTCCCGTCCGGTAGAGGCGCGCTCCGGCCTCTCCGGAGAAGGGGTCGGGCAGGAAGCGCTCCGCTGTCAGCCCAGCTCTCCCGAGGTATCCCCGGGCGGTGCCAGGCCCACCGAGCAGCATCTCCCCCAACACCCCGTTGGGTACCGGCGACAGGTCGCCGTCCACCAAGTGGACCACGGCCCCCTCGATCGGCCGGCCGATGGAGGGAGCAGCGCTTCCAGCGGCCTCCACCCGGCCCGCCGTCGCCATCACCGTGATCTCCGTCGGGCCGTAGAGATTGACCAGCTCGAAAGGAAGGCCCGGGCCGGGCCTTCGCTGCAAGCGGTCCCCGCCGGTGGTCACGACGCGCAAGCTCAGCTCCTGGAGAGCCGCGGCGGCAAAGCCCGCTTCCGCGAGGATCGCATCGGTCAGCGGCGTCGGCAGGAAGGAGACGGTCACGCCGTTTTCCGCCAGCCAGCGCAACAGAGGCCGTGGCGCGGAGCGTATCTCCTCGGGAGGAATCCGCACGCTTGCCCCCGCGGTCAGGAATGGCCAGATCTCCAGAATCGAAGCATCGAAGCTGGGGGCCACCAGAAGCGTCGACCGGTCCGCGGGAGTCAAAGCGAAACGCCGGCGCCACCAAGCCATCAGGTGGGTCAGACCCGCGTGCGCCACGCCGACCCCCTTCGGCCAACCGGTCGAGCCCGAGGTGTAGATCACATAGGCCAGGCTCGCCGGATCAGGCGGCGCCGCGGGAAGCCCCTCCGCGCGCTCCGGCCCTTCGGCGCCCCCATCCGGCAGCTCATCCATCAGGACGGTCGAAAGCGTACCCACGCCGCAACGGTCGATCAGGTTGCGGCGAGTGACCAGCACCGCCGCTCCCGAATCCTGGAGCTGCCAGGCCAAACGCTCCGCGGGGTGGCTCGGGTCGAGAGGGAGGTAGGCTCCACCCGCCCAGAGAACCCCCACGAGCGCGGTCAACGTATCCAGCGAGCGCTCCAGACAGACTCCCACCAGCACGTCCGTCGACACGCCGAGGCGCAGCAGCCGGCGAGCCAGGCCCTGCGCGCCAGCCGCCAGCTCGCCATAGGTCAAGCTCTGCCCCGCTGCATCGATCCCGGCCACCGCGCCCGGTGTCTCGCGAGCCCGGCGGGCGACCAGCTCCGGCACCGAGGCGCCCTGTTGAGCCGCCGGCTGGTTCCACTCCCGCAGCACCTGCTGCCGTTCAGCTTCAGCGAGCAGGGGAAGGGACGAGAGGCGGCATTCCGGATTTTCCAGGGCGCCGGAAAGCAGACGCTCGAAATGGCCGAGGAGACGCTCGGCCGTGGTGCTGTCGAACAGGTCCGAGCTGTAGCTCGAGACGCCCGACAGACCCGCTTCGTTCTCCAACAAGGACAGAGTGAGATCGAACTTTGCCTCCCGCCCGGCGACCGGCAGGGCCTCCATCGTCAGCCCCGGGATCGCGGGCGGAGCGGCTTCGCCGGCCCGAAAGGCGAAGGCCACCCGGAAAAGCGGGCTATGCCCCGGATGGCGCCCAGGAGCGAGCTCCTCGACGAGACGCTCGAAGGGGAGGTCCTGATGCGCGAAAGCCTTGAGAGACGACTCCCGCACCCGCTCGGCCAATCCGGCGAAGCCCGGGTCTCCCGAGAGATCGGTGCGCAGCACCAGAGTGTTGACGAAGAACCCGATGAGCCCTTCGAGCTCCGGCCGGCTGCGGCCCGCCACCGGGACTCCGACGCTGATGTCCGGTTGGCCGGTATAGCGAAAGAGGAGGGCCTGGAAGGCCGCGAGGAGCACCATGAAACGGGTCGCTCCCAGCTCACGCGCGGCCTTGTGCAGGCGCGCCGCGAGCGCCTCCGGCAGGCGCCAGCCGCGGCTCGCGCCGCGGTCGCTCCACACCGGCGGCCGCGGCCGGTCGGTGGGGAGCTCGAGATCGGGCGGCGCGCCGGCGAGACGCTCGCGCCAGTGCGCCAGCTCCGCCTCCAGCAGCTCCCCGGTGAGCCGGCGGCGCTGCCAGTCCGCGAAGTCGGCATACTGGAGGGGCAGCTCCCGCAAGGGTGAAGGCCGGCCGCTCGCAAAGGCCGCGTAGAGCTCGGCCACCTCGCGGATCAGGATCTCCACCGACCAGGCGTCGGAGATGATGTGGTGCATGGCTCCCAGCAGGACATGCTCCTCGCCGTCCAGCCGCAGGAGAGCGACGCGCAGCAGCGGGCCGGCCGCGAGCTCGAAAGGCCGCTGCGCCTCCGCCGCCGCCAGACGCAAGGCCTCGGCCTGCGCCCGGGGGAGACCGGGGAGAGCCGTCAGGTCGATCAGGGGGAGGGGCAGCCCGGAGGGAGCCGAAACCACCTGCCGTGGCTCGCCCGCCAGGGCAGGAAACGTCGTGCGGAGCGTCTCGTGGCGGCGTTCGATCTCGGCGAGCACACGGGCGAGCACCGACGCCGCCAGCGGGCCGGTCAGGCGGACCGCCATGGCGATGTTGTAGGCGGCGCTGCCCGGATGGAGCCGGTCGAGGAACCAGAGACTCTGCTGGTTGAAGGACAGCGGCAGGTCCCGGCTCCTGATCGCACGCTCGAGACGGATCTCCTCGGCCTGTGGCGCGCCCTCCTGCCGCAACGCGCGCTCGACGGCGGCGGCGAGCCGGGCCACGGTCGGCTCCTCGAACAGGGTGCGCAGAGGCAGCTCGACGCCGAGGGCGAGACGGATGCGCGAGGCCACGCGCGCCGCGAGCAGAGAGTGCCCGCCGAGAGCGAAGAAGTCGTCGTCGGCCCCGACCTCGCCGCGCCGCAGGACCGCGGCCCAGATCCCCGCCAGAATCTCCTCGACCGGCGTGCGCGGCGCGGTCCGCGACGAGGCCGCCGCCACCAGCTCCGCGCCGCTCCGGGCGAGGGCCGACCGGTCGATCTTGCCGCTCGGCGTCAGCGGCAGGGCGGGCAGGATGTGCCAGACGGCAGGCACCAGGGGCGACGGCAGGCTCCGCCGCAGGAAGGCGCGCAGCTCCTCGGCGGCCGGCTCCTCGGCGGCCGCCGGTACCACCCAGGCGACGAGCCGCCGCTCTCCCCCCTCGCCGAGCGCCACGACCGCCGCCTCCCGCACCTGAGGATGGCGCCACAACGCAGCCTCGATCTCACCCAGCTCGACGCGAAAGCCGCGGACCTTCACCTGCTGGTCGAGCCGGCCGAGAAAGTCGAGCTCGCCATCCGGCAGCCGGCGCACCAGGTCCCCGGTGCGGTAGAGGCGGCTGCCGGCTCCGTCGAACGGGTCCGGGCGGAAGCGGTCGGCGGTGAGGTCCGGCCGGCGGTGATAGCCGCGCGCCAGCCCCTCCCCTCCCAGCCAGAGCTCCCCCGGAACACCGATCGGCACCGGCCGGCCGGCGGCGTCCAGCACATAGGCCCTGCCTCCCGGCAGCGGCCGGCCGATCCCCGGCTCACGTCCGCTCTCCCGGGCCACCAGGGAGCCGGTCGAGTAGGTGGTGTCCTCCGAGGGGCCGTAGAGGTTGTACACCGCCTCGATCCCCGGCAGCGCGTAGAGGCGCGCCGCGAGGTCGCGGCGCAGCGGCTCGCCCGCCAGGTTCACCGTCCGCACCGACGCCGGCACCGCGCCGGCCCGCACCAGCTCGGCGAGCGCCGAGGGGACCGAGTTGATCAGCGTCACGGCAGAAGCCGCCGGCAGCCGGGAGAGCGCCAGGGCGTCCTCCGCCAGGATTACCGTCCCGCCGCAGGACAGCGGCACGAACAGCTCGAACACGGAAAGGTCGAAACAGATCGAGGTCGCGGCGAGCACCCCCGCCAGCCGCTCCGGCGGATAGGTCGCCAGTGCCCAGGACACCAGCGCCACGGCGCTCGCATGCCGGATCGCTACGCCCTTGGGAGCTCCCGTGGAGCCCGAGGTGTAGATGATGTAGGCCAGATTGTCGGAGCCGACCGCCTCCCCGCCGCAGCCCTCCTCCGGCCCGGCGGCCGCCGGACCATCGAGGAAGATGACCCGGTTTACCGCAGCGAGGTCGCCCTCCCCGGTGAAGAGCTCCGCCAGCCCGCGCTCGGTCAACAGCACGCGGGCTCCGGCGGCCCCCAGAGCGTCCCGCAGCATGAACGACAGGCGCTCGCGCGGATAGGCCGGATCGAGCGGCACATACGCCCCGCCTGCCTTGAGAATGCCCAGGAGACCCACGACCATCGCCGGAGAACGCTTGCAGCACAGGGCGACCGGCACATCCGGCCCGACCCCCATCCGGCGCAGGTGGCGGGCCAGCTCTCCGGCACGGCTTTCGAGCTCGGCGTAGGTGAGCGACGTCTCGCCGGCGACCAGGGCACAGGCATCCGGAGAACGGGCGGCCTGAGCCTCCACCAGCCCGTGGAGGAGCCTGCCGCCATCGCCCGGGCCGGCCACGTCGTTCCACTCCGCCAACGTCTGCTGCCGCTCCCCTTCCGTCAGCAGCGCGTGCTGCGACAACGGGCGCTCGGGATCGGCGGCGACGGCGGCGAGCAGGGCTTCGAAATGGTGCAGCAGGCGCCGCATGGTCGGAGCGTCGAACAGATCGGCGTCGTACTCCGCCGCCAGCCACATCCTCCCCGCTCCCGCCCGGACCGTGAGCACCAGGTCCAGCTTCGCTTCCCCCCCCGCGATCTCGAAGGGCTCGGCCGACAGACCGGGGATGTCGAACGCTTTCACCCCTTCCAGGAGGAACAGCACGTCGACCAGCGGCGACCGGCCCCCATGCCTCTCCGGCCGCAGCTCTTCGATCAGGCGCTCGAACGGCAGCTCCTGATGCTGGAGGGCGCCGAGGACCGTCGACCGGACGTGCGCCAGATGCGCGCTGAACCCCGGATCGCCCTCCAGCTTCGAGCGCAAGGCCAGGGTGTTGATGAAGAATCCGATCAGGTCGGCCGTCTCGGCGCGGTCGCGGCCGAGAACGGGAGTGCCGACGAGCAGATCCTGCCGCCCCGTGCAGACATGGAGGAGGGTGGACAGGACGGCCAGGTAGCCCACGAACGGGGTCGCCTCGAAGCGTTGCGCCAGGGCTGCCGTCGCCGTGCCGAGGTGAGGCGGAGCCTCGTGGACGAGCAGCGCATTGCGCCGCCGCCGCCCCTCCTGCCGCGGGCGATCCAGAGGCAGGCCGAGCTCCTCCGGCGCACCGGCGAGCTGTTCCCGCCACCAGGCGAGGAGCTTCTCCAGGCGCTCCCCCGCCAGGCGCTCCTGCTGCCAGGCGGCGAAGTCGGCATACTGGATGGGCAGCTCGGGCAAGGGGGAAGGGAGGCCGCGCGAGAAGGCGGCGTAGAGCAGGCCGAGCTCCCGCACCAGGATCTCCGACGACCGGCCGTCCCCGATGATGTGGTGCAGCACGAACAGGGCGACATGATCGTCGCCGTCCAGGCGGAAGAGCGCGGCATGCAAAAGCGGTCCCTCTTGCAGATCGAAAGGCCGGGCAGCCTCGCGCCGCCCCCACTCCCGCGCCGCGCCCAGCCGCTGCTCCGGGGGCAACCCCGAGAGATCCACCAGCGGCAACGGCAGGGGGCCGGGCGCGGCGACGGCCTGGTACGGCTCGCCGTGCCGCGCCGGGAAGCACGAACGCAGCGCCTCGTGCCGGCGGATGATCTCCGTGCAGGCGCGGGCCAGCAGGGCGGCGTCGAGGGGACCGCGGAAACGCACGGCGGACGGCATGTTGTACGCCGCGCCGCCGGGCGCGAGCTGATCCAGGAACCAGAGCCGCTGCTGGCCGAAGGAGAGAGGACGCGCGGCCGGGTCGCTGCGCACCGGGATCGTCTCGCTCGAGACGGTGAGCCCCTTCTTCCGCAGCTCTTCCTGCAAGGCCCGGCGCTGCTCGGCGGAAAGTTTGAACGACGGCTTCATACCGGTACCTGCCCGCCCGGCGAAGAGCTGACCGCCCGCGCGGCAAAATCGAGCAGAATCGGCGCCGTTTCCTCCATCTGACGGCGCTGCTCCGGGTCCTCCAGGAGAGCCGCGGCCAGACCGGCGACCGTCGGCGTATCGAAGACGTGGACGAGTGGCACCTCCACCCCGAAAGCGTCGCGGACGACCGCGATCAGCTCGGTGACCCGGAGCGAATTGCCGCCGCGCTCGAAGAAGTTGTCGTGAATGCCGAGATCCTCGACGCCGAGCACCTCGGCCATCATGCCCGCCAGAACCTCCTCGACCGGAGTGCGCGGCGGAGCCGGCTCGAGGCCCTGGCGCAGGATCTCGGGGTCCGGCAGGGCGGCGCGGTCGATCTTGCCGTTGCGGGTCTGCGGGAGATCCGCGAGCAGCACGAAGGCGGACGGCACCATGTACTCGGGCAGCTTCCGGCGCAGGAACGCGCGCAGGTCGTCCGCCACCGGCGCGGGCTCGCGGCGGTACGCGGCATAGGCCACCAGCCGGGGCTCCGCGCCGGGTCCGTGGCCGGGCTCATGAGCGCGCAGCAGGACCGCGGTCTGCCGCACCTCGGGATGCTCTCCGAGGACGGCCTCGATCTCTCCCAGCTCGATGCGGAAGCCGCGCACCTTCACCTGGCGGTCGATCCGGCCGAGCATCTCCAGAGACCCGTCCGGCAGGCGGCGGGCCAGATCGCCGGTACGGTACAGCCTCTCCCCTCCTGCCGGCGCCCGGGGACCGGGCCAGGGATCGGGGACGAAGCGCTCCGCCGTCTGGGCCGGACGGCCGAGATAGCCGCGGGAGACACCGTACCCGCCGATGCACAGCTCGCCGGCGCTCCCCAGGGGCACCGCGCTCCAGGCCGCGTCGAGCAGATGGATGCGCACGTTGGCGATGGGATGCCCGAGGACCGGACGGCCGGGCAGCGGCCGGGAGCTCTCCGCGCGCACGGCCACGGCCGTGGCGTCGACGGTGCACTCGGTGGGGCCGTAGACGTTGAAGAAGGCGGGACGCCGGCCCGGTCCCGCGGCGGCGGCGGCCAGGACGCTCCAGAGCGCGCGCGGCAGGTCCTCGCCGCCGACCAGCACCCTCTCGAGCATCCCCTCCGGATCCTCCGTGAGCAGCCCCGCCGCCACCAGGTGGCCGAGCTGGCTGGGCGTGCAGTCCAGCACCTGCACGCGGCTCGCGCGCAAAAACGCGAGCAGGCGGGCGGCGTCGGTCCGCACCTCCTCCGGCACCACGATCAGGGCGTGGCCGGCGAGGAGCTGCACCCACTGCTTGACCGAGGCGTCGAAGAAGAGCGGAGCGTTGAGCGACACCCGCAGCGGGCCGCCGGCTCCGCGATAGACGGCTTCCTGCAAGGCGGCCAGGAGATGGACCACCGAGCGGTGCTCGACCATGACCCCCTTGGGCCGTCCCGTCGAGCCGGAGGTGTAGAGGACATAGGCCAGGCTGCCGGCGGCACCCTCCGTGTCCGGAGCGCCGCCCGGCAGCGCGGCGATCTCGCCGGCTTGTGTGTCCAGGCAGATCGTCGCGAAACGGCCCGCGGGCAAGGCGGCGCGCAGATCCTCGCGGGTGAGGAGGACGGTGGCGCCGGCCTCGCCGAGGATCGCCGCCAGGCGCTTCTCGGGGGCGTTCGGATCGAGGGGCAGGAAAGCGCCCCCCGCCTTGAGAACGCCGAAGATCGCCACCAACGCGTCGGCCGAGCGCGGCAGGCAGACGCCGACGCGGCTCTCCGGTCCGACACCCTGCCGGCGCAGAGCCTGGGCGAGCCGGCCGGCCCGCTCGTCGAGCTCGCGGAACGTCAGCCGCTCGCCACCGGCCTCGACGGCCAGGGCGTCCGGGGTCCGCGCCGCCTGGCGCGCGAGCAGTGCATGGAGGCTGGCAGCCGGGGCCGCGGGCCGCGCCGTGTCGTTCCACTCGGCGAGGAGCTGGTGCAGCTCGCTCTCGGTGGCGAGCGGCAGCTCGTCGAGCCGCCGTCCGGGATCGGCGGCAGCCGCCGCGAGCAGCCGCGTGAGACGGCCGAGCAGGCGCTCGGCGGTCGTCGCGTCGAAGAGGTCCGTGCTGTATTCCACCTGGATGTCGAGCCCGTCCTCTCGCGCGGTGAAACGCAGCGTCAGGTCGAGCTTGGCGGTCCGCGTCCCGGTCTCCATCGGCACGGCGCCGACACCCGGCAGGCCGAAGTCGGTGAGCGGCTCGTCCCAGAGGCCGACCAGGGCCTGGATCAGCGGCGGGCGGCCGGGCGAGCGGTCGATCTTGAGCTCGTCGACCAGCTTGTCGAAAGGCAGGTCCTGATGCGCATAGGCTTCGAGCGCCACTTCCTTCACCCGGCTCAGGAGGTCACGGAAGGTGAGATCGCCGGTGACCCGGGTGCGCAGGGCGAGCGTGTTGGCGAAGAAGCCGATCAGATGCTCGACCTCCGGGCGGTTGCGGTTGGCGATCGGAGTGCCCAGCACGATGTCCGGCTGCCCCGCGGCGCGGGCGAGCAACGCCGCCGAAGCCGCGAGCAGCGCCATGAAGAGCGTGGCACCCTCGCGGTGCGCCGCGGCCTTGAGCGCCTCGCCTGGGGACCGCGGCAGCCGCAGCGCGCGCCGGGCGCCGCGGAAAGTCTGGGCCGCGGGCCGCGGCCGGTCCGCCGGCAGCTCCAGCACGGCGGGCGCCCCCTCCAGGGCGGCGCGCCAGTAACCGAGCTGGCGCTCCATCTCCCCGCCCGCGAGCCACCGGCGCTGCCAGACCGCATAGTCGGGGTACTGCACCGGGGGCGCGGCGAGATCCGGCCGGCGTCCCTCCGCGAGCGCCCGGTAGGCGGCGCTCACATCGCGCGCCAGGACGCCGAGAGACCAACCGTCGGCGGCGATGTGATGGAGGGTCAGGCAGAGGACCTGCCCGGCCTGTGCGTCCTTCCCGGGCAGGCGGGTCCGTAGCAAGGTGCAGCGCAGCAGCGGTCCCTGCCCGAGATCGAACGGCCGCCGCGCCTCTTCGTCCATCAGCCGCGACAGCTCCGGCTGACCGGCCACGTCCGGAAGCGCGCTCAGATCGACGACCGGAAGAGCCGGGCCGGCGCCGGGAGGATCCGCGATCTCCTGCGCCGGCCGGCCGGCCACCTGGACGAACCGGGTGCGCAGCGCCTCGTGGCGGCGCACCAGGTCGGCGAGGGCGCCGGCGAGCGCGCCCACCGCCAGATCGCCGGTGAGGCGGAGGGCGGCCGGGATGTTGTAGGCCGGGCTCGCGGGATCGAGCTGAGCCATGAGCCAGAGCCTCTCCTGGGCATGGGAGAGGGGGAGCGGCCCGTCCCGCGGGACACGCTCGAGCGGCTTCTCCGCGGGCGTCAGCCGGCCGCCCAGCGCTGCGAGCCGTTCGGCGAGGCCGCCGACGGTGGGGCTGCGGAAGATCTCGCGCAGCGAGAGGTCGACGCCGAGCTCGCGTTGCAGCCGGGAGGTGAAGCGGATGGCGAGCAACGAGTGGCCGCCGAGGTCGAACAGGTTGTCGTGGATCCCCACCCGCTCGACGCCGAGCAGCTCGGCCCAGATGGCCGCCACCGCCCGCTCCGCCGCCGTCCGCGGCGCGACATAGCCCTCCGAGGAGATCCCCCCCTCCGGCCGCGGCAGGGCCTTGCGGTCCACCTTGCCGTTCGGCGTCCGGGGCAGGGCCGCGAGGACGACGTAGCGGGCGGGCACCATGGGCTCGGGAAGGCGCTCGCGGAGGAAGCTCCGCAGCTCTCCGGCATCGGGCCCGGGCTCCTGGCGAGGCGAAACATAAGCCACCAGGGCGCGCCCTTCCGGCAGGTCGCCGCGCGCCACCACGACCACCTCGCGCAGCTCCGTGTGCGCGGTGAGCGCCGTCTCGATCTCTCCCAGCTCGATGCGGAAGCCCCGGATCTTGACCTGATGGTCGATCCGGCCGAGATAGTCGATCCGGCCGTCGCGCAGCCGGCGCGCCAGGTCACCCGTGCGATAGAGGCGCTCGCCCGGCGCGCCGAAAGGATCGGGCACGAAGCGCTCCGCCGTCAGCTCCGGACGTCCCAAGTAACCGCGGGCGAGGCCCGCCCCCGCCAGGCAGAGCTCGCCGGGGACACCCACCGGCACCTGAGCGAGGCGGCGGTCCAGCAGATGCACGCGCGTGTTGGCGAGCGGGTGCCCGATCGTCACCCGCTCCGCGCCGCGCTCCACCTCGTCCCACGTCGAATAGGTGGTGTCCTCCGACGGTCCGTAGAGATTGAGCAGCCGCCGCACCTGCGCGTGCCGGTGGATGCGGGCCGCGAGAGTCGGCAGGAGAGCCTCCCCCGCCAGATTCACCGTCCGCAGACCGGCCGGCAGATCGCCTTCGGCCAGCTCGGCCATGGCGGAGGGGACGGTATTGATCAGGGTGACTCGATGCGCGGCGGCCAGCGCAGGGAGGGCGAGGGCGTTCTCCGCCAGGATCACCGTGCCGCCGCACGCCAGAGGCAGGAACAGCTCGAAGACCGAGAGATCGAAACAGATCGAGGTGCAGGCCAGCACACCGGCCAGATCCTCGGCGGGGAAGACACCGCGCGCCCAACCGATCAGCTCCACCGGGCTGCGGTGCTCCACCGCGACCCCCTTGGGCCGGCCGGTCGAGCCCGATGTGTACAGCACGTACGCCAGGTTGTCCGGCCCGGCGGCCGGCTCGGGATTCGCCGCGCTCGCGCGGGCGATCTCCGCGCTCTCCACGTCGAGCAGCAGCTTGCGGATCCCGGGCAGCGAAAGGCCCGCGGCGTGCCGCGAATCGCTCAGCAGCGCCCCGAGCCGCGCGTCTTCGGCGGTGAACGCCAGCCGGTCCGCCGGATAGGCCGGATCGAGCGGCACATAGGCGCCGCCGGCCTTGAGCACGCCGAGCAGGCTCGCCACCATCGCGGGAGAACGCTCGAGAAGCACCCCGGCCAGGCCTTCCGGCCGGAGGCCGATGCGCCGCAGGGTGTGCGCAAGCTGGTTGGCCCGCCGGTTCAGCTCCCGGTAGGTCACGTCCTCCGCTCCGCCGGCCACCGCGACGGCCTCCGGCGTGCGCTCCACCTGGGCCTCGAAGAGCTGATGCAGGCAGATAGCGGGCGGCCGTTCCATGGCGGTACGGTTCCACCCTTCCAGCTCGCGCCTCTCCGCCGCGGTCAGGATGTCGAGGTCCGCGACCGGGCGCTCCGGCGCCGCCACCATGCCGCGCGCCAGGGTGGCGAGATGGCCCATCAGCCGCTCGATCGTGGCCTCGTCGAAGAGATCCGTGCTCCACCGGAGCTGGGCGGCGATCTCGCTTTCGCCCGCGCTTTCGATCTCGCCGGCGGAGAGCGCCAGATCGAATTGGGTGGTGGGGTCGTCCAGGCGGAAAGAGGTGAGGGTCAAGCCTCCCACGGTGAGCTCGGCCCCTTCCGCGGAGAGGGAGAAAGCGGCGATCGCCTCGATGTCCGGGAACGGCGACTTCTGCAACACGAACATCGCCTGGATCAGCGGCGCCCGGCCGCCGTCGCGCCCGTCTTGCAGGCGCTCGGCCAGCAGGGCGAGCGGAAAATCCTGATGGTCGAAAGCGTCGAGAGCCGTGCGCCGGACGCGCTCCAGATGCTCGCCGACCGCCGGCTCGCCCGCGAGACCCGCGCGCAAGGCGACCGGATTGACGAAGTAGCCGACCATCCCGGTCAACCGCGCGCCCACTTTCCCCGGCGCCCGGCCGGAGGTGGGGCAGCCGACGAGGAAATCTTCCTGGCCGCTGATGCGGGAGAGCAGAGCCTGGTAGGCGGCGAGGAGGACCATGAAAAGCGTGCAGTCGCGGCTCCGGGCGAGCGCGCGGAGCGCCGTGGACAGCCCGGCGCCTAGACGCAGGGAGCGCACCGCGCCACGGTAGCTCTGCAGAACAGGGCGCGCCCTGTCCGCCGGCAGCTCGAGCGCCGGAGCGCCGGCCAGCCGGTCCCGCCAGTGCTCCCACAGCCGCTGCCCCTCGGGTCCGGCGAGCATCTCGGTCTGCCAGCGGGCGTAGTCGGCATAGCGCAGATCGAGGGCGGGCAGCGCTCTCGCCGTGTCCGCCCCGGACGCGAAGCCGGCGTAGAGCACCCCCAGCTCGCGGACCAGGATCGCGAGAGACCAGAGATCGCCCGCGATGTGATGGACGCAGAAGAGGAGAACGTCCTCTCCCGGCCCGCGTTCGAACAAGGTCATCCGCAGCACCGGTCCCCGCTCGAGGTCGAACAGCCGGTAGGCCTCCTCGCCGAGGCGGCTCTCCAGCTCTCCTCCGCTCCAGCCGGCCGCGTCGAAGCGGTAGAACGGCGCCTCGATCCGCTCCGCCACCCGCTGCACCGGCCCCCCGGGGGTGTCGCCATAGGTGGTGCGCAGCACGCCGTGGCGGTCGACCAGCGCCTGCAGGGCCTTGTGCAATGCCGCGCGGTCGAATCCCGCGGAGAGCTTCACGGCGGCCGGCATGTTGTAGGCGGCGCTCTCGGGAGCCAGGCGATAGAGGAACCAGAGCGAGCGCTGGCCCCAGGAGAGGGGGTGCTCACCCGTCTCGGAGGCGGACGTCGGCAGCAGCGCGGGCTCGGGTCCGCTCGTCACCAGGGCGAGCACCTGCCGCGCCGCTTCGCGCAACGACAGGCCGTCGAGCAGCGCCGAGACGGGGGGAGACACGTCCAGCTCGGCCTCGAGGGCGCCTTTGAGCTCGACCGCGACGAGCGAGTCGAGGCCGAGCTCGGCGAGCGGCTGCCCGGGATCGATCGCGGCGGGATCGATCTTCGTCAGACGGCCGAAGAGGCGCCGCAGGTGCTCCTCGAGGAGCGCCGGGCGCTCTGCCTCGGGGCGCGCGAGAAGACGCGCGCGCAGCCCGGCGTCCGGCAACGCCGCCGGCTCGTCGAGGCCGCTCGCCGGCTCTCTTTCAGGACGGCTGTGCTCCAGGGCCTCCAGCCGGCCTTCCTGATAGAAAGCCCGGCAGAGGCGGCGCTGGAGCTTGCCGCTCGACGTCTTCGGGACCGTGCCGGCGCGCACCAGCACGACTTCGTGCACCGGCACCTCGTGCTCCCCGGTGACCGCCCGCCTCACCGCCGCGCCCACCTCGCCGAGATCCGTGCTCCCCTCGGCGCGCCGCTCCACCTCATGGACGATCACCAGGCGCTCCTCGCCTTCCACGTCCAGTGAAAACGCCGCGCCGCTCCCCGGCCGCAACGCCGGATGGCTGCGCTCCGCGGTCAGCTCCAGATCCTGCGGATAGTGGTTGCGCCCGCGCAGGATGATCAGGTCTTTCAGCCGGCCGGTGACGAACAGCTCGCCCGCGGCGACGAAGCCGAGGTCGCCCGTGCGCAGGAAGCGCGTCTCTTCTTCTTCCCCGGCCGCCGCGGCGAGCCGGGCGCGGAACGCACGCTCCGTCTCCTCCGGCTGTCCCCAGTATCCCTGCGCCACGCTCGGGCCGGCGAGCCAGATCTCCCCGACTCTTCCCGGTGTGACCTCGGTGCAGCTCTCCGGTTCGACGATCGCCAGGCGCTGCTCCAGCCACGCTCCGCCGCAGCCCACCAGGCGGCGCTCGGGCTCCCCGACGACAGGAGGTTCCGGCTCGTGGCGCTCCAAGGATGCCGCCGAGAAGGACGCCGTCCGCGCCCCCCCCGCGGCTCCCGCCGCGAGCAACGTCGCCTCGGCCAGGCCGTAGCAAGGGAAAAAGGCCTCGCGCCGGAAGCCACAGGGTGCGAACGCCGCGGCGAAACGTTCCAGCGTCTCGGCTCGCACCGGCTCGGCGCCGTTGAACGCCACCCGCCAGCTCGCAAGGTCGAGACCTTCGCGGTCGGCCGGTCCGATCCGCCGCGCGCACAGGTCGTAGGCGAAATTCGGGCCGCCGCTCGTCGTCGCCCGGTAACGTTCGATCGCTTCGAGCCAGCGGCGCGGCCGTTGCAGGAAGGCGGCCGGCGCCATCAGCACGCAGCGGCCGCCGGACCACAGCGGCTGCAGGACGTTCCCGATCAATCCCATGTCGTGGTAGAGCGGCAGCCACCCCACCACCACCGACTCCTCGTCCTGACCGAAAGCGGCCTGGATCATCCGCTCGTTGTGCGCCAGGTTCCCATGGCTGACCATCACCCCTTTGGGAGAGGCGGTCGAGCCCGAGGTGTACTGGAGAAACGCCAGGTCTTCCGGCCGCGGCGCGGCACCTTCCCAGCTCTCGGCCCTGGGGAGGGCGTCGGCGGCCAGCCACCGGGCCTCGCCGAGCTCCGGCGTCCGTTCGATGAGCTGCGCCGCACCGGCGAGCAGGGCGGAGGTGGTCAGGACCGCCGCGGGAGAAGAGTCCCGGACGATGCTCCGCAGCCGTGGATCGTCGCGCCGCGGGCGCGGCGGATAGGCCGGGATTGCCACGGCTCCGGCATAAAGGCAGCCGAAAAAAGAGACGACGAAATCGAGCCCGGGGGGGAAGAGCAGCAGGACCCGGGCACCGGGAGCGCAGGACTCCCGCAAGGCGGCGGCCACCGAACGCGCCCGCTCGTCCAGCTCTTTCCAGGTCAGCCGCCCGGCCTCCACCTCGCCCTCGGCGAGAAAGAGGTACGCCCAGCGGTCGGCCACCTCGGCGGCCCGTCTCGACAGGAGGTTTGTAATCATTTCACGCCCCAGACCAATCTCGAATCAGACATCCACCAAAGCCAGTGCGCCAGTCAGCTCTCCGTCGCTCTGGTCGCCCTCAAGTATACCATCCGCTAGAAATTCTTTTTTTAGGTCTAAATTGCTTCAAGATGTTGTTTTGCCGAATCGGCTGGCACGACATGGATTTCGGTAGCAGGGAAGCTGCCCGAGATATAGGCGATCCGCGATCCGTCGGGTGACCACCTCGCAAAGAAGCTTTTGAGGCCCGCGAGAGGGGTGAGGCTGGAGCCGTCGGCGTCGATCAGGTGGACCGTGTTGCCGGAGCCCTGGCGGTCCGAGCTGAAGAGGATCTTCTTGCCGTCCGGCGACCAGGACGGGAAGATGTTGTGCCCCGCGCCGCCGGTCACCAGGACAGGACCGGAGCCGTCGGCGCGGATGGTGTAAACCTGATCCTTGCTGTCCCCCTTGTCCACATAGAAGACGAGCCGGGAACCGTCCGGCGACCAGACGGGATTATAGAGGTTGCCCTCCATCTTCGTCAGCCTCACGGGATTGGAGCCGTCCGGCGCCATGACGTAAATCTGCAATGTGCCCTCCCGATTCGAGGCGAAGGCGATCTTCTTGCCGTCCGGTGACCACGCGGGAGCGGTGTCCCGGCCGGCATCCCGGGTCAGGCGGGTGACGCCGGAGCCGTCCGCGTTCATGACGTAGATGTCGTCTTGCTTCCCCTCCCGATTCGAGGCGAAGGCGATCCTCTTGCCGTCGGGCGACCAGGTGGTGTAGCGATCCTCCGCCGGCTCCTGGGTGAGACGGACGACCTGGGAGCCGTCCGCCTTCATGACGAAGACATCCCAGTTGTCGTCGCGATAGCCCGTGAAGCTGATCCGCGTCCCGTCCGGAGACCACGAGACTTCCTGGTGGAACATCGCCGAGGGCGGCTTCTCCGTGCCACCGGCCCCTTCCGACAGGGACGGGAACATAGCACAAGCGGCGATGAGCAGAGAGCTGATGACGCGAGCGTCTTTTCTCAAGAGATCCTCCTTGGGGGTGTCCCACACGCAGCCGGAGCAGGCGCAATTCTTGCTCAGAGCAAGCTCCATGATCCAGCCTGCCCAGAGAATATCCTCCGTCCTCGCCCGCCGCATCCTGCTCGCCGCCGCCACCCTCGGCGCCGCCGGCTGCGGTTCCGCGGCGCGCCTCCCGGTCTCCGCCGGGACCGGTCCCCACCCGGAGATCCCGGCCCCCGGCAAAGCGCTGATCCCGCTGGTGCACGTCGTCAAGGCCGAAGGCTGGGGCAAGGGCGGCAAGCCGGTGGCCGCCGCGGGAACGGCCGTGGCCGCGTTCGCACAAGGCTTGAATCATCCGCGGTGGCTCTGCGTGCTGCCGGATGGCGACGTTCTCGTGGCCGAGACCAACGGGCCGGTGCGGCCGCTGGACGGCCGCGGGATCAAGGGCTGGTTCTTCAAGCACTTCCAGAAGAAGGCCGGCGGCGGCGTGCCGAGTCCCGACCGCATCACCCTGCTCCGCGACGCCGACGGCGACGGCGTCGCCGAGACGCGCTCCGCCTTCCTCTCCGGGCTCCACTCCCCGTTCGGCATGGCGCTCGTCGAGGACACGCTCTACGTGGCGAACAGCGACGCCGTGGTGCGTTTCCCGTACACCGCGGGAGAGACGAAGATCACGGCGGCCGGCGTCAAGGTCGTCGACCTGCCGGCCGGACCGATCAACCATCACTGGACCAAGAACCTCATCGCCTCTCCGGACGGCGCGACACTCTACGTCACGGTCGGCTCCAACAGCAACGCGGCGGAGAACGGCATCGCGGCCGAAGAGGGGCGCGCCGCCATCTGGGAGGTGAATCCGGCGACCGGCGGGCACCGCGTCTTCGCCTCCGGGCTGCGCAATCCGGTCGGCCTCGCCTGGGAGAGCGAGAGCGGCGCCCTATGGACGGCGGTCAACGAACGCGACGAGCTCGGCAGCGACCTCGTCCCCGACTACATGACCGCGGTCCGCGACGGCGGCTTCTACGGCTGGCCGTACAGCTACTTCGGCCCGCACGTCGACACGCGGGTGAAGCCGCCGAGGCCCGATCTGGTCGCCAAGGCCCTGGTCCCCGACTACGCCCTGGGGCCGCACACCGCCTCCCTCGGCCTGGCCTCCGCGGCGGGAACCTCCCTGCCCGCCGCCTTCCGCCACGGCATGTTCGTCGGCCAGCACGGCTCCTGGAACCGCAAGCCGCGCAGTGGCTACAAGGTCATTTTCGTCCCCTTCGCGGACGGCTCGCCGTCCGGTGCGCCGGTCGACGTGCTGACCGGCTTCGTCGACGACGCGGGCAATGCGATGGGGCGGCCCGTAGGCGTCGCGATCGACAAGCGCGGCGCCCTGCTGGTCGCCGACGACGTCGGCAATGCCGTCTGGAGAGTCACTGCTGCTCCTTGAAGCATCGCGCCATCATATATTATCTGTAATAGTGCTTGTAACATCTCGCCCGCTAAGCTGCCCTCCATCTCTGGAAGGAGTCTGAAGTGGCAAATCCCAAGGCAAGCATGGACAAATTGATGGAAATCGACGGCGCGGTCGGGGGCGGTGGAGGGCCCAGCAACCCAGGACAAATAC
>Ga0307506_10000185_pt1 | contig 19725 bp, 14 predicted proteins | sample 25_S_MG_FD_202175 | JGI IMG/M metagenome (GOLD analysis project Ga0307506, IMG submission 202175) | Soil microbial communities from Populus trichocarpa stands in riparian zone in the Pacific Northwest, United States - 25_S | ecosystem: Environmental > Terrestrial > Soil > Riparian zone > Trees... | reverse complement strand
GAGGGGTTGTGGCCGTTCGCAGCGCCCCCCTCCTGGCCTCCCCCCTGCTCCAACCCTCCCCCTCCCAGGGGGGAGGAAACCTCCGCCCGGCCAAAGTTAGCGCCTATGGGGCCAGGGGGTGAGGGTCACGGCGAAGCTGGGTTCACCGAACAGCATTGGGGTTAGGCTGAGCAATCAGCCTGGCTAACGGTCAGGCAGCCTGACGATAAGTAGGGTTACGGCGCGCTTACCCTCATGAACCAATGCGGATCCCGCCGGCAGCATATACTCGCCTCCTCAAAGCGGTGTCGCCCTGAGATCCCGCTGAGGAGGTCCCCCATGCATCGACGCCAGCTCCGTTGTTCCATCGCCTTCGCCGCGGCGCTCGCTCTCGCCGCCCTTCCCTCCTGGGCCGGTAGCGACCTCGGCAAGCTCGACTTCCCGACCTCCGCGCCGCCCGAGGCGCAGGAGCATTTCCTGCGCGGTGTGGCGGCTCTGCACAGCTTCTGGTACGACGAGGCGGAGACGGAGTTCCAGGCTGCCCAGAAGGCCGATCCCGGGTTCGCGCTGGCGGCCTGGGGCGAGGCGATGACGCACAACCATCCGATCTGGGGGGAGGAGGACCTGGTGGCGGCGCGGGGTGTGTTGCAGCGTCTGGCGCCGACTCCGGCGGAGCGGGCGGCGAAGGCTCCCACGGAGCGGGAGAAGGCCTGGCTGGCGGCGGTGGAGGCGCTGTATGGCGAGGGAGAGAAGCCGGCGCGCGACCGCGCCTACTCGGCGGCGATGGAGAAGATCCGGGAGCGCTGGCCGGACGACGTCGAGGCCGGCAGCTTCTATGCCCTGTCGCTCATCGGACCGGCGTGGACGACGGACGGCGCGACGTTCGGCGAGCCCAAGGAGCGGCTGTTGATGCAGGCGGCGGCGATCCTCGAGGAGCTGTTCGCGCGCAATCCGCAGCACCCCGGCGTCGTCCATTACCTGATCCACGCTTACGACGATCCGACCCATGCGCCGCTCGGCCTGCGCGCCGCCCGCGTCTATGCCCAGGTGGCGCCGGCCGCGCACCACGCGCTGCACATGCCGTCGCACATCTTCGTGCAGCTCGGCCGCTGGGCCGACGTCAGCGCGTCCAACGAGGCCGCCTGGGCGGCTTCGGTGGCGTGGACGGAGCGGCGCAAGCTGCCGGCCGAGAAGCGGGATTTCCACAGCCTGTCGTGGCTGTCCTACTCCTATCTCCAGCAGGGGCGGTACGGCAAGGCGCGGGAGATGCTGGACATCGCCCGCAAGGCGGCGGCGGAGAGCCCGGCGCCGCGGATCGCCGAGGCGCTGGACGGCATGGAGGCGCGCTATCTGGTCGAGACGCGGTCGTGGAGCGAGGCGAAGCTCCCGCCGCCGGCGGCTGCCCCCGTTCAAGCGGCCTCCGTCGACGATACCAAGCCGGCGGCGGGCGCCCACTGCGGCAGCCCGGCCGCCGTGCCGAGCGCCAACCACGGCTCCATGATCTTCGCCGCCGGCCTCGCGGCGGCGCGGCGCGGTGACGGCGCCACGGTGGACGAGGCGGTGGCCCGGCTCGAAGCCCTGCCCAAGGGCGGCCGCACTTACGGCGCCGATTCGACCGGCGTGATGAAGAAGGAGATCTCCGGCCTGGCGCTCTTCGCCAAGGGTCGCAAGGACGAGGGTCTCGCGCTCCTCGCCGCGGCCGCGAAGGCGGAGGACGCCATGAATCCGCCCTCCGGTCCACCCGACCTCCTCAAGCCCGCCCAGGAGCTCTACGGCGAAGCCCTCCTGGAAGCCGGCAAGGCGGAAGAAGCCGCCGCGCAGTTCCACAGCTCGCTCCTGCGCATGCCCCAGCGCTCCGCCTCCCTCCTCGGCGCCGCCCGCGCGGCCGTCAAGCTGGGGCACGAGGAAGAGGCCCGCCGGCTCTACGCCGATCTTGCCGCGATCTGGCAGCAGGCCGACCAGGACCTCGCCGACATCGCCGAGGTGCGGTCGCATCTTGCGCCGCTGCCGGCGCGGTAGGGGGCTCGCCTCCCGGCCCGCGCGGGCTATACCGCGGAGGGCCGGGGGAGCAGATCGGCGACGGGAATCTCCGCCTCGGGACGGGTCCGCGGAGCCACGCTGTCCCCTTCGCGAAGGATGGTCCGCGTCGCATAGGAGCCGGCTTTGGGGTCCCTGAAGACCTCCAGGCACCAGTCCACCAGATTGAGCAGCCAGTATTCCGGGATCCCGGCGCGGGCGTACAGGCGTGCCTTGCGCTTGCGGTCATGGAGAAGAGAGCTGTCCGCCACCTCGACGATCAGGACGGCCGTGGTGGGATGAGCCGCGATGTAGTCGCGGGCGTGGCCGGGCACGACCGCGACGTCGGGCTCCGGCTCCGCGTCCAGCCCGAGGGCCAGAGGTAGCTGGGTACGAACGTCAAACCCTTCCCGATAGAGAGGCTGCAGGGCGAGCTCGGTCAGGCGGACTCCGGAAGCGTGCCGGCTGCTCTGCGGCGTCATCTCGAAGATGACTCCGTCCACCAGCTCGATCTTCTCCTCCGGGTGAAAAAATCCCTGCTCGACGAGGCGCTCATATTCCTCCAGGGTCCAGCGGCGAACGTCGACGGCGGCTGTGGTCATCTCTTGTGCTCCTCCTTCAGCCTAACAGCTTCACCCCTCCCTGAACATCCGCCGGAAGGCGCCGAGCGCCCACAGGGCGGCGGTCTGTGCCAGGGGGACGGCGGCGAGGTGGGTCAGGCTTTCCGCATCCATCTCGCCGCCGGTCCGCAGGAGCCAGCCGCAGAGCACCCAGCCGGCCAGATAGGTGCCGGTGAGCAGCAGCCAGACGGCGAGCCATTTCATCCTGCTAGGATTATCTTATGAACGACTCCAGTCAAGACCCGACCTGGGAGCTCCTCAAGCTGCTCTTCAAGCCTCATCCCTGGCATGGCATCGCCATTGGCCCGGACGCCCCGCATGCAGTCACCGTGTTCGTCGAGATCGTTCCGACGGATACCGTGAAATACGAGATCGACAAACCGAGCGGCCACCTCAAGGTCGACCGCCCCCAGAAGTACTCGAACGTCTGCCCTTCGCTCTATGGCTTCCTCCCCCAGACCTACTGCGGGGAGCGCGTCGCCGCGCTGTCCCAGGGCAAGACCGGGCTGCCGACGATGCGCGGCGACGGCGATCCCCTCGACATCTGCGTCCTCAGCGAGAAGACGTTCACCCACGGCGACATCCTGCTGCAGGCGATCCCCATCGGCGGCCTGCGCCTGATCGACCACGACGAGGCGGACGACAAGATCGTCGCCGTCCTGCGCGGCGATGTGACCTACGGCGAGGTGCGGGAGATCTCCGAGCTGCCCGCGGCGCTGGTGGACCGGCTCAAGCACTACTTTCTGACCTACAAGCACGCCCCCGGCGTCAACGCGGAGGAGATCGCGGTGAGCGACGTCTACGGGCGGGAGGAGGCGTGCGAGGTGATCGAGCGCAGCCGGGAGGACTACCAGACGCTCTTCCCGGACCTCCGGGACCGGCTCCTGGCGGCTCTGCGCGCGCGGCATTGACCCCCCGGCGCCGCCTGAAAACAAAAAACCCGGGGAACCCCCCGGGTTTGTCGCCTGCGCCGTACCGGCAAGCAAGACCAGATCACCAGAAACGAATCGAGAGCTCCCTCCGAAAATCAGACCTGCAAGAGATCCGGGCGGTCACCCCGTCCGGCCAGCAAAGAGTAAGCGCTCATGGGCTCAAAGGTCATCAATGCGACGCTCAAAGTTCCTCAAAAAATCTCAAAAGGGGCGTAGAATCCCCCCAGCGCACCTCTTGCACCGCGGATTCGTCGCCTTGGAGCTCCAGGGCGGCCGGTTGCGCGGAGCGGTTTGTCACTGGAATGAATTCGGCCGTAACTCCCACAGACAGACGCCTTTACCGGTTTGACGAGTATCTCGTCGATCCGGTGCGCCGGCGTTTGCTGCTCAACGGTGAGCCGGTGGCGGTGACTCCCAAGGCGTTTTCCCTCCTCCTGGCCCTCCTCGAGCAGCCCGGCGCGGTGGTGGACAAGGCCGAGCTCTTCGCCAAGGTCTGGCCGGACACCCACGTCACCGAGGCCAACCTCACCCAGAACGTCTCGTTCCTGCGCAAGGCGCTGGGAGAGCGGGCCGACACCCGGCGGTACGTGGCGACCGTGCCCGGCCAGGGATACAGCTTCGTGGGGGAGGTGCAGATCCTCCTCGCCGAGCCGGCCGATCCGCCGCCGCAGCGGTTGAACGACAGCGGGGTCTTCCGGCGCATTGGCGGCAATCTCACGCCGGCCGAGCCGTTGGCGCTCCCCGTGCTCCAGCCGGTGCCCGCGGTGACGGGCTCCGGGGAGCGCCCGGTGTCTCCGGCCTTGCCGGCGTCCCCCGCGGCGCCCGCGGCCGCGCCGCGGCGTGGCCTCCGTGCCCTGGCTCTGCCCCTGGCCCTGCTCTTCCTCCTGGGTGTCGCCGGTGGGGTGTGGATCGCCGTCCGCAAGACGGCGGCACCGGCGGTGCCGGCCGCGCGGAGCAGCGCGGAGGCGGGGAAAGCCGGCGTGCCTGCCCGTCCGGCGGTGGCCGTGCTCGGCTTCAAGAACCTGTCGCGGACCAAGGAAGGGCAATGGCTGGCTCCGGCGCTCGCCGAGATGTTGACCACCGAGCTCGGCGCCGGCGCGAATGTGCGCATGATCTCCGGAGAGAACGTGGCACGGGCCCGCAAGGCCCTTTCCCTGCCCTACTCCGACAGCGCCCAGGGCTATGACCTGGAACGCCTGCGCACCTTCCTCGGCGCCGATCTGGTGGTCGTCGGCTCCTATGTCTACATGGGCCCCGCCGCCGACCGCAAGATCCGCCTCGACATCCAGGTCCTCAAGCTGCCCGAAGGGCTCGCGGTCACGTCGGTGGCGGAGACGGGCACCGAGGCGGGGCTGATCGAGCTCGTCGAACGCACCGGGGTGGACCTGCGGCGCGCCGTGGGCCTGTCCGATCTATCCCCGGAGGCGACGCGGGAGGTCCAGGCCCAGCACCCTGCCAGCCCGGAAGCGGCGCGGCTCTACACCCAGGGGCTCGCGCGCCTGGGCACCCTGGACTTCCTGACCGCCCGCAGCTTCCTCCTCGAGGCGGCGAAGGCCGACCCCAAGTCCGCGCTCATCCATTCCGCCCTCGCGCAGGCCTGGGCTTCCCTGGGCTACGACGCGCGCGCGGTGGAGGAGGCCAACCGGGCCATGTCCCTCGCCGGCTCGCTGTCGCACGCGGAGAAGCTGGAGCTCGAAGGGCGGTTCCAGACCGCCCGCCGGCAGTGGGGGAAGGCGAGCGACGTCTATCGTTCGCTGTGGACCTTCTTTCCGGACGACCTCGAATACGGCTTGCATCTCGTCGACTGCCTCAGCCAGGCGGGCCGCGGCAAGGAGGCGATGGAGATCGTCGCGGCGTTGCGCAAGCTGCCGCCGCCGGCTTCCGACGATCCGCGGATCGACGTGCTGGAGGCGCAGACCGCCCGCGGGATGTCCGACATGGCCACCGTCGCGCGCGCCGCCACGGCCGCCGTGGCCAAGGGGCGGACCTCCGGCGAGAGTCTCGTCGTCGGCCAGGCGCTGCTGCTCCAGGGCACCGCGCCGCTGTTCACCGGCCGCCCGCGCGACGCCCTGGGCCCGTTCCAGGAAGCCCGCGACATCTACGACCGGGCCGGCTACCGGTCGGGCGTCGCCCTGGCCCAGGCGCACATCGGGCTCGCCCTGTACCGCAACGGCGATCTCGCCGCCGCCGAAGTCGAGCTGCGGAAGGCCGTCGCCATCTTTCAGGAGATCGGCAACATCCGAGGGATCGCGGCCGGGCTCGGAAACCTGGGTCTGCTGTACCAGAGCAGAGGGGACCAGAAACGCGCCCTCTCTTTTCTCGAGCAGTCCAGGGCGCAGTTCGCCGAGATCGACGATCCGGTGCTCGAGGGGAGGGTTCTCTATTCCCTCGCCAACGTCCGCCTGAGCCTGGGCGACCTCGCCGCGGCACGGGAGGGCAGCGAGCAGGTGCTGGTGAAGAGCCGGCGCACCGGCAACCGGGCTGACGAAGGGAGGGCGCTGGCGAACCTGGGGGCGATCCTGGCGGCGCGCGGCTCTCTCGTCGAGGCGCGCGGGACGTTCGATCAATCTTTGGAGATCCTGCGGATGGTGCATGATCCGGCATTCCTCACCCCGGTCCTGGTGGATTCGGTGGACGTGCAGGCCCGCCTCGGTGACGTGGCCGGCGCCCGTGTCCAGGCCGAGCAGGGGCTGGCGGCGGTACGGCAGACCGGCCAGCGTCTGGGCACGGCGAAGATGCTCGGCGCCCTGGCGGGTCTCGCCCTGCGCGCCGGGGACCTGGCCGCGGTGCGTGCCGACACCGAGGAGCAACTGCGGATCGCCCGCGAGGTCGGCGCCCGCGACCTGATCGGCTCGGCTTTCCAGCTCCAGGGGCGGGCGGCCCTGACCGCCGGCGACCTGAACGGCGCCGGCCGGTCTTTGCAAGATGCCCTGCGGGAAACCGGGGCCGGCGGCGAGACGCTGCTATGGTCCTCCGTCCGCCTGGACCTCGCCGGCCTCGCCCTGGCCGCCGGCCGGCCGGAGGAGGCGGCGCGGCTCGCCCGGGAAGTGGTCGCCTGGTGCGCTCCCCGGGAGATGCGGAATGAAGAGGCGTGGGCTCTGACCCTCCTCGCCGAGTCGCTCTTTCAACAGGGATTCTTCGCCGAGGCGCGGCAGACGGCCGCGGAAGCGCGCTCCCGCCTGGAGGACAGCGCCGATCTCCAGATGCGCCTCCTGATCACCGCGCGGCTCGCCCCCCTCGCCGGTGCCGGGGCGGGAAGCGGCGAGGAGGCGCGGATGTTACGGGATCTGCGCCAGGCGATCGCCGGCGCGGCGAAGACCGGCCTGACCCCGGCGGTCCTCGAGGCGCGCCTGGCACTGGGATCGATTCTGCTCGATCATCAGGATGGGGCGGCAGGCCGCGCCGAGCTCGCGGCGGTCCAGGGAGACGCCCAGGCCCGCGGGCTCGGCCTCCTCGCCCGGCGGGCGGCCGAGATTCTGGCGCGGAGCAATAGGATACGGCGCACGTCGTGAGTCACGAAACCTGAGCCGCATGAGTAACGAGCCATGAGCGAGACGCACCCACTGCCGAAGATTCTCTGGCAATTCGACGAATTCCTCGTCGATCCGGTGCGGCGTCTCCTCATCCGCGACGGCGAGCCCGTCGCGCTCACCCCCAAGTCGCTGTCGATCCTCCTCGTCCTCCTCGAGAAGCCGGGAGAGGTGGTGACCAAGCAGGACCTGATCCAGAGGATCTGGCCCGACACCTTCGTCACCGAGGCCAACCTCACCCAGAACATCTCCTCTCTGCGCAAGGCGTTCGGCGAGCGGGCCAACGCCCGCCGCTACATCGTCACCGTGCCGGGGCGCGGCTACAGCTTCACCGGCGAGCTCGTGCCGGTGGAGCTGATCCCCGACGCGGGTCCCGCCGCCAGCCCTGAAATCGGTCCCCCCATGGGTTCCGACCCCGGTCCCGAGGCGTCTCCCGAGGCGGAGCTCGCCTTCCTGCCTCCCGGCGGCGTCCGCCACACCGTGGAGATCGAAGCCGCCCCACCGGTGCCGTCCAGGGAGACCGGGCGGACCGAGCGGGCGAAGCGCGGCCGGAGGGCTCCCGTCCTTCTCGGGCTGGCCGCGCTCGCCATCGTCGCCGCCGTCTGGCTCGGCGCCCACCGTTCAGGTGTCTCCGCCGAAGCACCGGCCGAGTCTCCGTCCGCTTCGCCTGCCGGCGCGCCGGCCGAGCCGGCCGGCGGCGTCCTGCCGGCCGCCCTCCACCGCTCCACCGTCGCCGTGCTGGGCTTCCGCAACCTCTCCGGAGCGAAGGAGGCGGACTGGCTCGCTTCCGCCCTCGCCGAGATGCTGACCACCGAGATGGGCGCCGGCTCCCGGATGCGCGTGATCTCGGGGGAGAACGTGCTGCGCGCCCGGCGCTCCCTGTCGCTGCCCTACACCGACCACCTGGAGAAGACGGAGCTGGACAGCCTCCACTCCTTCCTCGGCGCCGATCTGGTGGTGGTGGGCGCCTATCTCTCCCTCGGCGACGGCGGCGCCCGGCGGATCCGTCTCGACCTGCGCGTGCTGAAAGTCCCGGAAGGCGACACCGTGGCCTCCCTGGCGCAGGTGGGCAAGGAGTCCGAGCTCTTCGAGCTCATCGCGCGGACCGGCGAGGCGCTGCGCGAGGCCATGGGCGTCGGCGGCCTCTCGGACGACGAGATGCGGGCGGTCCGCGCCCTGCGTCCGGTCAGCTCCGAAGCGGCGCGCCTCTATACCGAGGGGATCGCGCGCCTGCGGACCTTCGATCCCCCGGCCGCCCGCGACTTCCTGGTCGAGGCGGCGCGCGCCGATCCGGGCTCCGCCATGATCCACTCCGCCCTCTCCAGGGCCTGGGCGGTCCTCGGCTACGACCGGCAGGCCGTCGAAGAGGCCCGGCAGGCCCTCGCCCTCTCGCACGCCCTCTCCCGCGAAGACCGGCTGGCCATCGAAGCCCATTTCCAGGAAGCGAGCCGGGACTGGGGCAAGGCGAGCGAGACCTACCGCACCCTGTTCACCTTCTTTCCGGACGACCTCGACTACGGCTTGCATCTCGCCACCAGCCTGATGATGGCCGGCCGCGTCACCGAGGCCGACGCCGTCCTCGGCTCCCTGCGCAAGCTGCCGGGGCCCGTCGGCGAGGATCCGCGCATCGATCTGCTGCAGTCCCGCGTCTACAGTCGCCTCTCGGACTTCCCCGGCGAGCAGCGGGCCGCCGCCGCCGCCATCGCCAAAGGCCGGCAGTCCGGTGAGAGCCTGATGGTCGCCCATGCGATGGTGATGGAAGGGGATGCGCTGCGCACCATGGGCCGGACCGACGAAGCCGTCCAGCGCTTCCAGGAAGCCCGGCAGATCTCCGAGAAGAAAGGGTACCGGTGGGTGGTGGGCATGGCGTACTCGAACCTCGGCGTCGCCTTGCAGGGCCAGGGCGATCTCGCGGGCGCGGAAGAGGCGCAGAAAAGATCCCTGGAGGTCGCGCAAGAGCTCGGCACCGCCCTCGGCATGGCCTCGCAATACTTCCAGCTCGGCGAGATCAATCAGGACCGCGGGGAGCTGAAAGAGGCCCTGAGAGCGATCGGCCAGTCCACCGCCTGGTACGGCAAAATGGGCGATCGCACCATGGAGATCTCGGTGCTCAACATCGTGGCCAGCCTGCAGACCGGCCGCGGCAACCTCGACCAGGCGCTACGCGACGCCGAGCAGGCTGTGACCATGAGCCGGGAAACCGGGAACCGCGGCTACGAGGCGCAGGCCCTCCAGAGCCTCGGAACCCTGTACGATCTGCGCGACGACCTCACCCAGGCGAGGGTCTACTATCTAAAGGCCTTCCAACTGTACCGGAGCATCGGCGACACCCGCCTCGCGGCCTCGGCCCTGGCGGCGGCGGCGGACGTCACCCTGCGCCAGGGCGATCTGGCCGGCGCGCGGCGGCGCTTCGACCATGCGCTGACGGCCAAGCGGAGATCCGGCGACCGCATCGGCATGGCGCAGATCCTCGGCGCCATGGCGGAGCTCAGCTACCACTCCGGAGACCTCGCCGCCTCGCGGTCCCTCGCCGAGCAGCAGCTCAGCACCGCCGAGCAGTCCGGCTCGCGCGCCTTGACCACCGCGGCCTTCCAGAACCTGGGACGGGTCCAGATGGCCGCCGGCGACCTGGCCGCGGCGCGGCGTTCATACCAGGAGGCGATGCGCTTGAGCACCGACCTGGGAGAGGACCTCAAGGCCACCGCGGCACGCCTCGGCCTGGCCCAGGTCGCTCTCGCCGAAGCTGACGTCAGCCCGGTCAACCTGCGGGCGGACGAGGCCGTCACCCTGGCCGGCACCGCCGCCGCCTGGTACGGAGAGCGCCGGATGCGCGATCACGAGGCCCGCGCCCTGGCCGTGCTCGCCGAAGCCTACCTGCTCGCCGGCGACCTCGACGAGGCGCGGCAGACCGCGATCCGCGCACGGGTCCAGGCGGAGAAGAGCGAAAACCGCGAGCTCCGCATCGCCGTCGCCACCCGCGCCGCGCGCGTCGAGTCCGCCGCCGGAGGCGATCCCGCCGGCTCCCTCCAGATCCTCGCCGCCGTCATCGCCGACGCCGAGAAAGCCGGCCTCCTCCCCGCCGCCCTCGAAGCCCGCCTCGCCTTCGGCGAGATCCAGGCCGCCCAGAAAGACCGCCAGGCCGGCGACACCCTCGACGCCCTGCGCGCCGCCGCCACCGCCCGCGGCTTCAATCTCCTGGCGCGCCTCGCCGCCGGCCCCGTGCAAGGCCTGCGGCCACTCGGATAGCCCGCGTCCCGGTCCCCGCTGAGCGCTGTCCTCCTCACAAGTGATCCTTCAAAAACCCGATCGTCCGCGCGATGATCTCGCGGCTGCGGGCGTCGTCGTCGAGGACGTCGAAGCCGTGCTGGCCGGCGGGGTGGTTGAGGAGGTCGAGGGGAGCGTTGGCGGCGAGGGCTCTCTGGACGAAGAGGTCGAGGGTGTCGTTGATGAAGGGGCTGTCGCGTCCGCCACGGGCGACGAGGATCGGCGGTCCTTCATAGGGGCCGCTCTCCGGGAAGGCGGCGGCGGGAGAGAAGGCGGCGGCGGCTTCTTCGGGGACCGGAAACTGCTCGAACTTGCCACGCAGGGAGGCGAGGTCGAGGAGGGCGTAGTAGGCGACGAGGGCGCGGAGGTAGGCCGGGCGCTCACGGAGGGCCGGCGCGAGGAAGGTGCCGCCGCCGGAGAAGGCCCAGAGGGCGAGGCGGTCGGGGTCGAGGTGGAAGCCCGGTGCCTGGGTGCGGACGAAATCGACGGCGGCCTCGATGTCGGCCTGCGCGGTGGCGATCTTCTCCAGGCTGGCGAAGCGGTGGCCGAAGCTGACGGCTACGAAGCCCGAGGCGGCGAGGAGCTCGCCGTAGGAGAGGAAGATGCCCCAGCGTTTGATCAAGTGGAGGCGGGGCATCATCTCGGCGGGAATCGGGCCGCCGTGGACGAGGAGGACTCCGGGCCTCGTCTCACCGGCGGCGAGGCCGGGCGGCAGATAGACGTCCATCAGGAGATCGGCGCCGCCTTCGGGACGGTGATAGACGAGGTCACGGTGCACCTCGACGGCGTCCATGCCGGGGACGGTGTAGACGACACGGTTGTGGAAGATGGGGTTGTCAGCCATGCGAGCCTCCAGCAGTATGGTTCGTGCGGATCCTAACGCATGGGGCCTGACGCATGGACATGCCGGGTCCCCTCTGGCGCCCCCGTGCCGGTGTGCTACGATCCCGCCGCCATCCAACTGTCACAGGGCGTGACGCCCGTGTGACGCGCCGGACGTTTCCCGGAATGAACGTGGACGAGGGAGAGATGAAAGCCGACGCGATCATCAAGTGGTTCATGCCGAAGGAGGAGCAGTTCCAGAACCTCCTGGCCAAGGACACCCGTAATCTGCTGGCCAGCGCGCAGTTGTTTTCCGAAATCGCGCGCTGCGAGAAGCTCGAGCAGCGCCGGGTTCTCGTCGTCCAGCTCAAGGGGCTCGAGCACGAGGGGGACCAGATCACCCGCCAGGTGTTCGACGCCCTCAACTCGACCTTCATCACCCCGTTCGACCGCGAGGACCTGCGGTCGATCGCCACCGATCTCGACGACATTCTCGACTCGATGGAGAGCGTGGCGCAGTACCTGGTCATCTTCGAGCTGTCCGACTCGCCGGATGCGCTGCGGCAGTTCGCGCAGATCCTCGCCGAGATGTGCCAGGAGATCCACCAGCTCACCAGCCTGCTGTGGGACATGGCGAACGAGAAGCGGATGCAGGAAGGGATCGTGCGCATCTCCGATCTCGAGAACCAGGCCGACAACCTCTACAACACGGTCCTCGCCGACCTGTTCCGCGAGAACGGCCGGCCGCCGCTCCAGGTCCTGAAGTGGAAAGAGGTGTATCAGGGACTGGAAGACGCCTGCGACCACTGCCGGGATTACACCCACATCGTGGGCAACGTCCTGGTCAAGAACTCCTGAGCGCGGAGCCGACACGATGCCACCCGGCTCCGGCCTTGTGATCTTCATCATCCTGGTCGCGCTGTCTTTCGACTTCCTGAACGGCTTCCACGACGCCGCGAACTCGATCGCGACCGTGGTCTCGACCCGCGTCCTGTCGCCGCAGAAGGCGGTGCTGTGGGCGGCGTTCTTCAACTTCGTGGCCGCGTTCGTCCTCGGCACCCGGGTGGCGAAGACGATCGGCAGCGGCATGATCGACATCACGGTGGTCACCCAGGAGGTGATCCTCGCCGGGCTGATCGGCGCCATCGTCTGGAATCTGATCACCTGGTACTACGGCCTGCCGGTCTCCTCGTCCCATGCGCTCATCGGCGGCTATGCCGGCGCCGCGATCGCCAAGGCGGGGATCAAGGCGATCGTCTTTTCGGGCTGGACGAAGACGCTGGCCTTCATCGTCCTCGCGCCGCTCATCGGCGCCACGCTGGCGTTCTTCCTCATGGTCGCGGTGACCTGGATCTTCCGGCGCTGGCGGCCGTCGAAGCTGGACCATCTCTTCCGCCGCCTGCAGCTCCTCTCCGCCGGCCTCTACAGCCTCGGCCACGGCGGCAACGACGCGCAGAAGACGATGGGCATCATCACCGGCCTGCTGGTGGCCTCCGGGTATCTGAAGAAATTCGACGTGCCGATCTGGGTGGTGCTGATCAGCCACGCCGCGATCGCTCTCGGCACCATGTTCGGCGGCTGGCGGATCGTCAAGACCATGGGCACCAAGATCACCAAGCTGCAGCCCTTCGGCGGCTTCTGCGCCGAGACGGCGGGCGCCATCACCCTGGTCGGCGCGACGCTCTTCGGCATCCCGGTGTCGACCACCCACACCATCACCGGCGCCATCATCGGCGTCGGCGCCACCCGCCGCCTCTCCGCCGTCAAGTGGGGCGTCGCCGGGCGGATCGTCTGGGCCTGGGTCATCACCATCCCCATCGCGGCGGCGGTGTCGTGGGTGTCATACCACCTGATCAGCCCATTATTTTGAAGACGTCGCTGAGCTCGTTTACACCCGCGCGATCGTGCCGCGGAAGCGGTGGGCGATGCGGGCGAGGAGGAGGAGGGCGACGGCGGTGAGGCCGGCGGTGAGGCCCCACCAGAGGCCGCGCGGTCCCTGGTCGAAGTGGAAGGCGAGGAGCCAGCCGGCGGGCAGGCCGATCAGCCAGAAGCCGACCAGCGCGATCACGGCGGGGACCGTGGTGTCGGCGACGCCACGGAGGATGCCGGCGCTGACGACCTGGATGCCGTCGAAGACCTGAAAGACGGCGGCGACAGGGAGGAGGAGCGCGGTCATGGCGATGACGTCGCGATCCTCTGTGTAGAGATGGGCGAGGGCGGCCGGGAAGACCGCGAAGAGGGTGGCGAAGACGAGCATCACGCCGGCTCCCAGGAAGAGACAGGCGGCGGCGGCGCGGCGGGCTCCCGGCATGTCCTGGCGGCCGACGGCGTTGCCCACCCGGGTCGCCGCGGCGCCCGCGACACCCAGCGGCAGCATGAACGAGACGCTCACCAGATTGATCGCGATCTGGTGCCCGGCGAGCTGGACGATCCCCATCCGCCCGATCAGCAGGGCGACGGTGATGAAGAGGACCACCTCCACCGACTGGTGGAGCCCGATGGGCAGGCCGATGCGCAGCAGGCGCAGGAGCTTGGGGAAGTCGAAAGCCTCGCGGGTGAAGCCGTTCCAGTACGGAGCGAGCCGGCGCCGCGTGGTGAAGAGGAGCCAGAGGCACATCGCCGTGCGGCAGATCGACGTCGAATACGCCGAGCCGCGCACCCCGAAGGCGGGCATCCCCAGGTGGCCGAAGATGAGCACCCAGTTGCCGAGCGCGTTGGCGACGTTGCCGAGCACGATGGCGAACGCGGCGGGCCGCACCACGCTCATCGCCTGGAGCGTCTGGCGGAACGTCACGAAGAGGAAATAGCCGGGGAGGCCCCAGATCATCCCGCGCGCGAACGCCGCCGCCTCCGCGGTCACCGCGGCGGGCTGGCCGAGCGCGAGGAGGGCCGGCTGGACGTCCCAGAGGAGGAGGCCGATCGGGATCACCATGGCCAGGCCGAGCACGATGCCGCGTTGCAGATGAGCCCCCACCGCCGCCCGGTCACCGGCGCCGTGCGCCTGGGAGACCAGCGGATCGAGCGCCGTCAGCACGCCGTTGCCGAGGAACAGCAGTCCGACCGTGGCGATATGCCCGAGAGCGCCCGCGGCCAGCGCTCCGGCGGAGAGATGGCCGAGCATCATCGTGTCGACGACGCCCATGAACATCAGGCCGAGCTGCACCAGGGCGACCGGCGCCGCCAGGCGGGTGGCGGCGGCGAGCTCCAGGCGGAGGCGGTCGGAGCGGGGGGTCGGATTCATGGGGAATTTGTGTCCGGCGAGGGTGGGGTAGTATAGCGGCCTGTTGAGCAAGCCTGAAGAATCCCCGGACAGCGGCCTCACCGTCACCGCCGAACGCGCCGGGGAGACCCTGGCGGCCCTGGTGCGTGACCTCTCTCCCGGCACCTCCTGGAGCAAGGCGCGCGAGCTGTGCACCGGCGGGCGCGTCTGGGTGGACGGCGAGCGGTCCACCGATCCGGCACGGCGGATGGCGGCAGGCGAGCGGATCGAGCTGCGGACCGGCGCTCCGGTCCTGCGGCGCGAGGCGGTGCCGCGGGAGGCGGTGCTGCATTGCGACGCCGACGTCGTCGTCGTCCGCAAGCCGGCCGGGCTCCTCACCGTCCCCTTCGAGAAAGAGGACCACGATACGCTCCTCTCCCTGACCCGCGTCACCGTCCGCCGCCTGGAGGCCGCTCTCGGCAAGGATTCCAATCCCAGCCTGCGCGCCGTGCAGCGCCTGGACAAGGACACCTCAGGGCTCGTCGTCTTCGCGCGCAACGTGCGGGCGCAACGCCTTCTGCAAGAGCAGCTCACCGAGCACTCGGTCACCCGGCGCTACCTCGCCCTCGTCCATGGCGACGCCTCCGACGCCATCTACGACAGTCTGCTGGTACCCGACCGCGGCGACGGCCGGCGCGGCTCGTGGGGCGTCTTCCGGAAAGCGCAGGGCGAGCCGCCGGAGAGCGCCCGCCAGGCGACCACGCACGTCACGGTGCTGAAGCGCTTCGCCGTGGCGAGCCTGGTGGCCTGCGAGCTGGAGACCGGCCGCCAGCACCAGATCCGCATCCATCTCGCCGAGGCCGGCCATCCGCTCCTCGGCGAGACCGTCTACGTCCGCGAATGGCACGGCGCGGCGTTGCCGGCGCCGCGTCTCATGCTCCACGCCTCCGTCCTCGGCTTCGTCCATCCGCGCACCGGCCGGCCGGTGCGCTTCGAGGACCCGCCGCCGGACGACTTCGAGGCGGTGCTGCGAAACCTTGCACGACGACAGTCGTAAGGTAGGGGCATGCGCACCCTCCTCCAGGATCTCCGGTACGCCGGCCGCCTGCTCCTGCGCAGCCCCGGCTTCTCTCTTTTGACCATCCTCACCCTGGCTCTGGGGATCGGCGCCAACGCGGCGATCTTCAGCGTCGTCGACGGCGTGCTGCTCAGCCCGCTGCCCTATGGCCAGCCGGACCGCCTGGTGGCGGCTTTCAGCCAGTTCCCGTCGCTCGGCTTCGACCACTTCTGGGTCTCGCCTCCCGAATTTCTCGATCTGCGGGACCAGGCGAAGACGTTCGCGGGCGTGGGCGCCTATGCGACGCGGGACGTCAACCTGGAAGGGACGACCCAGCCCGTGCGCGCCGCCGCGGCCGCCGTCTCGGCCGGCCTCTTCCCGGTCCTCGGCGTCGCGCCGAAGCGCGGGCGGGTGTTCTCGGCACAGGAGGATCTGCCGAACGCCGACCACGTCGTCGTCCTCGGCGAAGGCCTCTGGCGGCGCGCCTTCGCCGGCGATCCCGGGGTGATCGGGCGCAGCGTGCGGATCGACGGCACGGCGCGCACCGTCCTCGGCGTCATGCCGCAGGGCTTCGACGTCGGAGGCCAGCACATCGAGCTCTGGGTGCCGTTGGCCCTCGATCCGGCCCATCCGGGCGGGCGCGGCAGCCACTATCTCTATCTGATCGGCCGCCTGCGGCCCGGAGCGAGCCTGGAGCAGGCGCGCTCCGAGGTCGAAGGGCTGCTGGTGCGCTGGCGGCGCGAGAGGCCGGACGGACACTCGCTGGACCCGGAGCGGCACCGCCTGGTGATCCGGCCGCTCCTCGACGAGCTGGTCGGCGACGTGCGCGGCAAGGTGCTGGTGCTCGCGGCGGCGGTCGGCCTCGTGCTGCTCATCGCCTGCCTGAACGTCGCCAACCTCCTCCTCGCCCGCGCCGAGGCGCGGCAGCGCGAGATCGCCATCCGCACCGCTCTCGGCGCGCAGCGGCGGCGGCTGATCCGCCAGTTCCTCACCGAGAGCGTCCTCCTCGCCCTCCTCGGCGGCGGCCTCGGCCTCCTCCTCGCCGTCCTGGGCGTGCGCGCCATCGTCGCCCTCAACGCCGCCAGCATCCCGCGCATCGAGACGGTCGGCGTCGACGGCCGCGTGGTCGCCTTCACCCTCGGCCTCTCCGTGCTCACCGGTCTCCTCTTCGGCCTTGCACCGGCCCTCCACGCCCGCGGCGCCACCTTCTTCGCGGCGCTCAAGCAGGGCGGCCAGCGAGGGACGGCGGGCACCGGCTCGCAATGGTTCCGCCGCGTCCTCGTCGTCTCCGAGATCGCCCTCGCCTCGCTGCTGGTCATCGGCGCCGGCTTGCTGATCAAGAGCTTCTGGGTCTTGCAGCAGGTGCGCCCCGGCTTCGAGGCGAAGAACGTCCTCTCCCTCCAGCTCTCCCTGCCGCCGGCCAGCTATCCGGAGGAGACGCAGCCGGCCGACTTCTTCCGCAAGCTCAGGGCGCAGGTGGCCGCCCTCCCCGGCGTCGAGAGCGCCGCCACCGTCGCCGGCCTGCCGCCGCAGCGCGACGTCAACGCCAACGACACGGAATTCGAAGGCATCCCGCCGACCAAGGACGGGCCGCCGCAGAACGTCGACTACTGGCAGGTCGTCTCCCGCGGCTATCTGGAGACCCTGCGCATCCCGGTCGTCGCCGGGCGCTCCTTCAACGCCGGGGACGATCACGGCACGCCGGGCGTGGCGATGGTCAACGAGACCATGGCGAAAGTGTTCTGGCCGGGCCAGAGCCCGCTGGGCCGGCGTGTCCGGGCCCCCGGCAGCCCCGGCAAGGACAATCCCTGGCTCACCGTCGTCGGCGTCGTCGCCGACGTGAAGCAGGGCGGTCTCGACCAGAAGACCGGCACCGAGCTCTACTTCCTCCAGGATCAGGCGCCGGAGGCGGCGTACGGCGGGGTGCGGACCATGTACCTGGTGGCGCGCACCCAGCGTGATCCCTTGAGCCTGGCGGCGGCGGTGCGGAGCGAGATCCGGCGTCTCGATCCCTCCCTGCCGATCTCCGCCGTGCGCCCGATGGAGACGGTGCTCTTCGATTCCGTGGCGCGCCCGCGTTTCGTCATGGTCATGGTCCTGCTCTTCGCCGCGGTCGCCCTGCTGCTCGCCGCCGTAGGGACCTACGGCGTCCTTTCCTACGCGGTGGCGCAACGCACGCGGGAGATCGGCGTCCGCATGGCCCTCGGCGCGCAGGTCGGCCAGGTGCTGCGCATGATCCTGGGCCAGGGCGCGCTCCTCGTGGGGATCGGCTTGGGACTCGGCGTCGCCGGCGCGCGCGCCTTGCGGCACGTCCTGGGCAGCCTCCTCTTCGGCGTCACCGCGACCGACCCGTTGATCTTCGCGGCCGTGGCGGCGCTCCTCGCCGCGGTCTCTTTCATCGCCTGCTACGTCCCGGCCCGGCGGGCGGCGCGGGTCGATCCGCTCGTCGCGCTGCGCTCGGAATGAAGCGCAAGGATTCGATCGTCCTGGCGATCCTCTGGCGCTACGCCGGCCACGCGGCGATGCTCGGCCTCTCCCTGCTGACCGAGGGGAGGCCCGCGCCGCACCTGCCGGACACCATCCTCGACCGCCTGCCGCGGGTCGCCTGGATCGCCGATCACAACTGGTGGCTCTGGCTGGCCTGCTACATCCCGCCCGCCCTCCTGCTCTGGCGCCGCGATCGCCGGGCCTTCCTCCGCTTCCTCTACATCGGCGGCATCGTGAGCCTGCTCCGCGGCCTCTGCGTCGGCCTGACCGGTCTGGGGCCGTCCGACGGCGCGGACGTCAACGCGGGCTTGAGCGGGGGCGCGCTCTTCCACGCCTGGCTGACCCTGATCAATCCCCTCTCGACCCTCTTCGGCAACGCCGCCGACCTCTATCTCACCAAGGACCTCTTCTTCTCCGGCCACGCCTCGTCGACGTTTCTGCTCTGGCTGTATTGCCGGGGCAAGGGGTGGCTGGGCGCCCTCGCCCTCGCCGCTCATCTGGCCACGGTGGCGGTGGTGCTCCTCGCCCACCTGCACTACACGATTGATATCGTCGGCGCCTGGGCGGTCACGTACAGTGTGTATGCGCTGGCGGAAAACATGGAAAGGAATCGAGCATGAACAGATCCTGCGCTCTGGTGGTCCTTCTCCTCGCTCTGGCGGCTCTCCCCGCCGCCGCCTGCGACCCGGTCGAAGGCCTCGCGCCGTTCCTGGAGCCCGGCTCCATCCTGCTCCTGGGTGACATCCACGGCACCGCCGAGAGCCCCGCGTTCGCCAGCCGGGCGGCCTGCCTGGCACACAAGGCCGGGCACGCGGTGACCGTCGCGCTGGAGATCCCGATTCAGGAAGAGCCCTTGATCACCGCCTATCTGAGCTCCCCGGGGGGTGAGAAAGACCGCGCGGCCGTCCTCGCCGGGCCTTTCTGGACCGACAAGTTCCAGGACGGCCGGCGCAGCCTGGCCATGCTCGGCCTTCTCGAAGATCTCCGGATTCTGCGCCGGCAGGGGAGCCCGGTGCGGCTGCTCCTGCTCGACGCCTTCCCTCCGTCGGCGGACGACCCGACCCGGGACCGCCTCATGGCGCGCAACCTGAAAGCCGCCGTCGACGCCCATCCTCAGGACGTCGTCCTCGTCATGACCGGCAACCTCCACAGCCGCGTGACCCTGGGGTCGCCCTGGGATCCCAAGTACGAGCCGATGGGCTACCACCTCACCCAGGCCGAGCCGAAGCGGAAGATCACGGCCCTGGACGTCTCCCGCTCCGGCGGCACGGCCTGGACCTGCATGACCCCCGACTCGGAGAGCTGCAAGGTCCGGGAGATTCCGGGCAAGGGAGACGACAAGGGCGTGCGGGTGATCCTGCATCCGCTGGAGGGCGGATTCAACGGGGTGTACAACGTGGGCCGGCTGACGGCGTCTCTGCCGGCGGCGCATCACATAGACTAGCTGCGGACCAGGACGTTCTCCCTCCGGAGGAGGCCAGCGTGCAAGGAAAGAAGTTTCTCCACTCCATCCGCCTCAGGAACCTGCTCTCGTACGGGAGCGAGGGGACCGAATTGGCGCTGGAGCCGCTGAACGTCCTCATCGGACCGAATGCCTCCGGCAAGTCGAACCTCATTGAGGCGATCAGCCTGCTCGCGGCGGCGCCGCGGGATCTGCCCAAGCCGATCCGGGAGGGTGGTGGCGTGACGGAGTGGATTTGGAAAGGAGGGGGAGCGTCCAAGCCGGTCGCCGAGCTCGAAGTAAAAGTTAACCTCAATGAGGCGATCGGCTACCGCTACGAGTTGGGCCTGATGGAGGAATCTGGACGATCGCGGCTCA
>Ga0307506_10000184_pt1 | contig 19776 bp, 14 predicted proteins | sample 25_S_MG_FD_202175 | JGI IMG/M metagenome (GOLD analysis project Ga0307506, IMG submission 202175) | Soil microbial communities from Populus trichocarpa stands in riparian zone in the Pacific Northwest, United States - 25_S | ecosystem: Environmental > Terrestrial > Soil > Riparian zone > Trees... | reverse complement strand
CCGTGGCCGAAGGGGTGCCCCTCGTCCGCCGGCTTGCGGCTCTTCTTCATGCCGAGGAGGAGGAGGAGCTGGTTGCCGGAGTCGACCAGGGAGTGGATCCCCTCGGCGAGCATGGCGGAGCTGCCGGAGAACGCGGCGGCGGCGAATTTCGTGATCGCGATCACGAAGTTCGCCGCCATCGCGCCGTAGACGGCGATGGGGCGCTGGCCGTCGCTCACGGCTGGCTCATCGGTGATCAGGCTCGACGGGCGCAGGCAGGCCGGATTCGTCGAGATGATGATCGGCGGTCATCTCGTTTTCGAGGTCGGAGAGCGTCTCGCGCACCACGTGCTCGCGGAACGAGATGTGGGGCAGCTCGACGGCGGGCTCCACGGCGTCGAGGACGGCGTCGGGGCCCGGGGCATCGGCTCCGGTCGCGGCGGCTGTTTCGTCTTGCGCTTCGCGGTCTGCCTGCTCGATGTCTAGTCTCATCGCCCTCTCCTTGACTTGTCTGCGGGTTCGATCCACATCACGGGAGAGAGCTTGCAAAGGGCGGGCCGGGCGCTCCACCTTGAGGAGCGCCCGGGGTTCGAGCAGGGTTGAAATCAGTCGGGATCGGGCTGCACCAGCAGGCCCGGTCCGCGCTGCAAGCGTTGCAGGACGCCCGAGACGAGCGCCAGCAGCTCCAGCGTGGTCTGATCCTTGGCCACCGCGTCGGTGAGCATGAGCATGGCGGCCATCGCCTCGCGCTCGACGCCGACGGCGCGGAAGGTGGCGACCATCTCGTCGACCAGCTTGCGCACCTCGGCCTTCTTGCCGAGCCGCATGCAGACGGAGGCGAGGTCGAGGGAGATCAGAGCGGCCTGATAGCCGAGACCGGCGGCGTCGAGGTCCCGGCGCACCTGGCGGAAGAGCTCTTCGGCGCGGACGTGGTCGCCGAGGCCGGTGGCGATCTTGCCTTCGATGCCGCGCAGCTTCACCTGCTCGATCGGACCGGCGTGCCGGGCGTAGAGCGGGCGCATGTCGCGGATCTGGTGCTGCGCCTCCTCGAATTCACCGAGCTCGACGCGGAACAGCAGGATGTTGTGCAGCGTGTGGAAGACCAGGCGCAGATCGCGCTCGCGCTCGATCGAGGCGAGCCCCTGGGCGAGGAGCTGGAGCCCTTCCTCGGGGTTGCCGGTGTATCCGGTGTAGAGGCCCTTCATGATCAGCACCCGGCCGGCCTCGTGCTGCTCGTCCTGCTGCCGGTAGAGGACGTGGGCCGTGTCCAGCATGCGGAACGCTTCGCGGAAGCGCCGCTGATCGCAGAACAGGGAGGCCGACAGGTCGGCGAGGCGGGCGAGGAGGAGCGGCGAGCCGGTCCCCGCGCCGTGCAGCTCCATGGCCCAGGCCATGGCGGCCTCGGCCTGGGGGAGATCGTCGTTGACGCGGAAGGCGTTGGCCATCTCCGCCCAGGCGCGGGAACGCAGGTCGACCGTGTGCCGCTCGTCCTGCGGACCGTCCGCCGCGGGGACGAAGCGGTCGGCGGCCTGGCGTGCCAGCTTGGCCATCTCCAGCATCCGGGCCGGGTCATCGTGGCGCAAGGCGCGGCTCTTTTCGAGCAGCGTCTCGCACAGCCTCCAGGTCCAGAAAGACGCCTGCTCGGGCAGCGGGGCGCCCTGGACGCCCTGGAGCAGAAGATGGGCCACCTTGCCTTCCAGATCCTCGCTCTTCGCCATCTCCGCCCGCAGAGCGACGGCGACCTTGGCGAAGGCGGAGGCGATCGCCGCGTCATAGGCGGCGCTCACCTCCGGGGTCAACGCGGGCGGCTCCTGCGGCGCCGGCTCGAACATCGCCGTAGTGAACGGCTTCATCTCCTCCTGACAGCTCCGGCAGCCCCCGACCAGGTGGGCCAGCACTGCCTGAGTCTCTGCCGCCGGAAGCCTGCTACGCAGGAAAGCCTCCAGAGTCGCGCGATTCGGGTGTCCATTCATGAGAGTCCCCCTTCAGATCAAAAAACCATAGGAAGAAACATGCCAACAGTGTACGACCTAAATCTTACAGACTGGATTACAGGCCGGAGCTCTCGCCCTCGGCTCCGTCCGTCAGTTGCCGTTCGGGGAGGGTGGCTGCGGGATGATGCCGCCGTTCGGGTCGACGCCGAGACCCTTGTCCGTGGTGGCGGAGCCCGCCTGCATCACCATGGAGCGCGCCTCCGGCCGATCGACCTGGACGGTCGTACCCCACAGAGCGGCCAGCCATTCCACCCCGCGCGCGAAGAACCCGGAATCCTGGGCGGCGGCGGGACGGGCGCCGGTGAGCGCCAAAACCGCGGTCAGTGTCAGGACGGCGAGACCAGGACCGAAACTCTTGCGATTCATGCGCAGCTCCCTTCAAACGGGCTCAGGGTTCTTCGTTTGGATTGCTCTTGTATCCTATACAGTGCCACGAGACGCCCAAAAGGGGGACTCCCCCTGCCCAACAGTTGAGCGGGGCCTGTTCCTTCCCTGCTCATCCATTGAGCATATAGGGGATCACCACGAAAGGATGGGCTTCCGGCGGTTTGGTCAAAGTTTGATTACGGCCGCCTTTCGCCTCAGTTGCAGCACCTGGACATCCGGATCGACGACAACTTTGTCCGGTTCGAAAGAGCAGGGAATGCTCACCTCTCGCTCCTCGCCAGGACCGAGGATCACGGTGATCCGCGCATCGCGCCATGTCTTCACGGGCTTGCCGTCGTCGGTGAACCGCTCGCCGCGGGTGGCCGCCACCTCGACCGGCATGCGGCCGGTGCCGGCGTTGCGGACCTTGACGACCACCTCCCAGGCGCTTCCGCTCCGCGCCTTGCGGGCCTCGCTGAGGCGGTACTCGGGGACCACCACTTCCAGGAACCACTGGTGGGTGAAGGCGTCGTAGGCGGCCGGGTCCGCGGCGAACGGGCGCATCGCGGCGAGGAAATCCTGGATCAGCGGATGATCCGGCTGGTCGCTCCAGTCGGTGATGAATTGCCGCAATCCGGCCAGCGCGCGCTCCCGGCCCATGTGGCGGAGGAGCATGTAGAACACCCAGCCGCCCTTGTCGTAGGTGACCGTCTGATCGCCGTCGCGCGAGCCGTCCACCCAGGCCAGCGGGCGCTCGGCGTCGGCATGGCGGCTGTCGCCGTACTGCTCCTCCAGGCGCTTGCCGAGCTCCATGCGCGCATGCGGCCCCTTCACCTGCTCCATCAGCAGCAGCGTCGAGAAGTGGGACATGCCTTCGGAGAGGATGTTGCCGCCCGGACCGTCGCCGGGGGTGAGGAGGTTGCCCCACCATTGATGCGCGGTCTCGTGGGCGGTGACCAGGAACACCGCGTCGGTCTTCTCGTCGCTCTTGGTGAGGAAGCCGATGTTCTCGGAGAACGTGATGTCCGTCGGGAAGCCCTGGGCGTAGCCGGCGAGCCCGGGAAACTCCGAGAGCTTGAGCTCCTGCCACGGATAGGGATGGAACCATTCCGAGTACCAGCGGCGGGAGGCGTCGAGCGCCGCGCTCATCGCGTCGACGTTCCAGGGGTGGGCGGCGTTGTAGTAGATCGCCGTCCCGTGGCCGGTCTTCTTCTTCCAGCGTCCGCCCACGACGTTGAAGAAACGCACCGGCCGGTCGCTCTGCCAGACCACGGTGCGCTTCCCGCCGAAAACCGAGTCGGACCGGCGCACGCCCACCGAATTCCAGGTGTAGTCGGCCGGGCCGGTGATGCGGATGCGGAAGGAGAACGGGCTGTTGGCGCCGAAGGCGGCCTTGGTCTTGCCTTCCCAGAAGCCGGGCGGATAGTCCTTCGGCTCGTAGTCGTTCTTGTCCTTCTCGATCCCGACGTCATTGCGGAATCCGATCACCGGCGCGAAGCTGGGGGTGAAGCTGGTCATCACGACGCCCCCGGGCAGAATGAACTCCGGGACGTTGCCGCCGTTCTTCGAGACCCCCTCCGGGAAGGTCCCCTCGAAATCGAAGCCGACCTGCACCCGGCCGCCGGGCGGCAGCGGTGCCGGCGGAGTGAACACCCAGAGCGTGGAGCGGTCCTCCGGCTTCCAGGTCTTGCCGTCCAGGGTCCAACGGACGTTCTTCCAGAACCGGCGGCCGCTCAGGGCGAAACGGGGGAGCGGCTTGTCGAGGTCGTTGACCAGCTCGTAGCTGCCGCTCTGGTGCAGCCAGCGCCGCTCCGGCTCGATGCGCAGGTCGAGAGCGACGTCCGTGAGGCTCGGCTGCGGAGCGTCCAGCCAGGTGGCCAGGTTCTGCTTCCAGTAATCGTAGGCCTTCTTCTCCGCCGCGGCCCCCTCGAAGCCCTCGCGCACCGTCATGAAGAGAACGATGCCGAGGATCAGCGGCAAGGCGATGAGAGGCGAGAAGCGCACCAGCCGGCGGCCGACGGGGCCGGGAGCCAGGCGGTGGATGGTGCCGATGGCGTCGGGCTGCCGGCGCTGGAAGGCCGCGGCGGCGACGGCGGTGAAGAGCGCCGCGAGCGCCAGCGCGAACAGGCGGTTGAGGATCAGGGCGCGGCGGTCGAGCTCGAAGACGCTGATGTCGCTCCAGCGCAGCTCGCCCCAGAGCGGCCAGTTGCCCACCCAGGACATCTTGTTGGTGAACAGGAAATAGGTGGTGAGCATCAGCGCGCCCAGGCAGATGCCGTACGAGGCGTAACGCTGCCCGGTGACCGCCTGCACCGCGGTGACGAACGAGGTCCACACCAGCAGCGTGGGCACCAGGAGGAGCCCCCAGACGAGCAGGAAGGGGCTCATCGTGAGCGGCACGGTGCCCTGGACGAGAAGGGCGATGACGCAGGCGACGAACGTGGCGAGGACGACGAAAAGCCCGACCACGCTGTTGGCCACGGCCTTGCCGAACAGGATGGAAGAGGTGCGCAGCGGCGATGACCAGGCCAGCGCCCCGAAGCCGGTCCGCTTGTCGCGCTCCAGCGACTCGACGGTGTAGAACATCAGCAGCGCAGAGAGCAGGAAGCTCAGCTCGCCCATGCTCCCCACCGCCAGCACGCCGGGCGTGAGCAGGAGACGGGTCTGGAAGGCGCCGAGGAAGACCAGGCTGCTGCCGAGGACCTGGATCAGGATGAGGGCTGAAAAGAGATAGAGCGCGGGCGAGGCGAGGAGATTGCGCACCTCGGTGCCCGCCGTCGCCCGCACGCCGCCGAGGAAGCTGACCGGCCGCTGCCGCATGCCCAGGGCGGAGAGCCGTGCGGCCGGATCGAGCGCGGCTTCCGGGAGGGTTGGAAGCGCTTCGGCAGCTCCAGGAGAAGGCCGCCGGCGCAGCCATCCGCGCGCCTCGCCCGGGCGGCGCAGGGTGCGCGCCAGGTGCCGCTGGGAAAGCGCGACGGCCGCGAGCCCGGTCGCCGCGAAGGCGAGCCGCGACAGCACGAACGGCAGGTCGAGCGCGATGCGGGCGGTGTTGTAGAACTTCGCGCCGCGGTCGAGCTTGAGCCAGGTCTCGTTCAGCCAGCGGAAGCCGGTGGGATCGATCAGCATCAGGGCGCGATTGATCCGCGAATCGAGCCAGGTGGGCGCCCAGCTCCAGAGGAAGAAGCCGCAGACGGTGAGGACGACGATCGGGAACAGGAAGACCGTCAACGGACGCCGCCAGCGCTCGCCGAGGTACCAGGAGACGCCGAGGAGGAAGAGGAGCATCGGCGCCGCGAAGACGAGGACCGGGCGCAGATAGTTGGCCAGCCCGAAGGGGCCGCGGATCTCCACCGCCTTGGCGCTCGGCACCACGTGGTTGAAGAACGCCGCGAAGAGCAGATGCAGGCCGAGCGCCAGGAAGAAGCCGGTGGCGATGGCCAGGAACTTGCCCCAGACGTACTCCCCGGGGCGCAGCGGCGTGGAGTGCAGGATCTCGCCGACCTTCTGGTCGTCGTCGGTGGTCACCGCGGTGCCGGCGGCGATGGAGACGAAAAAGCCGTAGAGCAGGACGATCAGATAGGTCAGCAACTGGGCGAAGGCGAACTCCGAGGTGAGCCAGGCCTTGGTGCCGCCGACCGAGGAGTCGCCGGAAGCGATCCGCAGATTGCCCGTCGACAGCAGCCAGCTCGCCAGGAAGAGGATGACGAGGAGGGACCAGAACAGCGGGCGCTTGAGCGTGCTGCCCAGCTCCAGGGCGTAGACCGCGGCGGTCCGCGAGCGGCCACGGGACGTCACGCCGCGCCTCCCTCGGCTTCGATGGGATCAGCTTCAATGGGATCGGCTTCGCTGGGATCGGCTTCGATGGGATCAGCTTCCTGCATGAGCAGCAGATAGGCGTCCTCCAGCGACGCCGGGACCGGCTCGAAGCCCAGCGGCGCCTGCCCGGAGGGCTCGACGATCCGCACCCGATTCTGCCCCTCGACCAGCACCGCCTGGGTGACCCGCAGCCGCCGGCGCACCTCGGCGAGCTGCTCGCGCGGCACCCGCCCCTCGAAGATCTTGCCGCGCAGCGGCTCCAGCGCCGCGCTCGGCGAGGTCCGAGCCACCAGCCGCCCCTTGCGGATCACCGCGAACTGCGGGCAGAGCACCGCCACGTCGTCCACGATGTGGGTGGACAGCAGCACGATGCGGTCCTCGGCGAGCTCGGAGAGCAGGCGGTAGAAACGCAGGCGCTCTTCCGGATCGAGCCCGGCGGTCGGCTCGTCCACGATGATCAGCCGCGGATCGCCGGCGATGGCCTGGGCGATGCCGAGGCGCTGCTTCATGCCGCCCGAGTACGTGCGCACCTTGCGCTTCGCCGCGCCGGCCAGGTTCACGCGCTCCAGCAGCTCCGCCACCAGCGCCTTGCGGCCGCCCGGCGCCTCGACTCCCTTCAAGTCGAGGAGATGGCCGAGCATCTTCTCGCCCGTCAGGTGGTGGTAGAAGCCGACCTCCTGCGGCAGGTAGCCGAGCCGGCTCCACAGCGCCTGCGGATCGGCGAGGACGTCCTTGCCGTCGAGCTGCACGTTCCCCGAGGTCGGCTCGAGCAGCCCGGCCAGGATGCGCATGAGCGTCGTCTTGCCGGCGCCGTTCGGGCCGAGGAGGCCGAACATGCCGGCCGGGACGTCGAGGTTGATCCCCTGCAGCGCCGTCACCGGGCCGGGGTAGACTTTGACGAGATCGCGAATGGTCAGCATGGGGGTAGTATTCCTCCGCTTGGCCTCCGATGGGCCTTCGTCGGTGATACGAGGGAACCGTGGCCAGAGTTACAGAAGGAGGACACATGAATCTCAAAGCACCGGCTCTCTTGATGATCGCCCTCACCGCCGCTCCGGCCTTCGCGGCACCGCCGGCCAAGACGCCTGAAACGTCACCTGCCTACCAGCAGGAGATCGCCGCCTGGCAGCAGGACCGCGACAAGGGGCTGCGGAACGAGAACGGCTGGCTCACCCTGGTCGGCCTCTTCTGGCTCGACGAAGGGGAGAACAAGATCGGCAGCGACGCCGGCAACAAGGTGATCTTCCCCGAGGGCACCGCTCCCGCCGTGGCCGGCACCCTGGTCCGCCGGGGCAAAGAAGTGCAGCTCGTTCCAGTGCCGGGAGCCAGTCTCAAGGTCGACGGCAAGCCGGTGACGGCGCCGCTCGCCCTCGCCAAGGACGCCGAAGGGAATCCGACCGTGCTGCACCTCGGCTCGCTGACCTTCTTCGTCATCGAGCGCGGCGACAAGGTGGGCGTCCGCGTCAAGGACAGCAAGAGCCCCGCTCTCGCCACTTTCCACGGCCTCGACTTCTTTCCCGTGCAGCCCGCTTGGCGCGTCGAAGCGCGCTTCGAGCCCTACAAGCCGGCCAAGAAGATCCCCATCGCCAACGTCCTCGGCCAGATCTCCGACGAGGACTCGCCCGGCGCCGTGGTCTTCGACTGGCAGGGCAAGACCTACCGCCTCGACGCCCTCCCCGGCGGCGACAAGGGCGAGCTCTTCTTCGTCTTCGCCGACCAGACCAACGGCAAGGCCACCTACGGCGCCGGCCGCTTCCTGGACACCGGAGCGCCTGAGAACGGCAAGGTCGTGGTGGACTTCAACACCGCCTACAACCCGCCCTGCGCCTTCACCGCCTTCGCCACCTGCCCCCTGCCGCCGGTCCAGAACCGCCTCGCCGTGGCCGTCGAAGCCGGCGAGAAGAAATTCGGCGAAGGGCACCACTGAGCCCCATAGGCGCTAACTTAGAGTAGGGGAGGGGCTCGCCCCCTCCCGGGTGGGCGGAGGCTTCGGAGGAGACAACAAAGCCTTTCCACCGCCCGGGCCCTCTCCCCCGTCCCCTCTCCCGCTCGGGGTGGGGGGCGGGGGCACGCGCGGGGGAGGGGGCGGGTGGCGGAAGGCTCGGTCTTCGTGACTCGCCTCCTCCACCCACACGGGAGGGGGCAAGCCCCGGACACCGAGAGCACGGACCACATCGCTGGCGTTGTCTCGACACTATTCTACATTTTTCATCATCAAGCTTGGCAATCCCGTCATCCGGCCCGCGAGATCAGTGACTCAGCTCGCGAGCGCGGCGACTCGGCAAGCCACGGCTGGAAGATTCAGGCGGGACTCGCCCTCAGGACACGGCTTCAAAGTTAGCGCCTATGGGGAAAGGGGGTGAGGGCTCACGCCCGCTGCCGGCCCGGCTGGCGATCCGGCGCCGGCGCGGCGTAGGCCTGGTCGAGGGCGGCGATCCGGCCTCCCAGGTCGCCGTAGTCCAGGCCGGCACCGAGACCCTCGCCGAGGATCTCGGTCGCCAGCTCCAGACTGGCCGCCGTCGCGGCGCCGCCCTCCTGCACGCCGGCGCTCTCCAGGGCGAGGTCGGCCTGGGCCTCGATGCGCGCCAGATCGCTGTCCACCTCTTTGAGCGCCTGCCGGCAGCGCTCCAGGTTGTGCAGCCGCTGGCGCAGGAGATCGAGCGTCGCGCTCTGCGACTGGCGCAGAGCGCGCCAGCCGGTTCGCCTTCCAGCTCTTGCCCTCCAGCAGGATGCCCAGGACGCGGCTTTCCAGGGGCGGTTTCTCGTCGGTCATCGACCCTCCTTGTCGTGCCTTCTAAAGACCAGGAGTGTAGGAAAGGACCAAAGCGTGACAGCGGGAGACCGGAAACCACGGGATAGGATGAAGGCGTTCCGTTTCTCGGTGTGGAGGCAGCCAAGAGGTTCCCGCCTTCAGAAAACCCTTACGAGCTCTTGGCGCCGGCCGAGTCCCCCCGTAGCGTGGTCGCCGTGAGACATCGCGAGCACCCGAGCCCTGTCCTCCTGCTCCGCTTCCTGCGCGGGGAAGCGAGCCGCGGGGAGGCGCGCATCGTCGTGCGCCATCTGCTCGCCGGCTGTACGGCCTGCTCGGTGGCCCTTCGGCCGGCTTGGTGCTCACAAATCGTGCAATGCCCTGGAGGGATGATGCGATGACCGAGATTTTCATGCCGGGTCCTGTTGCCCTGAGCCCGGAAAGATTCGAGCGGCACGAAGGGCTCCGCGAGACCACTCTCGCCGTGTTCACCGAGCCCCGGCTCAACGCCGCCCTGCGGGTCGTGGGTGATGAGCTGTACACGATGGGCCTGGAGTACCAGCGCTACTGGCCGCGCGAGCCCGGAGGGACGTTCCGCCATCTGGCCCGGGCGGGCTTGGCAGAGCGAGCGGCGGATTCATGGCAGACGGCGGCGATGCTGATCAGCCGCGCGCCGCCACAGCGCCACCGTGAGCGAGGCGGCGGCGCAGAGGACGGCCAGCCAGGAGACTTCCTGGCGCAGGTCGCCGCCGGGGACGATCAGCCAGTCGGGAAGAAACTTGAGGGGGATCATGGCAAGGAGAGACAGGCCGGTGATCGCAAGGTGCAGGAGGAGGAATTCGGGGATGAGGACCGCCGGCGCCGCGGTGATGGCGGCGGCGAAGACGAAGTAGCGCTCGTGCATCTGGGGCATCACGGCGTAGAGGAGCACCCACGGCGCGGCCAGGCAGGCGAGGAGGCGGGGATCGGCGGTGCGCGCCGCGCGGGCGGCGGCGCGGGCGCAGGCGGTGAGCCCGGCGGCGTAAACGGCCACCAGGGCGAGGCGGACGCCTGGGAGGAGGCGGCCTTGCCATTGCGGGAACCAGACTTCGAGGAGCGCCGGAAAGTTCAAGGCGCGCCCCTTGCGCAGCAGAGGGTAGTGGTGCGAGCCGTAGAGCCAGCCGATCTTGACCCAGGCGAGGTCGCCGGTGAAGAGCGGCACGCAGAGCGCCAGGGCCGCGGCGGCTCCCACGGCGCTCCACAGCCAGGCCTGCCGCGCCGGCCGCGGCTCCAGGAACCAGGACGCGGCGAGCACGGCCGCCACGGCGAGCCAGCCGAGGACGCTTCCGCCGGCGCCGCCGGGGGCCAGCAGGAGGAGGGCCGCTGCTCCAAGAGCGGCGGCCCGCCGCCAGTTTTTGCAGAGACCGGGCCAGGGGAAGAGCAGGAGCGCCGCCGCCGTCGCCCGCGCCAGCCAACGCACGGCGAACGGGTTGATCTCCCAGAAGTCTTTCGCGAAGGTTCCCAGCAGCCAGGGGGAGCCGGCGAAGGCGATCATGGTGAGAAAGCCGAGGGCGATCCGGCCGGCCGCGGCGAAGCGGCGGTCGAAGAGCAGCCAGAGGAGAAAGAAAGGGAGGATCAGCAGGGTCTGGCCCTTGAGTAGGGCGCCGAAGCCGAGGAGAAAGCCGACGGCCCACCACCAGCCGAGGGAGGCGAAGAGAGCGGCGAAGAGGAAGATCGCCACCACCCAGACGTCCCATTGCGGCCAGCAGTGCGCGTCCCAGATCACGGCCGGATTGAGCCAGACGAGGAGCGCCGCCACGGCGCCGCGGCGGAGGGCGCCGGGAGTCCAGGACCAGCCCGGCGGCGATCCTGCTGGTGATGGGGCGCCGCTCTTCCGCAGCTCCCAGCGCGCCCGCCAGAGGGTCACCAGGAGGAAGACGCCCAGTGCGCTCGCCAGCTCGAAGGCGGTGTTGAGGCGGAGGAGCGGCGAGGTGAAATCGTACGGCCGCTGCCAGTAGCGGGCTTTCGGATAGAGCGCGTGCGTCCGCTCCTGCCACCGCGCCATGATGTAGAGCCGCAGCGGCGGATAGTCGAGCTGGTCGTTGACGTTCTCGACCGCGTTCGGCTCCTGCATCCGGTACAGGTTGAGATAGCCCCAGCGGTTCGCCAGCCGACCCCAGCGGAAGGCGTTGCGGACATCTCCCGGGTAGCGCGCCTGCTCGCTGGCGTCCCACGCCCAGCGGCGCAAGGCGAGGCCGCCCGCGACGATGCCGATCACCGCGAAGAGGATCAACGCGGTCCTGAGCCATCGAGATTTCGTCACGGTGGAGGGCATGCTACAACGGATTCAGCTCCGCAGGATTCGGGCTCTCCATGGGTTCCACAGCCATGAGAGCCGCAACTTTGATCTTCTTCATCTTGACCTGCGACGTCCGCGCTCTGCTCCGGACCATCGCCCAGTCGCCGGAATTCTGGAGCCGGCGCTGCAGCAGATGGTCGGCAAGCTCAAAGAGGCCGCGGTCGAGGAGGTCGCGGGTGTGATCCTGGGCTCGCGCCGCTCCAGAGGTAGACGGCGGTGAGGCGGTCGATCAGGGCCTGCACTGCCCCGGCGGCTCCTGTGTCGAGAAGCCCGGCACCGCGGCGCGTTGACCTGGGGATCGGGGAGGTCCGCCGCGAGCTGGCGCTCGAGCCAGCGGTCGAGACCCATCTTCACGACCGCGTCCACCTCGCCGGGACGGGGTCCGTAGGCAAAACGGTTGAGCAGGTGGGCGGCGGCCTCGCGCTCGGTGAGGCCGGCTGCTTTCCAGGGCAGATTGGAGGGCGGATTGGCCGACAGCGCCGAAGATGATGCCGCGCAGGCCGTCGCGGTGACCGACCTCGCCGACTTCCGCATGCGCCTGCCCGGCGCCCAGAACGCCGCCGCCGCGGCCGGCGAGGGGTTCGAGGCGCTCTACCGGCAGACCTCCCAGGGCCTGCTGCGCGACACCGCCCGCGAGACCTTCCAGGCCATGGGTCTGCTGACACTCGAGCAGATCGCCGGCTACCGTCCGGCGAACGGCGCCGTCTATCCGCAGACCCCGCTGGGGCACGCGATGCGCCAGATCGCCCTCCTCGTCAAGGCGGATGTCGGCCTCGAAATCGCCTTCGCCGAATCGTCCGGCTGGGACACCCACGTCCAGCAGGGGACCGTCAACGGCACCTTCGCCCGCCAGGCCCGCGACCTCGCGCAGTCGATCCAGGCCTTCTGGACCGACCTCGGCCCTGCCGTGACCACGGATTTCCGCGCCGTCTTCTGCGAGCTCGCCGGCAAACATCTCGGGATCAGGAACGACGCCGAGCTCTTCCCCGGCTGGACCGGCGGGCGGCTGCCTCTCCTGCGCGGATAGCTCCTCAAGGGTAAGGATTGCCCTCTCCTCCCCGCGGAGTCTGAAATTTTTTCTCGGGGAGAGGGCCGGTGGCGGCGCCCCTCTCCCATGAGGCCCTGGCACGTCCTTTGCTTTTGGTCCAATCCCGAACGTTGGTCGGGTTGGAGGATCGTCAAATGCAAAGCGCACGGGTTGGTAAGCTTCTCACCGGGATGGTTCTCGTAGCAGCCCTCACGATCGCTCTCCCCGGCTCGACCGAAGCCGCGGGACGTGGCTCCGCCGTGCATTCCGGCGGCGATGCCTGGGAACTGGTCGTGAGCTGGCTCTCCGATCTGTGGAACGGCTCGTTTCCGGTGAACGGCACGGCCGGCTTCTCCTCGATCCACGACAACGCCAGCTCGGCCGACTCTCCCTCCGACCCGGTGACATCGGCGACGGCATGTCAGGGAGATCAGGGCGTTTGCATCGATCCGAACGGGTAAGCGACGGTGAAGGAGATTGAGGTGAACGTGCATCCCACTGAGCTGGAGATGGAGGGTTTTCTCGGCGGCCGGGCTTCCCGGACAGGGGCTCGGTCGATGGTCCTCCATCTGCTCTCCTGCCTGGAGTGCCGCGCGACGGTGGCCTCCCATGTGCCTCCGCCGCTATTCGGCAATCTGCCCGGCAATCCGCCCGAAATCGTGGCGGGGGAATCCGTCGAGATTCCGCCCGAGCTCGACGCCGCCTACGAAGCAGCGCTCGACCGCGCTTTCGGCGTCGTCTTAGACCAGCGGCTCGCCCTGCACGAGAAGTCCGGCGCGCGGCATGCCCTGGCGATCTATACCCAGCTCGGCCTCGAAGGCCTGGGCAAGAATCCCCGGCTGCTGCGCGACCTGACCGCCTGCCGGACTCTCCTCGAGATGTGCCAGGAGCTTCGCTACGAGGATCCGAAGCGCATGGTCGACGCCGGCTTTCTGGCGGTCTACACCGCCGACCGGCTCAGCCTCCGGCGCTATGGCGCGCAACGGGTCGCCGATCTGCGCTGCCGCGCGCGTATCGAGCTGAGCAACGCCTACCGCGTCGCCGACCGCCTCGACGACGCCGAGCGCGTCCTCGGCGAAGCCTCCGAGGCCTTCCAGGCCGGCACCCGGGACGATCTGCTCGAGGCGCGGCTCTCCGACGTCAGCGCCTCGCTCCTCGCCGACCGGCGCTGTTTCGAAGAGGCCGGCGAGGCCCTGGACACCGTCCATGCGATCTATCAGCGGCGCGGCGACCGGCATCTCGCCGGGCGCGCGCTCATCAGCAAGGGCATCTACGTCGGTTACGGCGGCGCGCCGGAAGAGGCGATCCGCCTGCTGCGCGAAGGGCTCTCCCTCATCAAGGCCGAGCGCGACCCCGCCCTGGTCTACGCCGCGCTGCACAACCAGGCCCACTTCCTGCTGACCTGCGGCCGGCTGCGCGAAGCCCGCTCCCTTCTCCTGACCGTCCCCGCCTCGCCTGAAGCCCTGGGCGGGCGCGTGAACCTGCTCAAGATCTCCTGGCTCGCCGCCCAGATCGACGCCGAGCTGGGAGACTGCCTGCGGGCGGAGCAGGCCCTCCTCGTGGTGAAGCGTGGATTCGAGGAGGCCGGCCTCTATTACAAGGCCGCCCTCGTCTCCCTCGAAAGAGTCAACGTGCTGATCCGCCAGGAGCGCCAGGAAGAGGCGCGCGACCTCGTGGTCGAGGCCCTGGGCATCTTCAAGGTCCTGCGCATCTCGCGCGAGGCCCTGGGCAGCCTGCTCCTCCTCGACCAGGCTTTCGAGGAGCAGGTGGTGACCCGCGCGGTGGTCGAAGGCGTCCTCGAAATGCTGAAGCGGGCGGAGAACGATCCAGGGGCTGAATACCCCTTCGAGAGCCGCCCGGCAGGCGCGGCGACGGCCACGCTCGCTCGAATGGCACCTTGACGGGAAGGCCCGAACCCTTGTAGATTGAATTTCCGAAATTCAATCTGCAAGGATTGGCCCTTGATCCCTCGTCAGCTCACGGATACTCTCCACAGTCGCGCCGGTCAATATCCGGTGGTGACTCTGACCGGACCTCGGCAGTCCGGGAAGACCACGCTGGTCAGGTCGGCTTTTCCTGACCATGCCTATGCCTCGCTGGAAGATCCGGAGCTCCGAGCCTATGCCACGGCTGACCCGCGGGGCTTCCTCCGCCAGTTTCCCGGACCGGTGATCCTGGACGAAGCACAGCGGGCTCCGGACCTTTTCTCCTACATCCAGATCATCGCCGACGAGGAGAACCGGCCGGGCCACTTCATCCTCAGCGGCTCCCAGAACTTCCTCTTGCTGCGCTCGATCAGCCAGACTCTGGCCGGTCGCACAGCGGTCCTCCATCTTCTGCCGTTCTCCCTCTCGGAGCTGCGGGAACGTCCCCCCTTTCCGGCCGACCTGCTCGGTCATGAGCTTCCAGAGCCCGGCCGGATCGGGAGCGGGGACATTCTGGAGACTCTGGTCCGCGGCTTTTATCCGCGCATTCACGATCGCGGGCTGGAGCCGGAGGTCTGGCTGGCGGACTATGTCCGCACCTATGTCGAGCGGGACGTGCGAGAGCTCATGAACGTGACCGACCTCGAGTCCTTCGGCCGGTTCCTCAGGCTCTGTGCCGGCCGTAACGGCCAGATCCTGAATCTCACCTCCCTGGCGAGCGATTGCGGGATCACGCACTCGACGGCGCGCCGTTGGCTGTCTCTCCTCGAGTCGAGCTTCCTGATCATGCTCCTGCGTCCGCACTACCGCAATTTCGGCAAGCGCCTGATCAAATCTCCCAAGCTGTATTTTCTCGATACCGGGCTGCTCTGTTATCTCCTGCGCATCCGCTCGCCCGACGAGCTGCGCTTTCACGCCTCGCGCGGTGCGATCTTCGAAAGCTTCGTGGTCGCCGAGCTCACGAAGAGCTTCGTCCATCAAGGGCGCGAGCCCGATCTCTATTTCTGGCGTGACTCCACGGGACACGAGGTCGACGTCCTGATCGACCAGGGAGCCGTGCTGGTGCCGATCGAGGTCAAATCCGGAGAGACGGTGACCGGCGACTTCTTCAAGGGCCTGATCTTCTTCCGCGACCTGGAAAAGGATCCGGACGCCCCTGCGGCCTTGATCTACGGGGGAGACCGGCTCTTCGAGCAGAACGGGGTCAAGGTCTACAGTTGGCAGGTTCTGTGAGCCCTCTCCGAGCCCTCACTCCCCCTTGAGGCCGCCCTTCTTGGCGTAGTAGCGGAACGACCGGAAGCTCATGCCGAGGATCTCGGCGGCCTGTGTCTGCACGCCGCCGGTGCGGTCGAGCGCCTGCTGCATGAGCTGGATGCGGATGCCTTCCAGGTACTTTTCGAGGTCCAGCCCTTCCTCGGGCAGCTCGATCAGGTCGGCGCTCACCTTGCGGTGGGTGAGGAGGTGCACCGGCAGGTCGCGGGTGGTGATGGTTTCGGCGTGGGAGAGGGCGAGGGCGCGCTCGATGAGGTTCTCGAGCTCCCGCACGTTGCCCGGCCAGTCGTAGCTCTCCAGCATCTGGATGGCTTCGACCGAGATCTGCTTCGGCGTCAGCTCCATCTGCTTGCAGTATTTCTGCAGGAAGAACTCGACCAGCAGCGGGATGTCTTCCCGGCGCTGCCGCAGGGGCGGCAGGTGGATGGGCAGGACGTTGACGCGGTAGAAGAGGTCCTCGCGGAAGGCGCCCGTGGTGAGGAGGTGCTCGAGGTCCTGGTTGGTGGCGGTGATGATGCGCACGTCCACCGGCTCCTCCTCGTTGCCGCCGACCTTGCGCACCACCTTTTCTTGCAGCGCGCGCAGCAGCTTCACCTGCATCGTCGGCGCCATCTCGCCGATCTCGTCGAGGAAGAGGGTGCCGCGGTCGGCCTCCTGGAAGAGCCCTTTCTTGTCCCGCACGGCACCGGTGAAGGCGCCGCGCTCGTGGCCGAAGAGCTCGCTCTCGAGCAGGTTCTCGGGGAGGGCGCCGCAGTTGATGGAGAGGAAGCGGCGCGTCGCCCGCGGGCTGGCGAAGTGGATCGCCCGCGCGATGAGCTCCTTGCCGGTGCCGCTCTCGCCGTGTACCAGGACGGTCGAGCTGGTGCGGGCGATGCGCTCGATGAGCGCGAAGATCGCCTGCATGCGCGGGCTCTTGCCGATGATGTTGTTGAAGGTGTACTTGCTCGCCAGCTCGCGGCGCAGATAGACGTTCTCGTCGGCCAGCTCGGCGCGCTCCAGCGCCTTCTGGGCGACGATCTTCAGCTCGTCGACGTCGAAAGGCTTCGAGATGTAGTCGGCGGCGCCGAGCTTCATGGCCTCGATGGCCGATTTGGTGGAGGTGTAGGCGGTCATCATGATGACCGCCGGGTCGGGCTCGACCGCCTTGATCTCGCGCAGCAGGTCGAGGCCGTTGCCGTCCGGCATCATGACGTCGCAAAGCACGAGGTCGTAGGTCTTGCCGCCGAGCGCCCGCCGCGCCTCGTCGACGGTGCGCGCGGTGTCGGCCTCGTAGCCTTCCTGCTGGAAGAGCAGGGAAAGGAAGTCGAGGATGCTCCCCTCGTCGTCGACGATCAGCAGGCGCGCACCTGTTGCCATTATGGAAGCTCCGAAGCCGCGAGCAAAGCCGGCTCGGTCGCGGCGCGCACGGCGGCCGCCAGGTTGCGTGGCAGCTCGACGGAGATGGTGGTGCCATGGCCCGGCCGGCTGTCGACGTGCAGGCGCCCGCCGTGGTCCTGGACGATGCGGTAGACGATGGCCATGCCGATCCCGGTGCCGCCGTCGAAGAACGAGCGGAAGGGATGGAACAGGTTGGCCCGCTGCTCCTCCGACATGCCGTGGCCGGTGTCGATCACATGGAAGCGGTAGCAGTCGTCCTCGATCCGCCCTTCCACCCGCAGCAGCCCGCCCTCGGGCATGGCGCGCAGGGCGTTGCGCGCCAGGTTCCAGAAGATCTGGCTCACCTGATCCGGATCGCCCATCAGGTGGACCGACGGCGGTTGCAGGTCGGTCTCCACGCGGTGGCGCTCGGACATCTCCTCGCTGTTGCGGAGCAGCTCACAGCTCGCCATGAGCAGGCGGGCGACGTCGAAAGGTGTGCTGGAACGCTCCCGCGGACGCGCGAAGCGCAGGAAGCCCTTGATGGTGCGGTCCAGGCGCTGGCTCTCCTTGAGCAGGATGTCGAGCAGGCGGCGCTGCGCCGGCTCGGTGTTCGCCGTCGTCGCCGAGCCGGAAAGCATCTGCACCGAGCCGGAGATGGCGGCCAGGGGATTGCCGATCTCGTGGGCCAGGCCGGCGGCGAGCTCGCCCACCGCCGCCATGCGGTCCTTGATGCGCAGCTCCTCGCGCAGCTTGCGCCAGTGGGTGAGGTCCTGGAAGATGACGATGTAGCCGCGGTGCCGGCCGTCCGCCTCGGCGAGCTGGGAGATGGAGAAGCCGATATAGCCGGTCTCGCCGCCCTCGCGGGCGAGCTCGACCTCCGAGCGCAGCTTGCCCCGCTCCTCGCTGGCCGCCGTCAGCTCCCCCCACTGGCGGGACGAGAAGAGGCCGGACTGCTGGAGCGTGCGGCCCACCAGCTCGGCCTCCGGCTTGTCGAGGATGCCCAGGCCCGCCTGGTTGACCAGGGTGATCACGCCGCCGAGATCGGTGGTGATGAGGCCGCTGCTGATCGACTGGATGATGTCGCGGTGCATCACCTGGAGATCGGCGAGGTCCTCGCTCTTCTCTTCGAGGGCGCGCTCGGCGCGGGCGACGTCGTGCGCCAGGTACGAGGTCAGCAGGGCCACGGCGTAGAAGCCGAAGCAGTGCATGGCCAGGTTGTAGGCGACGCGCCAGGCCGGCACCAGGACCGCCGAGACGCCCGGCGGGTGGAGGACGCCGGCATAGATCAGCAGGATCAGGACGCTGTAGAGGACGTTGGCGGCGCTCGCCACCGTGATGCCGGTCCGCCGGCGCAGCAGCGTCGAGGCCACCGCGATGACGATCAGATAGAGCAGAGAGAACGGGCTCTCGATGCCGCCGATGTAGAAGACCATGGCGGTGATCAGCACCAGGTCGCCGGCGAACTGGATATAGGCCAGGAGCTTCGGGCGCTCGCGCAGGAAGCGCAGCAGGGCGATGTAGAGGAGCGTCGCCGCGAACGTCGCCACGCCGAGCATGATGGCGACCTGGGGCGACACAGGGAGGTCGGAGCCCGGCGGCGCCGGCATGGCCGCGGGTGCCTTGAGCCCCTGGTTGAATCCCTGGACCGCCGCCGCCTCGTCCGGCGGCGCCGGAGCGCTCGGCGCGATCAGCAGGAGGCCATATGGCAGCAGGGCGGCGACGACGGCCACCAGCCGGATGACGATGTACCAGTAGAGCTGGCGCGAGAGCGTGGATGCCATGGGGCCGGCCGAATCGACAGCCGGAGGGGGTAGGCCCCCCTCCGGCCGTGCATACGGATGTCGGGTTCTGGCCGTCGCGCGCCTCAACCGATCTTGGACAGAATCGAGTAGAGAGGCAGATACATGGCCGCCACGATCGTGCCGATGACCACGCCGAGGACGGAGATCATGATCGGCTCGATGAGCTTCATCAGGCCGGCGACGGCGGTGTCGACCTCGTCCTCGTAGAAGTCGGCGATCTTCGACAGCATCTGGTCGAGGGCGCCGGTCTGCTCGCCGACGTTGATCATCTGCACCACCATGGCGGGGAACACCCTGGTGTCGGCCAGCGGCTCGCTGATCGTCTTGCCCTCTTCGACACTCTTGCGCACCGCCATGACCGCGTCTTCGATGATGGCGTTGCCGGCCGTCTTGGCGGTGATCTCGAGGCCGTCGAGGATCGGCACGCCGGAGGCGGTCAGGGTCGCCAGGGTGCGGCAGAAGCGGGCCACGGCGATCTTGCGCAGCAGCATGCCGAGGACCGGGACCTTGAGCAGCAGCCCGTCGAGGACGCGGCGGCCGCGGTAGGTCTGGTGGTACTTCATGACGGCGAAGCAGCCGGCGGCGATCGCCGGGAGGATGAGGATGACGTAGCGGGCGATGAAGTTGCTGGAGGCGATCACTGCGCGGGTGAGGAAGGGCATCTCGCCGCCGAAGCCCGAGAAGAGCTGGGCGAACACCGGGATGACCTTCCACAGGATGATGAACACCACCAGGGCGGCGATGACGATGATGCTGACCGGATAGATCATCGCCGACTTGACCTGGCTGTTCAGCTTCACCGCCTTCTCGATGTAGATCGAGAGGCGCTGCAGGATGACGTCGAGGATACCGCCCGCCTCGCCGGCCGCCACCATGTTGGTGAACAGGTTGTCGAAGGCCTTGGGGTGCTTGCGCAGCGAGTCCGCGATCGACATGCCGGATTCGACGTCGCTGCGGACGTCGTTGATGATCTGCGCGAAGGTTTTGTTCTCTTCCTGGCTGCCCAGGATGTCGAGGCACTGCACGAGCGGCAGGCCGGCGTCGAGCATCACCGAGAACTGGCGGGTGAAGATGGCGATCCGCTTCGCCGCGATCTTGCGCGAGAAGCGCGGGATGAGCTTGACCTCGCGCCCTTTCTCCCGGATGTTG
>Ga0307506_10000183_pt1 | contig 19931 bp, 17 predicted proteins | sample 25_S_MG_FD_202175 | JGI IMG/M metagenome (GOLD analysis project Ga0307506, IMG submission 202175) | Soil microbial communities from Populus trichocarpa stands in riparian zone in the Pacific Northwest, United States - 25_S | ecosystem: Environmental > Terrestrial > Soil > Riparian zone > Trees... | reverse complement strand
AGTCGCGGACCTTGATATCCTACACGACAGCTTTCACGGTGAGTGGAACTACACAATTCGTCCTCGGGAGAACCCCCAGAACTGAGACACTTATTTCGTGACGAGCCCTAAGCTGACCTTCCCGCTCATTCATCAGATCGGGAAAAGCCGCCTTCCCGCCATGCGCGGCATCCTGATCTTGAACGATCCGAAGCGAGGCCCAGCCTGGAGGATGGGTATGTCTGGCTGATGAAGGGCGCGCAGATCCGATAGCGACGGCAGGTTTGAGGCCCAAAGGGCTACCCTCCTTCAGCCCAGGGCAACGCCCTGGATTCTGTTCAGGCCGTCGCATCGCCGGCCGGCGCCGGCGGCTCGTCCTTCGGTTCCTGCTTCTCCTCTTTGTCCTTCTCCTTGTCCGCCTTCTTCCGCCGCCACCGGATCACCGGCACCCAGGGTTGCCAGCCGCCTCCGGCCGTGAGGCTCTGCCAGCCCCAGCGCAGCCAGCGGAGGAGGGCGAGGGCGAGCCAGAGCGCCCAGGCGAGCATGGCGAGGCGGTAGACGAGGAGGGGGACGGAGAGCGCCCAGGCGGTGGGGAGGTGGTGGCCGGCGCGATCGGTGTACCAGCGGAGCTGGGTGCTGGTGGAGCCGTTGCCGGTGATCTGCATCTCGGGGGTGCCCAGGAGGCCTTGCTGGATGGCCCAGAAGAGGATGCCGAGGGCGAGCAGGGTCCAGCCGGCGAGGAGGATCTGGAGAAGGTCGAAGGTGTTGTTGCGCAGGTATTTCTGCTGGATCTCCGGGCCTTTCGTCCGCCGCAGGCCGAGGGCGAGGAGCCAGCCGGCGACCAGGGCGGCGGCGGGGAGCGGCACTTGCGAGAGGCCGATGCCGAGGAGCACCCAGTCGCGGGTGCCGAGTGGCGTCAGAGGCAGGCGGCCCAGGGCGGCGGCGACGAGGAGGATGACGAGGAGCAGGCTCCAGAAGAGGACCGCCGGTCCCAGGCGCGGCCCGCCCAGGAGGAGAATCCAGCGGCTGGCCGGATTCTGGAGGTCGATCGCGGCGTTCACGCTCGGGAGGCCGAGGTCGACCTCGGAGGTGCGGAAGAAGAGCGCGGTGCCGCGGTCTTCCCGCCAGGTCAGGGTGATCTTCTGTGCTCCGGGATGGAGCGGCAGCACGACGTTCCTTTTTTCCTGGCGGATGGGCTGTTGGGTGCCGTCGATCGTCACTCCCGTGAGCTCCGCCTTTGCAGGGAGGACGACGGTGTGCCGGCCGCCCCGGCTGCTGCGCAGGGAGAGATCGAGCCGGGTCTCCGTCGCGTGCAGGCCCGGGATGAGGGTCAGGGCGCTGCGGTCGACGGTGAGCGACTGGCCGGCGACCCCTGGCGGGCGGGTGATGGCGAGCTTCACCGTCTCGCCGGGCCAGGGGCGCCACTCGGGGAGGCGGACATCGGCGTTCTCCGGGCCGTGGATGGGCGGGATGCCTTGCGCCTCGAAGTGCCAGATCGGGCTCGCGTCGAGGTGCCAGACCTCGGTCCAGGCGAGAGTCCTGGGCGCGGCGAGCACGATCTCCGGGCGGATTTCCAGTGTCGAGGTCCACGCGGTGTCCGCGACCTGTGGGCCGAGATTCACCAGCACCATCCCCTTCTGCACCCGGATGCCCGCGGTGGTGACCGACTCGCCCGGCAGCAGCGGCACGGCGGCGACGGCGGGCGTGCCGAGCGGCGACTTGCGGGTGACGTGGGTCTCCACCTGCCAGGTCAGGCCGAGGTGCAGGGTGCGGTCGACTTCCAGGAACGGCGGCAGCTCTCCGGGCTGGAGCGCGGCGGCCGGCGAGCCGGCGGCACCGTTGGGACCGGAGCTCCGCGCGCGGGTGAGCTGCAAGGTGTCGTCGGTCTCGCCATCCTCATGGATGCCGTCCACCGTCCAGCCGCTCGCGGTGGCCTCGGCGTGGTGCGGCTTCAGGGGCAGGGGGATCTGCACGATGTCGCGTTGCGGCAGCGGACCGCTCGCCACGATCTCGTGCAGTCCCGGGCCGACGCGCACCCAGAAGCCGCCCTGGTCGTCGCGCACCACGCCCGCGGGGGCGCCGTCCAGCCGCACGTCGGAGGGGACCCATTGCTGCGCGCCGCCGGGGATGGGCACCGCCACGGCCACGGCGGCGCCGATCTCGACGCGCAGGCGGAGCGCCGCCGGCGAGACCTCGACGAAGAGGCGCGGGCTCGCGGCGCAACGCGGGCTGCAATCGGGCTTCGCGGTGAGGGCGTCGCGCAGCTTGTCGAGGAGATCCTGGGAGGGCATCTGGGCCGCCGCTCCCGCCGGTAGGAGGAGGGCCGCGGCGAGGATCAGCAGCAGAGCGGTCGCGGCCGCCGCCGCCGGCGGGCGGCGCCAGGAGGCGGGAATCGAGGTCACGCCGAGGACGCGCAGCAGGAGGAGGGCGAGCAGCGCCGCGCGCAGGAAGGCGAGGACGAAATTGGCGGCCGGCGAGAGGAGGAAGAAGTGGATCTCCTGGGCCTTTTCGACCGGTCCGCTCCAGCGCAGCGGCACCTGGTTCCACTGCCAGGCGGGCAGGCCGGGGCCGGTGTTGACCACCGCCCGCGGATCGATCTCCTGGAGATTGACCTTGCTCACGGACTGCGGCTTCGGAGGCACCGCGGATTCCATCATCCGGCGGGAAGGCGGCGGTGGCGGAGGTGAGGCCGGCGGCGGGGCGGCGTTTTCGGCGACACTTTCCTCCACCTCCACCTCCACGGGAGCGTTGGCCGCGGCACCGCCCGGCAGCGAGCTGAGCGAGATCTGGGCGGTCCGGTCCGGGACCTCGCCGTCGAGGCCGGCCGCGTTGTCGGGATACTCCAGGGCGGGATAGATCGCCTGGCGGATCTGCTGCACGAGGAAGGCGACGGTGACCAGGATCAGGCCGATCAGGGAAGCGGCCCAGAGGAGGCGGACGAAGGTGCGGAAGCGGCCCGGCGCGGGCAACAGGCGGAGCAGCGCCACCGTCGCCAGAGCCGCGAGCCAGGTCCACCGCGGCGCCTCCGCCTCCTGCCAGATGAGGACCATGGCGGCCAGGGCGAGCAGTCCCCAGCGGTTGCCCCAGAGATGGCGGACGGCGAGGGCGATGATCAGCACGAGGAAGAGGTCGAGGAGCGTCCAGCGGCTGAGCCAGGTGCCGGGCACCTCGTCGACGCCGGTGGCGGCGAGCAGCTTCCAGCCGGGCGGCAGGTTGAGCTCGCCCGAGACCTGCTGGAAGTCGTGGTCCCAGGCCACCGCGGGGAGGGTGAAGCGGCCCCGGATCCGGCCCTCGGCGCCGAGGAGCACCTGCCCCTGGCGGATCTCGACGCCGGCGAGCTGTGTCTTCTTGCCGGCGCGCGACGTGATCACCTGGTCCTGGCCGGCGATCACCACCCGTTCGAGATGGCCGGGCGGCGCCATCTCCAGGCGCCAGCTTCGCGTGAGCGTACCGGAGAGCTGGTCCTGCCAGGTGTAGCCTGCCCCGTCGAAGTCGAGCCAGAGGGCGCGGTGGAGAGACAGCTTGTCCGGCGCCGGATCGGCGTCGCCGCGCCGCCGCTCGGCGAGCTTGAGGGTCTCGCCGGGGCGCAGGCGGTAGGCGGGGAGGTGCTTCCAATCCTCGGGGAGCTGCGTCTGCTGCGGATCGACCGCGGCCGGCCCTTCGACGTCGGCGAGGCGCAGCGCCGGCCGGGCGTCGAAGACCCAGACCTCCTCGTCCGCCCAGGGTCCGCCGCCGGCCGGCGGGAGGGTGAGCGCGGCGGCGGGACCCTCGTGGCGCGCGGTGAGCTCGATCGTCCACGTCCCCGGCCGCACCTGCACGCGCAGCCGTCCGTCCGGCTCGAGGCGCGCCGGCAGCGGGCCGGTGAGAGAGAGGGGAATGAAGTGATCGGGGAGCGCGCGGCCGAGGAGCACCTCGCGGGCCTTGCCGGACACCGCGAGCTCGATTCGCGTCACCAGGAGGAGAGGGATCTCGTCGATCGCCCGCCGCTGCACGACGATCTTCAAGCTCTCTTCTTCCGTAGAAACCGCCGCCTGGGCGCGCTGCAGAAAGACCGCGCCGCCGTCGCCGCGCTCGGGGAAGGGGACCGGCGCGCCGCGCACCGTCAAGGCCACCAACCCGACCTCCAGCGGCACCGGGAGAGACTCCGGCAAGGCGTCCCAGCGGAAGACGCCGGTGATCGTATGGCGTCCCGGCCGGAGCCAGAGCGCCGGCGTGTCCTCGTCTCCAGTCGCCGCGGCAGAGGGCTTGCCGTCCACCGTGAGATCGAGCGGCCAGCGCCGGCCGTCACCCGGCAGCGGCACGCGCTCGGCGGTTTCCGGAGAGAAGTCCTCGACCGTCCACTTCTGGGAGAACCGGCCGCCCTTCTCGTCGAGATCGAGCGTCAACCGCCCTGGCCAGGCGCACCGCGTCGGGCTTTCGCTGTCCTCGCCGCCGTTACCGCCGCCGAGGAAAGAAGGACAGAGCGCGCTCTCCCGGCCGCGCAGCACCCAGTCCGTCCACGGCCGTAGCGGCTCCGGCACGCGCTCCCTGGGCAGCGGGTCCGCCCAGAGGGGAAGAGCGGCGAGAAGGAGGAGGAGGAGCAGCGGCGCGGCGAGGCGTTGCTTCACGGGTCCACCCCTTTCAGGAGACATCCGGGTCGTTGGACACTGATGCTACCCCAGATGGAAACTGAGGGAGTGGCGCAACGCGGCGTCTGGATGTATCGTTCCCAGGATATCTCCGCTCTCTCCTCCCAATCCGAGGGCTCTATGAGACACCCCATCGAGTCTGTGCTGCGCGAGATCGACTCCCTTCCCGAGGCTGCGGACACCGTGTCTCTCAAGGTGCCCGACAAGCTCAGCCTGCGGGGCAGCTCGGTCCCGTCCGACATCGCCTGGGCGATCGTCGCCGACCGGCTCCTCACCAGAGGCTACGAGCCGGACGGCTTCGAGGCGATCGAGGACGCGCGGATCTACCGCTGCAAACCCGTCACGGTCGGCTGACTACTTGTCGACGCCGAAGTCGTAGGCGAAGCCCTTCTCGCTGTAGAGGGCGTACTCGCCGGGCTTCAGGTCCTTGTTGGGCTTGAACCGCCAGGTGCCGCCGCCCGCGTCGGTCCGCGTGGACTCGATGATGAAATCCTCGTCGGGCTCGAAGGTGTGGGCGCCACCGTACATGCCGGCCGACTCGAGGTCCAGGCCGCGGGTGGGATCGTCGTCGTCCGGATCGAGCCGCACGAGCCACCAGTGGTTCCCCGGGTTCTTGCCGAGGTGCAGCTCGAGCGTCGGCTTCCGATCCTTGATGCGGGTCGTGGCGTGCTGCTCGTCGAACTCCAGGAAGTGCCGGAGGCCGACGAAGGGAGCGGCGAACTGCTTGTGGTCTCCCTCGATGGCCTTGAGGGACTTGGTGTCCGAAGCGGTGATGAGCGAGACCGCCGGATGGCCGTCATCGTCCTCCGCGGACGCCGAGGGCTCGGCGGCGGCGGACGACCGCTTGAGCATGGCCGAGATGACCTCCTGATGGACGCCGGACTGCTTGAGCTGGATGATGTCGTCGGTCTCCAGCTTGAAGGCGACCGCCTGAGCCTGCTGGATCTTGGCGATGATCAGGTCATCGCCGAGGTTGGCCTTGGACATCTTGACGATATCCGCGTTGGTGAGCTGGTCCGCCGCCATGAGAGCGCCGGGGAGGGCGAGGACGAGGGCAACGACAACGAGCAACCGTGTGATGGTTTTCATCGGGCTCCTTTCGAGATGGATCGCCGCGCGTCGGTCACGCGGCCGGTGGGGCAACTGCAACTGGATACACAGTGGATTATATACGGCTTCGTCGGGCGGGGTCCTTGACCGCGCGCTAATATTCCCGTAGAGTCATAGCTCGAATCTGTTGTTCTTTTTCGTTCCCGGAGGTCGAGGACGATGCAACGTCGTCACCCCATCAGCAGTCAGTCCGCGAGCACTCGCCGGTTTCCCCGCGTCCGCTCTCAGCACACGGTGCGCGTCCGTATCCTCGGTGAACGGCGTCCCGAGTCGGTGATGCAGACCCAGGTGATCAGCCCCGGGGGATGCATGCTGGTGAGCGACCGCTCCATCGGTTTCGGCTCTCTCCTGGAGATGGCCATCACCCTCGACGGACAGGTCGTCCGGGTGGATGCCCGCGCCGCCTGGGAGGAGCGCCGGGGGCGGGGCGAATTCGAGGTCGGAGTCGAGTTCCTGCGCATCAGCGCGGCCGACCGCGGCCTCCTGGACCGCATCGTCCGCACCCGCCTCAGCTCTTCCGCCGCCTGAAACCGGCCCGCCGGTTGATAAGATCCTCTCTTGCAGGGGAGAGGAGGACCGGCATGACCGAGTTTCAGCAGTACATCGGGGTGCGCTACTCCGGGCGCAAAGGCCCGGCGGACCGGATCGGCGAGATCCGGGTCTACACCGCGCACGAGGATCACGAGCCGTATCTCGACGCGAACCCGGAAGATCCCAAGGGACGCTGGAGCCGCCGCGACCTGGCGGAATGGCTTCTCGGCAAGCTCGGCGGCGAGATCCCCATCGTCGTCGGCATCGACCACGCGTTCTCGTTCCCGCAGAGCTACATGGAACGGCACGACCTGAAGAGCTGGGACGATTTTCTGGACGACTTCGAGGGCTACTGGCCGACGAACCGCTTCTCGGTGCGCGAGCTGCTGCCCGGCAATCCGCGCACCGGCGACCCGGACGAGCACCGCCTGACCGGCCGCTGGACGGCGTTCCCGCGCAGCGTCTTCGCCTTCGACATGCAGGACAGCCCGGCCAAGGCCACCCATGCCGGCCTGCCCTGGCTCGCCTATCTCCGGCGCTCTGGAGACCAGGTCCACATCTGGCCGTTCGACGGCTTCGATGTTCCGGCCGGCCGCTCCGTCCTCGCCGAGGTCCGGCCGGCCCGCTTCCGCCACCGCTATCCCAAGGAAGGCCTGGACAAGCCGGACCAGGACGCCTACGCCACCTGCGCCTGGCTCCAGGAGCGCGACCGCCTCGGCCTGCTCCGCCCCTACTTCACGCCCCCCCTCTCGCCCGCCGAAAAGGAGCGCGCCCTGCTCGAAGGGTGGATTCTGGGGGTGTCGTAGCGGCGCTACGGCGCGCGAATTCCTGTATACTGAGCGCGCAAACTCAGGCCTTTGGAGGGGTGATGAGGCAACGGAGAGCTTGGTTCGGAACGGGAGCGGCCATGACAGGTGTGGCGGCTCTTCTCTGTTGCGTGTTGCCGGCAATTCTGGGAGCGGCGGGCCTCGGCTCGATGGCGCTCGCGGGTTGGATGGAAACCTGGGAGCCCGTGCTGATCGGGCTGACGCTGCTTCTCGCCGCGCTGGCATTGCCCCGTGCTCTACGGCGCAAGGGAACGTCCCGGCGTGATCCGGACAAAGGGGGGGCTGAGCTCTCGGACCTCTAGGCCGTGGTTCCGGAAAATGGCCGGCCACCATCTGGATTCCAGTGCTCTCTCAGAGGATGGATTGTGTCTGGAGGGCTGCCCTCCTCTCGTCGGTCGCTCTCCGCGGTTCCGACATCTTCTCGAAGATCTCCTGCTGATCTCTTCCTATGATGTGAACGTCCTGATCGAAGGCGAGACTGGGACGGGAAAGGATCTGCTGGCCCGCGCCCTCCACAAGCTCAGCCCCCGCCGGCAGCAACCTTTCGTCAGCCTCAACTGCGCCGCCCTGCCCAACGAGCTTGCGGAGAGCGAGCTTTTCGGACACGGCCGGGGAGCCTTCACTCACGCGTATGAAAACCGGATAGGCATCATCGCGGAGGCAGAAAACGGAACTCTTTTCCTGGATGAGGTGTCGAGCCTCGATCTCTCTTTGCAGGCCAAGCTGCTGCGGTTTCTGCAGGACGGCGAGTATCGCCAACTCGGTACGAACCGGCTGCACAACTCGGATGTCCGGATCGTCGCCGCGTCCAACAAGCCGCTGCCTCAGGAGGTGCAAGAAGGCCGCTTCCGCTCGGACCTCTACTTCCGACTCGCCGTCTACCATCTCGAAGCTCCGGCTCTCCGGGAGCGCCACGACGATATCGAACTGCTCGTCCGCCACTTTCTTGCAAAACACAGTAAAAAGCTGAGCATCCCCCCTTGCCATCTGTCTGTCGATGTCCTGAGCTGCCTCGCGAGCTATCGTTGGCCTGGCAATCTGCGCGAGCTGGAAAACCTTGTCCAGCGCCTTCTGATCCGTAAGTCCGGCGCTCTCCTGGTGCGGTCTGATCTCCCGTCGCACATCGCCTCTGCCTCGCGCCCTTCTGAAGTGATAAATTCGCAATATTTTAAAGAAGCCAAAGCGGAGGTGGTTCGTCGTTTCGAGTATCAATATTTTTTCGATTTGATGACCAAGCATCGCGGAAATATCACGCGGGCGGCCGAGACGGCCGGAATTCATAGGCGTGCGCTCACGGCGCTGCTTCAGAAATATGGGATTGAACGCAACAGCTTCAAGGCGCCGGCGGGAAGAATGAGATAAACCATGCGCGGTGAGTTGAGCTCCCGTGAGCACATTCCGAGCCCTTGCTTTTTTCTTCCGATCCTGTTCTCTTTCCGCCAAACCATAGGTGAATATGGCCTTAGTCTTTGCCGCGAGGCCGCGCCTCCGCGGGCGTTGTGCCACGGCACATCCCTTGCTCTCCAATAGCCGTGTCGACCTAATGATCGAAGGTATCGAGTTCCAGGAGGAGCCGAAATGGCACTGCTGACGCAAGAAGTCATCGAGACGAGGAGAAGGACCAAGGAAGCGGTCCAGCGGGTCACCTTCGGGGTGAACGCGTTGTACGGCTTGTCACGGGAGAGCGTGCTGTTCCCGGTCAGCGCCCGGGAGAGCATCGAGACGGGGCAGGTCTGTGTGACCCTGGATCCCGAAGCCGAGCAGGCGAGCAATCTCGGGGTCATCGACTACGAGGCGGGGAGCATCTCCGTTCGCTATGGCATCCAGGCGGTCTTTCCCGGCCTCTACAACCTGATCCGCTCAGGGAAGCACGACCCGAGTCTTCTGAATCCTGTCCGCGCCATTGCCACCGACAAATGCACTGTGACTGAGGATCTCCGCGGCTTCCATGCCATGGGCTGCCTGGACTTTCTTCCGGGCTCGCTCTGGGCTGGCGCGGAGGGTGGCTGAGACGGCCGCATTTCCTCCAGTTTGGGGGAATCGCTCGCTGGTTTGAAAGAAGGCAGGCCGGTGCAGGTGGCTTATGACACCAAGTTCTTCATCCAGTGGCCTGAGCATCTGGGTGGCGGCTCGATCACCATCGACCTCGAGGGGACGATGATCATGAGCCCGCTTCTGATGGCCTGAGCAAGATTTCGCTGGACGGAAAGCGCGGGCTCCTCCCGAGCCCGCGCCGCCAAGGAGCAATGAGAGGTCTCGAATGGTTGCCGCGCTCGAGCGAGACATCTACGCGAACGTCATCGCCGTCATCGGCAAGGAGAGCGCGGGCAAATCGCAGCTCATCGCCTCGCTGACAGGGAGGCAGGCCTATTCCGCCAACTTCCGCGGCTCCACCCTGTCCTGCGAGCTCTACGAGGAGCCGGACGGGCGGACGTTCGTGGACACCCCGGGCATCTGCCGGCACTCGGATACGCAGACCACCCTTGCCGCCCTCGCGAGGTTGGAAGAGAGCGAGGTCGCGCTCGTGGTGGTTCAGGCGACCAACATCGACAGCGACCTGCACGACCTTCTGCCGCTCGCCAAGGGTAAGCTCGGAGCGGTGATCGTCACGTTTTGGGACCGGATCGCCGCTCTCGAAGGAGTGGAGGGGCGCGACCGGCTCCGCCAGGTCGAGCAAGTCACCGGCGTCCCGGTCATCCCGCTCGATGCCCGCCGGCTCGACGCCGCGCAGAAGAGCGCCGTTTTCGCAGCGATCGACGCGCCGCGCCGTTTCATGTCCGATGTCCTGCCGGTAGGCATCGGCTGGAAGCTGGAGCCGCGCGCCACTCTTCTCGAGCACCGCCGGCTGGGACCTTGGATCGCCTCTCTCCTGCTGTTGATGCCGGCGATCCTGGCCATCTGGTGCGCCAACCGCTTCGCCGGTGCCTTGGAGCCGGTGGTCAACGGGCTCACAGCGCGGATCGCGGAGCGCTTCGGAGCACTCTCTCCGCTGCCGCGCGACGTGCTCATCGGCCCTTACGGTCTGGTGACGATGGGACCGCTCCTGTTCCTCTGGGCGGTGCCCACGGTCGCCGTCTACGCCTTCGGTCTCGGCGTGTACAAGGCCAGCGGCCTGCTCGACCGGATCACGGCGGCGATGCATCCGATCATGCGCCCCTTCGGGTTGACCGGCCGCGACCTGGTCCGGGTGATGATGGGCCTCGGCTGCAACGTGCCGGCGGTGATCAGCACGCGGGCGTGCTCGAGCTGCTCGCGGTCCACGGCCATCACCGCCATCGCGTTCGGCTCCGCTTGCTCATACCAGCTCGGAGCGACCCTCGCGGTGTTCGGAGCCGCCGGCCATCCGAGCCTCGTCTTCCCGTACCTGGCCTATCTGACCTTCACGACGCTGGTCTTCCTGCGTCTGACGGCGAGCCGGCAGGCGCGTTCGCCCCTGAACGTGCTCATGGCCGGCGCGCAGACCTTTCTGACCTGGCCGCGCGGGGCATCGATCTGGCGCGAGGCCAGGCTGACCTTGTTGCATTTCTTCCGGACGGCCATTCCGATCTTTCTCGTGATCACGGTCTTCGCCTCGGTGCTCGACTGGCTGGGCGTGCTGCGTTCACTGGCCTCGATCCTGAGTCCGGCGATGGCGCTGTTCCACCTGCCTCCCGAGGCGGCCTTGCCGGTGGTGCTGTCCTCGATCCGCAAGGACGGCCTGCTGCTGTTCGCACAGCCGGAGACGCTCAAGGCTTTATCCGGTGTTCAGATCCTGACCGGCGTCTATCTCGCGGGCGTCCTGCTGCCCTGCCTGGTGACGGCCCTCACGATCGCGCGGGAGCAGTCGTCCCGCTTCGTCCTTCTCCTGATGCTGCGGCAAGCGGTGGCCGCCTGCGTGTTCGCGGCGGTGTTGGCCTGGGGAGGGGCTTTGCTGTGGAGGTGAGCCGGACATGCCGCCGTATCTGAGCGGCCGGAAGCCGTGGTTCGTTTTCCTCGTGCACCCGCGAGGCACGGAGGACCTCGACCGCTATGAGTCGATGCGTTTCCTGCGCCACTACAGCGACTCGGAAGAGGAGTTCCTCGCCAAGGCCTACTCCATGCCTCCTCTGGTGGCGGCACAGCTCGTCTTCGACTCCTCGCCGGTCACCGGCGAGCTCATTTCCATCCTGCGCAGCCCCGAGTCGATGACCTCGCCGAAGGCCCGCGAGGATGTCCTGGAAGCATTCGACGTGGCGGTGTCGCGGGGTACGCGGGTGGTCGGCCTCGGTGCGCTCACCAGCCCGGCCTCCGGGGCAGGGCAGACGCTTCTCGAGTACGCCCCCAAGGGTTTGACGATCACGACCGGAAACGCCTATACTGCTGCCGTGGTACGGCAGAACGTCCTGGAGGCCAGCGAGGCCCTGGCTCTGGGGAAGGACGCCAGGGTGGCGGTCGTCGGCTGCACCGGATCGGTCGGGTCGGCTGCGTCTCACCTGCTCGCCGAAGCCGGCTTCCGGCTGATCCTCGTCGGCCGGACCGCGAAGCGGGCATCTCATCTGCTCCAGGAGCTCGCCGAACGGGCCACGTTCACGGGCGACCTGGGATCTCTTGCCAACGCCGACATCGTGATTCTTCTGACGAGCGACTCCACGGCCCTGGTGCAGCCCGACATGGTCTCCCCCGGCGCGGTGATCATCGATTGCGCGCAGCCCGCCAATGTGCCCGCGCAGCGCTATGCGGACTTCGCGGCTCGCGGTGTGCGGGTGGTCGAAGGCGGGATTGTCCAGGTGCCGCAGTTCCAGTGCGCCTACGACTTCGGCTTCTCCGGCCGCCACGAGACGTTCGCCTGCATGGCGGAAACCTTCCTCTTCGCCCGAGAGGGGATCCTGGAGCATTCCGTCGGCCGCGCCTCTCCGGATCTGGCCCGCCGCGTCGAACGCCTGGCCGCCAAGCGCGGCATCTCGCCCCGCCCGTTGGGTCTTGCGCCCAGTTGGGAATCTCCTGTTGACGAGAGAGACCAATTACGCGCCGCCGCCGTAGGGACCGCCGGATGACGAAGATGCGGCGGCGCCTTCTCGTCTGTCCGCTGTGCGTCCTCGGGGCCGCCTTCCTGTTCCATCTGGGGTGGCGGCGCGAGGAAGCCGGCGGCCGGGCCGTGAGGCGGCCCGATGGCTCCCGCGTGCGGTCGGGCTCGTGGCGCAACGCACCGCTGCAATGTCCGGTTTTCCGCTTCCTCGGCCCGCCGCACCTCCCGGCGTCCTTGCCGCCTGCTACTGGCCAGCTCGCGTTCGCGGCGCCTTCGCTGCTGCGGGTCGTCTCGATGCAGGACGACACGGTTCCGCATTCACGAGACAGGTCCACGGTTCTGGAGAGGCGCCAGCGGTTCGGGCCTCCCAGCCGTGAGCTCGCCGGCGCCACCGAAGCCGGGGACCCGCCCTCCCATCGCAGCAGACCGCGTTGTGCAAACCGGGTCCGGGGCCCTCCGGATCTCCTGGTCATCGTCTCTATCCGTTACGAGGCTCTCACTTAGAACCAAGAACGAATGACTACAGGAGATTCAAAATGAACGCCATCGACTTTGAAATCGAAGCCCTCGAAGCCCGCCTCGAGATGCAGGCCGTTGCCGCCGCCGAGGCGGATGACTGCGCCTGTGCCGGCGAGTGCGTCGCCGCCAAGATGTTCGCCTAACCGTTTCCACCTGACGAATAACGACTAAAAAAGAAAGACTGGAGATAAGAAATGAACGCCATCGACTTTGAAATCGAAGCCCTCGAAGCCCGCCTCGAGATGCAGGCCGTCGCCGCCGCTGAGGCGGATGACTGCGCCTGCGCCGGCGAGTGCGTCGCCGCCAAGATGTTCGCCTAGCCGTTCCGGCGCCGCCCCCCGTTCGCGGGGGGCGGCGCCCCTTCTGAATGGGGATCGATGTGATGACCGACAGCGTTCTTTTGCTTTCTCCGCCGGCGGTCCCGGTCCCGCGGCTGCGAGACGAGATCCGGATCAGCCCGTTCCACGACGAGCAGGACAAGCAGCGTTATCTGCTCGAGTCGGGCGGCACCTGCTTCGTGGTAAACGAATCGATGCGGGACTTGGTGCTCTCTCTCCAGGAAGGCCCCGCGACGCTGGACGATCTTTCCACAAGATTTCGGCGCCGGACGGGCAAGGAGGTTTCGCCCGAGACTCTCAGCACCTTGCTGGAAACGCGTCTGCCGCGGCATCTCTTCGCTGGCAATGCGGAGCCTGCGCCGCGCACTCCGTTCACCGTAAGCTTTCAGCTCTTGCGGTCCGCGTGGCTGCAGCCCTTGACGTCTCGCCTCGCGTGGCTCTTCAACCCGTGGATCGTCGTCCCGGTCCTCGCTGCATTCGTCCTGGTGGAGTTTCAGGTCCTGCCGCAGGCGATGGCGGCGATGGGGCAGACGCTGGTGTCCTATGATGTTCTGGGGCTCTTCTTCGGCATCCTTGCCGTTGGTCTGATTCACGAGTTGGGGCATGCCACAGCATGCGCCCGCTACGGGTGCCCTCATGGAGGGGTCGGCTTCGGCCTCTATCTGGCATTCCCGGCCTTCTACGCCGATGTGACCAAGGCCTGGAGACTCCCGGCCCGTCAGCGGGCCGTCGTGGACCTCGGCGGGCTGTATTTCCAATGCATCCTGATGATTCCTCTCGGATTGATGGCAGTGGAGCATCAGATTCTGCTGCTCCTTCACGTGATCTGGCTGCTCAACCTCATGATGCTCATGACTCTCAATCCAGTCTTCAAGATGGACGGCTATTGGCTGCTCTCGGATCTGAGCGGTCTGCGCAACCTCCACCAGCGCATGGAAGAGACGCTGGTGGGGGCCGTCTGGAAGCTGCGCGGGAAGCAGGTCGCCCCCAGCATGCAACAGACGGTGACCGGCGCCCGCCGCAAGATTCTCTACGCCTATACCGGCCTTGCCCTCGTCTACTATTTGTACCTTTTGCCGCTTCTCTTTCGCGCGATCGTGGGGGTCGTGCTCCTCTACCCGGCGCGCGCCTACGACAGCTTGGCCATTGTCGGGGGTTTCCTGCGGAGCGGCGAGACCACCCAGGCGCTGTTCGCCGTCGGGCATTTCATCCACATCAGTATCTGGCCTGTCCTCTTGGGGGTATTCCTGATGAGATTTGTTTCGAAATTAGTTCGCGGTCTCGTCGCGCGGATCGGAGAAGGAATCCGCTGTCTGGTGCGCGGGCTTTGCACCTGCGAACAGGCTCCGAGCAACCAGGCAGCCGTCCCCGCGAGCCAGGTGGAAGAGAGCCGGTCCAGCTCGGTCAGCGGCGGCTGACCTGGTCAGCGCCGCATGGCGATCACCGGCTCGACCCGGGCCGCCCGGCGTGCCGGCAGGCCGAGCGCGATCAGGGCGACCGCGACGAGCAGCAGGGTCGCGGCGGCGAACACGAACGGATCACTGGTGCTCACTCCGAAGAGCAGGCTGCGCATGAAGCGGGTCAACCCCAGGGCGAGGACCAAGCCTATGGCGAGCCCCACCAGGACGAGCCGCATACCCTGGCCGAAGACGAGCTTCAAGATGTCGGAGCCGTTCGCTCCCAGGGCGAGGCGGACACCGATCTCTTGCGTGCGCTGATCGACGGAATAGGAGAGCAGGCCGAAGATTCCCACGGCAGCGAGAACGAGGGCCACGACGCCGAAGACTCCAAGAAGAGAGGCTGCCGTCCTGGTGATGTAGAGCGAGTCGGCCAGGACCTGCTCCATCGTGGCGACCCTGTAGAGCGGGATGTCCGGGTCGAGGCTGCGGACGGCATCCGCCGCCGCGTCGACGAATCCTGTGGGATCGACAGCGGTGCGCACGGCGACGCTCATGATCCTCAGGGGCCGCTGCCGCAGGGGCAGGTAGAGCGCCAGACCGTCGTCCCGGCTCAGCGCGCGATGCTTGACATTGCCGGCCACCCCGACGACGGAGAGCCAGGGGCCGACGAAGCTGCCGTCGATGACGCGGAGCCTTTTGCCCAGCGGGTTGACTCCCGGCCAGAGGTCGGCCGCCAAGGCTCGGCTGAGGACCGTGGCGCCGGGCGTGTTCGAGGTGTCGTTGGCGGTGAAGGCACGGCCGCTCTGGAGGGGGATGCCGAGGGTGTTGAAGTAGCCGGGAGTGATCGTCTGGACCAGGCCCACCGGAAGCTCTCCGCGCTTGGCCGAGCTCCCCTCGATTTCGATCTCGACCTCGGAAAAGTTGCTGCCGCGGCCGCCGAGGGGGAGGCTTTGGACCGCAGCGCTGGCGCGGGCTCCCGGCATGGCGTCGAGCTTTCGCAGGAGCTGTTCGAAGAAGGCCGCAGCCCGCTGCTCGTCAGGGTACTTGGCCTCCGGCAGAGTGAGCTGGAAGGTCAGCAGGTGGGGCGGGGAAAAGCCCGGATCGGACCGTTGCAGCCGCTGGAAGCTGGTGATCAGCAACGAGGCCGAGATCAGCAGCAGCAACGCGAGGGCCACTTCGGAGATCACGAAGGCGCTGCGCAGCCTCCGCCTCTCCCGGCTGACCCCCGAGTGGCCCGCTTCGCTCTGGAGCTCATGCACCAGATCGGGACGCGAAATCTGGAGTGCCGGGGCGAGCCCGAAGAGAACACCCGCCAAACAGGTGATGCCCAAGGTGAAAAGGAGGACCGTGCCGTCGACCTCGATGCGGAAATATCCCGGCAACTGGAAAGGGACCATCGCCGTGAGGAGACGGTTGGCCCAGAAGGCGGCGAGCAGACCGAGGCCGCCGCCGAGGAGGGACAAGATGACGCTCTCCGTGAGGATCTGGCGGAAGATGCGCCCGCGGGTGGCGCCGAGCGCTGCGCGCAGGGCGATCTCGACGCGCCGTGCCTCGGACCGGGAGAGCAGCAGGTTGGCCACGTTCACGCAGGCGATGAGCAAGACCAAAATCACGGCGCCGGCGAGGATCATCAGCGCCGGGCGCACGTCGGCGAGCAGCCAGTCGCGTAGCGGCAGGACGGAGGCCCCGAGGTCGGAGGGGAGGCTGGGGTCGTCTTTGGTCAGGCCCGCAGCCAGGGCGCTCATCTCCGCGCGCGCCTGGGCCAGCCGGATCCCCGGCTTCAGGCGGGCGAGGACGGGATAGGAGTGATCGTCGCGCGGGGTGCTCGCGGCGTCGAGCGCGAGAGGGATCCAGATCTCGGCGTTTTCATACTGCGCCTGCTCCGGCAGGACACCGATCACGATACGGCTCTCGCCGTCCAGGATCAGCGAGCGCCCCAGGATCGCCGGATCGGCGCCGAGCTTGTGTTGCCACAGAGAGTGGCTGAGCACCGCGACCTTGGCACCGCCGGGGCGGTCCTCGTCTGCGGAAAAACTCCGGCCCTGATCGGGCCCGAGCCCCAGGACCGCGAAGAAGTCCCGCGTCGCCAGAATGCACTTGACCCGCTCGGACCGGTCTCCCACCGTCAGGTTGAGATCGCGCATCTGAAAGGCCGTCATGGCTTCGAACGAGCGGTTCCGCTCCCGCCAGGCGACGAAATGAGGATACGAGGCCGGCTGCCGGCCGGAGCCCGAAGCCGACGGAAACAGCTCCCGGACGATGACCATCCGTTCCTGGCGGTCGAAAGGGAAGGGCCGCAAGAGAAGCCCGTCGATCGCACTGAAAATCACCGTCGTAGGGCCGATTCCGAGAGCGATGGCGAGGAGGGCCACTGCGGTCATACCGCGTTGCTTGAGCAGAAGGCGGAACGCAAACCCGATGTCCTGCACAAGCTTTTGCATAAAGTTTGTCTCCCCGCAAGTTTTCCGAGATTCTAGCACCAGAAAGCACCAGAAGATCGGCCAAGCTGCCCGGCCAATCGGACGCCGTGGTAGCATCCCACATTGCTGCCCGAGGAGGACATTCATGCGTCTTCGTTTCATGCTTCTCTTGTCGATCCTGATCCTGCCCATCGTCTCCATCACCGCCCTCTGGGCAGGCTCTCCCAAATCCTCGGCCGGCAAGCCGCCGGCCGCCGACCTGCAAGCGCGGCGCGATGCTCTGGACAAGCTTTTGAACGAGCAGTGGGAATATCAGCTTGCCGCCAGCCCCGAATTTGCTTCCATGCTCGGTGACAAGCGGTGGAACGACAAGCTTTCCGACAACTCCGATCAGGCGATCGCAGCCGACCTCGTCCGAACCAAAGAGTTCCTGGACAGGTTCGAGGCCATCGACACCACCGGCTTCCCGGAGCAGGAGGCTCTGAGCAAAGAGCTCATCGTCCGCAATTTGCGCAGAGGGCTCGACGGGGCCCGTTTCAAGAACTGGCTGATGCCGGTGAGCCAGATCTCGGGCATTCATATCAATGCTCCCCAGTTCCCGTCCATGCTGGTCTTTCAGACGGTCAAGGACTACGAGGACCTGATCGCCCGCTACCGCATGGTCCCGCTCGCCTTTGAACAGACCACCCAGCACATGCGCCAGGGAATGGCGGCCGGTCTGATGCCGCCCAAGTTCCTGATCGAGAAGGTGGTGACGCAGGTGGAGGGGATCGCCGCCCTGAAGCCCGAGACCTCGCCGTTCGCCCAGCCCCTGGCACGATTCCCCAAAGACGTCCCCGCGGCGGACCAGGAGCGTCTGCGTACTGCGATGATCGCTGCCATCCGCGACGATGTCCTCCCGGCCTATACCCGGTTCGGCAAGTTCGTCAAGGAAGAGTATCTGCCCAAGGGCGGCACCGAGGTCGGCCTGTGGGCGCTGCCCGACGGAGAGGCCCGCTATGCCTATCGTGTGAAAGTGGCGACGACGACCGACATGACGCCCGAGCAGATCCACCAGATCGGGCTCAGGGAGGTGGCACGGATCGAAGGCGAGATGCTGCAGATCGCGAAGAAGCTCGGCTACAGTGATGTCGCGAGCCTCAACGCCGCGATCGAAAAGAATCCCGCTCTCAAGGCCCGTTCGCGGGAACAGATCCTCGACCTCTACAAGCAGCACATCGACCAGATGTACACCAAGCTGCCGCAGCTCTTCGGCCGGCTGTCCAAGGCCAAGGTCGAGGTGCTGCCGACCGAGGCGTTCCGCGAGAAGGACGCTCCGGGCGCCCAATACAACGAAGGCATCCCGGATGGCTCCCGCCCCGGGCGTGTGATGGTCAACACCTATGAGCCCGAGAAGCGCAAGCTCATCAGCATCGAATCCACGGCCTACCACGAGGGGGTGCCGGGGCATCACCTGCAGATCTCGATCGCTCAGGAGCTGCCGATCCTGCCGCCGTTCCGTCGGCAAGGAGGCTACCGCGCTTTCGTCGAGGGCTGGGCATTCTATTCGGAGCGCCTCGGCAAGGACGTCGGCTTCTATCAGGACCCCTACAGCGACTATGGCCGTCTGCAGGACGAGATGCTGCGCGCCATCCGTCTGGTCGTGGACACCGGGCTTCACTACAAGCGCTGGTCGCGGGAACAGGTGGTGGAGTTCTTCCACGCCCATTCGGGGATCGACGAGGTCAGGGTCCAGGGCGAGACCGACCGCTACATCGTCTGGCCGGCGCAGGCGCTGACCTACATGGTCGGCCAGATGAAGATCCTCGAGCTGCGCGAGCGTGCCGAGAAGACGCTCGGTGGCAAGTTCGACATCCGCCAGTTCCACGACGAGGTCCTCGGCGCCGGCGCGCTGCCGATGGACGTGCTCGAAGCACGCATCGACTCCTGGATCGCGGCGAAGAAAGCCGGGAAGGCGTAGACGAAGGAGCTGCGGGCGATTAGGGCAGCCCCCGTCCGGTCGTCAGATAGACCGCGAAGCTGCCCAGCCAGTGGCCGCCCTCGTAGTGCTCGCCGGTGACGGCGGGGAGGCTGGCGGCGCGGTGCGCGTCCGCGGCGGCGCGCAGGGCGGGCACGTGGCGGTCGTTCGAGGGCAGGCCGGCGGCGATCCCTTCGAGCATCCAGGCGCGGCTGAGGTTGAGGCCGTCGAGGTGGGCGAGCTTGGGGTCCGCCCGGTCGGTGACGATGCCGGGGGCGAGCCAGTTGGCGCCTCCGGTCTTGGGAATCCCCGGCAGGAAGGCGGTCAGCCAGGTGGCGAAGGCGTCGGGCGGCAGGACGCGGCGCAGGAGGTCCGCCTCGGCGAGGCAGGGGGAGAGAAAGTCCTCGCCGGAGGGCTCGTAGGCCATGGGGCAGGCTTTGTCTTTCAGATAGAGGTCGCGGATGCGCCCGGTCAGGAGCGTCGCGGTCTCCTGGTCGCCCGCGGTGCGCGCCCAGTCGAGGATCAGGCCGAATCCGAAGGCGGTCTGATTGTGCTCGCCGATGCGGATGGGATTCGCCAGCTTGGGCACCCAACTGCGGATGCTCGCCGCGGCGGCCCGGGCGAGCGGCTCCAGGGCGGCGGACCAGCGGCGCGCCTCGGGTGTGTCCCACTCCCGTAGCTCGGCGTCGAGCTGGAGCAGCCAGGCGAGACCGTAGGGGCGCTCGAAGGTGGTGCGCCCCGGCGCCTGGAGGTATTTGAGCTCGGCGGCGATGTGCTCGGGGGTGAGGCTCTCGTCGAGGGCCGCCCGCGCCGCGGTGGCGAACGGCGCTTCGGGGTAGCGACGGGCGAGGCGCGCCAGGAGCCAGTGGCCGTGCACGGCGGAGTGCCAGTCGTAGCAGCCGTAGAAGGCGGGCGTCAGCTCGCGCGGCGGCTTGACGTCCGCGTCCCCGTTGAGGACGTGGCCGATCTTGTTCGGGTACTCCTTGTGGACGCAGGCGAGGGCGAGACCGGCGAAGCGCCCGGCGGCAGCGGCGTCGAGGCTCGGAGGGGTTGTCGTGGCCGGAGGGGGCGGGGGGGCTGGAGCGAGGATCAGGAGCGAGACAAGGGCGACGAGATCGATCGTGAGCATGGCCCCAGGACAGGGCTCCGTCGTAGTCTCTCCCCAAAGGTCTTATTTTCAGCAGGATAGGTAGGGTACTGGCTTTTCCGGAGAGAATCTGGTATTTCTCTTTGGGAAA
>Ga0307506_10000182_pt1 | contig 19958 bp, 20 predicted proteins | sample 25_S_MG_FD_202175 | JGI IMG/M metagenome (GOLD analysis project Ga0307506, IMG submission 202175) | Soil microbial communities from Populus trichocarpa stands in riparian zone in the Pacific Northwest, United States - 25_S | ecosystem: Environmental > Terrestrial > Soil > Riparian zone > Trees... | reverse complement strand
AAAATCCGGCGGCGTGCCGAAAAATTAGACGGGCCACCGTATTTTACGGCGCCACGTCGTAATTTACGGCGAGCCGTCGGAAAATCCGGCGGCGTGCCGGAAAATCAGACGAGCCACCGTATTTTACGGCGCCACGTCGCAATTTACGGCGAGCCATCGGAAAATCCGGCGGCCTGCCGGAAAATTAGACGGGCCACTGTATTTTACGGCGCCACGTTGTAATTTACGGCGAGCCGTCGGAAAATCCGGCGGCGTGCCGGAAAATTAGACGGGGCCGCCGTATTTTACGGCGCCATCAAGGGGACGACGCGCTTCACCTGGCTCAGGCGCAGGGCAAACTCCAAAGCCGCCAGGATGTCCTCTCGTTCAAGGTCCTCGTAATCAGCCAGAATGTCTTCTGTGGTCATCCCGGAGCTGAGCAGCTCAAGGATGAACTCAACCGGATAGCGCAAGCCGCGAAGCGAGGGCTTACCGTGACAGATCTCGGGGTCGATGGTGATGCGGTCGAGAAGACTCATCTATACTCCTTCCGGCTCACCCATCATAGCACTCACCGGCTGACGTCTTTCTGCCCCTTCACCCCATCTGAAAAACAATCTTCCCGAACACCCCGCCCGTCTCCAGCATCTTATAGCCCTCCGGCGCGCGCTCGAACGGCAGCACACGGTCGACGACCGGACGCAGGCGGCCGTCTTTGAGGCGCGGGAGCGCGAAGGCGGCGAAGGCGGAGACGAGGTGGGCTTTTTCCTGGCGGGAGCGGGGACGGAGGACGGAGCCGGTGATCCGCAGGCGGCGGGAGAGGACCATCCCGAGGTTCACCTCGACGCTGGAACCTCCGAGCAATCCGATCAAGACCAGACGGCCTTCCGGGCGGAGGGCTCCGAGGTGGGCGTTGATGGCGGTGCCTCCCACGAGATCGAAGACGAGGTCGACGCCTCTCCCTCCAGTGGCTTCCCTCACTTGCTGCGCGAGGTTGCTGCCTTCCAGGCAGATCTCTTCGACGCCGAGATCGCGGAGCTGCTCCAGGCGGTCGCGGTCGCGACCGGCGGCGAGGACTCTGGCGCCGAGCTCGCGGGCGAGCTGGACGGCGAAGCTGCCCATGCCTCCCGTGGCGCCGGTGATGAGCACGGACTCCCCCGCTTGCAGTGCGCCTTCGGCGACCAGGTTGGTCCAGGCGGTGAGGCCGGCTTCGGGGATGGCGGCGGCTTCGATCGCGGTCAGGTTGTCCGGGATGGCCATGAGCTGGCCGACCGGAATGGCGGCGAGGGTGGCGTGGGCGCCGCCTCCCGTGAGAGCCATGACGCGGGCTCCGGGTTGCCAGAGGCCGGGCGTTTCCTGGCCTATGACGTGGCCGGCGCATTCGAGGCCGGGCACGTCGCTCTCCCCCGGCGGCGGCGGGTAGGTGCCGCGGAGCTGGTGGAGGTCGGCGTGGTTGAGGCCCGCGGCTTCGATTTTGACGAGGACCTCGCCCGGCCCGGCGACCGGGTCGGGGAGGTCGCCGAGACGCGGCGCCGTGAATTGGGCGCCGCGGTCGGCCGCTGGGAGGATGGCGCGCAGGGGCCGCTCTCCCGGGAGTGGTTAGCTGGCTCCGACCGGCCGGGCTTTCGGCACCGCGACGGGCTCGGTCTTGCCGAAGGAAACCTTCGGCTGCAAGGTGCTGATCTTGCGGTCCTCCAGAGTGAGGATGCCGCTCTCCAGCCAGGCGTGCTTGCCTTCGAGCACCTTGAGGGCGACCTTGTACTTGCGCACGTCGTCGTTGGCCCACAGGTCACGGAACAGCTTGGCGACCTTGCGCCGCGTGCTGCGGCAGAAGATGTCCGCCAGCTCGGCGGCGCCCTCGGCGTCGGCTTTCCCGGCTTCGCGGAGAGCGTGCGCGCGGGTCACCGAGGCGGCCATGGCGAACAGCTCGTTGGCCACGTCGACGAGGCGGAAGAGGAAGGCCTGCTTGTTCTGCAGCTTCCCCTGGTAGGCGATCATGCCGTGGAAGATCTGCCGCGACAGGCGGCGCGTGTTGCGCTCGATGAAGCGGAGATGCGTCGCCAGGTCGCCGAATTCGGAGTAGCGCGGCCACTGGCCCCAGCCCAGCCAGCGGGTGGGGTACCAGGAGGCGTAGAAGGCGGAGATGTCGGGCAGGGCGCTGATCTTCTCGGACATGCCCTTCTCCGGATCGATCATGGCGCCGGCGACTTGCAGGTGCTTGTCTACGGCCTCGCGGGCCATGAAGAGATGCATGATCTCGCTCGAGCCTTCGAAGATCTTGTTGATGCGATAGTCGCGCATCATGCGCTCGACGCTCACCGGCTCCTCGCCGCGGGCGGCGAGCGACTTCTCGGTCTCGTAACCGCGTCCGCCGCGGATCTGCATCGCGTTGTCCACGATCTCCCAGGTGCGGTCCGAGTTCCACAGCTTGCAGGACGCCGCTTCGAGGCGGATGTCGTAGCCGCCGCGGTCGGTCATCTCGGTGGCCAGCTTGGCGATCGCCTCCATGGCGAAGGTGGTGGCGGCCATGTCGGTGATGAGGTGGGCGATGGCTTCGTGCTTGCCCACCGGCCGGCCCCACTGCACCCTTTCGTTGGCCCACTTGCGGGTCATCTCCAGGCAGAGCTTGGCGGTGCCCACGGAGCCGTTGGGGATCGAGAGGCGGCCGTCGTTCAGGGTGGTGAGAGCGATCTTGAGACCCTTGCCCTCGTCGCCGATCAGGTTCTCGGCGGGGACGCGGACGTTCTTGAAGCTGATCACCGCGTTGGCGAGCGCGCGCAGGCCCATGAAGTGGCAGCGGTGCTCCACCTTGACGCCCGGCTGGTCGGCCTCGACGACGAAGGCGCTGATCTTCTTCGACTTGGGATCGCGGGCCATCACCACGAGGAGCTTGGCGATGGTGCCGTTGGTACACCAGAGCTTCTCGCCGTTGAGGATATAGGCGGCGCCGTCCGCCGTCTTCTCGGCCATGGTCTGGAGGCGCGCCGGATCGGAGCCGACCTGCGCCTCGGTGAGCGCGAAGGCCGAGATCTCGCCCTTGGCGCAGCGCGGCAAGTACTTCTGCTTGAGATCCTCGCTGCCGAACAGCTTGAGCGGCTGCGGCACGCCGATGGACTGGTGGGCGGAGAGCAAGGCGGAGAGATTGCCGTCGACGCTGCCGAACAGCTCCATCACCTTCTGATACTCGACGTTCGAAAAGCCGAGGCCGCCGTACTTCTTGGGGATCTTCATCCCGAAGGCGCCCATCTTGCGCAGGCTGTCGACGACGTCCTCGGGATACTCGCCGGTGGCGTCCATCTCGACCACGTCGACCTGGTCGCGGAGGAGCTCCTTGATCGCGTTGAAGAAAGCGGAAAACTCCGGCCTCTCCTCCGCCGGGAGGGGGTACGGATGAATGAGATCGAGCCGGAAGTTGCCCAGGAACATCTCGCGCAGGAAGCTCGGCTGCTTCCACTCGGCTTCGCGCGACGCCTCGGCCACCTTTCTGGACTCCAGCTCGCTGCTGATGGTGTGCGCATCTTTCGCCATGGTCATTTTCCCTTTGCCTGGCAGGCAGGCTTATCGCTTACCAGCAGTAGGGGCATTCCCCGCCTCGGGCATTGCCGCACTGCGACGTCCATTCTACTCCAGAAGACGCCGCAAGTCACGAGATTGCCGCACTGCGACGTGCGGCAATCCGATCCTCAGGAACGATTCTCAGGAAAAAGTGGCGCCGTATCCGATCCCGGCGGTCTGCCGGCGCCGCACCCAGGCGACGGCGCCGAGGAGCGGTCCGGTCATGAAGGTCGTGACGAGGGCCATGAGGACCATCATGGCGAAGATGCGCGGCGGCAGGATGCCGAGGTCGTAGCCCAGGTTGAGGACGATGAGCTCGACGAGGCCGCGGGTGTTCATCAGCGCGCCGAGGGAGAAGGAGTCGCCCCAGCTCATCCCGGTCCAGCGCGCCGCCACCATGCTGCCGCCGAGCTTGCCGGCGATGGCCACCGCGACGACCGCGAGGCAGATCAGCCAGCTCGTGGTGTCGTTGAGCAGCCCGATCTGGGTGCGCAGGCCGGTGAAGGCGAAGAAGAGCGGCAGCAGGAAGCTCGAGCTGAAGGCCTCGAGGCGCTCGCGAAGGAACGTGCGCAGGCCCGCATCCTGGGGCATGCAGACGCCGGCCAGGAAGGCACCGAAGAGGGCGTGGATGCCGATCGCCTCGGTGAACAGGGCCGACGCGAAGATGAAACAGAAGATCGCGGCCAGGAACGGCCCGCCGGTACGGATGTGCGGCCGCTTCTCCACCAGCGCCGCCACGCGCGGCTTGACGATGAAGAGCATGGCGGCGATGAACGTGAGGGTGAGGGCGATGGTCACCACCGAGCCCGACAGCCCGTTGGCCTTCACGATGGCGACGATGAAGGCGAGCAGGCACCAAGCGGTCACGTCGTCCACCGCGGCGCAGGCGATGGCGGTGGTGCCGAGGAACGATCCCGACATGCGGCGCTCTTCGATGATGCGCGCCAGCACCGGGAAGGCGGTGATGCTCATCGACACGCCCATGAACAGGGCGAAGGCGCTGAAGTGCGTCCCGGTGCCGGCGAGCGACTTGTAGATGAGGAGCGAGAAGGCGGAGCCGAGGAAGAACGGCACGATGATGCTGGCGTGGCTCACCATCACCGCCGCGTGCGCCTTGGTCCGTAGATGCTGCACGTCGAGCTCGATGCCGACGACGAACATGAAGAGGATGACGCCGATCTGGCTGAGGATCTTGAGCGGCCCCATCGAAGTCGCCGGGAAGACGAAGCTCTCCACCGCCGGTGCGATCATGCCGAGCAGGGAGGGTCCGAGGAGGATGCCGGCGATCATCTCGCCGATCACCGGCGGCTGGCCGATGCGGTGGAAGAGGGCACCCAGAGTGCGCGCGGCGGCGACGATGACGATGACCTGGAGCAGCAGCAGGCAGAGCGGCTGCTTGAGATTGTCGACCAGCCCCTGGAGGACGCCGCCCTGTCCGGAGGCCTTCGCGGGCAGCGCGTGGCCCTCCGGAACGGCGGCCGTGGTGCCGGGCGAAGCACTGGCAGCGGCCGGAGCGGGCGCCGTCTGCAAATGGGAGCCGTAGGAGATGATCGAGTAGATGCCACTCCCGAACAGGAGCAGCGTCCCGAGATAGAACAGCAGATTCCTGGGCTTCAGCATGACTGGTTCCCCCCAAAGCAAAGTAAGACAACAGAAAATCGTCCCTTCAGAAGTGTCGCAGGACGATAGAAGTGGGACAGCATCCCACAGAATTGTAGCTCGAACAGTCTGCCTTTGAGTCACCGGCAACGGCTCACGCGGCTCACGCCGCTACCCTACGGTGCCAGACCCAAGTATTTCTTGATGTGCCTGGCAAGAGCGTTGTCGATCTCACTGTGGCGAGGGACCGGCTGCTTCTGGCCGGTTGCAGGGTTGACGTAGATATCGTGGCGGCCGCCATGCCTGCAAAACTGGCAACCTTGCTGCTGGAGCTGCCGGATCAGCTCTGTCCGCTTCAAAGAGCGACTTCTTTTGTCTGATAGCCGTCCGGTACGTCTTCCAGAACGATTGTCAGGTAGGCGTCCCGAAGATTCTCTTCCAGCTCTTCGAGAGTTTCGCCCTGGGTCATGATCTCCGGGTGTTCCAGCAACTTCCCGAGCAAGAAGTGCTCTCCCTGCCAGTACACCATGGTCAGTCGTGGTTGCATCCTGTCATCTCCCTGGTTTGTTCCTGCAAGCTCCACTCTCTACAGAAGTTAGAGAAAGCCTACGGTAAGACCTCCTGACGCGTCAATGTCGCAATCATCGACAGCACCGCCATCAGGATTGTAGCTCGAACGTCGCCGACACGCAGCAGAACCGCGTTCAGTGTCCGCTCCGAAAGGTCAGCCACTGGAGCGGCGCGGCCGGCACGGCGGCCTATGACGGCGGCGGCCATACGCAGCTCTGGGCCGGCCGACGGCGTCGTCAAGCTGTTCCGCGCCGCGGCCTGGAACATCGACGCTCCCGGCGTCACTCTCCTCGCTCAGGCGTCCGTGGGCACGATCGCGTCGAGCACCGTCCATACCCTGCGCCTGACCTTCAGCGGCAGCCAGATCTCCGTCGCCTTCAATGGCACGACGGTCATCGACACCACAGACTCGGCGCTCACCGCCGGCGCCGTGGCGCTCGACGTCAGCAACCAGCCGATCGCCTGGGGCGACATCCTGGTCACCTCCGGCTCCTCCACCCTGCGCAGCGTCGGCTCCTCCGGCGGCCAGGCGGCGGCGTTCACCTACGACCTGGCGCGCTCGATCGTCCAGACCCGCCAGGGCAACCCCGCCTGGTCCGGCCAGGAGCGCGACGGCATCTCGCCCATCCGCTCCGACGACCCCTTCTTCGGCAACGCCGCCGCCGATCCGCAGCCCGACTGGATCGATCTCGACAAGGTGGCCATCCAGCAGGCGGACGAGCAGCAGCTCCTGCTCGCCAACCTCATCCTCACCATGAATGCCGACCGCAAGCCGCTCCCCCGCTTCTGGTACGTGCCGCGCGGCCTCAAGGCGGCACCCCGCTCGCCCCCGTCGCCGCCTTCGAGGTCGCCGTCCATGTCAACAGCAACTGCGCCGACTGGACGCCCTCGTCCCTCGCGACCTTCTACACCTCCCAGCTCGCCGACTTCGCGACGCTCTTCCCCGGCGTGCCGGCGACGACGACCAACCGCACGCACTGCATCGCCTGGAGCGACTGGGCCACGCAGCCGAAGGTCGAGAAGACGCACAACATCCGCTTCGACACCAACTACTACTACTGGCCGTCGGCCTGGGTGCAGGACCGGCCCGGCTTCTTCACCGGCTCGGGGATGATGCCGATGCGCTTCGCCGATCTGGACGGCACGCGGATCGACGTCTACCAGGCGGCGGCCCAGATGACCGACGAGTCGAACCAGACCTTCCCCTTCACCATCGACACCCTGCTCGACAACTCCTCGGCACCGCCGGCTGGTACGGCGTGATGACCGCCAACATGCACACCGACAGCGCCAGCCACGCCGGCTCGGACGCCATCGTGGGCTCCGCGCAGACGCGCGGCGTGCCCATCGTCACCGCCCGCCAGATGCTCGCCTGGCTCGACGGCCGTAACGGCTCGTCCTTCGGCTCGATCGCCTGGAGCGGCAACACACTGACCTTCACGATGACCGCCATCGCGGGCTCGAACGGGCTGCGAGCGATGATTCCTACAAGCTCGAATGCCGGCACGCTCGCCTCGATCACCACGGGCGGCAATCCGGTGAGCTTCACGACACAGACGATCAAGGGGATCAGCTACGCGGTGTTCCCAGCGGGCACCGGAACGTATACGGCGGCGTACGCGCCGTAGGATACATGGAGTTTTCGAAGGCGCGGGAGTAAGTTCGATAAAACTATGTCCCGCGCCTTCGGCGCCCTGCACGCCTGGATGTACATCCTGCCGGGCTGCGTCGCAGCGGCTGAGACCCAAGGAATAGACTCCCCGAAAGACTTTCACCTTGAGGGCATGCGAGAGGCCGGCGAGGCCATCCAGGAACCAACCGCCGCCGCCGAATACGTCGAGGCCGAGCCCGCCGTTTACCGTCGTCGGCCTCTTTGGGCCTCCTCTTCCGAGGCGGTCAACCCGAAGAGGTCGAGTCGGGAGGGGCGAAGCGTTCGCTGAGGAGAGCCATGATCGGGCTGAGGAGTTGCTTGTCGGGCTCTCGGCCGAACTCGCCCATAAGGTCGAGATAGGTCCTAACAATGACCAACATCAAAGAAAAGAATCCATCCGGGTACCGCACGAAGAAGGGCGCGAGGGTGCGGATCGCCTCTTCCGTCACCGGAAGGGCCTCCTCATTTCGGCCGAGCCCGCCGAGATCGCGGCTCAGGTTATTGAGGCTTGATGCTAGATCAGGTAGAAAAGTGGCCGGTCTTTTCCCGGCAAGTTGCCTGAAAATGCCGACCGCCTCTTGAGTGGCTTGGAGTGCCTCCTCACGACGGCCAAGATCGCTGAGAATGCAACCCAGGTTACTAAGACTCGCTGCAAGGTCGGGGAGGAAGACATCCGGTCTTTGGTCGGCGAGTTGTCTGCGGATTTCGACCGCGCCCTGAGTGGCTTGGAGAGCCTCCTCCCGGCGGCCTAGAGCGCTGCAAATTTTGCCCAGATTATGGAGGCTCATCGAAAAAGCCGACAAGAAAGCGTCTGGTTTTTGCCCCGCGAGCACACGATAGAATGTCGCTGCTTCCTGAGTGGCTTGGAGAGCCTCCTCCCACCGGCCGAAATCGCTGAGCCTGAGACCCAGGCTATTAAGGCTCGTCGCGAGAGCGGGCAGGAGAGCGTCTGGACTTCGCTCGGCGAGCTGCCTTCGGATTTCGACCCCTTGCTGAGCGGCCCAGAGAGCTTCCTCTCGACGGCCGAGCTTGCTGAGTTTGATACTCAAATTATGGAGGCTCATCGCGAGATAAGGTAGGAAAGCGTCCGGTCTTTCCTCGGCAAGTTGCCTGAAAATGCCGACCGCCTCTTGAGTGGCTTGGAGTGCCTCCTCCAAGCGGCCGAGAGCGCTGAGCCTTTCTCCCAGGTCATTCAGAACTCTGGCACGTTCATTCTGCCCCTGCTCGGAGGTGTCTCCCGTGGCGCGAATAGAATCCAGTATATTCTGGGTGGCGATGAGGGCCACTTCGGAGAGCTGAATAGAGGCTTGAAACTCCTCTCGATTGCAAAGGTCCATGATGAGCTTTGCTACGTCCTTCGAGGGATGTGTCCTCAAGATCTCTGCGAGAGTTTTCCCCATCAGATCTCCTGTGGCAATCGTCACTAGGACCGCGGCTTCCGCCAAGTCCTCAAGATGGTTCCGCAGCGCGCCTTCGAGCCACCGGTGCGCTTCGGGCCTCCTCTGCGCTAGGCGGAACAGCACGACGAGAACGCCCATCCTCTCCTCCAGGCTGGCTTCAACGATCACCTTCGACAGCCAGCCGCTGTCCCGGCGCAGACGCTCCGCGACGAGTTGCTCACCCAGGGAGTCCGGCTGGAGGGGCTCCAGGAAACGCAGGCTTTCGGTGCCTCCGTACAGGGTCTTCAAGAGGCCGAGCAGGCTCTCGAAAAGGTCTGTCGGCAGGCCTGGAGGATTCCGGGTGTGCTGCAACAGGTCCCGCGCGCGGCCCTCATCGGCCACGCCCTGGACGAGCGTCAGCGCCGCCACGGCCGGCTCCACCGCTTCTTCGAGACTGCTCGACCGTGCCCCATCCAGCCTCAGATCTTTGATCCGAGAACGCCAGAAGCGGCGCTCGTGCTCCAGGGTGCGTTCGAGGGCATCCTGCGCGGACTCGATCCGCTCGCCTCGCAGGGCCGCGAGGGCCGCCATGTGGAGATAGAGGACCCGCGCGAAATCATGGCCGGAGAGGTCCGGGAGGACCGGATCGGCCGGCGCCTGCCGGCCGAGATGCGCGGCGAAAGCCTGGAGCGCCATCCGGAACGCCTGTTCCCGCTCCTCGGGCTGCGGGACCAGCGGAGAGAGCGGGCGCGGCTCCGGCGAGCTCAGGAGCAGGTCCTCTACGGCAACCTCCTTCCGGCGCAGGCGGTCCCACCAGTCCCCTGGCCGGCGGGCGAGGCAGACGAGGCGCAGCTTCGGGTCGCGGCGGTCGCGGGCGAGCGCCGTCCAAGAGGGGATCGAGGTCCCCGGCGCCGCGTTCCTTGAGCAGGAAGCCGGCGTGCCACCCCTGGTGGCGCAGGCGGCGGCACCATTCGATCAGCAGGCGCGTCTTGCCGGAGCCGCCCTCGCCGGTGAGCAGGAGGACGCTCCGCCGCAGCTCGCCGTTGCACCAGCCTTCCAAGAACTCCAGATCCTCCCGCCGGCCGCCTTCGTTGAACGGGATCACCTCATAAGCGGCCGTCAGGAGCTTGCCCGGCGAAGGGTCCTCCGGCAGAGGGAGGGTACCGTCGTCCAAGAGGCGGCGGACCTCCCGGACCTCGTCGAACACCGCGCGGAGGCGCCTCCCTTCCGGGCTCTGGATCCAGTGGCCCAGCTCCTCCCGCAACTCGTCGAGGAGGTTCGAGAGCGACTGCCGGGTGAGGACCCGGTCCCGAGGCTCCCTCTGGCTCGAAGCGTGAGAAACCGCAGCGACTAGGCGGTTCGTCAGCTCCTCGGCCGGCAGCAGGCGCGCGTCGGCGCGCTCGGCGAGGCGTTTCCCTATCTCTCCGCGCACTCCCTCCAGATCGGGCGCCCCGAACGTCCACTCGACGGCGTCGAGGAACCCCGGCCAGCCGTCCGGCGCGGCGTTCAGCCAGGCGAGCGCCTTCTTGACCTCCGCCCGGCGAACCTTCTTCTCATCCGCCTCTCGCTTCGCCAAAAGTTTGCGGACGCCGGCAATCACTTTCGGCCCCCGCGAGCCGTTCTTCCAGGCGGCGAGGAGATCGAACCCGCGGGCGCGACGAGCCGAGCCCGTGGTGGTAAAGAGGAACCGCCGCGTTTCGCCCTGCTCGCGCAAGGCCACGTAGCTGACGAGGAAGTTCCGGAGACTCTCGCGGACCACCCGGTCCGACAGACCGAAACCGTCCGACGACACCTTCACCTGCTCCGACACTCCTCCTCCGCCGAGGATGCGCCGGTCGAGGTCCTCGTCGCCCTCACAGAGAAGAACCTCTTCCGGGCCGATCTCCAACCAACGCTGGACGCCCAGGCAGATCTGATACAGATAGCCGCCGATCGTGGCATGCGCCGCGCGCTCGGGGCGGAGGAGCGAGAGGTCGGGGGCCATCAATACCGATTGTTTCATGGAATGGCGCAAGTAGCTTCACGGCTCTCACCCTGAGCGCCGGGTTCACGGCCAACCGGCCGAGTTTGTGCCGGTGATCCCTACCGCTTCGTGCGCAACCCGATGTAACGTCGGTGCGGTCCTGGTCCTGCTCGGATACGGGCTGATCGAGCGCCCCCTCGCCGGCTGGGCTCTCGCCATCGGAGGCTGGCTCCTCGCCCACCTCATGGTCGTCTTCCGCGAGGAGCCGGAGGTCGCCGTCCAGCCCTCGGCACCGCCGGCTGGAACGGCGTGATGACCGCCAACATGCACACCGACAGCGCCAGCCACGCCGGCTCGGACGCCATCGTCGCCTCCGCCCAGACACGCGGCGTGCCCGTCGTCACCGCCCGCCAGATGCTCAGTTGTCTCGACGGCCGCAACGGCTCCTCCTTCGGCTCGATCGCTTGGAGCGGATCCACGCTGACCTTCACGGTGACCGCCACCGCGGGCTCGAACGGGCTGCGGGCGATGCTGCCTACGGCCTCCAGCGCCGGTACGCTCGCGAGTCTCACCACGGGTGGCAATCCGGTGAGCTTCACGACGGAGACGATCAAGGGGATCAGCTACGCGGTGTTCGCGTTGGGCTCGGGGACGTATACGGCGGCTTACGCGCCGTAGGCAGAACAACCTCCGGGGCGCCTCTCGGCGCCCCGGCTTCACCCCGGATCACCGGCAATCCACCGTGGCGCCGGCAGCCCGCCGGCAGATCTCCAGAAAGTGCCGCGCCACCGCCCGGGGATCGCAGTCGTCACGGACGGTGTTGGCGCGGGCGAGCTCCGAGAGGCGCCGGTGCTCCGCCGGATCGCGGAGGGCCCGGATCGCCTCGGCCCAGGCTTGAGGGTTGTGATAATCCTCGATCGCCCGGCCCCCTGCGCCGACCATCTCGGGCAGCCCGCCCAGCGCGCTCACCAGGACCGGAATGCCACTGAATTGCGCTTCGAGCACCACCCGCCCGGCAGCTTCGGACCACACGGTGGGGACGATGAGGGTCCGCGTCTGGCGGTAGACCTCGCGGACATCCGCCTGGCGGCGGAGAAACCGGGCGTTGGGGAACGGTTCGAGGCGCCGTTCGAGCGTCGCGAGGCGCTCGGCGCCGAGGGGCCAGCTCTCGACCAGCAGGAAGCGTTCCTCGGGCAGGAGCGAGAGGAGCGCGAGCACGGTCTCGATCCCCTTCTCCTGCACGGTGTTGATCATGGTGATGAAGCCGTTCTCGAGATCGGCCTCGACGACATAGTCGCGCGCCTCGATGGGGGGGTAGACGACCCCGAGCTCGACGTCCGGGACGGCGCCGATTCCCTCGCTGCCGGAGGGAAGATCGCGGGCCTTCTCGCGGTAATACCGCGCCATGTAGCGCGAGCACGAGACCACCTCGACCCCCTGGGCGGCGGCGCGGACCACGTCCTCCGCGGTGGCGCGGACGTCCTGGAAGAACCAGACACAGCCGATACCGCGCTCCAGGGCCGGCCGCAAGAGCTCCGGACCGCGCTCCGGGTTGTGGCAGTAGAAGACGTCCGGGCGGAAATCGTCGAGGCAGCGCTCAAGGTGGTCGGCGACATGGTCCACCGCGACGATGGGATAGCCGCAGTCGAAGGTCCAGCGGTCTTCCTCGACCGTCAGGTGGCGCACGCCCAGGGCGTGGAGCTGGGTCAGCCGGGGATGGTAATCCGGGCTCGGAATCCCCCGTCCCTGGCGCGGCGTGAGGGCCAGGCATTCGACGCCGTGCTCCGCAGCGAGGAGGCGCAAAAGCAGGTTGCCCACCCGCTGACTGCCGGCCAGGCTGAGCGGATAGAACGCGTCGAAGTCGCTGTAGAGAAGCCGCATGGTCCTCCTTCCGTCAGAAGAGCATCGCGTGCCGGTAGAGCTGGACCGGGGCGAGCTCGTCTCCCGCGGCGAAGCGTTCCCGGTACTCTCCGGCGCGGATGCAGTTGACGCTGACGTTGTTGCAATCCGAACCGTAGAGCAGGAGATCGGGGGCCCTCCGGGCGAGGCCGTCGATCCAGCGTTCATAAATCCGGCGCCGCTCCGCGAGATCGTAGTGCCAGTTGCTGAAGAAGGTGAAGAAGGCGTTGCTCCACCAGATCGCCGCGTCCCTCCGGCCGTCGAGGAGCCCGTAGAGGACGTCGTGATCGGTGAGGAGGTTGGCGAGGACGAGCTCGTGGCGCAGGGAGCGCAGCCGGCGCCACTGCTCACGGAAGGCCTCCGCGCCTCCCCAGCGGACGAGCTCCCCTTGCCAGGCCTCCTCGACCGCGCCCCAATCCGGATCGTCGGTATCGAGCGGCGCCCAGAACTGGTAGAAGGCCCGCGAGGGCGGAATCCGCGTGAGCGCCCGCCGCAGGAACGCCGGGTAGTCCTCGCCGTTCCACGTCTCGTGCAGGTACTTCCTGAGCTCGAGGGCCTCGGGGCTGTAGTCGAAGAAGACCACCCGGGTGGCGCCGTCGAAGCCGTGGGTGGCGAGGAGACGGTAGCCCTTGAACCCGGCCGCGACGCTGAAGACGGTGGAGAGGGGGCCGCCGAGGCCGGCGGGGGGCTCGTCGACGTCGAGATAGCTCTCGTAGTTGAAGATGAAGATCCCCCGGCGGGCCTCGGCGACCTGGCTCCGCAGCACGTCGAGGAACGCGCGCTGGTCGCCGGAGAGCGCTCCCTCGTCGTAGCTCCGGCGCAGCAGGCCCTCGCCGAGGGCGCCGGCGAGGGCCGCCGCCTGCTCCGGGCAGCGCGGCTGAAGGTGGAGGATCCGCCGGCCGAGAGGCCGGCCGAGGACGCGATGGCGCTCGACGTCGACGAGCAGGCTCGACGCTCGCGGGCCGTCCTCGCCGGCGAAGACGTCGGCGAGGGCGAGGAAGCCCTCGCCGTCGATCGAGCTCGCGAGGGCGGTCATGAAGTCGACGTTCTCGTCCGTCCCGGGAGCGTAGTCCTCGATGATCACGTCGCCCGAGGAGAGGACGAGGCAATAGCGGTCGCCGCGCTCGCGGGCCTGCGCGAGGATCGCCTCGAGCGTCGGGCCTTCGAGGATAGCGCCGTGGTATTTGTAGCGGATCCAGGTCAGAGTCCACTCGCGGAGCTTGGCGCGCAGCGGCGGCGCCGCGTTGCGGGCGGTGTCGAGGTGGGCGAAGACCAGGCCTGGGATCATGGGTGCTCTCTTCCTTTGATGCTTCAACAGCTCAGGGCGTGGAGCTCGGGCTCGAGCTCCGTCCCCCGGAGCGCCGCCGCGACCTCGGCGAAGTTGACGATGATCTCCCGCAGATCGGTGGCGTTCTGCTTGCGCGTCTCGGCGTGCAGCGCGGCGGGCTCGACCTCCAGGACGTCGAAGACCGGCCGCCAGGCCCCGGCCGTGGCGACGAGATCCTCGTAGCGCAGCGCAAGGACAGGCTGGCCGCCCAGCGCCGCCGTCAAGGCGGCGTAGTAGGCGCGGTTCTCGTCGACGTGCCGGCGCAGCTCGCCGAGATCCACCCGGATCCGCACCTGCCCGTCGCTGCGCGGGGAGTCCGGATAGCTTTCCCAGAGACCGGTGCGCGCGGCGATCCGTTCCGAGACGAAGGTCTTCAGGCGGTTGTCGCGCCGCAGCAGGATCTTGCGCGCACCGAGATCGGCGAGCGCCGCCGCGAAGGCGGCCTCGTTCTGGCCGCGGTTGAGCTTGAAGCCGACCGCGCGGCAGCCGTGCGACCGGCTCCACACGCGATCGAGAAACTCCAGAGGCGCGCGGTCGCGCTCCGCCTGCGTGCCGAGCACGGCGTCGACGTCGACCGCCCCGCCGCGCCAGGAAAGGGCGACGTGAATCCCCGCCGGATTGAACAGCTCGTGATGGCAGAGGATCCCGGGATGCGAATCGAGCATGCTGCAGAGCCAGTTGCTGCCGGTGCGCGGCGCCGCCAGGACGACGAAACGCCGCGTCATGCGGGAGCCTCCTCCCGCCGCTTGCTCTCCTGCTGGCGGTAGATCTCGCGGATCACCTGCTCGAGCTTCGGCTCCCCGATCGTCAGGTCGATGACCTCGCAGGCGCTCATGAGATCCATCACCAGCCGCGGGACGTCGACCTCCTCCTTGTTGAAGCGGATCGACTTGAAGCGCTGGCGGTCGGTGAGGACGGTGCCGCTCGCGAGGACGCGGTCGAAGAGAGCCTGGTCCTTGACCGCCGAGATCTCCAGGTCGACGACCTTCCACAGCGAATACCGGCGCATCGCCTCGGCGAGCTGGCCGTCGAAGATCACCCGGCCGTGATCGATGACGATCAGCCGTTGGCAGATCTCCTCCACGTCCTCCATGTCGTGGGTGGTGAGGATGACGGTGGTGCGGGAGCGCCGGTTGATTTCGGCCAGGAACTCGCGGATCTCGTCCTTGGCCATGGCGTCGATGCCGATCGTCGGCTCGTCGAGGAAGAGGAGCGGCGGCGCGTGGAGGAGGGCGATCACCAGCTCGCACTTCATGCGCTCCCCCAGGGACAGGCTGCGGGTCGGGCGGTGGATCACCTCCCCGAGCCGCAGGATCTCGGTCATGAGCCCCAGGGTGTCTTTGAACTGCCGGTCGGCGATCTGGTAGATGTCCCTGTTGAGAGAGAAGGCGTCGACCGGCGGCAGGTCCCACCAGAGCTGGGACTTCTGGCCGAAGACGGCGCCGATGTGGCGGGTGTAGAAGCGCCGCTGCTTCCAGGGGACGAAACCCAGGGCCCGGACCGTGCCGGCGGTGGGGACCAGGATGCCGGTGAGGATCTTCATCGTCGTGCTCTTCCCGGCGCCGTTCGCCCCCACGAAGGCGACCATCTCCCCTTCGTCGATGGTGAAGCTGACGCCGGTGACGGCGTGAGAGAGGACGGCTTCACGGAACAGGACGGACTTGAATGCGGCGCGCAGCCCCTGCTCGCGCCGGTACGACTTGTAGACCTTGGTCAGAGACTCGGCCTCGATGATTGGAGGGGGCGGCGTGATCGGCGCCATGGCGCTCAACCTCCGGCGCTCGAATAGCGGGCCAGGCTGGCGCGCCAGGTCAACAGGCTCAGCGCCAGGAAGACGAGGACCGAGCAACAGGCGAGCACGGCGCCCGCGACGCTCTTGCCGAGCAGCGCCGCGGCGGGGAAGCTCGCCAGGATGAAGAGCGGGAAAATGAAGGTGAAGGCGAGCCCCAGGAGCGGCGGGAAGATGGTGCGCGGATAGCTCGCGAAGAGCATCGAGATCTCGATCAGCTCGGCCAGCCGCACGGTGTTCACGAGCCGGACGGTGATCGCCGCGAAGAACACGGTCAGGCTGAAGAAGAAAAGCACCCCGAAAATCCCCAGGACCAGGGCGAGCGGGAGGGAGCCCCGGGGCGCTCCGAGGCGAAAGACCGAATAACCGATGAGGAGGGCTCCGCCGAGCACCTGCCCGACGTCCTCCTCGTCGAAAGCGTCCATCACCAGGAGCGAAAGGCAACTGATCGGCCGCAGCAGATACATGTCGAACGTCCCCCGCCGGATGTAGGTCGCCGTCCTGCGGAAGAGCTCGAAGAAGAACATGAAGGAAAACCCCTTGATGCTGATCAGGATGCCTTGCAGCAAAAGGGCCTGATGGAGGCTCCACCCGGGAAACGCACCGCCGGCTTGATAGATCGTGGCGATGAAGAGCGGCCCGGCCATCTGGAGAATGGTGAAGATCCCGATCGACGCCACGAAGTCGACGCGGTAGGCCATGCGCGCGGCGATCCGCATCTTGATGAGATGCCAGTGCACCTTGGCGCTGTAGATCAAGGGCGCCTCCAGTCGCGGTCGAACGTGCCGCGGCTGGTCCGTACGTCCGGCGACGGCGGGTTGCCCACCGCGCTGGGCAACTCGTCGAGGTGCTCGGCGAGCGAAGGGTAGTGGATGCCGATCTTGCCGTTCCTCAGGATCGCCTCGGAGAAGCAGTGGTCCCAATCGCGCCGGCCCGCCCGCAGGATTTTCGCCTCGTCCACGCAGGCGCTCAGCAGGGCCGGCGCGATCAGGACGGCGCAGGTCCCATACCAGTCCACACCGCCGTCGTACCACTGGTCCTGCCGCGCGTAACCGCCGGGATTGTACAGCCAGCCGGCGGCGAATTCCGGATCGCGCAACCGGGCCCAGGTTTCGACGTTGTGGCGCAGATGGCGGTTCAGGATCACATCGTCTTCGAGCAGGAGCACGAGGTCGGCCGGCGAGCGCGCCGCGGTCCGGTGGGCCTCCTCCCAGTGCTCCCAGGCCGTCTTGCCGGGTGGGTGCAGGAGCCAGGTGGCCTCCCCCACGTCGCTCGCCGCGAGGCTCTCGCGCAGGAGTGTGTGCTGGGGCTCGCGGCCGGGGATGCCCCAGACGAATGCTTCGAGCGTCGGTGGCTTCGTGCTCATGCCATGGCTCTCCTTCAAGGGATCCAGATCCGCTCGGCCGGCCTGCCGCCGCCCACCTGGACGGCGGCGCGGCGAACGTTCTCTTCCGGCGTGCCCGGCCTGCCTTGGAACAGGCTGGCGAGCTGCGAGCGGTAGGCGCGGATGGCCTCGACCCTGGCGCCGATCTGCCCTTCCGTGAGGGGGATGATGCGCGGCTCCCAGCCGAGCGCTCCCCGCGCCGCGCGCGCGTCGTCGAGCCGGCCGGGCCGCCGGGTGTAGGGGTAATCTTCGTAGAACCACACGGCGATCCCCCGCGCTTGCAGACAGCGGGCCGCCGCGTGCACGATCTGGTGGTCGACATGATTGCCGACCCCCAGGGGGGCATGGACCGTGACTCCCCCGGTTTTCGGGAGATGGGCCGGGAGATGGACCGCCACGGCCGCCGCCAGCTCGGCAGGCCGCCGGCGCTCGGCGGGGTGGACCTCGCCGAACAGCGATTCCCGGTCCGGATAGAGCCAGGCGCCGTCCGGACCCTGCCGGTAGAGCGCCTCGGGCTCGCCGCTCCGGAGCGGCTCGGCGCCCAGGATGCGCAGAGCCTCCTCGTCCTCGGCAGAGCGCAGGCCGACAGGGTCGGACGGATCGCCCCAGAGACGGTGGAGCTCCTGCGCGAAAGGCGAAAGCCCGGCGCCCGGCCGCCCCGCGAACAGAGTCAGGACCCGCACCTGCTGCCCCGTCTCGACCCATTGCCGGATCTGTCCGCCGCAGGAGAGCACGGCGTCGTCGAAATGGGGCGAGAGGAACAGATGCCCGTCCGCTCCCAGGGCCGAGCGGACCTCCGGCACCGCATCCAGGCGGATGAACCTGTAGCCGTTCTCGAGCAGCCGCGGGATGAGCAGCCGGGTCATCCGGCAGGTGTCGTTGACCCGCGCGAGGTCTTCCTCGGCCGCGCCGTCGTGCATCAGGACGATGCCGCGCCCCTTGCGCTCGATCTCGGCAAAGTAATGGTCGGCGCAGGCCTGCGCCGGCGCCCCGTCCCGCCAGTGCCGCCAGTCCTCGCCGTCGACGTCCCAGTACAGGGGGCCGGTGTACCGGCGCGTCCGGGGGTCCGCATTGAGAGCCCGCGCCACGCCGACCGACCAGTAGCCGTACGGCGGGCGCAGGAGCAGGCTGCCGCCGCCGGCCGCTGCGAGCACGGCGTGGGCGTCCAGGACCTCGCGGACGATCGCCTCGCCGTCCGGCACCAGGCTTCGCAGGTCGGGATGGGTCGACGTGTGGTTGGCGACCCGATGGCCCCACCGGGCGAGCTCCGCGAGGGTGCCCGGGGCGGCCGCGGCCCGCTTCCCGATGGCGAAGAAGGTGGCCTGGATGCCCTGGCGGAAGAGGTACTCCCCCAGCTCGGCGGTCTGCGCTCCGGGCCCGTCGTCATAGGTCAGGCAGAGCGTCTTCGCGGGCAGCCCGCCACCCCGGACGTCGATGCTCAGGAAGGCCATGTCTCAGGTACCTTCGCCGCAGAAGCGGCGCACCGAGAGGTGCCACAGGACGAGCGTCACGGCGAAGAGCAGCGCCGCCTGGGCGAGACCGTACAGCAGGACGGTCCCCGGGGCCATGGCGACGCCTCCGAGCTCGTACTCGCCGGTGAACAGCCGCGCCGGCACGAAGACGACGAATTGGAAGGGCAGGAGGAGGAAGACTTTCTGGACGGCGCCCGGGAAGATCGAAAGCGGCAGCCAGCTTCCGAGGAAGAAGCGCGAAAAAACGAGGTAGATCCAGATCAGGCCGTCGGGCCGCACGATCCAGAAGGCGAGCATGCCGAGCAGGAGCGCGACCAGATAGCTGATGACGAAGGCGATGACGATCGCCGCGGCGAAGGCCGCGACGTTGCGGCAGCGGAAGATGGCAAAGCCGAAGAACGTCCCCACGACGAGCGTCACCGGCACCGCTTCGAGGAGCAGGGCCATGAAGCGGTCGCCGAGCTTGGCGAGAAATCCGAAGTAGACGAACGAGAGGGGACGCAGCAGATGGGCGACGAACGAGCCTTCGCGGATCTCGGTCTTCAGGTTCTCGGTGACCCGGTCCCAGGTGAGCGCGTTCATCAGGTAGGAGACCGCGAGATAGGACAGCATCGTCGGAAAATCGAAGCCCCCGAGCGTCGCTCGCCCGGAGACCCGGAAGACCTCCCGCCAGACCACGGACTGCGCCAGCAGATAGAGCGGGCTCGTCACGCCGGCGAGGAGCGCATCGAACCGGTAGGCGAGGTTCGACTGGAAGCTCAGCGCCGCGACGGTGCGCAGCAGGCGCAAATGGCGGTAGACGAAGCTCACGGCCCGGTCAAACCACCGACTCCTCGACGAGCCGCTGGCGCATCGCCCGCAGGGAGCCCACCACCGCCATGTCGGAGGGGCGCACCAGATAGAGGGCGCCGTCATAGGAGGTCGCCGCCAGATGATCGCCCGAGCGGGCGAGCGAGCTCAGACCGTTGCGGGCGATGGAATGCCAGGTGACCTTCTCGTGCTCGAGATCGACCTTGAGGAGCGCGCCCCAGTAGTCGCCGATGATGATCGTCGACGGATCCCAGAAGCAGGTCGATTTGGGCGACCGGTGGCCGATGGCGATCGAATGGAGCATCTCGGCGCTCTCGAGGTCGTAGACCTTGACGGTGAAGTCGCGCGAGACGCTGGCGATCTTGGTGCCGTCCGGATCGATGTCGACGTCGTCGACGATCGCCATGTGCCCCTGGTAGCGTTTGCGCAGGCCGCCGCCGAGGTTCCAGGAAAGCAGCATGTTGTCGGCGCTGCAGCTCACCCCGATGGGCTTCCGGGGGTGGATGCGCAACGCCTTGACCGCCCCCTCGTGGACGCGGATCGTGTCGCGGACCTCGCCCTGGGGCGACACCCGGACGATG
>Ga0307506_10000181_pt1 | contig 20055 bp, 15 predicted proteins | sample 25_S_MG_FD_202175 | JGI IMG/M metagenome (GOLD analysis project Ga0307506, IMG submission 202175) | Soil microbial communities from Populus trichocarpa stands in riparian zone in the Pacific Northwest, United States - 25_S | ecosystem: Environmental > Terrestrial > Soil > Riparian zone > Trees... | reverse complement strand
CCTTGGGGTACCCCTATGCGTCACTTCTTCTGAAGATCGCGTCGCATGTCGCTTCTTCCGGTGTCGCGCCTGGCGAGCCGCGTGCTTGCGACGGCCCTTCGGGGTGGCTTGATAGCGCCGGCTCGCTGCCCGCGACAGCTCCTGACGGGTCTGCTGCGAGCAGGCCTTGCCGCAGTACCATTGGCCGCGGTCACAGACCGAGCAGATCTGCACCAGGCAGTGGCACCGAGCACACGCAAAGAGCCGGTAGTCCTCACGCATCGACAACCCCCGGCTGCCGGGGGGTAGACGGCGTTCAGAGTTCCGGCCATACTGAGGCTGCTAGAGGGCGCGGCGGCAACGTCGCGCTTCTGAAGTAGGAGGCCCAGGGTGACCGTCAAAGTCTTTAACCCTGGGCCTTCGCCGTTTCTCGGCAGGTGGACCCCCTTGTAGTGGAAACGGCGGACGTTGTCACGCTGGCCCCCCTCGCCAGCCTCGCCAAAGCAGCGGGCCCTGCCCCCCGCACCGGCCGCCTCTCCCCGCACCACCCCCCAAGCAGCCACAGCCACCCGCCGGCCCACCACCCACCACCCGCCGACGGGGATGATGCTGCCGGGGATCTCGTCACCAGCACCGATGGCTATAAACCGCGCTATCCGCCGCAAGAGGGCGCTTTCTCACAGCCGCCAACAGCAGGGATGAAAACGGCGAGGAGATCGTCCGCTGGCACCGCCTGGTCGATTTCCAGGACTACCTGAGCGACTGCCTCAAGGGCGACCGCGTCAAGGTGAAGGGCTACTTCCGGGAACGCACCTACCTCAAGGACGACGAGGAGAAGACCATCCGCGAGATCGTCCTCACCGCGGCAGCCGAGATCCAGCCCAAGAAGGAGCAGGCCCAAGCCGCCTGATCCCGCCGGGCTCCGGGAGGATTTCCTCCCGGAGCCTTTTTTTCTGGTCGCTGACTGCCGAGGCGCAGTACGACATCGAGGTCTGCTGAACCGATACTCCCAGCTCCAATCAGAAAAGCATGAGGCCATGAGGGCCGGACGAGGAACGAGGAGATTCCGTTTACCTACTTCTGTAGTATAAAGAGCCATGTGCTCCGTCAACCGCCTCACCCATCACGGCTCCGCCGTGGCAAAGGAGACGCGATCTCATGGTCGGCATCAGCCTGAACACCCACCTTGCCCTGGACGGACCGGCCCGCGTCACGGTCACTTTCGTCCTTCCACCGACTCCCGGCATCCTCGTCACTCCTCCCGATGGACCACCCAAGTATCTCGATCTCTCTCTCATCGCTCAGCTCGTCTTCGATTTCGGTGATCGCGTGCCCTCTCCGGCTCCGCCCTCCGTTTCGCTTCCATGATCCGGTACCCGTTTCCTTCTGGCCGACTTTCGCGCGAAAAAGTCCAAGTGGCCGGGCCACAGACTCCCGGCGACTTTCGCGCGAAAAAGTCGCCTCTCCCTCCCACCCTCTCTCCGACGCGCTTGTCCTTGCTGCTTCGGGCCTCGTAGACCCCTGATCGAAGTCGACTGCGCTTCCTCCATGGACACCGCTAAGAAGAGGAGCCAGCTATGTTTTCGCCCGCCGAAAACCCGGCGGGCGAAAACGGCTGGCGCTCACTCTGTTCGCGCTCGCGCCCGGGCTCACTTGGTTCGCCGGGCTGAGAGCTTTCCTTTCCTTCGGAGCCCTTCATGCCCAAAGGTGGACGTCCCCGCAAAGACCCCCTCGGCCTCCGCGCGATCCGCGTCACGGTCCGCTTCTCCCCGGCCGAGCACCAACGCCTCTCCCTCCTCGCGGCACTGCACCAGACCCCACTCTGCAGCTACCTCCGCGACACGGCGCTTTCCCACCCTCTGCCGCCTCCGGTGCCCAGCGTCAACGAGGCCACCTACCGCGAGCTCTGCCGCATCGGCTCCAACGTCAACCAGCTCACCCACCTCGCCCACCTCGCCCACATCGGCCAGTCCTACCCAGGCATCCTCGCGACGCTTCGTACCCTCTCTGACCTCCTCCTTTCGGTCAAGGCGCTCCTCCGCCCGCCACGGCCACGCCAGCCACCATAGAAAGAGAAAAAGCGAGAGGAGGAGATGGGAGGGTGAAGACCGATGGATTCTCCATCGGTCTGAAGACAGGAGGAGAGGACGACCATGACGGACAACAGCACTGAAGCGATCGTGAACGCCGAGGAAATGCCCGAGATCTGGGATGAGCCCGTTTCCTGTTACACCCGCCAGGAAGCGATCGAGGACGGCGTCCTGGTCGACGCCCAGGTCGGCGACTTCCAGGAGGTCACCCGGCAGCACCTCGGCGACTGCCCCTGTGTCATGACATCCGAGGTCTTCGCTCTCATCGAGCAGGCCGTTCTTCACCCGAAGCACGGCAACGACTGGGCCGGCGTCTGGCACGACATCCTCTGGATGCTCGCCGTACAGCGTCGCCCCTTGACCCTGGGGAAACGTCGCCGCGCCCGGGTCATCATCACCGGGACCGGCCGCCGGAAGATCCACGAGCTCGACGCCGTCTTCGACGGCGAAGCCGTCACGGTGCTTCTCCCCGGCGAGGACTAGAAAGAAGAACGCAGTCCCCAGGGCCTGGCAGATTGAATAAAACTACTTGAGTCATATAATGAGACCACGGCCGCCGCCTTCTACTCGCTCCGTTTCCCGCCCCTACCACAGCCATGATCCACAGTCTCCGCAAAGGCACCGGCTTCGGAGGCGTTCTCCGCTACATCTCCAATCCCGACAAAGGCTACCTGCTCGGCGGAAGCTACAGGACCGAGGCGACCGCTCGCGACATCGCCGCGGACATGGGCAGCCTCGCCCATGAACGCACTTCCAAGCCCGTCTTCCATGTCTCTCTGAGCCTGCCTCACGGCGAGCGACTCGACGACGCGCAGTGGCTCCGTGCCGCTTCTCACTATCTCGAGGGGCTCGGATATGCGGACGTTCCCTTCGTCGTCTACCGGCACACCGACCGTGAGCACGATCACATTCACATCGTCGCTTCTCGCGTCACCTACGACGGCAAGATCGTCTCTGACTCCAACGACCGCCAACGCGGTATGGCACTCTGTCGCCAGATCGAGAAGCTCTACCAGCTCGAAGCACCGACGCCACGCAATGCCGAGCCGACTCTCCGCCAGGAAGAGATCCACGGCGTCAAGAACAAGGGCGAGGAGCACCTCAAGTCAAAGCTCCGCGCGGCCATTCAACAGAGCGGCGAGGGCAACCCGGCGCTCTCGGTCTTTATCGAGCGCCTGGAGCACCAAGGCGTCGGCGTCACGCTCAACCAGACCTCCAAGGGAACGATCCGCGGCATCTCCTTCGAGATCGACGGCAGTGCCTTTGCCGGGTCGAGTCTCGGTCGCGACTTCTCCTGGGCGGGCCTGCAACGCAGCTACGGCCTCGCCCAGGATGAAGCCGTGCTGCGCCAGCCGTCCGCCTCGCGCTCGCCTTGGAGCGCGGAAGCTCTCGATAAGCTGCGCTCTCTCCTCCACGAGACGCACGTTCCCGCTGCCCGGATCGCGGCGCACGCTCTCCGGGCCGAAGGAGCCTCCGCCCTCGGCGATGCCGCCAACGCTTCCGCTCTGGCGCTTCAGGCCACACCGCAGGTGCGCTTCCCGGCGAGCGAGGAAGCACCGTTCCCGACTCTCCGGCGAGCTTTGGCGCTCACCGACTGCGTCGGCGATCCGAGGACCGCGCTCGCGCTCGCGGACACCCTCGCCGGCTCCCCCGATCCGATGCAGGTCGCCTCCTCGCGGCTTCTCCTGCGCCACTTCGCCACGGCTGCAGCCGTGGACTCTCCCACGCCGGCGGTGTTCTTTGAACGCCTGCGGGGAGCCGGAATCTCCCTCGATCAGAGCCGCGCCGAGCCGGAGCTCTGGATCGGCCACCACTCCGTTCCTTTGGACCACTTGAGAGGTACTCTCGATGCCGCCTACCTCAACCCTGCCGGATACCCAGACTCTCGTCCTCCGCTTCCTGGAAGCTCTCGGGACCGCCGAGACCTCGCTCAGCTCCTTGAGCGACTCCCTCTCTCGCCTCGACCAGGTCACCCAGATCCTGGCCTCGACCACGCCGCAGCTCGCCGAGCTGAGCTCGCTCCCGGCGGAGCTGGTCCAGGCGGCCGACCGCCTAGCCAAGACCCTGCGGCCCAGCAGCCGCCGGGTCTGGCTTCAGGCGGCCTCGATCTCTCTCGCAGCCTGCCTGCTCACCCTCGTCACGCTGACCTGCCTGCGCCCGCAATGGATGCTCACGCCAGACCTGGGCCGGCAGCTCCGACTCGGCCAGAGCATCGAGCGACGCTTTCAGGAGATGACCGCGTCCCGGCGCTCGCAGCTCCTCGAGCTGCTGGACCCGGCCAGCACACGATCGCTCAGCTCGAAGCCTTAGGAGCGGAACGCTTCGATTTGCGGCTCCGCGGCCTGGCCGGCGCTCGAACCCTTCGCGATCTCACCCTGCCCGAGGTCGTCTCGACCTTGGAGTGCCTTCCGGCGCCCGTGCCCAGCGTGCTCGTCCGGCCGGCTCAAGGATCGCCCGTTCAGTTTGTCGGAATCGTCCCGGCGGCCGCCGTGCGCTCGGCCGCCCGGAGAGGCTTCGAGCCGGCGATCCTCCAGACGGTGTCCTCCGACACCTTCGCCGTCTGGGTGCGCCACGCTCCGGCGAGCCCAGGCCAGCTCCCTCAGCTCCAGACCGCTGCCCGGCTCGCCTATGGGCTCACCCCGCAGGGTCCGCGCCGGGCCTTCGGGCCTCTCGGCGCCGGCGAGAGCCTGCTCCACGTCTCCACCCAGCCCTACCGCCGCGCCGAGCATCTCGCCGAAGCGCTGGCCGCCTCCCGGCGCGCGGTCGACAAGCGGGTCGACGCACAGTTGCAGGCCCACCGCGTGCCGCCTCTCTCTCCGCGGGAGTGGCCCCCCGGACTGCGGAAACCTACGCGGCGCGACGACCGCGCCTGGCTCCAGCGGGCGCTGTCCCAGCGCGTGTCTCCGCGAGCCCTGCTGCACATCCTCGCCCGCGAAGGTGCCCGCTCGGTCGCGTCATCAGCCGCGGCTGCCCGTTCTGCGCTGTCAGTCCTGACCGCGGCGACGCCGGCCCGCGCTCTCCCGGCAGTGGCGCGGTCGCTCTCCCTTCCCACTTCTTATCTGCAGGCCTTCACCAAGGCAGTCCGCCTTGTTCGTCACTTTCTATGAAGACGCCCGGCTCGCTTTCTTTCCGTCAACGGATCGGCCGCACTGTCCGGGTTCTTCTGGCGGCTCTTGTCCTCCTCGGGACGGCCGATCTCCTCGGCGCCGTGTGCCGCCGGTTCGTACGCATGAACCTCTCCCCGTCTCTCCCGCGCGGCCTCTATCGTCCCGTGCCGTTGCCGCTGGCCCGCGGCCGGCTCGTCTCCGCCTGCCTCCCCCTCCCCTCCGCCCGGCTCGGCCGTGCCCGCTCCTATCTCCCTCCCGGCTCCTGCCCCGGCGGCTCCGCACCGGTCCTCAAGATCCTCGCGGCACTTCCGGGAGACCGGGTCGAGATCACCCCCTCCGGCGTCCTCGTCAACGGCGCTCGCCTGCGCAATTCCGCCGCTCATACGGAGGACTCCCACGGCCGGAGCCTCGTTGCGATCCATCAGGGCCGGTATCACCTCCGCGGCTGCTACTGGCTTGCCGCGCCGCATCCGGACAGTTGGGATAGCCGTTACTTCGGCTGTCTTCCGCGCGAATCCTTATACGAGGTCCTGGTCCCCTGGTGGACCTCCTCGCCAACGCCGCCCCTCCTCGACTTTCGCGCGCGAAAGTCCGAAAGTCCCGCGAGAGGGGTGAAGCAAGGCGGGGCGCGAACGCCCCGCCGGAGCCGCTACTTCTTCCACTCCCGCTCGATTTCCTGCACGGTGAAGGAGTCGGGCTTGAGACGGATGTGAAGGTTCTTCATCTCCTGGAGGTCGGGGCCGATCACTTCCTCGGGGATACACGACCACCAGTTGAGATCCAGCGCGGCGAAGCTCTCCGCCGCGCTCTTGCAGGAGGCTTGCAGGTCAAGGCTCAGAATCTTCGCCTGCGTCGGCAGATGGATCAGGGTGAAACCACGGCCGAAGACGCAGGGATAGACGGCGAAGGGACCGGCGACAAGGCCGGAGACCGCCAGGGCTGTGCGACGATCGACAAGCCCGCGAGCCTCCAGGACGGCGAAGGTGCGGCGCTTCCAGGACAACGGCGTCGGTACGCGAGCCATGGCCTACTCCTCCTCTTCCGTGTACGGCTTGTCCAGCGCGGCTTCCAGGGCATCGGCAGCCGCTTTGACACGGCGGACGAGCCGCCCGCAGGTGACGGAGATCCGCTCTTCCCGTGCTGTCAGAGAGGAGTCGCCGCGCTCCTGGTCCATCCGGGAGAGATGGCCTTGGAGGTGGCGGAGATCGGCCACAACGGCGCGCGCCTGGTGGACGAAGACCCCCTCGGGCTCGACGGGCCAGTCTCTGATGCACTCCAGCGCCATGCTGTAGAGGAGCTGGCCGACTTGCCGGAGAGCCCGGTTGTCCTCCGGCTGAGTGAAGAAAGCGAGAGTCGTCTCCCGCAACCCTTCGTGGAGCTCGTAATCATCCGGATCGAGGATCGGCGGAACGGCGGCAGGCGGGACGTGGACGGGCGGTGTAGGATCTTGCACGCTGGGCATAGGTCCTCCTGTGCTCAGTCAGGCTCCGGGCGGAAGGCCCTACCTTCGCTCGGGGCCGCTTGTTTGTCGACTCCCGGAGCCGGTCAACCGATCGGCCCAGGCTCTTCTGTCAGGCACTCCTTCAAGCTCTCTCGGCCGCTCACCTCCTCTCTATCCCGCTCTGGGATATTTCCAGAGTCTAACCCATACTGGGATATCCCGAAAGGGGATAGAGACTCTGGCGCCATGGCACCCGTCCACGACCCGCAATACCAGCGCATGCTCAGCCGGCTCCGCCAAGCGAGGGAGGTGGCGAAGCTCACTCAGGTGCAGGTCGCGGAGAAACTCGGAAAACCGCAGAGCTACGTCTCGAAGGTGGAGAACGGCGAGCGGCGGATCGATCCGGTCGAGCTGGCGCGGTTTGCGGAGATCTATGGGCGAGAGGTGGGGTACTTCTTGAGCGACTCTGTCGAATAACGGCCGGAGCTGGCCGACCAGGGCGCCACTCCCCTCCTCGACTTTCGCGCGCGAAAGTCCGGCAGCGCTAATCGTGGCCTATACGGAGTGCCGCATCTACCGCCGAACAACATCTACAACCGAGAGCTCAGAACTCAGAGCTCGGAGACAGCCGGGAGCACAACGCGAAGCCCTGACTCCGACTCACGATCCCCGGGTTCCCGAGGAACCGGACCGCCGCGCGAGCCCAGTCCACCTCACAATCACAACTGCCACCATGCATTACGCGCCAGCCATCGCTTGCTGGCCCACACTTGCCACTGTGCGAAGATAGCCCCGATCCGTTTGGCCCTGCTGAGCAGGATCAGGAGAAGCGGCCCGCTCCGGGGCCGCTCCCAGCGGGACAGCTTGACCCATCGTTGAGGAGACCCTGGACGCCGCATGAGCCACCTCGAAGACCTTCAGCCCAACGCCTCCCTCCGTGGCGTCCTCCCGGATGCCCTAGTGACGGTGGTCAGTGTGCAGTGGTTCGGCTCGGAGGCTCTCGAGCTGACGTATAAGGACGCTGCCGGCAAACTCGGCAGCGAGCTGCTGTACCGGCACGACGAGCCCCGGCTCGCCATCGCCGAGCAGGGGCGGCCTTGGAGCTTCGACGGTGACGGGGCTCTGTTCCGGCTGGTCTCCGAGGCGCAACGCATCCGCCTGGCACATCTGTTCGACCCTGTGCTGGCGGTTCACACGTCGGTGGTCGATCCCCTGCCGCACCAGATCACGGCGGTCTACGAGGCGATGCTGCCGCGGCAGCCGCTGCGCTTCCTGCTCGCCGACGATCCGGGTGCCGGCAAGACGATCATGGCGGGCCTGCTGATCAAGGAGCTGATCGCGCGCGGCGACCTCCAACGCTGTCTCATCGTCTGCCCCGGGAGCCTCGCGGAGCAGTGGCAGGACGAGCTCTACCGGCGCTTCCATCTGCCGTTCGAGATCCTCACCAACGACAAGCTCGAAGCCGCGCGGACCGGCAACTGGTTCCTGGAGACGAATCTCGTCATCGCCCGTCTCGACAAGCTGTCCCGCAACGAGGACGTGCAGCAGAAGCTCCAGACGCCGGATTGCCGCTGGGATCTGGTGGTCTGCGACGAGGCGCACAAGATGTCGGCCACGGTCTTCGGCGGCGAGACGAAGTTCACCAAACGCTACCGGCTCGGCCAGCTCCTGTCGGCTCTGACGCGGCACTTCCTCCTGATGACGGCGACGCCGCACAACGGCAAGGAGGCGGACTTCCAGCTCTTCATGGCGCTGCTCGACGGCGACCGTTTTGAAGGCCGCTTCCGCGACGGTGTTCATACGGCGGACGTCTCGGACCTGATGCGCCGGATGGTGAAAGAGAGTCTGCTCAAGTTCGATGGCACGCCGCTCTTCCCCGAGCGCATCGCCTACACGGTGCCCTACAAGCTGTCGCCGGCCGAAACGCACCTCTATCAGGCGGTCACTACCTACGTGCGCGAGGAGTTCAACCGCGCCGACGCCCTCCAGAACGACAAACGCGCCGGCACGGTGGGCTTCGCGCTCACCATCCTGCAGCGCCGCCTCGCCTCTTCGCCGGAGGCGATCTACCAGTCCCTGCGCCGACGCCGCGAACGGCTGGAGGGCCGGCTCCGCGAGATGGAGGTGCTCCAGCGCGGCGGCCAAGTGGAGCAGGTGCTGGCGTTCACCGTTCCGGTGCTCGACGCAGAGGCGGTCGAGGATCTGGAGGAGGCGCCGGACAACGAGGTCGAGGCCGCCGAGGAGGAGATCCTCGACCAAGCGACCGCGGCGCGCTCGATCGCCGAGCTCAAGATCGAGATCGAGACTTTGAAGGAGCTGGAGTCTCTCGCTCTCGCGGTCTGCCGTAGCGGCACGGACACGAAGTGGCGCGAGCTTGCCGGTCTGCTCGGCGAGATCTTCACCAGCGCCGCCGGCTCCTCTCCCGCGTCAGAGGAGTTTCCCCAGCTCCAGCCGTCGCCGCGCCAGAAGCTCGTCATCTTCACCGAGCATCGCGACACGCTGAACTATCTGGAGAACCGCATCACGACGCTTCTCGGCCGTAAGGAGGCCGTCGTGATGATTCACGGCGGCGTGGGGCGCGAGGATCGCATGAAGACGCAGGAGTCCTTCCGGCACGATCCGGAGGTCCAGGTGCTCCTGGCGACCGACGCCGCCGGCGAGGGGATCAATCTGCAGCGCGCTCATCTGATGGTGAACTACGACTTGCCGTGGAACCCCAACCGGCTCGAGCAGCGCTTCGGCCGCATCCACCGCATCGGTCAGACCGAGGTGTGCCATCTGTGGAACCTGGTCGCCGACGAGACCCGCGAAGGCGAGGTCTACCATAAGCTGCTGGACAAGCTGGAGGAGGCGCGCACGGCACTCGGCGGTCAGGTGTTCGACGTGCTCGGCAAGCTCCAGTTCGAGGGCAAGTCGCTCCGTGATCTGCTGATCGAAGCGATCCGCTACGGCGACCGGCCCGAGGTCAAGGCCTATCTCACCACTGCCGTGGAACAGGCGCTCGACCGCGGCCAGCTCCAGAACCTGCTCGAAGATCACGCCCTGGCCCATGACGCCATGGACTCCAGCCGCGTCCAGCGTATCCGCGAAGACATGGAGCGCGCCGAGGCCCGCCGCCTTCAGCCGCACTACATCGAGTCGTTCTTCCACGAAGCCTTCCAGAGCCTGGGCGGCGCCTCCAAGCAGCGCGAGCCGCGGCGCTACGAGATCACCCATGTTCCGGCACCGGTCCGCAACCGCGACCGCCTGACGGGCCTCGGCGAGCCCGTCCTGCCGCGCTACGAGCGCATCGCCTTCGAGAAGTCGCTGGTGGCGCCGCAGGGGCAGCCGCCGGCGGCCTTCATCTGCCCGGGCCACCCGCTGCTCGATGCGGTGATCGACCTCATTCTGGATCGCCACCGCGATCTGCTCAAGCGCGGCGCCGTGCTCGTCGACGAGCGCGACCTGGGCACGCAGCCCCGCGTGCTCTTCTACCTCGAGCACGCGCTCCAGGACGCCGGCCAGACTCTCGCGGGATCTCGCCGCGTCATCTCCAAGCGCATGCTCTACGTCGAGCTCGACGCCGGCGGCACCACGCGTCACGTTCACTACGCGCCCTACCTCGACTACCGGCCGCTGGCCGAGGGCGAGCCGAGCATAGACGCCCTCCTCGCCCGGCCCGAGTGCCGGTGGATCAGCCGCGAGCTCGAACAAAAGGCGCAGGGTTATGCGGTGGCGCAGGTGGTGCCCGAGCACCTGAAAGAGGTGCGGGACCGCAAGCTCAAGCTCATCGCCAAGACCGAGGCGGCGGTGAAGGACCGCCTCACCAAGGAGATCACCTACTGGGATCACCGCGCCGAGCAGCTCAAGCTCCAGGAGCAGGCCGGCAAGCCCAACGCCCGGCTCAACTCCGGTGAAGCCAGAAAGCGCGCCGACAACTTGCAGGGGCGGCTGCAAAAGCGTCTGGAGGATCTGAAGCTCGAAGCGCAGATCTCGCCGCTGCCGCCCGTGGTGCTCGGCGGCCTGCTGGTGATCCCGGCCGGCCTCCTCGCCGTCATGGCCGGGCGGTCAGCTCCGATGACCGCGCCGGTCGACTCGCAGGCGAGCGGCGCCCGAGCCCGCGCCATCATCATGGACATCGAGCGCGGTCTCGGCTTCGAGCCGATCGACCGTGAGCTCGAAAAGGTCGGCTATGACATCGAGAGCCGCGTCCCCGGCACCGGCAAGCTGCGCTTCCTCGAAGTAAAGGGCCGCGTCTCGGGCGCGGAGACCGTCACGGTGACGCACAACGAGATCCGTTACGGGCTCAACAAACCCGACGACTTCATCCTCGCCCTCGTCGAATTCATGGAAGACGGCACCCATCGCGTTCACTACCTGCGGGAGGCCTTCCGGCGCGAGCCCGATTTTGGTGTGGCGAGCGTGAACTATCACTTCGCCGAGCTGATGGCTCGTGCGGAGGCGCCGCGATGACGGTATCGGTTCTACAGTTGCAGGAGTGGCTGAACGCGAAGGAAGACGAGCACCTCGAGCTCAAGGAAGCCAAGAACAGCTTCCATTTCGAAAAACTCCTCAAGTACTGCGCGGCGCTGGCGAATGAAGGAGGAGGCTTCATCGTCTTGGGCGTAAGCGACCGGCGCCCACGCAAGGTCGTCGGTAGCCAAGCCTTCTCTGACCTGGAGCGAACCAAAGCCGGTCTGATCGAGCGGCTCCGGCTTCGCCTTGAAGTTGACGAGATCTCCCATCCGGACGGCCGCGTCGTGGTCGTTTCCGTTCCATCCCGCCCCATCGGCGTTCCGATCTCGGTGGAGGGCGCGTATTGGATGCGCGCAGGGGAAGACCTGGTGCCCATGACGCCGGACATGCTCCGGGGCATCTTCGACGAATCCGGTCCTGACTTCTCCGCTGAAGTCTGCCCCAAGGCGACACTGGCCGACCTCGACCCGGCCGCCATCGACATCTTGCGCACCCGATGGATCGAGCACTCCGGCAATCAGGCACTGGCCAATCGAACGACGCACCAGTTGCTGGAGGATGCCGAGCTGGTCACGCAGGCCGGAGTGACGTACGCCGCGCTGATCATGGTCGGAACACACAAAGCCTTGGGCCAGTTCCTGGCCCAAGCAGAAGTTGTTTTCGAGTACCGGTCCACGGAGGCGCCAGGTCCCGCCAATCAGCGCATTGAGTACCGCCAGGGGTTTTTGCTGTTCTACGACAAGCTTTGGGAAACGGTGGACCTGAGAAACGACAAGCAGCACTATCAAGACCGTTTTGTCATGCACGAGGTGCCGACTTTCCGCGAAGGCTCGACGCGAGAGGCGATTCTCAATGCGGTCAGCCACCGAGACTATCGTCACCCCGGTTCCATCTTCATCCGCCAGTACGCCAGGCGAATCGAGATTGTCAGTCCTGGCGGCTTCCCCAGTGGAATCAACCCCGAGAACATTCTGGACAAGCAGGCTCCACGCAACCGCCGGATTGCCGAATCCCTCTTGCGTTGCGGCCTTGTCGAGCGTTCCGGGCAAGGCGCCAATCGAATGTTGGTCGAATGCGTGCAGGACAGCAAGCCACTCCCGGACTACTCCCGATCCGACAAGCACGAGGTGTTTCTACGCCTGCAAGGGGAGATGCAGAACCCCGCGTTCGTGAAGTTCCTGGCAAACCTGCCGCCGGACCAGTCAAAGGCTTTCTCGTCGCATCACTTTCTCGTACTCGATCATGTGCGCCGGGGCCAACCAATCCCTCGCTGGTGCCGCGACGAATTGGACTCATTGCGCTCGCTGGATATTGTCCGCCTCCAGGGCCGTGGTCGAGGAACCCACTACGTCCTGAACGAGAGCTTGTACGATGGTGCCACCCAGGAGGGCGGCACCAGTCGGAAGCCTGTGCTCGACCGGGAAACGAACAAGGCCCTGCTGCTGAAGCACATAGAGGACAACCGTATGGCCGGATCGAAGATGGAAGAGTTGCGCCAAGTGCTGCCAGCGCACTCTCGCAGCCAGATCCAAGTTCTCCTTCGTGAGCTTAGGGACGATGACCGAATCCATGTCCATGGAACCACCAGGGCCGCCCTGTGGTACCCCGGGCCGGAGACCGAGGATTGCAACCATGAGTAAAGTTAGTTGCAATGAGTTGCAAAGCAATGGCGTGGGCAGGCCGGTAACTTCTTTATCTTCAAGGTCTTGAGGACCACGATGATTGCAACTGCATTGCATGTGGCCCAGCCGCTCCCCACTCTCTCGAGGGGCCAAAACGCAATTCCGACGCAATTCCGACGCAATTCGCGCCGGCGGGTTTGGCCCCAGTACGAGTGTTTTCAAAGGCTTGAGAGAGTCGATGGCCCCATCTCGACCCGAACAATAACGCAATTGGGGACGCGGCTCCTGACGGCCAAACCTCGAAACAAGTGTCCCGGGAGCACATCTGCACCTGTACCTCCGCCCGAGGAGCAGAGCTTCGCCGAAGTCGCCGAGATGATTCAGGACGCCCGTGGGCAGGCTGTCGTTTTTTTTCGAGGCCTACAAGGGGGACGAGAAAGTCTCACCACTGTTGAGACAATTGCCGTGGAGCTCCACGAGCTCTACACGTTGACCGCGACGGAAACCGAATGACCACGAAGAAGCTCATCGAAGTCGCCCTCCCGCTCGACGCCATCAACAAAGCCAGCGCGAGAGAGAAGTCCATCCGCCACGGGCATCCGTCCACCCTCCATCTCTGGTGGGCACGGCGTCCCCTTGCGGCGGCGCGGGCGGTGATCTTCTCGCAGATGGTGGACGATCCTTCGGCGTATGTCGATGTGCTGCGGGCGGACCCGAAGCTGCGCCGGAAGGCGGAGGCCGCGCTGAAGGCCCGCTTGAAGCTGTGGCAGGAAGCCCGGACCCTCGCCGAGAAGGCCAAAGAGGCGGGCCTCCCGGTCCCGGAGCCAGGTCCGGCACCGACTCTCGACGACATGCTGGCCGACCAGGAGCGCCAGCGGCTGTTCCGAATTATCGAGGACCTCGTGCTGTGGGAGAACACCACCAACGAGAAGGTATTGCAAGCGGCGCGCGATGAGATCTGGCAGAGTTGGCGACGGACCTGCGCCGAAAATGCCGGCCATCCGCGGGCCAAGGAGCTCTTCGATCGTCATAAGCTCCCAGTCTTCCACGACCCCTTCGCCGGCGGCGGGTCGCTGCCGCTGGAAGCGCAGCGGCTGGGACTGGAGAGTTACGCCAGTGATCTCAATCCGGTAGCGGTGCTGATCAACAAGGCAATGATCGAAATTCCACCCAAGTTCGCCGGCAAACCGCCAGTGAACCCAGAGTCGAGAGAGAAGCTCGACCACAGCAAAGGCTGGCGAGGCGCGCAGGGGCTAGCCGAGGACCTGCTCTATTACGGGCAGTGGATGCGAGACGAGGCCGAGAAACGCATAGGCCATCTCTATCCGAAAATAGAAATCACGGCGAAAATGGTGAAGGAGAGACCTGACCTTAAGCCTTACATGGACCAAAAGCTCACGGTGATCGCTTGGCTCTGGGCGCGTACGGTGAAGAGTCCCAACCCGGCCTTCGCGAAAGTTGATGTCCCGCTCGCCTCCAGCTTCATGCTCTCGACTAAGGAGGGCAAAGAAACCTATGTAGAGCCAGTTTTCAAAAATGGTGACTACCACTTCACCGTGAAGACCGGAAAACCAAGAGACGCCGAGGCTGCCAAGAACGGCACGAAGCTCTCACGCGGCGCAAATTTCCGGTGCCTGATGTCGAACACACCAATTGCAAGCGATCACGTCTACGCCGAGGCAAAAGCCGGGCGTATGGGTGCGCGGTTGATGGCCATAGTCGCCGAGGGAGAGCGCGGGCGCGTATATCTCGCGCCAACGCAGGAGATAGAAGCCATCGCCCTTACGGCACTGGCGACGTGGAAACCTGAAGTCGCAATGCCTGAGAACCCACGCTGGTTCTCTCCTCCCCTTTATGGGTTGAAGACTTACGGCGACCTCTTTAATCCCCGCCAACTCGTGGCGTTGACGACCTTCTCTGACCTGGTCCAGGAGACGCATAAACGAGTGAAGGCTGACGCACTCGCCGCGGGCCTTCCCAACGACGGTGGACTTGTCGCCGGTGACAAGGGAGCAACCTCCTACGCTGACGCCTTGGCAGTCTATCTGGCTTTCGTAATTGACAAAGGAGCGGAAAGTCTATCAACACTTTGCATTTGGAGTCCCGATCCGAAAAATGAACTCGTCATCGGCTCGTTTCGACGCCAAGCTTTGCCAATGACTTGGGATTTCGCCGAAGCAAATCCACTCGCTTCGTCGAGTGGCTCGTTTGAAAAACAAATCGCATCGACCTGCAAGGTGATTACAAAGTCGCTTCCTGGAACGCTGCCAGGCTGGGCGAACCAGGGAAATGCCACGGAAATCAATTCTCCCGACGGGAAGACACCGGCTGATCCTGTAATATCCACAGATCCACCGTATTACGACAACATTGGTTATGCCGACCTTTCCGACTTCTTTTACGTCTGGCTTCGCTGCTCGCTAAAGCAGATCTTCCCCGATCTTTTTGCGACGGTCGCCGTTCCCAAAGCAGAAGAGTTGGTGGCCACGCCCTATCGTCACGGCACCAAGGAGAAGGCGGAGAGTTTTTTTCTTGCCGGGATGACTCAGGCCATGCACCGGATGGCGGAGCAGGGGCATCCGGCCTTCCCGGTCACTGTCTACTATGCATTCAAGCAGTCGGAGACGAAGAGCGAAGAAACCTCCTCGACTGGATGGGAAACTTTTCTGGCCGCAGTGATTCAGGCGGGCTTCGCTCTTACCGGCACGTGGCCAATGCGCACCGAACGGGATTTCGGCGTGAAGACTGGAAGCAATGTGCTCGCATCCAGCATCATCCTGGTCTGCCGCCCACGTGCGGCAAATGCCCTCACCGCCACTCGCCGCGAATTCGTTACCACGCTAAAGGCCGAGTTGCCGAAAGCACTGGCCCTTCTCCAACGCGGCAACATCGCACCGGTGGACTTGGCACAAGCTGCCATCGGCCCGGGTATGGGGGTCTACACCCGCTATGCAAAGGTGCTCGACGCCGAGGGCAAGCCGCTCGCGGTTCGAGAGGCGTTGGCACTCATCAACCAGACTCTCGACGAGGCGCTCGCCGAGCAGGAAGGAGAATTCGACGCCGACAGCCGCTGGGCACTCTCATGGTTCGAGCAATACGGTTTCTCCGAGGGAGAGTACGGCGTGGCCGAAACTCTCTCCAAAGCCAAGAACACCAGTGTCCAGGGTTTGAAGGATGCTGGCATCCTTGACAAGAGGGCGCCGGGTGGAAAGGTGCGCCTACTCAGCCCCAAAGAACTGACAGCGGACTGGGACCCTTTCACCGACGCCCGTCTCACGGCATGGGAGATGGTCCACCACCTGATCCGGGTACTCGAAGCCGACGGCGAGAGCGGGGCGTCCGCGCTCGCAGCCAAGTTCGGCACCAAGGCCGAGGTCGCCCGTGAGCTCTGCTATCGCCTCTATACTCTCTGTGAACGCAAGAAGCGGGCGGTTGAAGCGCTCTCGTACAATGGTCTTGTGCAAAGCTGGCCCGAGATCACTCGATTGGTCCGCGAGGAAGGGGCTGCCTCACAGCAGCCGAATCTCCCTGGAACGGAATGACCATGCCTCACTCGGCCGTCGCAGAGCCGCGACTAAGACTTCTCAGTCACTCCACCCACGGGCGCGGTGACTCGCCCCACGAGCGCAATGGCTCGGCGCACGGGCGAAGGCGGCACGAAACACAACCGACAACGTTCGACAACTTGGAAACTAGGCAATGTCCAGACTGCTAGCAAGCAATGGCGACGATCACCCTGAGGCGGCACACAAGCATCTACTGGATGCACAGGCGCTGCTCGGTCAGCAGCGGGCCGATGGTGCCGGCTACCTGAGTGGCTACGTGGTTGAATGCGCGCTCAAGAGTTTGTGGCTGCATGAAACGGGTGTTCCCCCAGGAAACTCAATGCCCTGGGGCAAGAAGGGGCACGACTTGAACGATCTTGCCACCCGAGTGAATGCAGTGGCGACAGTTGCCGGTGCCAAGACCGCGCGATACTACAAGCAGGCAACCAGTAGCGTCTCGTCCTCGGCGATTGCCACGTGGAGGCCGGAAATGCGCTATCGGTCGGCGACAATGACGGTGGGGGATGCGGGGTTGTGGTGCCAAATCGCCGCTGACGTGTTTCAGGAAACTGTTGCGCAGATGCGGCTGGACGGGGTGCTCTGATGAAGTTCCTACATTTCGACGAGGCGAAGCAGGCCGCCATCGCGGACGTAAGGGAATGGGTGGGTGGTGCTACGCAAGACGTTCGCGCGATGCTCATCGTGGATTTGTTCGGAAAGCTGAGGCTCGTACTTTGGTCGTCCGCTTCAGCAGATACGTCCAAGCTTGGAGAGGGCCTCGCGAGCAACTGTGGAGCCTGGTGGACGGGTCAGGTGCTGGACGTCAACGATCTTGACCCGGTGACCACCACGATCTATGACTCAGCGTGGGATTCGGGGCGGCCGGACGAGGTCGAACCACGGTTTCGCGTCCATGACCGTCACCGCAGCCGAACAGCATGGTTTTCCGGACCGATCGAACCTCCTTGGAAGGCATCGGAGGTTGATCCTCCGGTCATCGTGTTTTACTCATTCAAGGGCGGCCTCGGCCGCAGCACACTTCTAGCCTCGTTCGCGATCCAGCGGGCACGGGTAGGCGAGCGGGTGTGCGTAGTGGATTACGATTTGGATTCGCCGGGTGCGGGGCGGCTGCTCTCCGCCGACGCGCAGGGGCTCACCGCGCGCTGGGGCGTGGTCGACTTCTTACTCGAACGTTCGCTCACCGGCGCCCCGCTTGCGGACTACTTCCACCGCTGCGACCGCGTGGCGGCGGCAGGCGAGATCGTCGTCATTCCGGCCGGTAATCTCGACGGAGAATATGCTGACAAGTTGGCGCGGATCGACCTCGAAGAAGCACCCCAAGCCCACGACAGCGGCCTTTGGAAGCTGCTCACTCGCGTGCGCGACGAGCTGAAACCGCAATGGATTTTGTTAGATGCGCGTACCGGCATCTCAGAGCCGGCGGGGCAACTACTGTCGGGCATCGCGCATCTGCATGTACTTCTGGGCACCACGCAAGACCAAAGTTGGCAGGGGCTGAGCCTCGTCCTCGAACGCCTTGGCAAAGAGAGAGTGCTCGCCGAGCGTCAGCAGGCTGAGCTGCTGCTCGTGCAGGCAATGGTGCCCACAGGCGAACCTGGCAAGGCGGCAAAGGAGATTTTTGCCGCCCGTGCTGAAGAAGAATTCGACTCTCTTTATTACGCCGCAGAAGAGGGCGATGCCGACGATCGCTTCTGGACCCTCGGCGACAAAGGAAGCCAAGACGCACCGCATGCGCCAATGCCCCTGGAATACGACAGTAAACTGGCGGGCTTCAGCGATATCACGGAGGTTGCCGACGCGCTTTGCAGCGGGCCCTATATACCAATTGTCGAACGCATCGTGAGCCGCTTTCTTATGGAGCCTGACACATGAGCCGCGAGTGGAACGAAACCCGTCGCACACTGCTCCAAGCGCTGGAGAACATCGGCAGCTCGGGCAGGGCTGAAGGCGCGTCCGTAGACAGTATCGGACCGGGCTACTATCCTGTCGCGGAGCACTTACGTTTGCTCGACCCGGACGTCGTCCTGGTAGTGGGGCCGCGTGGCTCGGGCAAGACAGAGATCGCACGCGTGCTGACAGATGCCGTTTTGTACGATGCCGTAAAGCTCCACGCGCCGGCCGTGCGCTTGCCGATTGGGCCTTCACAATGGTTGCGCCTTTACCCGGCCTGGAGCAAGAGCTTCGAAGGTGTGGGTCTGCGCACCTTCATGCAAGAAGTCGGCGAAGGTACGGAGACACTGCGCGAGCTGTGGTTTGCGTACCTAGTCCGAGCTCTACACGATAATTTGGATGATCAAGGCCGCTCCGAAATAGCACCACTACTTGCGCCCGCAGCGGCGGATGTCGAGGCTATTCACCGCGCCTTCCGCGAGTTGGGGACCAAACCGGTGGTGGTGCTGGATCGGCTGGACGAGCAATTAGAACAAAGAGGCCACTATCTGTTCGCGACCTACGACGAGTTGGACACCCTCGGCAACGGCGATTGGAAGCTTGTTGAAGCTGGAGTGCGAGGCTTGGTGGCTCTATGGGCCGCCTATGCGCGCCGCTGGCGGCGCATCCGTGCCAAACTATTTCTGCGCACCGACCTCTATGAACGGCACGCCAAGGCCGGCGGCGCGGACTTGGCAAAGCTCGCCGCCGGGCGCGTGGAATTGACGTGGAGCGATCGCGATCTCTACGGTCTGTTACTCAAACGCTTGGGTAATGTGAGCGAAGCGCTGGCCACCTATGTGCAGGCCGTCAAGGGCGTCACATGGAGCAATGATCCATCTCTCGGCCGGATTCCGAAACTGCGAGCCTCGCAGGATGCCCGCCCGGTCGTGGAGCGTATGGTCGGCGTCTACATGGGCGCGAACCAGAAGAAAGGATTGGTCTATCGCTGGCTGCTCGATCATGTGCGCGACGGTTTGGGGCGAGGTTATCCACGCCCGTTCGTGCGGCTGATCGAGGAAGGTGCGCGCCAGGAGTTGCAGAATTTCGGCACTTTGAAATCTCCGCGATTACTTGAGCCGGCATCACTTCGGCGCGCGCTGGATCGAGTCTCAGGCGACCACGTGGCTCAGTCGAAAGATGAATGGCCTTGGCTCGAAGCGCTCAGGAAAAGGCTCCTCAGCAACCCGCTCGTGCCCTATACCGAAAAAGACTCGATCAAGTTGCTGGAAGGCCTGGACGCAGAAACAGCGGAGCTTCCTCCATTCGAAGGCCGCGATTTGCTCGATTACCTGCTAGAGCTAGGCATCTTTCGCCGCCGTGCGGACGGTCGGCTGGATACACCTGACCTATACCTGGCGGGATTAGGGCTCAGGCGGAAGGGTGGCGTGAGAAAGAATACATAAGGCTCGGAGGTATCGATAAACATGGCGACCATCAACCGCGAACGCATCGACAAGGCGAGAGCGGAGCTTCTGTGCTCGCGGCCAAGCTCGGCAGCAAGGCCGAGGTCGCCCGTGAACTCTGATACCGCCTCTACACCCTCTGACGCGCTCTCTTACAAACGGACTCGTTCAAAGTTGGCCCGAGATCACCCGGCTCTCCCAAGAGAACAGCAAGGCACGGACCGAGCGGGCCACGTTCTTCGAGAGCCCCTAAATGGACCGAGCTCCAGATCGCTTGGCTGTGCCCAGAGCGAGGCCCCAATGGGGCATCTCACTGCCGCTCTCTGCAGTGAAGAGAGGTACTGATTATCTTCATTTTTGCCACCACCTAGCCCTTTAGTTCAAGTAGTTTAGATTGCATAGGTTATCAGGCAAGGCGGTCCTAGCCAGCCCGAATCGCCAGTATCTGCCGGCACTTCCT
>Ga0307506_10000180_pt1 | contig 20171 bp, 15 predicted proteins | sample 25_S_MG_FD_202175 | JGI IMG/M metagenome (GOLD analysis project Ga0307506, IMG submission 202175) | Soil microbial communities from Populus trichocarpa stands in riparian zone in the Pacific Northwest, United States - 25_S | ecosystem: Environmental > Terrestrial > Soil > Riparian zone > Trees... | reverse complement strand
CCATTGCTGAGACATAAGATTGAAAGGAGGCAGCTATGAAAATACGAGCTCATCGTTCCTACCGTTGTGCATCAGGTTATTGGCTGCTCGCGCTCACTATACTCTTCGTCTTCCGCGCGCGGCAGATGTGATCGGGATGCGACGACACAGGCACTTCCAAGGAACCGCAGGAGGGCTTCTGGAATCTCGGAAAATTCCGAAATCCTGGAAGCCCTCCTCGGCGGATCCGACGAGGCCTTGCCTCATAAGGGTCTAGTTTTCCCATAACTTACGGAACTTGCCGAGGCTGGCAGGTCTTTTGCCCTCCTCAAGGGAGGCGTCAAGAGGATTGCGAAAGTCAAAAAATGTTGCCAGCCCAAGACATCCTGGTACTTAGTGATCTGCACTTGGCGCCAGAACGCGGCGCCGGGCTGTTTCAAGCGGATGAAATGCTCGTCGGCTTCCTGAATTGGGTGCTGGAGCAGGACTCCCAACTCGTCTATGTAGTAATCGCCGGCGACTTGCTCGACTTTCTCGTACCTCAGGAAAAGGGCGAGAAACTGAAAGCCTTCGATCCTCAAAGTGCTCCTCAGCGCACCCGCTCGATCCTCGACTGGCATCCCGAAGTGTTCGATGCGCTGGGTCGAATCGCCGGTTCGTCTCGCCATCGCCTGATCGTCCTCAACGGCAATCACGACCCCGAGCTCATCCTGCCCGCCGTCCAGCAGGTGATCGAGAACGGGCTCGCGTCCGGCGGCGCCTCCTCTACTTTGCGCTGGCTCGTCCACGGCGAGGCCGCCCGCTTCCAGGTGGGGACCGTCGAGGTGTCTATCGAGCATGGCGACCTCTTCGATGACTGGAACCGGGTTGACCGCGACGGGCTCCGGCGCGCGGTCAGCCGGATCAGCCGTGGTTTCATCCAGGAGCATGGATTCCACGCTCCTCCAGGCTCCCAACTCGTGCTGGACTTCCTAACGGAGTTACGGAATCAATTCCCCTGGGTCGACTATCTCAAGCCGGAGCGCGAGGCGGTGATTCCCATCATCAACCACTTCCTGCCTATACAAAGGAGGGCCGACCTACTCCGGGCTCTCCAGCCTTGGCTCCGCTACCGAGGAAACGCCCTCGAGACCCTGGGCTTGAAACTGTTGCCTCCGGTCGAATTGATCCGGGGTCCCGGCGATCGAATATCGAAGCGAAAAAAGCTCGCGGACTGGCTCAAAGGGCAGAAGGAACAGGTCCTTCGGCGCTTCCAGGAGGCGAGGCGCGAAAAACTCCTCGAACACCTCCGCGTGGCTTCCGCCGAGGACGGCTACTTTGATCTCGAGAGCCCCGACGATGCCGCCGGCGAGATCGCCCAGATCCTCGACCAGGGCACAGATCTCTTCATTCAGGGCCATACCCATGCCGCCAAGGCCTATCCCTTGGGCTCGCGAGGGCTCTACTTAAACACCGGCACCTGGGGACAACTCCTGGCTCTGCCGAGGAGCGGCGACACCGAAGAGGTATGGTATGCGTTTCTCGAGAGCCTTGAAGGCTGCCGTCAACGCGACTTTGTACGGCCGACGTATGCCCATATCCACAGAAATTCCGCAGAGGGTACCACTTCCGCAAACTTGTACCAATGGACCGTTTCTGGGCCCATGAGCTTGGCACGTTTCCACTTCAGCAACGACCAACGGATCTGGATGAAAGAGGTGTGAGATGTCATTTGCCGACTTCTTCACTTTCTGTGGCGCCAATCGCGATACCATTCTGGGGCTGAATGGGTTGCTCAGCTCCATAATGGCGGCCGTCCTCCTCTGGCTCCACTATCGAGTCCTACGGGAGCAGAAGTGGGCAAAGTACTTCGGATGGGGCTTTGCAGTTTTCGCTCTGCAATACCTCGTTCAATGGATCACGCGCCTAGGGTATCTATTCGCTCGCGTGATAGAAATTAAAGGCGGAGCGGAAGCGATTGTGACAGCGGGAGACTTCACCCAAGACCTCGGCTCAATCATCAACAACGTCCTATTCCTGATGGCGGTATCGGCTTTGCTGGCCCTAGCGAAGCGCATCACATACTGGGTCGGCGGTATCTCTGTTATCATATTGGTGCTGAATTTCCTGAGTCTGCTGGGTTTCAACAGCCTGGGAAACTGGAGCCGACTGCCCGATAAGGCCCTTGCCTTTCTATGTCTTGCACTCCTGGGCTGGGGTTTATACGTGAATGTTCAGGTCTTGTTGAGCCGAGGACTGGCGACTTTATTCTTGGCAGGCATTTGGTTGTATGCTTCCCTCAACCTCCTCTACGCCTTCGTTCCTTTGATTGCCAATTCAAACTGGGTGCTGAACTCTGCTGTCCAGGCTAGCATCAACAAGATCATCAGTAATACCGGTATCATACTGACCCTCACACAGTCCTACGACGCAGTGATCCTCGCTATCGCTATTTTGGTGAAGGTCGCCCTGTTTTCGGCCGGCCTTGTGTTGATGATCGGGTCAATTGTGATTCTCCATCCTGATTCTTATCGCAAAACTCTGAGCAAGATCACGGAGGGGAGTCAGGAGTTCCTCAGCAGTTATGGAATAGTTCAAGCCGTCGCCAGTAATTTCGACGCTGACTTCTCGGAGATCTGCCTCCGAGTGCCGGGCCTGGAAAAGAGGAAGGTGGTGTGGTGGCGCTGGCAAAGAGAACCATTAACTGCTGCGAGAAAGCTCACCTCCTGGTGGCGGCGGTCGCGGACGGATCTGCACTCGGTGGATGACTGGGCTGGTTTTGAGGTCAAACCTTCGCCGGAGTCGGAACGATCCATCGTTGGGCGGGTGCTCGTTACCGGGGAGGCAATGTTCAGCCGGGAATGGCAGAACGATCCCCAAGTCAAGGATGCCTACCTGAAGAACGTGCCGGGGATGAGATCGTTCATCACTGTTCCCATCCGCTATCACAAAGCCGTAATCGGCGCTCTCAACCTTGAGTGGCGAAAACCACGGGCCTTCAATGAAACGATCATTTTGCAGGTCCAGCAACTGGCAGCCTTCCTCGCGCCTGTTATTCAGAGTGAACGCCAACTTGCCGCGGTTGATCAGTTCTCGTACCGACTGCCACGGCTAGAACTCGACGACAAGGAGGGCGCACAGCACCTAGCGCGGCGGGTCGAGGTCTTTCACGACATCATGTCGCCACTGGCCACGGGGATCGCGATCGAGATCGGATTCCGTCAGATATGGGCAGGGTGCAACGACCAAGGGAGCACCGCGGACCACATCGAGGATTCAGCCTCCCCAGAGAATGTCTTGGCCGAGAAGGTGACGGAACTATCCTCCCGCGGAGCGGATCACGTGCGCCTCGAAAAAGTCAGGTTAACGGTCAAAAAAATGCGGATCGGCACACTGAGGATGGCATACCCAGCGCGAAATGACGAGGAATTCGACGTTTCTCGTCCGATGTTGGGAGACAATTACCTCCACCGTCGGACTGTCGCCGCTCTAATTGCGGACGCCCTCTTTGACTCGATTCGCACTCAACTCGCCGCGGCGCTCAACGAGCTTCATCTCGCCCTGCACTCACAGGAAGTCGATTCTACTCAGAAATGGCTCGGCACGGTTGAAATGGGAGTCAAGAAGACAGGCTTGCTCTGGGCTGCTGCGCGCACCTCGGGGAGCCGGAGACTGCTCGGAGGTGAGAGAGAAGTGGCCATCATCGAGTACCTGATCCGTCGCGATGGAAAAGAGAGTCTTTTCAGTTCGGCCATTTCGGTTGTCGACCTGAACTCAGCGATGGAGGGCACTTATCACGTAGTGGTGCTGCCTCTTCCTGCCGCGAACGCTCACCTGTGGCTTGGGGTTTCCCGCAGAGGGTTCGGGAACGAGATTCATCAGGCGCCGTGGAACGAGTTCCTCGAGCGGTTGGCAGAGGGAGCTGGAGCAGCTTTATTGCGTATTATCGCGACGCTTGAGTTCCAGCGTATGGCGCTGGAGCAGGCGCGGTATCAGGGTCTCCAGACCACGTTGGTCACTATGGGAACGATGACTCATCAGCTATCCAACTTCTTGCGAGGTTTTTCCGGTAGCGTCCTCAATCTTGAAGAGGCCCTGCAGACTGGTCGGTTACAAACAGATGATACCACCTCGCTGAGCATTAGGGAAATGAGTGGGTCGGTCCAAAAGCTTTCAGACCTCCTGAAACCGTTGACATCGATGACGATCATGAACCAGCAACGCCCCTGCAAGTTGCGCGACATAATCAACGATGCCTACGAATTGCACAAGTTTCTGTTTCGTCAGAAACGAGTTTCATTCGCAGTTCAAGGTCTGGACGATCAACAGGAAATAACCATCGACATACCATATGATGTGGCTACCCTGGCCTTGGCAAATCTGGTCAGCAACTCGCTCGATGCCATCGATGCAGATGGCAAGATTGAGATAGAGATTCAGGTCGATCGCGACGGCAGAATGGTCCGCTGCCATGTTATTGACGACGGACGCGGAGTACCGGAGATTGTGAGAAGTAGCGATCCCTTTAGCCTCGGCGTTACTTCGAAGGATGGGAGTGGGGGTTGGGGACTCTATCTGACTAAGCGTTCGTTGGTTGAGAACCAGGCCAAGGTCGAAATGATAAAGCCTGGACCGGGTGGAACGATATTCACATTGTTTTTTCGAGGTGTTACTGGAACTTCTATTGTAGTGGGAGAAGCGGATCATTTTCTTAGAGAAGATCGACTGGAGGTGTTATGACTGCGGGGAAATTGCTGATCTTGGAGGACAAGGCTGACCTGCGGCTGGCGCTGACATCGTTGCTGAGGAGTCGGGGCTTCGAGGTCGAAGCCGCTGGCACCGTGCGGTCGGCGTATGACTGTATAAACCGTATGGAAGGTAAGATCGATGTTGCAATTCTCGACATGCGTCTAGAGGATCCCGAGGCTTCAGATCTCACTGGCGCTGATGTGGGCTTGAAGATCTTAAAGCAACAGGCTGGCAGGCCGCCGGAGTTCTTGATATATTCTGCATATATTGACATCACAGATTATTACAAGAAGGCGCTTAAGCTCGGTGTCGCGGCCTATCTCGACAAGAAGCAGATCGATGTGCAGGAGGTGATTTCGCATGTCAGGGTGCTCGCCTTGCGTAGGTCGCTAAGCTTGTGGCACGAGCAGCTCGTCGAGCGGCTCCGGAGAATCGCTGAGAACTCGCGGGAGGAATCGGAGGCGATCAGCGGGTTTTGCCGGAGCATCTTGAGGCCAGAGATTGAGGCTGTCCTTGGTGCTCCGTTCATATTATTGTTGAGCGATAACCGCGCCCGAGAGGATGGACGAGGGGGGACGACAGCCTTTTGTGGCGGCGGACTCTATTTGCCAGAGACCGGCCCCTGTCTCTACTCGGCCCTACAAAGCCTCCTCTTCCTGCCTGGCACTTATGGCGGGAGGCAGATCCTCGACCACGATCTCATCACAAAGATGGAATTTGAAGATGAGCAGGAAGTGCTGGTGAAGCTCAAGAACGCGCGATTCATTCCGCTCGCTGAAAAGGGCGGTTTCCGTCTGTCACTGGGAGTGGTCCCAGTTAGCAGGGTGGAGAATCCTCTCGCCGAGAATGCCGACACCATTGTTCATCTCCTGGACCTCTATTTCCGTGATTCGGTCGTCTATCACCTGCTCCACATTACCGAGCTCTGGGCACAAGTGGAGGCGAGAAAGAACCGGCTTATTGAAGACACTGGGAACCTGTTCCTCAACGTCGGACGGGAGCAGGTAACGATCCTCGACGACGCCACGCGCGCGGGGGAGATAGTGAAGTCCGACGCGCTCGTCCACATCCCAAGGCTCCAGGCGCTGGGGGAGGATCTGCGCGATGCAGGAGAGGCCTTGAAGAACCTGGGCGAGGATCCAGGAGCGAGCGATCGGGTGGAATTGCCTGCTCTGATCCGCCAAGTGTGGAAGATCGTCGCCAGCCTTCACGAACTCGCAACTCCGGATGTCGTCGAGGTCCGCGGTGAGTTGTGGGTGGAAGGCAGCGGCGAGCGGCTCTACGCGATCTTCTCCCGCATCCTGGGCTGGTTCGCCGAGCGGCTCGATGACGCCGGTATCTCGCCGTCATCGATTCGCGTCACGCTGGCCTCGGAAGGAGGTCAGGGCTTGGTTGTCGTCGAGGACGGCAGCCCACGGCTTGCCGCGCCCCTCAGGCGTCACCTCTTCGATCCCTTCGCCCTCGGCGGATGGCGGACATCCTCGACACCCCTGGGAGCGGGGAGACGGTTGAGTCTCTACCTCGCCAAGCTCTTGCTCGAGAGCCAGTCGGGGAGCTTCCTGGAGGACCGGACGGATGAGCTGCCAGGAGACAAAGGCCATCGTCTGGTGATGCGTTTGCCTCTCGCCGAATAGAGCAATTGTTTCTCAAGATGAGAGGTGCCATGTCATTACGATGCCGCGTGATCCTCCTGCCCAAGCAGGGCAACAGCTCTTTTAGGAGCTGGGAGGAAGTACTCGACGAGGCTACCGACCCGGAGAGTGTCGAGCTCCCCGAATGGTATGAAACAATGGTCTCTCTCTCCGATCGCGCGCGAGTGCCGGAGAAGAGAGGCTGCGAGGTCGTGCTCTGTATGCTTGGAGACCAGGTCGCAAAGAGCTGGGATCACAATCTCTTGAGACTCTTGCTGCAAAACGCTCGAGAGAGTTGCTGGGGTGCTCCGCTCTTGCTCGTCGTCAGCCGGGACATACGACCGGACAAGCTCATACGGAGACGGTCCGAGGTCGATACCTGGTTACAGACCTCCCTCACCGGACGTGTCTTCGACCTCTTGCAGCTTAGCTACGATCCCGAGGGCGGAGTTGTTCCGGAGGATTCGGAGCTGAGGCTCTGCTGCAATGAAGTCTTCGACCGGCATCGCCAGATCCGCGATCTCTCGCACGAGGGGCTCTGGGGCTGTTCTCTGAGTGATAGGAGGCTCTCCTTCCGGAAGCTGCTGGGGCCGCTGGCCTGCCAGCCGGGCGGGGAAGTCCAGACGCAGCATCTGCTTCTAGTAGTCGACCGGGGTAACGCGGAAGACCAGAAAAAACTCGTGCGGTTGCGGCTAGAGGAGTTCGGAGCTAGAATTGGTCTGATCGCCACCCTGGGGAACTCGCCATCCGAGGCTCTCCAACAGATCTGCCAAGAGGCGAAGCTGCCTCCGCCTCTGGCCTTTCGCGCGGAGTTGGAGATATGGTATCTCTTGCTGCGGCTCAACGAGGGGCGTCGGCGAGCCTCGCCCGAGCGCCGGGAAGGACACTGTGTTGTGCCATTGAACGTGGCGCCGAAATTCCAGTCGTCCCCAGGGATAGGTGTCCCTTCCATTCTCTTCACGAGCAGTTTTGTCCCAGGCTTCGATTGGACCGAGCAGGCCGCCCAAGCAGCCCGAGACATCGGTGCGATGCTGGAGCACATGCCGGTCAACATCCACTACGAGGTAGACCCGCGGGTCACGCCGGAGCGTTTGGCCGCGGTGATCGGAGAGATGAAATCTCCTCTGGTCTGGGCGCACATGGGACACGGCCTCGGGGAGGAGGGACTGGAGGATGCGGTCCGCGAGCCTGTCCGCCCTGAGCGCTGGCTGAGTTGCTTCGGTGGCTGGAAAGGGAGCCTGCCTCTGGCGCTCTTTCTTGCCTGTCGTTCGCTTCCTACCGCGGAATGCTTCGCCCGTGCCGGGGCTGGTGTTGCAATTGGTTTTGAGGGAGATGTATTGTCGGCACGATCACGGCTTCTGGCGGTCAAGGTCCTCGGTGCCGCGCTGGCCGGCCGCGGCCGGCGTGGGGCCGTCCTCGACGCATTCGAGGTGGGCCGTGACCATCTGACAGCGGTCGGAAACCCCTCGCGGCCTTTCGCTTTCTACACGGAACCATGATCTCCCTCCTCCTTTGCGGGCCACCGGAGCTTGAGCCGGCTGCGGTCGCGTCGTTGTTGGCTGGCTACGGCTTGCGGGTAAAAACCTGCATCCTCTCCTATACCGGCGATCAGCCGGTTCCCGCAGAGGTGGACGAGGCGGTGCTGATGACCCGTGAGTCCGGCGTGGTCGGCATCGGCGAGACCTTGAGCCGACTCGTCGAGCGGCTGCCGCAGAGTACAGTTGTCACCGTCTGCGCACCTCTGTCCAGCCCAGGTGATCGACGGTTGATCGAGGAGTGCGGGGCGCAGACCGTCGTCGAGCCACCGGACTGGCAAGCCGCATCTGTGGCCGACCGCATCCTGGCCGAGCTCATCGTGCGAAGACGCATCTTGCCTGCTTCGGCCAGCACGCTCCGGGGTGCTACTCAGCTCATGCAATCCCTCGATCGCGAGTTGGGCACGATCGCACCGCTGGCCGACCCGGTTCTCATCCTGGGCGAGACCGGGGTCGGCAAGGAACTGGTCGCACATGAGATCCACAAACGGAGCGACCGCCCGGGAGAGCTTCTGCCAATTAATGTGGCGGCACTCAGTCCGGAGTTGATGGCAAGTGAGTTGTTCGGTCACGAGCGTGGAGCATTCACCGGCGCTCTCGAGCGGCGGCGAGGGCTCTTAATGGAAGCCGGAGCTGGGACAGTGTTCCTCGACGAGATCGGCGACCTTGAGTTGCATGCCCAGGCCAGTCTCCTGCGGGTCTTGGAGGAACTTCGCGTACGGCCGGTCGGCGGCAACCAATGGCTGCCGATCCGGGCTCGGGTTCTCTTCGCCACTAATCGTGATCTTGACGAAGATTGTACCGACGGTCGCTTTCGGCGCGATCTTTATGAGCGTCTCCGTGGTCTGACGATCCGTGTGCCGCCACTCCGCAAACGCAAGGCCGACATCCCTCTCCTGGTGCATCATTTCCTGGATGCTTTCAATCGCGAGAATCCAGGCCGCCGCTGGGTGCCTCCCGGCGCTCTCGACCCTCTGTTTCGCCATGATTGGCCCGGCAACGTCCGCGAGTTGCGCCAAGTGGTGCGTGAGGCTGCGGCCTTCGCAACCAGCCCGGAGGGCCCAATCAACAAGGAGCGGCTTCGGGATGCGGCGCTAAGTCGCCTTGCCCGTCGACGTCCGAGGGATACGGATCCTGTGACTCCTGAGCCTCCACAAGCAGTGTCGACGCTCCTACGCACCATCTCCTTCAGCCCGGAGGGGGAGACACTGCAGGCGGTCCGTGACCGCGCGGAAAGCCAATATCTTCGCAGCCTCTTGGCCCTAACAGGCGGAAACAAAACCATGGCGGCAGAGAAAGCCGGTATCAGCCTCTCCCAGCTCGATGCCCTGCTCAAGAAAAAACCCGATGTGTAAGGCAGGTCCTTCTTCGCGTGCCAATCCCTTCCTGCGTCGATGTCGGGCTAGAGAAGCGTAAAATTGTTATTCGACGAGGCGGTTGAGCAGAACCGCTTCCGTGGGCGGCGGTTGCATGAGATCTCTCCGAGCTTCCAGGATGACCGGCCGAGTCTATCGAGGAAACAGGCAAACGCGAAAGGGGCGGACTTCCGCGGAGCCCTTCTCTCCCGCACTCTTCCTTGTAGAGGCTGACGCCGCGGTCCCCTGATCGGACTCGCTCAGGTCGCCGGCCTCGAAAGGAGCTCATCATGCTTCGCCCTTCCCTTGTCCGCGCCGCTGCCTTGGCCCTTCTGCTCGCCAGCGCAGTGCCCACACTCGCTCTTGCGGCGGAATCTCGATCTCCCAGGTCTTCCGTCTCCCAGAGCATCTTCGGCGAGATGTGGAGCGGTCTCCGGGGTCTCTTCACGTCCCTCAGCTCACACATCGCCCCAGATGGTCTGCTGAATCCCGATTTGGGCCAGGGAATGGACCCGAACGGCTAGTCTGACGTTTCTCGACGTGCCGGTGGCGGATGCCATCCTGCGGAAGATGTCGCCGGCACTCGATTTTGTTATCCTCGCACGCCACGGACCCAGTTGAACCGCGAGGAGTCTACGATGGATGATGTCCACATCTCGCGCACGATCTTGCGCGCTGTCGAACAGGGAGAGCTGCCGAAGAGCTTTCTCGAAGAGGTCGTGAATGAGCACCTGCTGGGCCGGTGCCCTCATTGCCGGGCCGAGGCCGAGGCGTATCAGGCGGAGCGCGGATATGGAGCTTCGGGCATTCGCCGCCTCCTCCTCTTCGCTACGACTCTTCTCGACCGATTTGTGAGCTCCACGGACCGGGAGCTCCAGAGAGCCCAGCAGGATCTCCAGGAGCTGCTCCTCCTTTCCCCCAACGAACGGGAGGGCCGCGTTGAGCGTGCCCGGGATCGTTTTCGGGGCTCCTCTCTGGTCAAGCTGCTGCTGGCCGAAGGTCATCGGTGCATTCCAGGTCAACCGGATGCGGCCTTCCATTTCTCCGATCTGGCACGGAAGGTCGCCAATCGGAGCCCTGGGTTGCCGGAATATTTCGAGATGCACGCCCTCGCGACGGCCTTGATGGCGAACGCCCGCCGGGCGGCCGGCCAGCTTGCCGAGGCAGATGAGCTCTTCATTCTTTCCCGTCATGTCATCGTCGAGCACGGCGTTACGGAGCCGGCGGTCGTCGCTCGGGTGGACGATCTGCTGGGGTCTCTCCGGAAGGATCAGCGACGCTTTCCGGAGGCCGAAAGGCTCCTGAAGCGCGCAGCAGCGCAGTTCGGGTTGATCCAGGCATTGGACGATGCTGCGCGAGCCCTGATCAACTTGGGACAAATCCACCAGCTCTCCGGGTCTCTGGATCGTGCGATCGAAACGACACAGTCCGCTCTGGCGCTTCTGGGTCCACAGTCAGAGCCCCGGCTCCATCTCTGCGCGCGCTTCAATCTGGCGCAGCAGCTCGTCCATGCGGAGCGGTACGACGAGGCGAGCGCTCGGCTGGAAGAAGACGCGGAGCTCTACGTGTGCTTTCCGGAGCCTTGGACCCAGCTTCGGCTCGTCTGGCTGCGTGGGGACATCGCTGCCGGCTGGAAGGATCTGGAGACGGCCGAGTGCTTGTACCTCACCGCGCGGGACGGGTTCATCGCTCAAGGGATCGGGTATGACGCGGCGATGGTTTCTCTCGATCTGGCGGTTCTCTATCTGCGCCAGGGACGGACAAGCCGTGTGCGGCGGATTGCGGAGGAGATGCTTCCGGTCTTCCAAGCTCAGGACGTGCACCGGGAGGCACTGATCGCCCTCGCTCTGTTCCAGGAGGCGGCACGGCAGGATCAGCTCACCGTGGAAAAGGCGCTGGAGGTCTCCGGCTATCTCCACGAGGCGCGGAATGAGCCCGGGCGCCGCTTTCGTTGGAAGCGGCGGTCAGGAGATGACTTCCTGTCTTCCTCAAGGGCAGTGGGGGAAGGCCGACCGGAATAGGTGGCGCCTCGCCCACCGCGGTGAGCGAGCCGCTGACTGTGATGAGCAAGCCGCTGACCGTGGTGAGCGGGCCGCTGACTGCGGTGAGCAAGTCGCTGACTGTGGTGAGCGAGTCGCTGACTCTGGTGAGCGGGCCCCTGACTGTGGTGAGCGAGGAGATGACTCCGGTGAGGGGGCGCACGACTGCGGGTGAACAAAGGCGAGGGAAAGAAAAAAGGGGCGTGGCAGTTGCCACGCCCCCATCGGAACCGGTCTCGAAACCGGCAAGTGCAGGGATTACTCGGCCGGCGGCGGTGCAGGGGGCTCCGGCTGGGTGCGACGCTGCTTCACCAGAGGCTTGCCGTCCTCGCTGACCCGCCGGATCCGCGGCTGGCTGCGGAACGGCTGCTGGCCGAACTCCACCAGCTTCTCAGACCGGGTGCCGTAGTGCTGCCGCACCCCGACATCCATGAAGGTCAGCAGCCTCTGCCCCTCGTCGTTGAGCGCCCCAAGACGCTTCGAGACCTCCTGTTTGGCCGCGGTCAGGCTCGCCTGCTGCGCCGTGAGATCTTTCAGCTCGGTCAGCACCGCGACGGCCTGTTGCCGGGGCACCTCCAGATGCGACAGCTCCGCGCTGTTGGCCGCCAGGGCCTTGGTCCGCAATTCCAACTTCTTCTGAACGACCGCTAAGATTTGTCCTGCCAATGTTCTCTCCTTTCCTTGCCGGGATATTCCGGCGGCGGGCAAGCACTGGATCGCCTGATACCTCAGACGTTCCATGGGTACACTCTACGGAGTGACGGGGATCAGTTGTACGAAGGCCGCCGCCGGGCCGGCAAGGCCTCGGAGTCGCTTCAGCTCACCGGCGATATTCGCGCCGGGATTTGGCGACGATCTCGCCGCCACCCCCTTTCGGCGGGCAGGCGCGTGCGGGGATCGATACTTTTTGAAGACACGCCGGGTGAGGAGAATGCGGCGCCTCCTTCGTTTACACTCATCCGGAGCCCTGGCCGGGAGTGTCAGGCCGCCGCCGAGGGGGTGGACGAATGTACGACTTCGCGCAAAGCCAGAAAAGACAGTCAGGATTGCCTTCCAGCTTCCTTCTCTCGGACATGGCAAGCGCCGATCCGGCGTCTCCCTCTCACCCCGTTCTGAACCTGCAACGCACGATCGGCAATCGAGCGGCGCGGCGGCTGCAGCGTTCCTGCTCCTGCGGCGGAAGCTGCCCGAAGTGCCAGAAGGAGAAGCAGAACCGGGAGAGCGGGCTTTTGCAGGCCAAGCCCGCGGGCCAGACCGCGGAATCCGAGACCCCGGAGACTTCGAAGACCACCGCCGAGAGCGAGGCCGAGCTGCCGGACAATCAGCTCGAGGCCGAGAGCCTGGTCAAGGAGCGCAAGTGGTGCCGCGATTCCGCGGCGTCCGGAAAGCTTCATGATCCGTCGCAGCAGTGCTACCGCGAGATTCCGGCGCTCAAGGGTTTTCCCTCCGCCAATCAGCGTTGTTTCAGCAGGGCGACCGGCGAGTATGCCGAGGACAGCCCGGATTTCATCGCCGCCGTTTCCGGACAGAATTCTGACGGCACCTGCGATCTTCCGTTACCAGGGTTTACCGATCCACCGCATCCCTTCTCGCAACGTGGCCTCCGCGCGCTCGGCCATCTCATCGCCGACGTCGCGACCGAAGACCGCGACCTGATCGGCCGGAGCTTCGGCCGGTTCGCGGGCCTGGCGATGGGAATCGCTTTGCCCAAGCACGGCGCCGACTCCCTTCTGGGAAGTATCGCCATCCCGTCCATTCTTGGATTTCTCGCCGGGGAGATCGGCGGGCGGGGCCTGCCTTTGTTGGGCAAGCTGGCGGAAAAGCATGGCTTTCTGCCGACCATCAGCATCGGCGCCGGCAGCAATGCCAGTCTGGGATTGGGCATCGGGCTCGAGAAAAGGGATCGACCCCTGCCTCTGGTGCCCGTAAACAGTTATCTCACCTTCGACCTCGATTCGACTCTGGGCGTGACCGATGAGCCGGGCATCAGCTCCACCTTCCTGGCAAAAGTCGGTGTCCGCATCGATCCCGGAAAACAAGGCGGCCTTTTCGCCCTTGGCTCGATCGGCGCCGGGCTGTCCGCGGGACGAGACGTGTCCGGCGTGACGTCGAGGGAAGTGGGCGTGGGGATTCGGGCGACGGACTTCCTCGACGTGCAGGTGGTGCACGAGACGGTCAGCGGTGGAGGAGACAGCGGCGGCACCTATTGGCTGACCTTGAAGCTGGTCGCTCCCCAGCGCGTTCTCAAGGGGCACCCGAAGCTTCCGGTCCCGAAGCCCTGAGGTTGATGGCCTTCCGCGGTTGAGCAGGCGGGTCAGCACGGCCGCGAGCGCTCCATGTCCGCAAGGCTACGCCTGCTATACTGCCCGCGCTGACTTTCTCCCATTGCGAGGTCATCAATGCAGAGTTTTACCCGCCGCTTGATCCTATTTTCCTTCGTCCTCCTTCTCGCCGGTAGCCCTCAAGCTGAAGCGGCCCCGCTCCGGCTCACGATTGGCTCCTCAGGCGTGAGCGTGACGGGAGTGACGGCGCGCGGCAGCGCCGTCCTTTGCCGAATCACGCGCGAGGCAGATCCGGAGGATGACGTGCCGACGATCCATCGCCGCTTCGATATCCTCACCGATGCGGATGGCGACGGCACAGTGACGCAGGATCTCGGGGCGCCGGTCCCGCTGCGCTCCATGTGGGTGGTGGTCGACTTGGCGAGCGGCGATTTTGACGCCGCGGCACCGGACGGGTTCCGGCTACGCAGGGTGAGTTGGCGAGGCCGCGGCATTCAGAACCGGCCCGAAGGACACGATACCGTAGAGGACATGCGGTCCTTCGCCGAGGTCCTGGTGGTCCGCCCCGGCGTCGGCGCCTGGACGCTGCGGCTCGGCGATGGCGGTCCCTTGGACGCTGATGGAGCTGCGGACGGACGACTCGCCGCAGCGCTCGATGCCATGGAGCCCCTGCCCGACAGCCCCGCGCCGCCGGCCCACTTCCAGCGTGACGACACCGTTCTCCTGCTCGATCCCAACGCGATGGAAATGACTCTTGTCAAAGTCGGGGAGGTGCGCTGATGCGCAGGGTCCGCCGATCCATCATTTGTCTCGCTCTGCTTGCCGCGCCCCTGGTACCCGTTCTGGCCCAGGAGCACCCCAACGTCGCCAAAGGCTTCCATCCGTCCGCGAGCTTCGCAGCCGGCGATGTCGACAACGTCAACCTGTTCAACGGCAACCTGGTGCTCACCATCCCGCTGGGGCCGGCCTATCCGGTCAACTCTCTCTCCTATGGGCTCACGCTCGTCTACAACAGCCAGATCTGGGAGCAGCAGCAATATGACACGCTCGTGCAGTCCATTCCGGCACGCACGAACAACGCCGGATTGGGATGGATGGTCTCCATGGGGCGCTTCAATCCGCCGGAATTTCTCGGCGACCTGGACACCTTCCGCGACACCTACATGGGGCCGGATGGAGCACGGCATGCGTTCTACCCCACCCTGCACGAAGGCGAAGCCGTGACCGCGGGGATCGAATACAGCCGCGACGGCAGCTATCTGCGCTACATCGCAGCCACGCGAACTGTGGAGTTTCCGGATGGTACGCGCCGCGTGTTCGATACCTCCGGATTTCTGGTGCAGATCAACGACCGCTTCGGCAACCAGGTCAACATCTGTTACACGAGCTCCTGCGGAGCGCCCGCCGATACCTGGCTGATCACGGACACGCAGAACCGGCAGACCAAGGTGGTCTTCAGGAATGTTTCCGTCTCGTCCTACCAGCAGCAGGTCGTGGACCGGATCGACGTCAACACCTTCGGCGGCACGCCGGCCTCTTATCAATTCCGTTACAACATCGATGACGGTCAGTCGGTGGTCCTGACCGGTTGCCAGAACTCGGATCCGCAGACAGCCAACATCCCCGTGGCCGTGCTGAGAAGTGTGACACTGCCGGATGGCACGGCCTATGCCATGCCGGTTGGCTCCTACTTCGGCAATACGACGTCCGGCTTACTTTGCAAGGCAGGAATGATCAACGGGATGACTCTGCCGACGCTGGGCAAGATCGAGTGGGACTACGTCAACTACCAATATCCGACCGACTCCACAAAGCGCCGATACTGGCAGAACACAGCGGGCGTCGGCGCGCGCACGCTGCGGGATGCTGCCAGCGGACTTGTTGGGACCTGGGTCTACACCACCACGCTGACTACGCCCTCGTCGGGTCCGGCCCGGGAGCTCGTCAATACGGAGACCGATCCGCTCGGCAATCGTGTGACACGCTACTTTTCCGTGGGAGCGATTTTTTACGACACGGTCGAAAGGTTGTATGAGTACGCCTTGCCCTTGAGCCGTGACCGCACCGGGGACGGTACCGGCCGCTTCCTGTCAAGCCAGATCTTTGACAGCCCAGGAACCCAGGTGCGGAGCACCTACGCGCGCTACGAGCACGACCAACCGAATTTGGCCGGCACCCTGCAGGACAATTCGCGTCTCGGCCAGCGCATGGCCTCGCAGCGCACCTCCTATCTGGATGACGGCAGCACCTTCGCTGACGAGAATTTCTCGGACTTCGACGGGCTGGGCCATTACCGCACGCGACAGACCGGGGGCAATTTTCCGGGCAGCAACGTGCGCACGAGCTTCACGTTTTACAACCCCACCGGAGGGACTTATGGGCAGAGCAACTTCTCGATGCTGCCGGCCAGCTCTCCCTGGGTACTGAACATGACGTCTCGGAAATTCCACAACTATCAGAAAGGAGAAGACTTGCGGCCCAAAGTAAAAATGATCAATTCGAGTCGTGGATGAAAGCGTTTTTGAGGGGCTCTGCGGGATCAACAGTGACGAAATGGCCTGTGTGAGAGCGATACGGAGAAGGACATTGCACGCCCTGGCGGCATTTCGGACAGCGGATGAGCACGGGCTGGCCCTGAGCCAGACCATGAAACCTTTCAAATACGTGAATCCGGCGCACCGGGATCGTTTGCACCGCATCACAAAGGGTGCATGCATAGGTGACCCTGGGGAGCAACCAACTGATCAGATTCATCCGGTGTCCCAGATCGGATGCGTCGGTGCCACCGGCTTGCCAGCCTGGCGAAACAGCTCGGCAATTGGCTCATGGGGTCCGAAGACGAGCCGGACGAACTGCATGGGCACCTGACAGGTCGGGCACGACAGCGGGTCGGTCCCCGCGGCGCGGCGGCGCTCCTGCCAGGACAGGGTGCATACCGGTGGGGTTTCGGGGGCCTCGGGCTTGGACTGGCCGAGCACGGCGCGAGCGTGCGCCAGGTAGTGCTCGCGCCAACGAGGGGCAAACAGCCCGGCATAGCGCACCATCTTGAAGTGCTTGTCCGGGATGTGGCGAATCAGACGACCGAGGAAAGCCAGAACCGGCAGTGTCTTATACGAGGTCTTGCCACCTTGCGCGTAGTCCTTGAAAGCGAAGCGGACGGTGCCGCGCTCGGGGTCGTAGTGAGTCATGCGGTACTCAGCCAGCACCGCCCGCTTGGTGTAGCGGCCGATGTAACGCACAGTGAACCGGGGGTCGCACAAACTGGCGCCGATATGAGCGTACCAAGTCATCTCATACACCCGCTGCAGCAGGGCGTTGAAGCGGGGATAGTCGGCCAGGAAGGCCGCCGTCTTGGGGAAGCGCAGCTTGCCGGCGCGATGGGCTTGGCGCAAGGCGCGGATGACGTGGTAGCGCCACATCTTCTTCAGCGCACCGTGGTTCATCAGCCAGCCGTCACCGTACGGGCGGACCCAGCGGCTCCCGTCCAGAGACAGCCCGCCTTCAGTGACCAGCAGGTGCAGGTGGGGATGCCATTTCAAATCGCTGCCGAAGGTGTGCAGCACCGCCACAATGCCGAGGCGCATGCCATGATACTTACATGCCCATTGAGACAGCGCCTCTGTCGCGGCTCTGAACAGCAGGTTCAGAGTGGCCGGCCGGCCGAAGCTGAGCATGCTGCGCAGATCGGCCGGAACCGCCAAGACGAGGTGATGGTACGGGACGTCGAGCAGGTCGTTGAGCACGCCAACGGCCCAGCGGTCTGTCGCGTGTTTGCCACAGGTGGGGCAGAAGCGGGACTTACAGGAGTGCGGGACAACCTCTATGCGCTGGCACTTCGGGCAGGTGTAGAGATGGCAGCCCAAGGCTGGCGTACGGCAAGCGATGATCTTGCGCACCGTCTCGAAGACCACCGGGCGGATGAACTGCCGTGTCGAGCGCACAAACTCATCCCAGTGCGCGGCGAAAATCGCCGCCAATCTGTACCGGATCTCGGAGCCGATCGCCAACATCCCAAGCCAGCCACTCTCTCGCTACCCGGCCGCTGGCAGCGTATCGCCTTCCCGCTCGGTGCTGAGCATGCATCTGGAGTGCTTTGCTTCCTCGGACATGACAACCTCCTCACCATGAGTAACACGGCGAACCCGTCGACATGTTCCAAGGGGACAGCGGCGAACAGCACAGCCTCAGACCTCACCCACGCAGCAACCACTATGGCCACCTCACGGCCATACCCGTGGGACGCCACAAGGTTTGCGCGCGATAGCGCGCTAAGTTCAAGGGGAGGCTCTTGGTCGTCGTTCATGCCAGAGACGACTTCAAGACTCGACTCATCAGGAATTTATGAAGAAGGTTAAAGACGATATCCGCCCGGAGTACCGGAGAGAAGATCTCGGCCCTGGGGTGCGCGGGAAGTATTACGAAGAGCTCCGGCAAGGAACCAACCTCGTGCTGCTCTCCCCAGACGTAGCCGCCGTCTTTCCAGATGACAAGGCGGTCAATGACGCCCTACGGTCCCTCGTTCAGGTCGCTCAGCGCGCCTCAGGCCTCGGCACGGCGGTACAGCCCAAGAGGCGCAAGAGCCCAGCCCAGGAGCGATAGCTCCACCAGCCGCCATGCTGGCCCTGGGCTTCTCCACCCGCTACGCCGGCCTGGACGCCACGATGGGCCTCGCCTTCGCATCGACCGGCGTGCTCTTCCCCTTCTTCTCCCCGCTCCTCGGCTGGCTCGGCGTGGCGCTCACCGGCAGCGACACCTCCTCGAACGTCCTCTTCGGAGGGCTCCAGCGGATCAGCGCCGAGCGTCTGGGATTGAGCCCCATCCTGGCCTGTGCCGCCAACAGCAGCGGCGGTGTCATGGGAAAAATGATCGACGCCCAGAGCATCGTCGTCGCCGGCGTCGCCACCGGCCAGCAAGGCAACGAGGGGGAGATCCTGCGCTACGTCTTCTGGCACAGCATTGCGCCCGCGTCGCTGGTCGGCGTCCTCGTTTTCCTGCAGGCGTATGTGTTCCTGTGGATGATCCCGGGGGTGGCGGCGCGTTGAGGGCGGCCCGGCCGTGCATCTTTTTCCGGGGGCACACTCTCCCAAACGAAGCCTGAAGGATACTACTTGCCGGAGACGCCTTCGCCAGCCGGCAGATCGGGGCAGGTGCGGCGGTAAGGCGTGGCGTCGCCCATATAGCGATGCCATTCGACGAGCGACAGATTGCGGTTGGCGACGCGGCAGGCGCGCGCGGCCCAGGATTTGGGGTCTGCGTCCCATAGGGCTACGGTGCCCTGGTCGCTGCCATAAGCGAGGAGCTTTCCATCCGGGCTGAAGGCAACCCCGGAGGGGTCGTAGGAGTACATCTCGAAATCGCTCTGCAGAGGCGCCCCAAGCGGGCGGAGCGAGGTCACGTCCACAAGCTGGACTATGCCGCCGTAGATGGCGAGGGCGAGGCGCTTGCCGTCGATGCTGAAGGCCGCGCCTTGGATCTTTTTAGCGATATGCTCAACGAGGTGAAAGAGGCGGCTCGGCTCTCCGCCCGCGCCCAGATACCTGCCATCCATGCGGAGCTCGTTTTGACCTGCCGGCCCTTCTCGCGCCGAATCGACCAGCCTGATTCCATTGGGGTCCATACGAGCGAGCAGTCTGGAGGACGCGATGGTGGCAGCGGGGATGACCGGGCCGGTAGGCTCGATCGTCCAATGCTGGATCCCCTCGCGGCCCTCCACGCTGATGAGGAGCTCCCTGCCGTCGGGCGTGAATGTGAAGGAGCGGAAGTCGGCGGTGCGGAGATCGACAGACGACCCGGGAGCAAGGACCTGGCGTTTGAGATGGCGGGATGCGATATCCCAGAGGTAGACACCGCCATATAAGTCCCTTGCGGCCAGCAGCCTGCTGTCCGGGCTGAAGGCGACGATGCGAATGGGATGGAGCTTGCCCGGCGGGCTGGACGGGACAGAGGTGGACTGGGCAATGGAGAGCCGCGGAGCATAGGCGTGGGTCTGGTCCCAAACCAGGACGACGCCATTGTCCAGGCCGGAGAGCAGGAGCCTGCCGTCCGGGCTGAAAGCGACGGAGTGCACATCGCCGGAAAGACTGCGGGCGGAATCGAGCTTTACCTCGAACGAGGAAACATCCCACTGGCGTATGGTTCCGTGGCTGGAAACCGCGGCGAGGCTCCGGCTGTCGGGACTGAAGGCAAGGCCCATGACAATTCCTTGGTCGCCCAGCGGGAGCATGCTGCGAAGCGTGAGCGGCTCGTCATGCCCGGGAGCCCCTGCTTGCCGTAAGCTCACCTGCCATAAGGCGACCTGCCCGTCTCCGGCCGTAGCGGCAAGCAGAGTCCCGTCGTGGCTGAACGCAATCGAGCGGAAGAAGTCCTCTTCTGGGTTCAGGGGCGGAAGCTGGACGATGGTTTTACCTGTCAAGGCGTCTTGAAGGCTTACCCGGCCGCCGATGTCGACGGAGGCGAGGAGGGAGGGGTTGGTTGGACTGAAGGCGATGCTCCAGACCTTGTCCGCGCCGGAAAGCGTGCTCACATATTGGCAGTCGGGCAGAGTCCAGATCTGCATGCTCTTCCAGGCGCTGAGGGCGAGCAGCGTGCCGTCCGAGTTGTACGCGAGACCATCGGGCTGCTC
>Ga0307506_10000179_pt1 | contig 20264 bp, 13 predicted proteins | sample 25_S_MG_FD_202175 | JGI IMG/M metagenome (GOLD analysis project Ga0307506, IMG submission 202175) | Soil microbial communities from Populus trichocarpa stands in riparian zone in the Pacific Northwest, United States - 25_S | ecosystem: Environmental > Terrestrial > Soil > Riparian zone > Trees... | reverse complement strand
CCTTGCTTTCGTAGGGGCGGTCCATGGGATGCCGTCAGGCACCCCATGTGGCCGCCCTGGGTGGGCGGGCGTTCCGATGGCGGGTTTCCCGAGGAGAGGCTTGGGCTGTCAGAGGGCCGCAAACTCTTGCAGGGCGGCCACGCGGGGTGCCTTCGGCATCCCGCGGACCGCCCCTACGAAAACCTCGGCACGTCTGTAAAGTTAGCGCCTATAGGGCCAGGGGGTGAGGGTCCCGGCGAAGCCGGCTCTCAGGTGCTCCGGCAATTGCAAGTCAGCGGCTATGGGCCAGAGGTCCGCCCCTCAGTCCGGCAGCTCCACCTTCCACGCGCCGCGCCCGTGGCTGAAGGCGAAGAGGGTGCGCCGGCTGCCGTCCCTGCGGATTTCCAGCCAGGCGGTGGAGACGTTGGCGAAGCCGGTGTTCTCCACCAGCCAGTGCTGGCCGCCGTCGAGGGAGGCGAAGACGCCGAGGTCGGTGGCGAGGTAGAGGTGGTCCGGATGGGCGGGATCGACCACCAGGGCGTGAGCGGGCACGTCCGGGAGCTTGCCGGCTCCGGTGCCTGGCAGCGGTGACCAGATGGTGCCGCCGTCGACGGACTTCCAGACGTGGACGGTACCGAAGGTCGAGTAGGTGGCGTAGACGACGGAGGAGCTCGCCGGACTGATCGTCACCGAGGAGACATAGCCCTTCTGCGGCTGCTTGCTCGGCCAGGCCGTCGTGCCGGTGGCCGCCAGGGCCGCGTCGTTGCGCAGGAGGAAGCCCTCGACGGTGCCGGCGAGCAGGTGGTTGGGATCACCGGGATCGACGCTCAGGGCGCTCACGCTGTGGATTTGCTCTCCGGGCACCGTCCGGCTCGCCTTCTGCCAACTGGCGGCGCCGTTGGTGGTCCGCCAGAGGCTGCCACCGCCCAGCCACAGGCGCCGCGCATTGGAGGGGTCCATGACGAAGGGGGTGATGAAGAGGAACTCCTCCCGCGGATCGATGCCCTGGGAGACGCCCTCCCAGTGAGCGCCGCCGTCGGTCGATCTGGCGATCGAAAGGGCGGTGTTCTCGGCGTAGAGGGTCTCGGTGTCGCCCGGATCGATGGCCACGAAGCCGCCGTCCCCGCCGAGGATCTGCTGCCAGGCGTCCGGTCCCGCCGCATCCGTGCCACGGTCGGTGCCGTTGTCCTGCGTGCCGCCAAAATAAGTGGCGCCGTCCGGGTACGGTGTGCCGTGGTAGAACTGGGTGACGGCGTAACCGTTGTTCAGATTCACCCAGGAGAGGGGCGTCGCCTCCGGATGGCAGACCGCCCGGGACCCGCGGGCGGTCGCGGCGCGGGCGTTGGCGGTGCGGAAGACGCCGCCGTCGTTGGCGGCGTACAGGGTGCGGTTCGTGGTGCCGTTGTACCCGGGGTGGAAGGCGAGGGCGTGCTGGTCGGCATGGGCATAGCTGGGCGCGCTGCCCTGGTCGTCGAAGGCCCACCAGTAGGAAGCCAGGCCCCAGCTCTTGCCGGCGTCGTCGGAGCGGAAGAGGTCGATGCCGCCCACCCAGACCCGGTTGGGGTCCTGGGGATCGACGGCGATGACGTTGTCGTACCAGCCCTGATTGAAGAAAAAATTCTCCGTACCGAATTCGCACTCCACGAGATTGGCGATCACCGGGTTGCTCAACAGCAGCCGGTTGAGCTTGGTGCCGTTGGTGTTGCGCACCTGGGCCGTCCAGCTCCCGCCGCCGTCGGTCGAGCGGAAGACGCCGTGGAGCCCCTGGTTGAAGCTCCCCTGTTTGTTGCTCGCCGCCAGGGCGTAGATCACTTTCCGGTTGGACGGAGCGATGGCGAGGGACGTGCGGCCCATGCCGGGATCGCGCAGCACCGTCGTCCAGGCGCCGGAGGCCTGCGCCGCCGTGTTGCGCACCACGGAGGCCTGCACGAAGGTGCCGCAGGAGGCGAAGAGGATGTCGGCGGGCTGATCCGTGCGCAGCGCGAGGTCGAGACAGCCGCCGGTCACGCTGGTGCTGTAGATCTTCGTCCAGGTGGCGCCGCCGTTCGCCGAACGGAAGACGCCCTTGGCGGTGGCGGCATAGACCATGTTGCGCGCGGCGCTGATGACGATGTCGTTGACGTAGAAGAAGTCCGCCGTGTTGGTGGCGGCGAGGCGGCTCCAGGTCACGCCGCCGTCCACGGTCTTGAAGATGCCGGCGCCGCGCACGCCGTCGAGGTTGAAGAAGCCCTCTCCGGTGCCGGCATAGAGCACGCCGGGCGTCAGGGGATGGATGGCGAGAGAGCTCACCGCCAGGTTCGGCAGCAGGTCGCCGAGCGGCGACCAGGAGCTCCCGCCGTCGGTGGACTTCCACAGGCCCCCGGCCGCCGCCGCGGCGTACAGGGTGCTCGGCTGCACCGGATCGATGATCAGAGCACGGGTGCGCCCGCCGATGTTGCCCGGCCCCAAGGACGTCCAGGCGCCGAGGCTGCCGGTGGCATCGCGCACCGTCGAGTGCTGCGCCATGAAGCGCATGGTTTCCAGAGCCTGGAAGTAGCGCTCGACCGGGATCTCCGTCTCCCCCACCGGCACGCGCTTCCGGCGATAGAGCTCCAGGGCCTCGTCCGGGCGGTCGTAGCGCCGCGGCGCCTCGCCGGCCAGCTTGCCGTGCAGGGCCGGCGGCAAGTGGGGGCCGGCGTGCCCGGCGGCGGCAGGAGCCGGCACACGGAGAGGCGCCAGGAGCGAGGCTCCCAGGGTGATCGCCGCAAGGGCCGCAAGGGAAGCGAGGCTGTGGAACGATTTCAGTGGCATTCGGGTACTTCTCCTCAGGGAATCCGCACGTCCAGCGGTCCGGCTCCCGCTTGATCGAGTCCGGCGATGATGGTGATTGTCACACTTCCCACGGGAATCGGTCCACTCCAGCTCACAGAGTCGCCGGCGAAATCGATGGACACCACCCCTTGATCAGCGCTCGCCGTGACGACGTGAGCCCCCTCCGGCAATTCGAGGAGAAGCTCCGGACCCGGGCCGTCCGGTCTTGCCTGATCGCTGGTGGCGATCACGGTATACACGACGGTGAGATCAGGGCGCTCGATGAAGGTTGAATCACCGCACAAGGTTTCATCGTCGAGGTTCTTGAAGCTCACTGAATCGTCAAGGCCTCGATACCGGCTGTCCTCGCTCCGGGTATCGGCTCGCACTTGATAAGATTGAGCTCCATCGCATTGATCATCATCCAATCCAACGACGCGGACGTCCTTGGGAACGTTCCAATCCCCCGGCGTGAAGATCAGCTCCTGATCGATGACCCTCCCTTCGTCGGCTGCTCCGTTCGCGGCCGGCCCCGACGGCGGCCGGATGGAGAAAGAAACGGTCACGTCACTGCCGGGCCGGCTCTTCAGCTTGACTCCGAACGTCACAGGCGGGCCGTTCTCGCTGGTCACCAAGGGCTCGGATTGGCCTTTCAGATCGAAGACGAGACCCGCAGTGGCATCAGCATCGTCATCTCGAATGGTGACACGGTGGGTGGTGCGGCCGAGATGGACATTCGGCGGCGGATGGGTCAGGTGAATCGTGAAGCTCTCCTCCGGCTCCACCACGGAGTCGCTGATGATCGGGATCTGTACGACCGCGGCACTGTGGCCCGCGGGGATCGTCAGGGGGGACGCGGGAGGCGAAAAGTCCCTCTCCAGGGTCGCCGTGCATGGGCCGGGAGGGAGACAGACGGCAAGATCGACCGCCACGGAGGCGGCAGTCGGATGGCCATCGCTCGTGATCACCTGCACCGCCACCTCGGCCAAGCGGGCTGTCTCGCTGACGGTTGAACCCTCGTTGGCGAAGGCCAGGGTGACCCGCTGGGGCGGAGGATCGGTCGTCTCCGTGAAAAGGTAGGCGGCCCCGGCGCCCCTTTCCAGGAAGGCCCCTGCGACAATCGCGTCGACCTCGGCGGCAACCGAGAATCCGAGCTCGGCGCCCGATTGGCGCGTCTCGTCAAGAAGGGTTTGCCTGGGCTCGCCGTCGAGCGTCAGGAGCTCCACAGCTCCCCGGCCACCGTCTCGGCGCCGCGCTCCGGCGACGATCCCTTTGTCGCTCATGGCCAGCGCAACGCCAAGCTGGTCGCCGGCGGAGCTGCCGATCCGCCGCCAAGCTTCGGACCAGACTCCCGAGAATTGATACAGGATCACCGCTCCCGCATCGTGGCCTCCCGGATCGTGGCCTCCTGCGTCGGCCAAGGGGGCTCCCACGACGACGCGGTCCCCACCGGCGGCGACGGCATACCCGAAAGCGTCCTCCCGCTGGGGAGAAGCCGGCAGCCGGATCGACCGCCAGATGCCATCGCTCCGTTCGAAAACATAGACGGCGCCTGAAGCCGGTCCGCCGACGCTGGAATAGGGCGCGCCGGCGACCACCCGCGTGCCGGTGATGGCGACGGAGGTGCCGAGCTCGTCTCCGTCCGCGAGCCCCTCGGGCAACAAGGTCTCGAAGCCTCCGCCCGATACCGGAGCCACATAAACCCGGCCGCGGCGCAACGCCGTGCCACGGGCGCCGACGACCACCAGCTCTCCGGTGGCGGCCAGGGCCGTGCCGAGCTCCGCGTTTTTTTCACAGGGAAGATTGAGAGTCCGCTGATTGGTCAGGCCAGGCGGTGTGGTGCTCGCGGAGAATTGATAGACGGTCCCGCAACGCGCACCACGGCTCGCGAAGGGAGCGCCGGCCAGCAGCGTATCCCCGGAGAAAGCGAGACTCCACCCGAGCTGCTCGCCGGCGCGGCCCTGGATTTTCCCCAACTGTGCTCCTGTCGTCCGGTCGAACAGGTAGACGGCTCCCGAGCTCGAGCCGTTGTTCCCGAAGAGATAGGCCCCGACCGCGATGAATTTGCCGCTGACGGCGACCGCGGAGCCGAAGCGGGCCCCGGCGGTGAGATCAGCCGGACGCAGCGCCGGCAGTGCCTGCGTAAAATCAGCCACGGCCGGCCGAGAGAGGCCGGCGAGAAGGAGCAGGACGCCTAGAAGAAGCTTCCGCACGGCGGGCCCTCCCGGAGCGGGAACAGGGTGACGCGGTCGCCGCCCTTCCCGTCTGGATCGGTCGCGGCGAAAAAGCCCGGGCCAAGGCCGACTCCGGTGCCGAAACGGTTGCCGTGCAGCTCCTGAAGAGCATCGACGCTGGCCTTGCAAACCCAGGTTTCCTGATCGCGCGCGAAGAGATATGTCCTGTCTTCGTCGCTCTGTTGGAACGGGCCGGGGCCGGGGCTGCCGACCACCAGCCAACTCTCGTTCAAAGAAACCGCTGCTCCGAAGTCATGGCCCGCTCCGGCAAAGCCTTGGAGGAGCTGGGGATGGACCCAGCCCGAGCCCGCCCGGGCAAACAGGTAGACGACACCCGCCGTGAAGGAGCTCCCGGGGGCTCCGGCCGCAAGCCAATCCTTCCCCACCGCGACCGCCCAGCCGAGCTTGTCTCCCGCCTCCCTCGGGCCCGCCACCGCAACAGGAGCAAGGCCACTCGTCTTCAGGTCCACGGTGTAGACCGTTCCCCTGGCTGATCCCCCTCCGGGCGCTCCGACGGCGAGGGTGTCGTCGAGCACGGACACCGAAAAACCGAATTTCTCCTTGGCCGACTGAGCGAATTTGACGACCTTGGGCGCCTGGTTCCAGCGCTCGTCCAAGCCGCGTTCGTAGACGAACACGGAGCCGGCGCCTGGAGCCCCCACGACAAGCCAATTCTCGGCGAGCGACAAGGCTGACCCATGGAGGGTGCCGGGGGAAGGGGACTCCAGGCGGGCCTCGAGCTCCCAGAAGCCCCCCCTCCAGCGGTAGAGATAGACCGCGCCGATGTCGGGGATCGCCGGCGACACTCCGGCACTCTCGTGAGGCGCACCGACCGCCAGGAGGTCTCCGTCGATGGCGAGAGCCGCGCCGAAGCCGGAGCTCGGATCCGGCGACGGAGTAGCGATCAGGGCCTCCTGGCGCCAGCCGCCGCCGGCGCGCCGGAAGACGGAGACTTTGCCGTCGACGAGCGTCCCCTCGCTGTCCCGCCCCGAGGTCACGGCCAGCCGGCCGGTGGTCCGATCGACGGCCAAGGCCTTGCCGAAACGGTCGGCCGGCGCCGGCTGGCGGGTCACCGCTTCCGCTTCCTGCGCGCAACCGGCCGGCTGGCAGCGGAACGTCCAGACCGCCCCCGCCGCGCCGCTTCCCTGATCGCCCAAGGGGGCGCCGATCACCACCCGGCTCGGCGACACCGCCACGGCGCTGCCGGCGAGGTCGAGCGGCTCGGCGTTGTCCGGCTGGATCTGAGCCACCAGGACCCACTGATCGAGGGCCGACTGGAAAACCGACTGGAAGACCATGGCCCTCCCCGTCTCCGGCTCCGTCTCCGATGCCGGGAACGCTTTGCCGCCGAAGGGAGCGCCGATCACGAGAGTCTTGTCGCGCGCCGCCAGAGAGGCGCCGAGGCGCTCGCCGTCCCGGTCACCGGCGGCGAGCTGTTGCCCCGGCAGGGTCCATGCACCCTTGGCATCAGCCCGAAAGGCATAGACGGCTCCTTTGTTCGTGCCTCCTCCATCCGCAGGCGCGCCGGCCAGCACCCAGAGCTCCAGGATCGCCACCGAGGAGCCGAGCCGAGCCCCCGGCGCGGCGGCGGAATCGGCGAGGAGGGCCTCTTGTTGCCAGCCCGGCCCGCGAAAGACGTAGACGGCCCCCGTCGCGCTCTGGCCGGAGCTGCCGTGCTCCGGCGCCCCGGCGGCCAGAACGCCATTCTTCAGCGCCACCGCTTCACCGAAGCGCTCCCCGACTTGCGGCACCCGGGGCACCACCTCGGTCTCGTGCCCGTCTCCCAGCGAGAAGAGAGAGACGGAGCCGGCCTCCGTTGCATCGGTCGCCACCGAGCCGGCCGCGAGGAGGTTGCCGTCCAGGGCGAGCGAGCGCCCGAACCTGCCGGGGGCAGGGCCCCGCGAGGGCGTCAGGCGCCGTTGCTGCGCCCACCCTTCTCCTTCGGTCCATTGGAAGAGATACACCACGCCTTCTCCCAGGGCGGAGACGGCGAGCGTCTGACCGTGCAGGGCGAGGGCAAACCCGAAGCGGGCGCCGGCCTGGGCCGGCTCCGCCGTCAGGCGGCCTTCCGGCTTCCAGGTCTTCAGGGCATCGGACCATTGAAAGAGCTGGACGGCCCCGGCATCCTTCCCTTTCTCATCGTCCAGACTGCTTCCAACCGCCAGCCAGGAACCGTCCGTCGCCACCGCGAAGCCTCTCTGGGCGTTGGGTCCCGGAGTGGCCGGGAACAGCTCGACGGCAGATGGGAGAGGAGAATCCGCCGGGAACGACACCGCCGCCGTGAGCAGAAGGCCGGTCAGGGCACAGAGGGAAACGGCGGCGAAGGGCGAGCGCTTCATGCCGGCTCCTTTCTAGCGGGGGAGATCCAGCCGTGGATTGCGGAGGTCGAAGAACGGATCTTCGACGGCAGCGTGGAACGCCGGCCCTCCGGCGACCGGGGAGAGGGACGCCGTCGCGGCATCGAAAGGCTCCGCCGGCCGCGGCGGCTCCCCTGGAGCGACGGACGTCCACTGGCCGGAGGTCACCCGCACCGTCCTTCCGGCGGCGCCCGTCACCTCCACGTCTCCCTCGGCCACGTAGAGGACCGTCACGCCGCTCTCCCGGTCCACGGTCAGATAGACGTCGGTGCCATGGAGCACCATCTTCGCCGCCTTTGTCTCGATGTATACCTCGTGCGGAGCGACGCCGAGCAACGTCGTCCGGGGCTTCTTATCGGCCCATTGGGGGGTCGCCGCCCAGCGGAGCTTTCCCCACTCGATCAACAAATCGAACTTTTCGATCTCGCCGGCGGCGGAGAACAGGCCCGGGCGGAAGAGGAAGCTGCTCTGCGACCCCAGGATCAAGGTCGCCGCCATGGTCTTGCCGAGGGCGAAGCGGGCGGCCGATCGGTCGCCCGTGGTGACGTGCAGGCTCGGGACGACCTCCCGGTCTGGTTGCAGAGGCTCGGGATTTCCGCCGGGGAGCTGGCCTTCCACCTGGTTGCACCTGCGGGCAAGCCGGCCCAGCGCCCCCGGCGAGGTGGGGGCGGCGACGCTCTTCTCCGGCGTGCAGGGAATCGCTCCGCCGCCCGCGGCGGCGGACAGGCGGGTCCCCGCGAGACCGAGGGCCAGCAGGATCGGCAGCAGGGGACAGATTCGCATCAGCGTCTCTTTCATCCGAAGAACCAGACCAGACCGGTGGCCACCACGGTCCGACGGTAGTCCAACAGATCCCGGCTGCTGATCGTGACGTTCGAGCTGCGCTCCGCCCAGCTCGCGCGGAGGGTCCAGCGCAGTCTTTCGGAGAGCGTCCACACCGACACCCCGCTCAGCCGCCATGTCTGGTCGCGGCGCGGATCGCCGGCCGGATTCCCCAGGTTGGACGCGCTGTACGCGAAGCGGTCCTCGCGGCGGGCCGCGGCCAGAAACAGGGTCCAGCGCTCGCCGAGCGGCGCCGAGACCTCGGCGAACGCCTCGCCGAAGGAAGCCGCGAAGGCCCGGCCCGCATCCCGTTGGCCGGCGTTGACGCCGAGCCGCAGCGAGCCATCCCATCCCGGGCTGCGGAAGGTGCGGCTGGCGCCCAGGGCGATCTCGGTCCCGCTCCGCCGCAGGAGCGCAAAGCCGTCGCGCTCAAAACGCCGGTCGCGGACTGCCAGATCGAGGCGGGTGGTGCCCGTCCGGCCCGAAAAGAGCAAAGAACCCGCCCCCTCGGCCGTGCTCAGGAATCCGTCGCCGTCCAGCAGGAGGACGGCGCCGCCGGCCTGCACCACGGCCGAGAAGCGGCCGGGGCGTTGCGGCACCTGCACCGTGCCGAGCGGACCGGCGACGAAGCCGAGCGGATCGCTGCCGCGCGCCAGGGAGACGACTCCTCGGCCGTAGGTCAGGTCGAGACTCTGCTGGTCCTGATGGACGGACTGCGACGCGTCGAGGCTCAGGCCGAGGCTCCAGCCGCCGCGGTCCAGCCAGGGGGTGCCCGCGACGCGCAGATCGAGGGTGGAAAACGAATCCGCGGCACGGCGCGGGGGATTGATGCCGAACGGCGGGATGCCGGCGATGTCGTCCGGCAGCAGGCCCGGATTGGAGTCGCGGCCCACCTCCAGGCCGATCCGCCCTTCGACGCGGGAGGGCTGGCGCCAGGGCAGGTCCACGTCGACCTCGACGGAGGGCGCCGTCACCTCCGGCGGCGGCGAGCCGGCCGCCGGGAGGTGCGCTTGCAGGCGGCGGGCGAGATCGAGATCCGCCTTCACCCCGTCCTTCCCCGCCAACGCCGGCTGCCGCGCCCGCAGGCTCGCGGCGAGCTGGGCCACGGCCTCGCCGTACCGGCCGAGCTCCAGGTAGGTGTCGCCCAGCCAGTGCAGGGCCGTGCCGTCCTGAGGATTCCAGCGCACCGCCTCCTCGAACAGCGCCGCGGCCTGCGCATAGTCTCCCGCCTCGAAGGCCAGCACACCGTGCGTGAAGGCCACCTCGGCGGCGGCGGTGCTGCGCCGAGCAGCGGCCGCGGGAGTCACAGGGACCGCAGAGATCGCCGCTCCCAGCAGGAGGAGGAGGGTGAGGAGCCTCCGCCGGCCGGAAAGCCGCGGAGCTCGCAACAGGGCGTTACCCGGAATCGCCATGGTTGAGATTACAATTATAAAACAAAACCGCTCTTTCTGCACTGTCAAGAGAAAACAAGAGAAGAAAGGAGGGCCGCCTTGCCCGAACAATCGCTCAGGATTTTCATCTCCAGCACCAAGAGCGATCTCGTCCCGCATCGGGAAGCCGTGCGAGACGCCTTGGAGAAGGCGGGATATATCCCTATTGACATGGACGACTTCATGGCCCGGGACGAAAGGCCGGTTCAGGTCTGCCTCGACGAGGTCGAGCGCTCCGATCTATTGATAGGGATTTATGCCTGGCGTTATGGCTATGTTCCCAAGGGTGCCAAACGTTCGATCACCGAGCGGGAGTACGAACACGCCCGCAAGCTGAAAAAGCCCTGCTTCTGTTTTCTTCTGGACGAGAGCCACCCCTGGCCGGATGAGCTGCGCCAGCAGGAGGGGGCCGAGAGTCTGGCGGCTTTCAAAGCGAAGGTCTGCAAGCAGATGGTGGTCTGCCGCTTCACCGATCCGGACAACTTGGCGATCTGCGTGCTCGCCACCCTGCAACGCTGGAAAGACGAGCATCGGCCGGCTGCCGAGCCGCCGCCGCCGGTCGCCGAGCCGCCTCGAGGCGCCCACCCACTCCAGAAGCTGCTCGACAAGGTCGAGAGCCGCAGCGCCAAGGCTCTGTTCGACAAGACCTCCCCGCGGGAGCTCGAGCTGGCCATGCAGTGGACCGAGCGGGACGGCGGCCCGTTGGGCTCCGAGAGCCCGGCGTTGCAGGCGCTGCCCGCCGGAGGCCTGGCGGAGCTTCTGCATGATCACGACCGCCTGCTCCTCAGCGGTCCGGCGGGATGCGGCAAGACCGTCGCCCTCCTCGAGCTCACCCGGAAGCTCGCCGTGGAGCTGCAACGCCGCCGCGATCCCTCGGCCCCCGTGCCCGTGCCGTTCTCTCTCGCCTCCCTGGGCGCGGAAGACCGCAGCCTCGCGGACTGGCTGGTTCGCGAGCTGAACGACGACTTCGCGCTGCCGCCGAAGGAGACGCGGCCGTGGGTCGAGTCCGGCGCCCTCTTCCCTCTTCTCGACGGCCTCGACGAAGCAGCACCGGAGGATCGGCCCCAGGCCCTCGCCGCCATCGCCGCCTACTTGGAGAGTGAGGGCGGCTGCCTCGTCCTCTCCACGCGCACCGCGGCCTATGAAGAGCTCGCCGGCGCGCCGTCTCTCCACACCGAGATCCTCATCGAGCCGCTGTCTCTCCAGGAGGTCGAGAGCTACCTCGAGGCCGCGGGCCCCGGCCTCGAAGCCCTCCGCGCGGCTCTCCAGTCTCCCGGCGGCCTCGGCGAGCTGGCGCGGACCCCTCTGCTTCTCAGTCTCCTCGTGAAGACCTATCAGGGGGCGCCGGCAGACGCTCTCGCCAGCTTGCGGGCGAGCAACTCCCTGGACCGCCCGCGCCGGCTCGCCGAGGACTACGCCGCCCGCATGGAGGCCGCCCCCGGCCGCTCCCACGACTTCTCTCCGCCGGAGACGCGGCGCGCTCTCTCCTGGCTGGCCCGCACGATGGTGGCGCGCGGCATCACCCGCTTCGAGATCGAAAAGATGGAGCCCACCTGGCTCGGAGGGCCGGCCTGGCGCCGGCTCTACGCGCTCCTGTCGCGAGGGATCGGCGGCCTGCTCCTCCTGATCCCGGCCACTCTCTTCTACCACCGTCTCCGCTTCCTGGCGGCCGGATTGGCGGCAGGGGTGCTCGTCGGCCTCTTCGACGCTCTCCCGGTCTGGCGGCCGCCGGCGAGCGGACGCGCCCGCGACGCGCTCCTCCAGACCGCCGTGCGGACGTGCTTGATCACCGGGGCCGTGCTCGCGTTGTTCCTCGGGATCGCTCGTTTCGACCACTGGGGCAGGAACGTGTACCTCCTCCTGTCCGGATTGGCGCTTCTCTTCGGCTTCACCTTCGGCACCCGGCCCGGCGGGACGCGGGAAGACATCCGCGTCTTCGAGCGCCTGGCGATGGGCTGGTCCTGGAAAGGCGGCCTGGCCGGCGCGGCGATCACCATGCCTCTCACCTTCCTCCTCGGTCTCCTCGCCCGCTTCGTGGAAACCACGGGGGCCGGCGAGGTGAGACGCGTCGCCTGGCTGATCGTCGCCGCCGGTGGCGGTCTCCTGGGGCTGGCCCTGGGCGGGATCGGCGCGGGCCTGGAGGGCTCCTTCCTCAGCGTCCGCAGGCGGCCCGGCCTGGGTCTGCGCCGCATGCTGCGGCACGCTCTCCACGCCGGCCTCCTCGCCGCCGGAGCCACCACCGCGATCCTTGGGCTCTTTGCCGCTCTGCTGGAGGCGGTGAGCCGGGCGGAGACCGGCGCGAGCGAGCTCGGCTGGATCGGGCTGATCGCGGTGCCTCTCCTGGGATTGCTGGCCGGCCTGATTTTTTCCCTGGCGGTCGCCGGGCTGGACCTGATCCAGCACTGGACGCTCCGCCTCCTCCTCTCTGTCTCCAGTCCCATGCCGCTGCGCTGGAAACGGTTCCTCGATCACGCGGTGGACCGCGGCCTGCTCTACCGGAACGACGGCGCCTGGGAGTTCCCGGACCGGCTGCTCCGCGACGGCTTCGCGGCCGGGGAGTGAACGCCCTCAGCGGTTGGGACGCTCCAGGATGCCGTACAGGAGCGACGAGATGGCGAGCAGGGTGGACTGTCCGATCGCCTTGCGCCGGGTCTCGAGGCCGCCGGTGAGCGAGCGCAGCATGCCGCCGCTGCGCCGGGTGCCGGGCACCGCGAATTCGATCTGCGCCTGGTCCAGGCCGGTGACGATGCGGTCCGGGATCTGCACCGAGCCGCTCGAGCCCCAGGCTTCGCCCAGGACGCCGCGCACCACCGTCCAGTTGCGCACGAAGTAGCGCATCGTGCCATCGATCTCGATGGAGCTCAAGCCCCCCTCGGTGGCGATGTAGAAGTGGTAGTTGTCGGCGAGGCGCTTCTCCATCTCGCGGACGCGCTGCTGCGCCAGCTTGAGGGTCTCCTCGTCCGAAAAGGGCAGGCCGGTCGGGAGCGTCTCGCCGACCGTCTGCGGGACGACGGCGACGGATACGGTCCGATCGAGCCCGTCGTGAAAGAATCGGATGAACGCGTCGCGCACGCCGAGGAGAGAGTCCGAGCTCGTGCCCGCGACGGCCACCTCGACTCCCGATTGGAGCCGTTGCCAGAAACTTTTAGGGTCGTTGATCATGATCTCCAGCCGTCAGAACCAAAGACTCAAGGATATTCGGCGCCTCCGGCGAAGTAAAGGCGACCACGCCGTCCTGGAAGGCCCGCATCTCGTGGCGGAAGCCGTTACCGCCGGGCTTTTCCTCGAAACCGTGCTCGCCACACCGCTCTATCTCGCCTCCGCGGAAGGCGCCGCGCTCGTCCGCAGGCTCGCCGCCGCGCCCCTGGAGGTCGCGCCGGAGCTCTTGGAGGATGTCACGGATTCGGATTCGCCGCAGGGCATCCTCGCCGTCGCCCATCTCCCGCGCACCGGTCTCGACGCGCTGCCGGTCCGCCGCGGCGCGCCCTATCTCTATCTCGAAGCGCTGCAGGACCCCGGCAACGTCGGCGCCCTGGCGCGCGTCGCCGAAGCCGCCGGCGCCGCCGGTCTCGCGCTGTCGCCCGGCACGGCGCACCCCAATCATCCGCGCGCTCTCCGCGCCTCGGCCGGGAGCCTGCTCCGCCTGCCGGTCGCCGTGAACGTCGATCCCCAGTCCCTCGACCGCCATCTGGCGGCGGCCCGGCCGCGCTGGGCCGCCCTGGTGCCGAGGGACGGAGAAGACCTCTGGCAATCCTCCCTCGACGGCACGCTGATCCTCGCCGTGGGCGCCGAAGGGCCGGGCCTCTCCGTGGACCTGACCGCCCGGGCGGACCTGCGCCTCAGCATCTCCATGGAGCCGCCGGTGGAATCGCTCAACGCCACCGTGGCCGCGGCGCTCGTCCTTTTCGAGGTGCGGCGGCGAGAAGCGGAGGCAAGGACATGAAGCGCCCTCACCCCCCGGCCCCTCCGCCGCCCGCCCCCTCCCCAACCCTCCCCCGCGCGTGCCCCCACCCCCCACCCCGAGCGGGAGAGGGCGCTCCCTCCCGAAAACAACAGCCCCCGGCCTCTCTTCTGTTTTTGGGGCTGGGTGGTGGCGCCCCTCTCCCGTTCGGGGTGGGGGGTGGGTGGGACGCACGGGAGAGGGGACGGGGGTGAGGGCGCTTGCGGCGCCACCGGGAGAGTCTCGTGATGTAATGGCGGCTCCAAGGGGGGCTCATGAAGATCGCCATCGGTTCCGACCACGCCGGCTTCCGCTACAAGGAAGAGATCAAGCGCTGGCTCAGCGAGCACGGCCACGAGGTGCATGACTTCGGCACCCATTCCGAGGAGTCGGTCGACTACCCTCTCTTCATCCGCCCGGCGGCCGAGGCGGTCGCGAGCGGCACGTGCGAGCGCGCCATCGTCCTCGGCGGCTCGGGCAACGGCGAGGCGATGATGGCCAACCGCCTCAAGGGGGTCCGCTGCGCCCTCTGCTGGAACGCGGAGACGGCGCGCCTCTCCCGCCAGCACAACGACGCCAACGCCCTCTCGATCGGCGAGCGCATGATCTCCCTGGAGACCGCCCTGGAGATCGTCCGCATCTGGATCGAGACTCCCTTCGAAGGCGGGCGGCATGTCCGCCGCATCCAAATGCTGGATGTCTGACGCCTTGATCGCGGAAACGGCCGCCCTCCGCCGCGCCCTGGGACCGGACCGCGTCCGCACCGCGGTCCCCCTCGCGCCGTTCACCACTTTCCGCATCGGCGGACCGGCCGACCTCTTCGTCGAGCCCGCGACGCCGGACGAGCTGGCGCGGACGGTGCTCGCGGCGCGCGCGCTCGGCATCCCCTTCTTCCTTCTTGGGATGGGCGCCAACATCCTGGTCGGCGACCGCGGCTTTCGTGGCCTGGTGATCCGCAACCGGGCGCGCGAGGTGCGGGTCGACCTGGACGGGGGGGCGATCACCGCCGCCAGCGGCACCGTGGTCTGGCCGGACCTGATCGAAGAGTCGATCGCCTATGGCCTCTCGGGATTGGAGCACTATGCCGGCATCCCCTCGACGGTCGGCGGCGCGCTCTGGCAGAACCTCCACTTCCTCGCTCCCGCCCCGGCGCGCGAGCGGACGATGTTCATCGCCGAGGTCACCGAGTCCGCCGAGATCCTCACGGAAGAGGGCGAACGCCGCGCCGTCGACGTCGGCTACTTCCAGTTCGGCTACGACGACTCGATCCTCCACCACCGCCGGGACATCGTCCTCAGCGCCACCTTCCGCCTCGCCCCGGCCGCTCCGGAGCGCCTGCATCGCATCGTCGAAGAGAACCTGGAATGGCGCCGCCTGCGCCATCCGCCGCTCGACACCGAGCCGAGCGCCGGCTCCATCTTCAAGAAGATCGAGGGGATCGGCGCCGGCCGCCTGATCGACGAATGCGGCCTCAAGGGCCACCGCATCGGCGGCGCCATGGTCACCCGGCGCCACGCCAACATCCTCATCAATCGGATTGGCCTGGGAGAAGCGGACGGCGGCGCCACGGCCGCCGACGTACGGGCGCTGATCGCCCATATCCAGGAGGTCGTGGAGGCGCGGACCGGCTACCGTCTGGAGCCGGAGATCGCGTTCGTCGGGGAATTTTGAGGTCCTCTGCCGGCTGACGGTCAGTCGATCGGGATCCTCCAGGCTCCCCTTCCATGGGTGAAGGCATAGAGAGTGTAGCCTTCTCCGTTGGGGATGACCTGCAGAGCCTCTGTCACGACGTTGGCGAAGCCGGTGTTCTCGACCATCCAGGTCTGCCCGCTGTCGAGCGTGATGAAAACCCCGAGATCGGTTCCGACGTAGAGGACGGAGAACAGATCGGGGTCCACGACGATGGAATGAACCGGTATGTCCGGGAGCCGGCCGTTCCCGACTCCATCGATGGAGCTCCAGGTCGCCCCGCCGTTGGTCGACTTCCAGACGTGGCTCCCTCCGAATGTCGAGTAGGTGGCATAGACCAGATTGGGGTTCACGTCGTCGATCGCAAGCGAAGATACATAGCCCTCGCGCGGCAGAACGAAGGGCCAGCCGGTCGAGCCGTTCGACGACAGCGCCGAGGTCGTCCGGTGGATGAATCCGCGGCTCGTTCCTGCCAGCACATGGCTGCTGTTCGCAGGATCGACGGTGATCGCGCTCACCACGGAGGTGTCGTCGCCGGCGACCACACTGCTCGCTCTGGTCCAGGAATCCGCTCCGTTCGTGGTGCGCCAGAGGGAAAACGCCCCGGTCCAGAGATTCTGCGCGTTCTGCGGATCCATCGCGAAGGGATTCGTGAAGAGGAAGTTCCCGGAATCCTCAGTGATGCCGTCCACCGCATCGTCCCAGGTTGCCCCGCCGTCGATCGACTTCTGGATCGACAGATTGGTGTATTCCGCGTAGAGCACGCCGGTGTCGTTGGGATCGACGGCCACATACCCGCCGTCCCCGCCGTGGATCTCCTCCCAGGCCTGGGGCCCTGACGCGTCATTGCCGAGAACGGTTCCATTGTCCTGGGTTCCACCGAAGTAGGTGGAGCCGTCCGGAAAAGCCACCCCATGGTAGAACTGGGTCACTCCGTAACCGTTGCTCAGGCTCTGCCAGGCGAAGGGGGTTCCGGCCGAGTTGCAGAACGCTCCACGAGTCCGGGCCGTCGCCGCCCGCGCGTCCACCGTTCGGAAGAGACCGCCGTCGTTGCCCACGAACATCGTCTTGTTGGTCGTCCCATTGTAAAGGGGGTGAAAGACGATGGCGTGCTGGTCCGCATGAGCATAGCTTGGCAAGGTCGGCCCCTCGGTCAGGTTGCCCCACCAATACGAAGCTCCTCCCCAGGTGCGGCCGGCGTCGTCCGAGCGGAACAGATCGATACCGCCCGCCCAGACCCGGTTGGAGTCCTTCGGGTCGACGGCGATCACGTTGTCATACCAGCCCTGGTTGCGATACGAGGCCGTGTCGAAACAGAGGGCGGACGCGGGGTCGCTCAAGAGCACGGTGTTCACGGGATTGGCGTTCGTATTGCGGACCTGGGCGGTCCAGGACCCCGCCACGCCTGCGGCGGCGGAGCGGAAGACGGCGTGCAGGCCGTGGGCGAACTTCCCTCCCGGTCCCGGCACGAAGCTCGCGGCCAGGGCGTAGACGATCTTCTGGTCCGAGGGGGCGATCGCGAGAGAGGTGCGCCCCATCCCGGGATCACGCAGCACCACAGCCCAGCTCCCGGTCCCCTCCGCCTTGGTGTTCCTGTAGACGGTCCCCTGGACTCCCGTACCGCAGGACGCAAAGAGAAAATCGGTGGCCTGATCGGTACGGACGGCCAGGTCGAGGCAGCCGCCCGTCACCTGCTGGCTGAGAACGCGCGTCCAGGAGGTGCCTCCGTTGAGCGACCGCCAGACGCCGGTGGCGGTGGCGGCATAGATCCGCTGGCTGCTTTTCGGGCTCACCACGAGATCGTTCACGTAGTAGAAATTCGCATTCCGCGTGCTCGCGAGAACCGTCCAGGTCAAGCCGCCGTTGGTGGTCTTGAAGATTCCGGCACCGCGGGCCGCGTCGATGTTGAAGAATCCCTCCCCCGTGCCGGCGTAGAGAGTGTTGGGGCTCAGCCTGTCGATGGCCAGCGCGTTGACAGCCAGATTGGGGAGGAGGTCGGAGAGCGGTGCCCAGCTCTGTCCGCCGTTCGAGGTCTTCCAGACTCCGCCCGCCGCGCCGCCCGCGTAGAGGATCTGGGCGTTCTGGGGGTGGATCACCAGAGCCCGCGTGCGCCCGCCGATGTTGCCCGGCCCCAGCCACGTCCAGGGCCCCAGGACCGCGGCATCGGCGATATACGAGATCCCCTGCCGGGCGAGCTCCCTGCGCGATGGCAGCACCTGCCGGCGGGCCGTGGAGTACTGCGGCATCGTCGCCATGTGCCCCAGCGCCGTCAGATACCGCTCGACCGGGACCGCGGTCTCGCCGACCGGCGCACGCTTGCGCTGGTAGAGCTCCAGAGCTTCACGCGGCTGATCCTGAGGGCTCAGCTCCCGCTCCTCGGGGAGCCTGCCCGCAAGAGAAAGGGGGACCTGCGAGCCCGGAGTGCCGGGCCTCGGTTGCGCGGCGGCGTTCCCGGCGCAGAGCAGGGTGATGCCGAAGACGCCAAGTGCGCCCAGAACAAGAGCCGACCGACCCCAATCCGATCTGATTCCCATCGCCTTCTCCTTTGTTTGAAGAGCATATTATCTCACACTGCGTGCACAGAGAAGAAGACTCCTAAACACGGCGTTTTGTTGAGCCCTGCGACCAGGATCGAGCCCCTTTTCGAAGGCGGGCGGCATGCGCGCCTCATCCAACTGCTCGATGCGCGAAGAGACCGCCGCCCTCCGCCGGGCCCCTGGGGCCGGACCGCGTCCGCACCGCGGTCCCCCTCACGCCGTTCACCACCTTCCGCATCGGCGGACCGGCCGACCTCTTTGTCGAGCCCGCGACGCCGGACGAGCTGGCGCGGACGGTGCTCGCGGCGCGGAGATCGCGTTCGTCGGGGAGTTTTGAGGGTCTTCAGGCGGTTTTCTGGAGGCGCGAGAAGGAGGTCGCCAGAGCCTTCTCGGTTTCGCGGGGCAAGCGGATGGGCAGAAAGTAGCTCGCGGGATAGATGTAGTCCTCCCCGCTCTCGTCAATCACCCGCAGATCACCATCTCCCGCTGTCTCCTCGTCCGGCAGGGCCCGGTAGATCTTGTGCAGCTCGAGAGATACGGGGTATTCGCTGTTGTCGACACAGACCACGAAGCTGAGGGTCTTTTCTTTGGCGTCTTGCATGTCAGTCGTCCAGATATCTTTTTCTCTTCAGCTCTTTACGGCCGATGGCGCGAGCCTCGTACCAGTGTAGCTCGGCGCGTTCAAGTCTGTCGTCTCATCCCTTCTCCCATCCGCTCCGCACCAGCGAACGGATGATCTGCGCGCCGCGGTGGCCCCAGAGGGGGTGCAGCTCCCGGGAGCGCTCTTCGGCGAGGCCGAGGGCGACGCGGGCGGGGGTGGCGCCAGTGCGCCGGGACTGTTCCAGGACCTGGAGCGCGAGGTTGTAGACGCTGTTGTCCCAGGTATCGCCCAGATGCGCTTCGATGCGCGGGTCGGGGTCGACGAAGCCGTACTGCTCGTCGGCGCAGTTGACGATGCCCATGCGGTTGACCAGGAAGTCCGGCAGATAGAGGATGCCGCGCTCCTGGAGCAGGGTGTCGTCGCGCTCCGGGTCCTCGAGCTGGTTGTTGGCGGCGCCGCAGACGACGGCGGCCCGGATCTGCGGGATGGTGCGGGGATTGAGGACACCGCCGGTGGCGCAGGGGGCGACGATGTCCGCGGGCTCGAAGAGGATGGAATTGTCGCCCCGCTCGCCGATGCGCACCTCGAGGTCGAAGCCGGGGAAGAGCGCGGGCAGGTCGCGGCGGGAAGGATCGATGTCCGAGCCGATGACGCGCGCCACGCCCTTCTCGCGCAGGAAGCCGATCAAGGGCTCCCCGACGTGGCCGAGCCCCTGCACGGCGACGGTCTTGCCGTGAAGACTGCCGCGGCCGAGATGAGCGAGAGCCGCCTCCATGCCGCGCACGACGCCGCGGGCGGTAGGCACCGACGGGTTGCCGCTGCCGCCCAGGCGCGGCGGGATGCAGGTGGTGAAGCGAGTCTTCGAGAAGACGGCGGCCATGTCCTCGACCGCGGTACCGACGTCCTCGGCGGTGACGTAGCAACCCTGGAGGGACGTGATCAGCTCGCCGTACTCCTCATAGATCCGGCGGCGGGCTCCCACGTCGCCGGAGCTGCCGGTCTCGCGGGCCATCACCCCCTTGCCGCCGCCCCACCAGAGCCCGGCGAGAGCGTTCTTGTGCGTCATGCCGCGCGCGAGGCGGAGGCCGTCGCGGAGGAAACCCTCGACCGTGTCATAGCGCCAGAAGCGGACCCCGCCGGCTCCCTGGCCGCGGCAGGTACGATGGATGACCGCCGCCTGGAGCACGCCCGTCTCCGGCGCCACCTGCACGAAGATCCCTTCGTGGCGGTCGAAATCCCGCCGGTCCGACTCCAGGAGCGCGGCGAGCGGCGCGAGATCAAGATGGGAGGCGCGGACGCTCCCGGCCTCCTCGTCCCACACCAGAGAGAACCGCCGGATCTGCCGCTCGGTGAGCCAGGCGCAGAAATCCGCCGGGGAAAGCTGTGCGATGTCAGTCATCAGGCCTCCAGAAAAAGGAGGCCACATCCTAGCGGAAAGGCGCTGACTTTGAAGCGGCGTCATCCTGAGGGCGAGTCCCGAGCCGGAAGGATCTGGGGGAAGGAAAAGTCCGCCCGCCCAGATCCTTCCGCTCGTCCCTCGCGTCAGGATGACCTTCGATCGGCCGAGTGGAGCTGTCTCGCTGGAAACAGACCGTTTTCTCTGGAATCAGGCCGTTTCTTCCAGGGATAGACCGTTTTCTCTGGAATCAGACCGTTTCTTCCAAAAATAAACCGTTTTCTCTAGGAATAGACCGTTTTCTCCAGGATCAGACCGTTTTCTCCAGGGATAAACCGTTTTCTCTAGGAATAGACCGTTTTCTCCAGAGATAGACCGTTTTCTCTGGAATCAGGCCGTTTTCTCCAGGGATAGAGCGTTTTCTCCAGGATCAGACCGTTTTCTCCAGAGATAGACCGTTTCTTCCAGGGATAGAGCGTTTTCTCCAGG
>Ga0307506_10000177_pt1 | contig 20456 bp, 16 predicted proteins | sample 25_S_MG_FD_202175 | JGI IMG/M metagenome (GOLD analysis project Ga0307506, IMG submission 202175) | Soil microbial communities from Populus trichocarpa stands in riparian zone in the Pacific Northwest, United States - 25_S | ecosystem: Environmental > Terrestrial > Soil > Riparian zone > Trees... | reverse complement strand
CCCCAGGGCAGATTGACGCGGACCTCGGCACGGGTCAACTTGCCCCGGCGCAGATTGAAGATGCCCCAGGGCAGATTGACGCGGACCTCGTCACGGATCAACTTGCCCCGGGGCAGATTGAAGATGCCACTGGGCAGCTCCCGCAGGCGCCGGTCGATGACCTCAGGCTACGCCGGCCGCAGCTCCTCGCGCTTCGGCCGCCGCATCCTGGCGAGCGCTTTCCGGACTCCTGCCAGGCTGCCCAGATCGTCGAAGATCGAGTAGAAGACCGGCGTCGCGAGGAGGGTCAGGAGGAGGGAGAGCGACTGGCCACCGATGACCACGACGGCGATGGCGCGGCGCTCTTCGGAGCCGGGGCCGGTGCCGACGGCGAGGGGGAGCATGCCGGCGACGAGGGCGAGGGTGGTCATGAGAATGGGGCGGAGACGGTCGCGGTTGCCCTGGAGGATGGCCTCGGCGCGGCTCATACCTTTTTGCCGCAGGTTGTTCATGTGATCGATCTGCAGGATGGCGTTCTTTTTCACCACGCCGAAGAGGACCAGGATGCCCAGGGCGGAGTAGAGGTTGAGCGTGTTCCCCGTGGCCCACAGGGAGAGGAGGGCGAAGGGGACGGCCAGCGGCAGGGAGAGGAGGATGGTCAGGGGATGGACCACGCTCTCGAACTGCGAGGCGAGAATCATGTACATGAAGAGAATCGAGAGGATCAGGGCGTAGACGAACTCGCGATAGGTGCGCGCGAGCTCGCGGCCACGGCCGCCCACCGCCGTCGAGTAGGTGGACGGGAGGTGCATCTCGTCCACCGCTTTCTGCAAGGCCTCCAGGCGGTCGGCGAGAGCGTAGCCGGGGCCGACGCCGGCGCGCAGGCTCACCTGGCGCTGGCGGTCCAGGCGGTCGACGCGGGAGGCGGTGGTCTTCTCGTCGAGCTGGACGAGATTGTCCAGGCGGACGAGGCCACGGCTGCTCGGCACGAAGAGCTCCATGATCGCCTCGGGATCGTTGCGGCGGCCCTGGGCGAGGCGGAGCTGGACGTCGTAGTCGTCGTTGACCTTGGGATCGTGGAAGCGCGAGACCTGGTCGTCGCCGCCCACCATCAGGCGCAGGGCGTTGGCGATGTCGCTCATCCGGACGCCGAGGTCGGCGGCGCGCCGGCGGTTCACCGTCACCCGCAGCTCGGGCTTGTCGAGCTTGAGAGTCGTGTCCGAGTCCACGATGCCGCCCAGCTCCTTCGCCTTGTCGCGGAGCTGGTTGGCGTAGCGGGAGAGGGACTGGAGGTCCGGACCGCGCAGGGAGAAGTCGATGTCGTTGTTGCCGCCGCCGATGTTGAAAGAAGCGATATTGCGCACGCCGCAACGCAGATCCTTGAACTTCGCGAGGCGGGCACGGAGCTGCGTCATGACGTCCCGCTGGCTGTAGTTGCCGCGGAACGCCGCGCCGGGGTCGAGATGGACCAGGGCGTTGAAGAAGCGTCCGATGGAGAATTTGCGCTCCTCGTGCGGCGCGATGCGCACGAAAGCGCTTCCCTGATTGACGCCGCCCAGGAAGCCGCCGCCGGCGTTGACCAGCACCGTGCGCACGCCCGGCAGGGCGCGGATCTCCACCTCGACGGCGCGCATCGCCTCGTCCATGGCGGCGACGCTCGTCCCTTCCGGCGCGTTGACGTTGACCTCGAATTCCGATTCGTCCACGTCGCTCGGGATGTACTCGACCTTGACCAGCTTCGAGATCGGCCAGGAGGCGATCATCACGGCGAGGCAGAGGATGGCCGCCAGGCGCCGGTGCGCCATGGTCTTGCGCAGGATTTTCTCGTAGGCGTGGTCGATGCGGGCGTAGAAACCCTGGCGCGAACGCGCCTCCTGCTCAGAGCCGTGCCCTGTCGCGTCCTGGGAGCGCAGGAGCCGCGCGCTCATCATCGGCGTCAATGTGAAGGAAACGAGAAGAGAGACGAGCACGGCCACCGCCGCGGTGATGCCGAACTGATAGAGAAAGCGCCCCGAGATGCTCGACATGAACGAGACCGGGACGAAGATGACCACCAGGGAGAGCGTCGTCGCGAGCACCGGCAGAGCGATCTCGGCGGTGGCCGCGCGCGCCGCCTCGAAGGTGTCCATCTTTTTCTCTTCGACGAAGCGGAAGATGTTTTCGAGAACCACGATGGCGTCGTCGATCACGACGCCCACCATCAGCACCAGGGCCAGCATGGTGACGCTGTTGAGCGTGAAGTCGAGCGCCTTCATCATGCCGAAGGTGGCGATCACCGAGCAGGGGATGGCCACCGCGGCGATGACCGTCGAGCGCCAGCTCCGCATGAAGGCGAACACCACGAGCGAGGCGAAGAGGCTGCCCAGGATGAGATGCACGTTGATCTCGTGCAGCGCGGCGTAAATATAGCGCGACTGGTCGCGGACCACCTGGAGCTGCAGGTCGGCCGGGAGCTGCGGCTGGACGCGCTGCATGGCCGCCTTGGCCCCTTCGATCACGGCGACCGTGTTGGCGCCGGACTGGCGGAGGATCTCCAGGGTGACCGTGGGTACGCCGTCGAGCCGGGCCAGCGAGCGCTGCTCCTTGGTGCCGTCCTCGGCGGCCCCGAGGTCGCTGATGCGGACCGCCTGGCCGTTGACCGTGCGCACCACGAGATCGTTGAAGTCCCGGGCGTCGGTCATCCGGCCCATGGTGCGCAGAGTCATCTCGCGGTCCGCGCCGGTGACGTTGCCGCCGGGCACGTCGGTGTTCTGTTGCACCAGAGCGTCGCGCACCGCGGTGATCGGAATCTGATAGGCCGCCAGGCGGTCCGGATCGACCCAGATGTTGATCGCCCGCTTGAGGCCGCCCACCAGGTTGACCTGGCCGACGCCGGCCGAGCGCTCGAGCTGCACCTTGACGATCCGGTCGGCGATCTCGGTCAGCTCGCGCAACGTCCGGTTGCCGGAGAGGGCGATCGTCATCACCGGCGAGGTGTCGTTGTTGAACTTGCTGACCACCGGCGGCAGCGTGTCCTCGGGCAGGTTGCGGATCACCGTCGCGATGCGGTCGCGCACGTCCTGCGCCGCGGTGTCGATGTCACGGTCGAGCGAGAAGGTGACGATGATGAAGGAGCTGCCGGCCGAAGAAACCGAGCGCAGCTCTTCGATCCCCTCCACCGTATTGACCACCTCCTCGATCTTCTGCGACACCTCCGTCTCCATCTCCTCGGTGGACGCGCCGGGGAGATTCGTGCGCACGGAGACGGTGGGTAAATCGACCGACGGGAAGCGGTCGACACCCAACCCCGAGTAGCTGGCGGCGCCGACGACGACCAGGGCCAGAATGATCATGGCGGCGAATACCGGCCGGCGGATACAGATTTCAGCGAGCTTCTGCATGGGACTTAGAGCTCCTTCAGCTCACGGCGCCTGTGGCGAGGCGCAGCATGTCTTCCAACAAGGCCCGCAGGGAGGGGCATTTCTCGGCAGCCCGTTCCGGCTGGAGGGCCTGGAACAGGTTGGCGCCATCGATGATTTTCTTGTACTTTTTGCCGAGATTGTCTCGGTAGAGGCGCGCCAGGAGCTTGGCCGGAGGCTCTTCGAAGTTGACCTCTTCGGGTTTGGCGCACCGGCCCGGCAGGGCGGTGCGCACCTCAGAGGGCAGGATCTTGGGATCGGCGAGCAGCCAGGCCTCGGTCTCATGGACCGCGAAGTGTTGGCGGAAGCGCGGCTGACCGACCTTTCCTTCCAGGTGTCGCTTTCCCCAGGCGTAACGCTCGGATGCGGTCTTTCGGTCCTGGGGATAGAAAGTCGGTCCGTAAAGATCGAGGAGGCCGATCGCGGCGATCACGTCGGCCCCTGATTTGCCGGACAGGCTCAGCTCTACCTTCTTCACGATCCCGTCGTAATAGTCCCGCCAACCTTCGAAGCGCACGACCTTGATACCGACACGTTGCGGGAGCTTGGCATTCAGCCAGCTCTGTAGGAATTCCCGCAGAGCCCTTTCAGTCTTTCCTTCCACGAAGAGGACGAACTTCAAGGCGTGAGACCCTCTAGGTCGCCTGAACGGAAGAGAGCCCCGAGGCTGTAGCTTTCGAGCCAGCGCCGGAGATCGTCCCCGTCGATGGTGGAGAGGCGGGTTTCACCGTCAACCCATTCCGCCACGGTCGTGGTGGGAGGGGTGTCGCTGAACGCGTCAAGAAATTGTGGCGAATGGGTGGTGAAAATCACCTGGGTGCGTTCTGCTGCTTCGGCCGCCAGCTCGGCGAGGATCGGGAACATGCTTGGATGGAGGCCGGTCTCCGGCTCATCAATGGCGATGAGGTCTCCCGGATCCGGGTTCGCCAGGATCGCTACGAGAAGAAGGAAGCGGAGGGTGCCATCCGACAGATTGGCTGCGGGCTGTCCGCTCTTCAAGGAACGCCAGCGCAGGCGGAGTTGGACCCGCTGGTCCGCTGCTGGAGGAAACGACAGCTCCTCATAGTCCCTTCCGAAGGCTGCGCGAAGAGCCGCATCGACTGTGTTCTTAAAGTCCCGGCTTTCGGAGTAGAGGGTGTGAAGGACGGAAATCAGGTTCTGACCGTCAGCATCAACTCGTTTTTCGAAACGGGCGACGGAGGCTTGCCGGATCGGACTCTGTCGGTCCACCCTCAGGTCCTGATAGATCGACCACCTTTCCAGACTCTGCTGGAAGTTACGGGCGGAAAGGTTCCCAAGCGGCCCGGCTATTTGAGAGAGGAGGGTTTGGCTCTCAGGGATAGAGTCCGGGTAGTCGATCATATTCCCTTGATTGTCAAGGAAAAACGCAGAGTTAGTATCCCGGTGTAGAAACTGCCCAGGTTCCTCTTGGACGAAGAGGTACTCACTGGAGATCTTAAAGTTACTGGTCGTGCCGATCTGAAGAAGGGCCAACGAGTAGGCGAGCTGTGTGGCCTCAAGGTGCCAGCTCAGAGGTTGCTCCTGCTGGTCCCAGAGAAGAGACGTGATCCCGCCGCGGCGGACGACCGCCTCGGAGAGCTTCCCCAGGGCTGCCTCCCTGAGGAGCACACAGGCATCGAGAAGATTCGATTTTCCCGACCCATTCGGCCCGATCAGGACATTCAACCGCCCTGGATCCCAGCTAACATCGCGGAGCGAGCGAAAGCCCTCGATATCCAGCTTCTCGATCCCCATCCGTCCTCCAGCCCTACTCGGCCGCCAGGATCGGCTGCACGGGCTGGCCGCCGACCAGGTTGCCGGGCTCGACGACGATGGGGTCTCCGGCGACGACGCCTTCCAGGATCTCGACGCGGTCGCCTTCGCGGCGGCCGGTCTTGACGCGCTTCTCGACGGCTTTGCCGGCTTCGACGCCCATGACTTTGTCGATGCCGGCGAAGGAGACGACGGCGGAGAAGGGCACCAGCACGGTGTCTTCGGAGGCGAGGGTTTCGATGTTGGCGCGGGCGAAGGCGCCCGGGCGCAGGCGGCCGTCCTGGTTGGGGACTTCGGCTTCGACGAGGAGGGTGCGGTTGTCCTCGGTGATCGCGGGGCTGATGCGCGCCACGTGCCCAAGGTGCTCGACGGGATCGCCTTCGACGGTCAGCTTGACCGGCTGGCCGACCTTGACGCCGGCGGCATCGCGCTCGGGGATCGCCAGGCGCAGGCGCAGCGGGTGGACGCGGACCAGGGTGACCACCGGCGCGCCGATCGTGAGGTAGTCGCCGATGCTCACCTTGCGCTCGCGGATCATGCCGTCGAAGGGGGCGGTGAGGATCGAGTCGGCGAGCTGCTGGCGGGCGATCTGGAGCTCCGCGCTACGCTGCATGAGGAGACCCTGGCGGCTGCGCGCGTCCTCCATGGCGTCCTGATAGCGCGCGTCGGCCACCTGGAGGGTGGCCTCGGCGGCGTCGAGGTCGGACTGGGAGATGAGCTGCTGCTTGAAAAGGTTGGCGGCGCGGTCGTGGGTGAGCTGGGCCTGCCGCAGGTTCGCCGCGGCCTGCCGGACCACCGAGGTCTGCTCGGGCTGGACGACGCGGTCCGGCTCGCCCGCGGTGAGGCCGAGGCGCGCCCGGGCCTGCTCCAGGGCGTTCTTCGACTGCGCGACGCGCAGCTCGAAGTCGGTGGGGGAGAGGCGGGCGATGACTTGACCGCGGAACACCCGGTCGCCCAGATCCACCGCGATGGTCGCGAGACGCCCGGCGACTTTCATGCCCAGCTCAGCCTGCTCATCCGCGCCCAGCGTTCCGGAGACCGTCACGGTGCGCGCCAGCCTCCCGGTCTCCGCGCGGGCGAGGTGCACCTCACGGCTCGGCAGCGCGTTGACCGTGCCTTCCTTGCCTTTCGCGGCGTCCGGAGGCTTTCCTCCGCCGCAGCCGGCCAGCGCGAAACTCGCGCCGATCAACGTGCTCGCCAGCCATCTCGTCTCTCGGGTCCACATAGTCTCGTTGTCTCCAGTCCAACTCTCTACGAACGGATCAGGGGGCGAAAAGCCTGTTTCGCCACCGCCTCGGCCGCCTGGCGGGCCGCCTCGGGATCTCCGAGGTAGTAGTGGGCGAGCGGCTTCAGGTCGCCGTCCAGCTCGTACACCAGGGGGATGCCGGTCGGGATGTTCAGCCCCACGATCTCCTCGTCCGACACATTGTCCAGATGCTTCACCAGCGCCCGCAGACTGTTGCCATGGGCGGCGATCAGGACCCGCTGGCCGGTGCGCAAGGCGGGGACGATCGTCGCGTGCCAATAGGGGAGGAAGCGAGCCACAGTGTCCTGCAACGATTCGGCGAGCGGGATCTCCTCGGGGGAGAGGCCGGCATAGCGCCGGTCGCGCCCCGGGAAGCGCTCGTCCTCGGGCGTCAGGAACGGGGGTGGAATCGAATAGCTCCGCCGCCACACCAGAACCTGCTCGTCGCCGTACTTCGCCGCCGTCTCCGCCTTGTTCAAGCCTTGCAAAGCGCCGTAGTGCCTCTCATTGAGGCGCCAATTCCGGTGGACGGGGATCCACATCAGATCCATGCCGTCCATCGTGATCCACAGGGTCCGGATGGCGCGTTTGAGAAGCGACGTGTACGCCACGTCGAAGGTGTAGCCCCCCTCTTGCAGGAGACGGGCCGCCTCGTTCGCTTCCGCGATCCCCTTCGGGGTGAGGTCCACATCGGTCCAACCGGTGAAACGGTTCTCCAAATTCCACTGGCTCTCGCCGTGGCGCAGCAGGACCAGCTTGATCATGGGCAGGCGTCCCCCCTTTCGAGGAGTAAGGATAGCAGCGGAGAGATCTCCCGCCTCCTGCGATAGCATGGCCCGATGCAGGCCCTGATCTTCGACTCCGTCCGCAAGCTCCGGTACACCACCGTCCCCGATCCCGAGATCCTCGCTCCCACGGACGTCATCGTCCGCGTCCGCGTCGCCGCGGTATGCGGCTCGGACCTGCACGTCTACCGGGGGCTCGAGACCGGGCTCGACGCGGGGACCGTCATGGGCCACGAGCTCGTCGGCGAGGTCGTCGCGGCGGGCGCCGGCGTCGATCGCTTCCGGCCGGGGGACCTCATCGTGAGCCCGTTCACGACGAGCTGCGGCTCCTGCTTCTACTGCCGGACGGGTCTGACGGCGCGTTGCGTTTCCGGGCAGCTCTTCGGCTGGGTGGAGCAAGGGCGGGGGCTGCACGGCGTCCAGGCGGAGTTGGTGCGCGTGCCGCTGGCCGATTCGACGCTGGTGCGGGTGCCGGACGGGACGCCGCCGGAGCTGGCGCTCTTCGCCGGCGACGTCCTCGCCACCGGCTGGTTCGGCGCCGAGTCAGCGGCGGTGGCGCCGGGCGGCACGGTCGCGGTCGTGGGCTGCGGCCCGGTCGGGCTGATGGCGGTGATCGCCGCGCGCGAGCTCGGCGCCGAGCGGATCTTCGCCCTCGACGAGGTTCCCGAGCGCCTGGCCCTCGCCGTGAAATACGGCGCGGATCCGGTCGACGTGCGGAACGCGGCGATTGCGGGAGACCGCATCCGCGAGGCGACGCAGGGGCGGGGCGCCGACTCCGTCGTCGAAGCCGTGGGCTCCCCGCGGGCGACGCGCCTGGCGTTCGACCTCGTCCGCCCGGGCGGCACCCTCGCCGCGCTGGGCGTCCATACCGAGCCCCATCTCGCCTTCGCGCCGGGCGAGGCCTATGACAAGAACATCACCTATCGCGCCGGCCGCGCGCCGGCGCGCCACTACCTGGAGCGCTTGCTGCCGTTGATTCAATCCGGCAAATACGACCTCGGCGCCCTGATCTCCCACCGCCTGCCGCTCGCGGAAGGTGCCCGCGGCTACGATCTCTTCGACAAGCGGCTGGAAGGATGTACGAAGGTGATGCTGCTGCCGTAAGCGGGCTTTTTGCAATATCGTTCGGTTAAGCGGTGGAGATCTTCTCTTTCTCCTGCAGATACCCCAGACACTTGTACACCAGCTTCGCCGCCAGGAAGTCGCTCGCGGGTTGATGGCCGAGAGGGGCGAGCTCGATCAGGTCCATGGAGACGACCGTCTTGGTCTGGAAGAGATGGCGCAGGAGGGCGAGGGTGGGATACCAGAGGCCGCCGCCGGGCTCCGGGGTGCCGGTGGCGGGGACGAGGGAGGGGTCGAAGTAGTCGATGTCGAAGGTGAGGTAGATCTTCTCGGGCAGATCGCGGAGGAGCTGCGGGAAGAGCTCGGCGGCGCGGTCGAGCTGGTGGCCCCAGATCACCGGCAGGTCCTTGCCGCGCACCACCTCCGCCTCCGGCGCCGAGAGCGAGCGGATACCGACGGCGAGGGTGGGGATGCCGGCATCGACGACCCGCTTCATGACGCTGGCGTGGCTGTAGGGAGTGCCCTCGAACTCCTCGCGGAGGTCGGCGTGGGCGTCGAACTGGACGACCCCGATGTCGCCCCAGGCCGCGTGCGCGGCCTTGATGGGCGCCTGGCTGAGGCTGTGCTCGCCGCCCAGGGTGACCAGGAACTTGCCCTTCTCCATGTGCGTGCGGGCCTCGGCCTGCAGCTCGGCCATCGCTTCCGCCATGTCGAAGGCCTCGGGGAGGAAGGGCGGCAGGGTCGCGATCCCCTGATGAGAAGGCTCGGCGCCCAGCTCCTCGTCGTACAGCTCCATCGACTGCGAAGCGCGGAGGATCGCCGCCGGCCCCATCGAGGTCCCCTTGCCGTAGGAGGTGGTGCGCTCGAAGGGGACGGGGAGGATGACGGCGCGGCTGCTCTCGTAGGCGCACGCCTCGGGCTCGAGGAGGCCGAAATTGGTCGGGAGATAGGGCATGGGCGGGGTTGTAACAGGTGCCTTCCGGAGTGTCAATCTGAAGATTGTGAAAAAAGTTGGTGAGATTGGAGGCCCGTTTTCCGACTTATATAGGGGTACTTGCTCATTTCGAGCGGGTGGAGGAGAGAATGATGGAAGACTTGAAGATCCCCGATGAGATCCGCGGCCGCCTCGGCGCCGCCCGGCGCGCCGTGGTTTTCTCCGGTGCCGGTGTCTCCAAAGAGAGCGGCCTGGACACCTTCCGCGGCGCTGGCGGCCTGTGGGAGCGCATGCGTCCCGAGGACCTGGCGACCCCGGAGGCGTTCGACGCCGATCCGGGCATGGTCTGGCGCTGGTATGCCTGGCGCTGGCGCACCGCTTCCGGCGCCGAGCCGAACGCGGCGCACCGGGCGCTGGTGCGCTGGGAGGAGCTGTTCCCGTCCTTCCTGCTGGCGACCCAGAACGTCGACGGGCTGCATGCGCGGGCCGGCAGCCGGTCGCTGGTCGAGCTGCACGGTACCTTGATCCAGGCGAAGTGCGAACGCTGCGGCAAGCGCCGGGACATGGGCGAGGCGATCGCCGAGTCGCCGGAGGAGCCGCCGTGCTGCGCATGCCGCGGACGCTTCCGTCCCGCGGTCGTCTGGTTCGGCGAGAACCTCGATCCGGCGGTGCTCGGGCGGGCGTCCCGGGAGGCGGCGCGCTGCGATCTCTTCCTGTCCGTGGGAACGTCGTCGACCGTCTATCCGGCGGCCGGCCTCATCGAGCAGGCGTGGCGCGGCGGTGCCTGCGTCATCGAAATCAACCCGGAGCCCACCCCGTTCTCGCGGCGGGCTCATCTACAGATCGCGGCGCCGGCCGGCGAAGCGGTGCCCCATCTCACCGAGGAGGTCGCGCGATGCCGGGCCAATGGATGATCCGCGATCTGCCGGCGGCGGAGAGGCCGCGCGAGCGCCTGCTGGCGCAGGGGAGCGGCGCGCTCAGCGAATCGGAGCTGGTGGCGGTGCTGCTGCGCACCGGCAGCCGCGGCTTGTCGGTCCGCGAAACCGCCATGAAGCTGCTCGACGAGAACGGCGGTCTGGGCGGCCTGCTGGGGGCCACTCCGCAGTCGCTGCGGCGCCCCGGGATCGGTCCGGCCAAGGCGGCGGGACTCCTGGCGGCCCTGGAGATCGCCCGCCGGCTGGCCCGCCCGACGGTCGACGGGGAGCGCGAGCTGTTGAACCGGCCGGGGGAGGTGGCCCACTACCTGCACCTGCGCTACACCGTGCGCGACCAGGAGGTGATGGGCGCGGTGTTCCTCGACAGCCGCGGCCGGCTCCTCGGCGAGAAAGAGATCTACCGCGGCACTCTCGACCGCGCGGCGGTCGAGCCGCGCGAGGTCCTCAAGGAGTGCCTGCTGCGCGGCGCGGCGGGCGTCATCCTCTTCCACACCCACCCGAGCGGCGATCCGTCGCCGAGCCTGGAGGACGTCGCCTTCACGCACAGCATGGCGGCGGCGGCCGTGGTGGTGGGGATCCGCCTGGCCGATCATCTGGTGCTGGGCGAGCGCGGGAGCTGGGTGTCTCTGCGGGAGCAGATCGCATGGTAGCCTTCGCGGCCATGACTCACGATCGGTCTCACTACCACCTCGACTGCACCAGCGGCATCGCCGGCGACATGTTCCTCGGCGCCTGCCTGGATCTCGGTGATCTCGGCGTTCCTTTAGAAGTGCTCACGGAGGCCGTGGCGCGGCTCGGCCTCCCGGGCGTCTCGATTGAGAGCCGCAAGGCGGCGCGCGGCGGCGTCACGGGGACGCGGTTCCGCGTGCTCGTGGAGGGCCGGCCGGTGGAGGGGCCGGACCCGGGGGAGCATGTGCATGGGCATTCTCATGAGCATGAGCATGGGCACTCGCATTCTCACGAGCACGGGCACGGGCACTCTCACACGCATGAGCATCCCCACGGACAGGAACACGGACATTCGCACGGACAGGGACACGGACACGGGAGGGACCTGGCTTCGATTCGCCGGTTGATTGGGGAGAGCTCGTTGGGGGCGCCGGTCAAGGAGCGTGCGATCCGCTTGTTTCAGCGATTGGGGGAGGCGGAGGCGAAGATCCATGGGATGGCGGTGGATGCGGTCCACTTCCATGAGGTGGGGGCGGTGGACTCGATCGTCGACCTGGTGGGCGCGGCGGCGGCGATCGAGTTTCTGGCTCCCGGGCGGCTGACGTGCGGGCCGGTCAACGTCGGCAGTGGCCATGTGAAGACGGCGCACGGCGAGCTGCCTGTGCCGGCGCCGGCCACGGCCGAGCTGTTGCGTGGCATTCCGATCTATGGCGGTCCGGGCGGCGAGCTGACGACTCCGACCGGCGCGGTGCTCCTGGCGGAGCTCGTCGACGAGTTCATTGAGCTGCCGGCGCTGGTCCTGGAGGGGGCGGGATACGGCCTCGGGCGCAAGGAGCTGTCCATGCAGCCCAACGCGATGCGGCTGCTCCGCGGCCGGGGGACGGGTGAGGCCCGGCCGGAGGTCACTGTCATCGAATGCGAGGTCGACGACCTCTCCGGCGAAGGGTTCGGCTTCCTCATGGAGCGTCTCCTCGAAGCCGGCGCTCTCGACGTCTACTTCACGCCGGTGCAGATGAAGAAGAGCCGGCCGGGCACCCTGGTCACCCTGCTCTGCCGTCCCCAGCAGCTCGATGCGCTCGCTTCTTTGCTGCTGATGGAATCCGGATCGCTCGGCTGCCGTTATCACCGGGTGAGCCGCTTCGAGGCGGAGCGCGAGATCACCGAGGTCCAGACCATCTTCGGCACGGTGCGGGTCAAGCGGGCGTGGCTGGCGGGACGTCCGCTGGCCGCGGCGCCCGAGTTCGAGGACTGCCGGCGGCTGGCTCTCGCCGGCGGCATCTCCTGGCGGGACGTCTACCGCGCCGCCCTCGCAGCCAGTTGAACCAGGGAAATTCACGAATGCAAACAGAGACGGCGACAGAGCACGGGACCCGGCTGGAGCTCGGCCTCGCCGGCGGCGGAGCTCTCCGCTGGGCGTTGGCCGACCTGACCGAGGTCGTGCAGGAGGCGCGCGACCGGCGCGATCTGGGGCCGGTGGCGACCGCCGCCCTCGGCCGCAGCATGGCGGGTGCGGCTCTCCTGCTGCGCCTCGCCACCAAGACACCCAGCCGCCTGATGCTGGAGGTCCGCGGCGACGGGCCGATCCTCCGCGTCCTCGCCGAGGCGGACAAGGACGGCAATCTGCGCGGCCTGGTGGGCGACGAGCGGGTGGACGTGCCGCACTACGACAACGGCAAGCTCGCGGTGGGGCGGGCGGTGGGGAAGGGCTATCTCCGCGTCCTCCGCGAACTCGAAGGGGGCGGCGGCTATGAGAGCCAGGTCGAGCTGGTGAGCGGCGAGATCGGCGAGGACGTGGCCTACTACCTGGCGCAGAGCGAGCAGTCCCGCTCGGCGGTGCTCCTCGGCGTCCTCGGCAAACCGAGCGGCGTCGCCGCGGCCGGCGGCATGATCGTCGAGGTCCTGCCCGGCGCCGGCGAAGAGGTGATCGCCAGGCTGGAGAGCAACCTCGCCGGTATCGCCGCCATGGCCGGCATCAGCGAGCTCCTCGAGCAGGGCGGCACGGCGCGCGTCGTCGAGACCGTCCTCGCCGGCCTGGACCGCGAGGTCAAGGAGGTGAGCCCCCTGCGCTACCGCTGCCGCTGCAGCCGCGAGCGCCTGCTCCAGCATCTGGTGATGCTCACCGCCGAGGACCGCGAGTACCTGCGCCGCGAGGACGGCACGATCGACGCCGACTGCGTCTTCTGCGGCGTCCACTATCTGTTCACGGCGGACGACCTGGCGTAGGCCCTCTCCCCCTGGCCCCCTCTCCCGTGCGTGCCCCCAGCCCTCCCACCCCGAACGGGAGAGGGGGAACGCCTGCGGAGCGTCCTCTCGGGATTTGTTTTTCCGGGTTTTGGGCGGTGGCGCCCCTCTCCCGCTCGGGGCGGGCGGGAGGGGGCACGCGCGGGGGAGGGGATGGGGGAGGGGGCGGGCGGCGGCGACCGCTATGCGACCGCTCCGGGGAAGCCTCCGGGAACCCAACCTTGCTACAATCACCGGCTCCATGACCTCCTTCTACGTCACCACCCCGATCTACTACGTCAACGATCTGCCCCACATCGGGCACATCTATACGACCACCGTCGCCGACACCGTCGCGCGCTACCTGCGCCTGGCGGGGGAGGACGTCTACTTCCTCACCGGCACCGACGAGCACGGGCAGAACATCGAGCGCGCCGCGCGGAAGGAAGGGATCGCGCCGATCGAGCTGGCCGACCGCGTCGTCTCCCGCTATTTCGCCCTGCGCGACCGCCTCGGCTTCTCCAACGACGACTTCATCCGCACCACCGAGGAGCGGCACAGGAAGGGCGTCGAGGAGATCATCCGCCGCATCGAGGCCGCCGGCGACTTCTACACGGCGACCCACGAGGGCTGGTACTGCTCGCCCTGCGAGACCTTCTACACCGAGAAAGAGCTGGCGGCGGACCGCACCTGCCCGGTGCACAACACGCCGGTCGAGTGGAAGTCGGAGGACAACGTCTTCTTCCGCCTCTCCAAATACCAGCAGCCGCTCCTCGACTGGTACGCCTCCGGGGCGGAGCCCGTCCGCCCGGCCACCCGCCTCAACGAGGTCCGCTCCTTCGTCGAATCCGGCCTGCGCGACCTGTCTGTGTCGCGCGCCAACCTCGAGTGGGCGCTCGCCTTCCCCGGCTACCCCGGGCAGACCGTCTACGTCTGGCTCGACGCGCTGACCAATTACATCAGCGCGCTGGGATATGGCTCGGAGAACGCCGACCTCTACCGCCGCTTCTGGGAGCACGGCGACACCCGCCTGCACCTCATCGGCAAAGACATCCTGCGCTTCCACGCCGTCTACTGGCCCGCCTTCCTGATGTCCGCCGGCCTGCCGCTGCCCACCACCGTCTGGGCGCACGGCTGGTGGTTCCGGGACGGCAAGAAGATGTCGAAATCGACCGGCAACGTCGTGCGGCCGGACGACCTCGTCGACCGCTTCGGCGCCGACAGCGTGCGCTACTTCTTTCTCCGCGAGATGGTCTTCGGCGGCGACGCGAGCTTCTCCGACGAAGCCTTCATCGACCGCTACAACAGCGACCTGGCGAACGACCTCGGCAACACCGTGAGCCGCCTCGTCACCCTGTCGCGTAGCGCCTTCGGAGGCAAGACGCCGCCGGTGCCGTGCGACGACAACCCGGTCCGCGAAGCCGCCGCCCGCCTGCTCCCCGAGTACCGCGCGGCCATGGACGAGCTCGCCTTCAGCCGCGCCCTGGAGGCGCTCTGGCGGCTGCTCGCGGAAGCCAACCAGTACATCGTGGCCCGCGAGCCATGGAAGCTCATCAAGACCGAAGGCCCGACCGAGAAACTGTCGCGCGTCCTGTGGAACGGCCTCGAAGCCGTCCGCCTCGTCGCCACCGGCCTGCTGCCGTTCATGCCGAAAGTCGCGCCGCAGGTGCTGGCGGCGATCGGCGTCGCGGAGGCGCCGGCCAGCTTCGAAGCGCTGACGTGGGGCGGCCTGCCAAGTGGCGCGGAGCTGCCGGAGCCGAAACCGATCTTCCCGCGGATCGACAAGAAAGAGTATCTGGGAGACGCCCAGCCGGCCGCTCCGGCCAAAGAAAAGCCCGCCAAAGAGAAAGCTGCCAAGAAAGAGAAAGAGGCCAATTTGATCACCATCGACAAATTCTTCGAGACCGAGCTGAAGGTGGGCACCATCCAGGCGGCCGAGCGGGTGCCGAAATCCGAGAAGCTCATCAAAATGCAGGTCGACCTCGGCGAGGAGACCCCGCGCCAGATCGTCGCCGGCATCGGCCTCGCGTACCAGCCCGAGGACCTCGTCGGCAAGCAGGTCGCCGTCGTCGCCAACCTGCAACCCGCGAAGCTGATGGGCATCGAATCGCAAGGCATGATCCTGGCCGCCTCGATCGACGGCAAGCCGGTGCTCCTCAATCCGGACACTCCGGTGGCGGCCGGGTCGAAGGTGAAGTGATCGGCGGCGCTGTGACGGGACTGATCGACTCCCACTGCCATCTCCAGAGCCTGCCCGAGGACGAGCGCGAACGGGCCCTCGACCACGCCCGCGAGCGCGGCGTCGAGGGCTTCCTCGTGCCCGCGATCCGGCTCGCGGAGGCGGACGACATCCTCGCCTTCTGCCATCGCCACCCGGACGTCTGGTGCGCCCTCGGCGTCCATCCCCATGATGCGTCCACCTGGCAGCCCGGCGACGGAGACCGGCTGCGCGGCCTTCTCGCCGATCCCAAAGCCGTCGCGGTGGGGGAGTGCGGCCTCGACTTCTACTACGACCACGCGCCGCGCGACGTCCAACTCGCCGTCCTCCGCGAGCAGTGGGCGCTGGCCATCGAGCTCGGCCTGCCCGTGATCGTCCACAACCGCGACAGCAACGACGAGATGCTCGCCGTCGTCCACGAAGAAGCCTTCCAGACCCTTCAGGCCGACTTCCACTCCTTCGCCGGCGGACGCGCCATGGCCGAAGACCTCATCGCCCGCGGCTTCACCCTCGGCCTCTCCGGCATGATCACCTTCCCCAAAGCCGACAACGTCCGCGAGGTGATCCCCATCCTGCCGCCCGGCCAGTGTCTGGTCGAGACCGACACACCGTATCTGGCGCCGATCCCCTACCGCGGCAAGCCCAACCGTCCGGCGTACGTGGTGGAGATCGCCCAGCGTCTGGCGCAGGAGACCGGCGAGACGTTCGAGCAGGTGTGCGGACGGACGGGGGAGAATTTTTTTCGGTTGTTCAGCAAGGCGGCTTGATCGGACCGAACAGAACCTCACCCCCGACCCCTCTCCCATCGCTCTCCCCCCGCCCGGGAGAGGGGCGCCGCCACCCGCGCCTCTCCATTGAAACGAGATTCTGTTTTTCCTGCTGTCTCCCCCTCTCCCGGGGGCTGGGAGGGCGATGGGAGAGGGGGCCGGGGGGTGAGGCCGGGGCGGCGGCAGCGTTGACAGTGCTCTGAGGGGTTACGGCGGGCCTTGAACGGGGCGGGAGCGGCGCACCTCGTCGAGAGCATTCTCCAGGAGCGCTCCGGCCTCGGGAGAGGCCAGATCCTCAAGCCGGAGAGAAGCCAAGGCGGCGATCCGCGCCGGCTGGTCCAGATCCGTCTGGAAGCGTTCGAGGCTCTCCGCAGCCGCCTTGAGCAGAGCCGGCAGAATCCGGAAAGCCCCGTCCGACAGCGGCGGCTTACCGCGGTAGATCTCCAGCCGGGCGCCGAGAAAGCGCAGGCACCAGTCGGCGCGGAAGCACCCCAGCGCGGCGGTGATCCCGGCATGGTCGGCGATCAGCTCGTCGAGGAGATTGTTGCGCATCGAGCCGAAGAGGCGCCGGGTGAAGTAGTGGGCGCATTCGTGCTCGCGGCGGATGATGAGCGACATTTCCCGCCAAGCCGCGTCTTCGAGCCCCAGATCGGCCGCCGGCACGGCGCTGTAGGGACCGTCGCTGAGCAGGATGAAGCGGTCCTGGTACAGCTCGCGGTGCGGCGTGATCCGGGCGAAGTCCTCCCCCTGCCGGAGCAGCTCCCGGATGCGGCCCCAGTTGTTGTAGCCGGAGACCATGAGAGCGCCTTGCGAGGCGGGGACGGGGACGGGCTCGTTCTTCTTCGTCAGCGCCTGGATGAGAACGGTCAGCTCGGCCCGGCCTCGGACGATGAGGAGAGGGATGCGGCCCGCCGGGCTGGCGTGGAGGACGATCTCGATCCGCTCGGGGTGCTCGATCTCCAAGCCGGTCGCTTCCGGGAGGTCCTCCACCGGAATGCCGCGGCGCGTCGCGGCCTGGTAGGCTTCCGACCGGCTGATCCCTTCGCGGATCGGGAAGCGGAGCTGCGGCATGTGCTCGCGGAGCACCGCGAAGGCGCCCCGCTCGCGGGCGGCTTCGACGGCGGATTCCCAGAACGCCACGAACGGCTCGTCCGGCAGCGGGAAGCTCGTCCCGGGGCCGAGGGAGGTGAGATCGAAGACGTTCTCGTTGTAGGCCAGCAGCTCTTCGGCCTCGCCGGGGGAGGCGCCCAGGTCGATCAGCGCTTGAAGCCATCTATCCATGCTGATAGCCTAAACGACCTTGACGAAGATGCGCAGGTGCCTGTCCGGTTGCGCCGTCTTTCTCCTAGTTGCCCAGGGAGCCGGCTCAACCCTGGTGGCGGCAGAGCCTGCCGCCGGCCTGGGCCTTCTGGAAGCTGTCCGCATGACACTGGAGCGCGACCCCAACATCGCCGTGGACGCAGCGAGCCTCCAGTCCGCCCGGGGCTCGCTGGAGATCGCCGCCGGAGACTTCGATCCGGTCCTGGGCTCGACTCTCACCCAGGCGGATGACCGGACCCCGCTGTCGGCCTCTTCCAGCAGCGAGAGCCGGACGCTCCGGAGCACGTCGAGCCTCGCCAAGCTCTTCCGCAGCGGCCTGTCCGTCGAGCCGCAGCTCGACCTGCTGCGCACCGACTCCGTCAACGAGGGGACGCTCAAAATCATCATCCGCCAGCCGCTGCTCCGTGGCCGCGGCCGGATGGCGGCGGACGCCGTCGAGCTGGAGGCCGAGCGCGAGGTGGCGGCGAGCGGCCTCGATCTCCGGCAGACGATCGCGCGGCGCATCCGGACCGTGGTCTCCCAATACTGGACGGCCGCGTCGGCGGCGCGCGATCTGGACGTCCTGCGCGAGAGCGAGGAGAGCTCGCGGAACCTTCTGGAGAACACGCGCAAGCTCATCGAGGCCGACCAGGTTCCGGCGGCGGATCTGGTGCAGCTCGAGGCCAACTTGGCGTTCAAGGAGTCGGCGCGCATCGGCGGCGAGCGCCAGCTCTTCGCGGCGCGCCAGGATCTCGGGCGCGAGATCGGCCTCGACGCGGACGAGATCGGCCGGCTGCCGTTCCCTTCCGAGCCCTTCCCGGCGGTCGCGCTCGACGCGCTGCCGCCGCCTGCAACGGCGGAGCGTCTGATCGCGGCGGCGTTGCGCCGCCGGGCCGACCTGCGGGCGGCCCGCGAGCGCCGGGCCGGTGTCGAGATCCGGCGGAAGGCCGCGGAGAACGCTCTCCAGCCGCAGCTCGATCTTCTTCTGACCCCGGGCTACTCCGGCCTGACGACCGGCTCGGACGCGGTCAGCTTTCTCTCTCCGCTCTACCGCAACGTCCCCGGCGCCAGCGCTTCGATCGGCCTCGGCCTTGCCGTGCCGATCTGGAATCACCGCGCGCGGGGCGCCTTGCTCCGGACCGAGGCGGTCCTGAAGCAGAGCGCCCTGGCGGTCGATCTGCTGGCCAAGGAGATCGGCGCCGACGTGCCGACGGCGCTCGACGCCGTGACGCGCAATGCGCGCCAGCTCGAACGGGCGCGCCAGGCCGTCCGCCTGTTCGAGCGGGCGGTCGTCAATGAAGAGAAGAAGCTCAAGGCCGGGAGCTCGACCCTCCTCGACGTCATCTCCCAGCGCGACCGGCTGACCTCCGCGCGGCAGGCGGAGGTCTCGTCGCAGCTCGCCCTGGCCCTTGCTCTCCTCGATCTCCGCTTCACCACCGGCACCTTGCTGGAAGACGAGAGCCTTGAGAACGAGGCGGCGTCCCTCCAGGCCGCGGCACTGACCACCTTGCCGGATCTCCGGGAGGAGCGTACGCCGTGATCTTCCGCAAGGTCGCCCTGGAGCGTCTCTCCTCGCCCGAGCAGCTCGACCAGCTCGTGCAGGTCACCGATCCCCGCGGCTGGCTCGCCCTCACCGGCCTCAGCGCCCTGCTCCTCGCCGCGGTCGGCTGGGGCATCTGGGGCTCGATCCCGACCGAGGCGCGCGGCGAGGGGATCCTGCTGCGCAAAGGCGGCGTCTCCGCGATCGTCTCCGCCGCCAACGGGCAGGTCGAGGAGATCCTGGTCGAGGTCGGCGACGTGATCGACAAGAATCAGCCGGTGGCGACGATCCGCCAGGAGGCTCTCAGCCGCCAGATCCGGGACAATCGGTCGCGGCTGGCGGCCTTGCGGGCGGAGTACGAGAACGCCGTCCGTTCCGCCGGCCGGCAGCGGCAGCTCAGGGCACGGGATCTCGCGCAGCAGCGGGCCAATCTGGAACGCAACATCGAGGCGATCGAAAAAGAGCTGGAAGTGCTGCGGCAGCGCGTGGAGGCTGACAAGAAACTGCTCGAGGACGGCCTGATCACCAAGCAGGCGTACCTCGCCACCCAGCAGGCCCTGAGCGCCCGGGAGAACGATCTCGCCGGCCAGCGGCAGGAGCTCAAGGGTCTCGATCTCAAGACCGTGGAGGCCGACCGGCAGCTCGAACAGCAGCTCGAAGAGCGCCAGACGGTGATCCGCGAGCTCGATCTGGCGACGCGCGAGCTCATCGCCCAGCTCGGAGAGACCGTCAACGTCCGCTCCCAGTCCTCGGGCCGCGTGCTGGAGATCGTCGCCGACCGCGGCGCGGTGGTCAGCCCCGGAACGCCGCTGCTCAGCGTGGAAGTCCTTTCCGAAGACCTGAGGGCGATGCTCTACGTCCCGGCGTCGGCGGGCAAGAAAGTGCAGGTCGGGATGCGGGTGCGGGTCGCGCCCAGCACGGTCAAGAGGGAGGAGTACGGCACCCTGCTGGGGCACGTGATCTGGGTCGCGGAGTTCCCCTCGACCTCCCTCGGCATGCGGCGGCTGTTGGGCAATGAGGCTTTGGTCACCAAGCTCATGGAGCAGGGGCCGCTGATCCAGGTCGAGGTCGGCCTCAAGCCCGACGCCGCGACCCCGACCGGCTATGGCTGGTCTTCCTCGCGCGGGCCCGACCTCAAGATCAGCAGCGGCACCCTCGCCTCCGGTGACATCGTCATCCAGGAGGACCCTCCGATCCGTCTGGTCATCCCGACCTTGCGGGAGAAGCTTGGGGTCTGAGATGAGGGTGCGCACGCCGACCGTCCTGCAGATGGAAGCGGTCGAGTGCGGCGCCGCCGCCCTGGCCATCGTCCTCGCCCACTTCGGCCTCTGGGTGCCGCTCGAGGAGCTGCGCGTGGCCTGCGGCGTGTCGCGCGACGGCAGCAAGGCGAGCAACGTCGTCAAGGCCGCCCGCGAATATGGCATGGAGGCGAAGGGGTACAAGCGCGAGCCGCAGACCCTGCGCGCGCTCCAGCCGCCGATGATCCTGCACTGGAACTTCAACCATTTCGTGGTGCTGGAGGGCTTCCGCAAGGGCCGGGTGCACCTGAACGATCCCGCGAGCGGGCCGCGCATCGTCACCGAGGAGGAGCTGGACCAGGCCTTCACCGGCGTCGTCATGACCTTCAAGCC
>Ga0307506_10000176_pt1 | contig 20803 bp, 35 predicted proteins | sample 25_S_MG_FD_202175 | JGI IMG/M metagenome (GOLD analysis project Ga0307506, IMG submission 202175) | Soil microbial communities from Populus trichocarpa stands in riparian zone in the Pacific Northwest, United States - 25_S | ecosystem: Environmental > Terrestrial > Soil > Riparian zone > Trees... | reverse complement strand
CTGCCGAAAGTCGCGCGGGTCGTCGTACGGGTGCAAGTGAAAGCGCCCGGTCTTCTCGAGCGCGACGGCGTAGCGTTTCACCACGGGATGCGCGGCGAAAAACTGCGCGAGCGCGGGATCGTGGGCTTGCCACTCGAGCGCGATGTGGTAATACGCGGCCGTCTGCAGATCCTTGCAGGCGTCCTCCGGCCGGCCCGTGGCGAAGTCGAGCAACACGGCGCCGGCGTCAAGAATGCCTAGACAATCGAGCGTGCCGGCGATCTGCAGTTGGGGCGAGGCGATCCGGTGTTCGTTGAGCACGGGCGTAAAGCGGCGTTGATCACAAAAGCTGATCCAGGCGTCGAGGTAGCCGACGAAGTCCGGAAAGTCGGCGCGGAAGGCGTCGAGATCGAGATCGCGATCGTTGTAGAAGTGGATCGCTTCGTGGACGATCGAGCCGCGGCGGCGCGCGGCCTCGAGAATGCCGGCGGGGATGCCGGAGAAGTCGATCAGGCCGGCCGCCTTGAGTATGCCGGTCACGGACGGGACGACGGCGCCGTCGAGCTCGTAGCGGTGCGCGGCGTGGTCAAACGAGAGGACGGGGATCATGCGCGCTCGCCTTCGATGACGTCGTCGGGCGCCGGCCCGAGGGCGGCGCGCGGCATGCGGCCGGTCTCGTAGGATTCGGCGATCTGCGGCGTGATGAGATCGGCCACGGTCTGATCGTTCGGCATGACGATCTGCGCCAGGAACGCCTGCTCGAAGACTTCGATCCCACTTTCGACCGATTCGAGTTTGGCCTTGATGACGAGAAGGAGCGCGCGCCAGCGTTGGCGCTCGAGGCGCTCGGCGCGGCTCGCGTTCAGTTTCCGGCGGTCCGGCAGGGTGATCAGAAAACGGACGATCCGATCGTGCAAGCGGAATTGCACGCGGGCGCGGAGCTGGTCGTAGTCGACGGCGGTGCCGTACTGCTTGGCTTTGTGGCGCTCGAGCAGGGCCTCGATTTGGGCGCGGGATTTCGCGACGGCTACCTCGGTGCGTTCAGCGTACATGGTCGCCGCCGTCCTTCCGCAGTGTCGGCACGTCGATCGACGCATTCCCAAATAGCAGATCGGCGAGGACGCCGAAGATCAAGACCGTCGCGTCGTCGTGGTGCGGCAGCATGCCGGCGCCGTCGAGGCGAGAGACGATCGCCTCGGTGATCTGCGCCAGGCGGATCCCGCGGGCGGCGGCGAGCAGATGATCGCGGGCTTCGTCGGCCGCGGCGGGGTCGTCGCCGTATTCGTAGACGGATCGCGGGACGTGGCTCATGCCGGCCTCGCCTCGCCTTCGCAGGGGCGATCGTGGGTGCACGTGCCGGCGTCGTCGAGGATGTCGCGCCAGAGCGGGACGACGGCCGCGTCGACGTGGACGAGCGCGGCGCGGAGCTCGGTGAGGCAATGCCGATCGCGACAGTGCACGGCCAGGCGCGCGCGCAAAAAGCGGCACACGTCGCCCGGGGTGTCGTCGGTGTGCTGGACACGGTAATTGCAAAAGACGCAAGACACGATCAGCGTCGGGCGATCAGACATCGGCGTCGCCTCGTTAGCGGCTGAAGGGGATCTGTCCGGCGGTGAGCGGCGGATCCGTGGGCGGCGTCTGCGCGGGCGGCGGTGCGGCCTCGGCCGGTGCGTCGACGGCAAACGACTTGATGTTGTGGTACGTCTTCCCGTTCCAATCGTTGCTTTCGTACGTCAGGCGGATCGTGTGATCGGTGCCCTTGAATTTCTCGAGCTCGAGGGCGATCGCGGCGTCTTTGGTCGTGTACTCCTGCGGGTCGCCGTCGAGCGTGATCGCGTAGTTCTGCTTGTCCTTCCCAAACACGCGGATGTTCTTGATCCGCCGCGCGTCGGTGACGGTGGCCGCCGTCGCCGCCGGCTTTGTTTCGGAGGCGCGCTTGACCGTTGCCCGTTCGCGTGGTGAGCCGCTGGACGTCGTCCCCTGTAGATCCGTCGGGAGATCCTCGAGGTCTTGATCGAAGATGTCCGAGCAGGCCGTGACGACGCGGACCATAGCGACCATGCCGCGTTTGGCGGCCATCATCAGGACGGTGTTGGCGAGATCCGCCGGCGACGTGCGGATCTGTTTGGTTTCCGTGCCCTGGCGGTCGTACTTGATGCGGCGGTGATCGGGATCGGTCGCGGCCCATTCCTTTTCGTGGACGGCCGCGCGCCATCGCCAGCGTTCTTCGGACGTCGAGGCTTCGCCGATACCTTCGCCGAGGGTTTCGCCGGTTGCTTGGCTGAATCCGACGACGCGGACGCGATACCGGACGGCGTCGGCGGTTGCCAGGTCTTCGACTTCCAGCCGCGTACCGACGCGAAACGTCATAAGCAGGAGCTCGGCGCCGGGCTTCCACAGGGACGGCTTTTGCGTGCCGGGTACCTTGCCGTAGTGCACGTTTTCCTGCATCAGCGTCGTCATGATTTCTTGCACCTTGCGGACGCGGGCGACGACGTCGCTTGTCTGCAAGCCGCGATCGATCGCAAGGGCGGTCGAGCCGGGCGCGGCATAGTCGGTGATGGTCATCGGCGGCGGTCCTCGGCGTTCCACAATTGGCGGCGTTCAATGGTGAGCGGGATCCGGGCGGCGGCGCGCTCGGCCCGCGCGAAACGGCGGCGGCGCTGTTCGTGCGCGAGGCGCTCGAGCGCCAGGCGGACGAGATCGACGAGGCGCGCGATCGGCCCGCGGATCATGCGTGCCGCCGTAACAGCCGAGGCTGTCCCCACTGGCCCGCGAGATAGCGATCGACCAGGTCGGCGCGGTAGCGAATGACGCCGCCAAGGCGCGGTTTGAGCTCCTCGAGAAACGGGAGTTTCCCCGCGCGCTTCAGATCCGTGAACGTCGTTCGGCTCATCTTGAGGCGCTGCTGGATCTCCCGGGCGGTGTAACAGGCGGGGCTCATGCCGGTACCGCCTCGGGATCGGCCGCACGGGCTCGACTGCGGGTCCGAACACGGGGCGGGCCGAATTCGATCGACAGCGGATCGACTTCGAGCGCCTTCGCGAGGGCGACCACGGTCACCAGCGAGGGGCGCGCGGTCTTGTCGCGTTCCAAGCGCGAGATGCTGTTTTGGGGGACTTTGCTGCGCTTGCAGAGGTCGTCCTGGGTCCAACCGCGCCGCATCCGTAAGGTCCGAAGGTGCATGAACAGAGCCTCCACTATTTCGTGGGAGGCTAATCCCGTACTGGATACCAGTCAAGGATATCCAGATTTATTGAGTAAAACCGCATTCTCCGTGCAAGAGTTGGATCAATATCCGTAGTCGGATACTATTATCGCTATGAGATGGGCAAAAATTCGTGCGCACTACGCCGGGCTACAGGCGCAGGCACAGGCGGCGGGCGTGACGCAGAAAGCCATTGCCGCTCGGGGCGGCATCGGACAAAACGATGTGTCGCGCTTGCTCGCTAATGATCGGCTCGGGCCGTCGGTCGAGATTTTTGTACGCGCGGTCGAAGGGCTCGGGCTCACCCTGTCAGCGTTCTTCGCCGAATTCGAGCGGGCGATGAACGAGACTCCCGCCGCGCCGGCCGCCGCGGGATCGTCGTTGTCGGCGTCGTCGGCGTCGTCTGCAGACAGGAGGTTCTTTCATGGCGGTGCTTCGATTTCCCCTGAGCGACTCACGGCGGATGCTGCCCAATTGGATCCGCAGCAGATCCACGTCATTTTCCAAGCGATCACTGAAAGCCTCGTTGCCCGAGTCGACCGGCTCGATGCCCAAGTGGCGAAGCTGGGTGGCGACGATGGATCAGTACCTCCGCGCGCATCCGCAGCACGCGGCGGACGTCGTCGACGAGCTACACCATCTCCTCAACCAATTACAGCAACGCAAGAGGACACCAGTCGATGAAAAAACTTAAGGGCATTCGCAAACGCCGTGACAGGTGGGAAGCGTACGTGCGCGTCGCCGGGACGCTGCGCACTAAGACGTTTGAGACGCTCGACGTGTCGGCGATGCGCGCGTGGCAGGAAACACAACGCCGTCTCGCGCCGTACGTCCCGGACCAGGGCACGTTCGCAGCCGATGTACTCGCGTACTTCGCGAAACCCGTCGTCGCGGCGGCGCCCTATATCGATCAGCGGCGCGCGCATCTCGCCCTAGCCGTCGAGGCCCTCGGGGCGGATCGCACGAGCGCCAGCATCACGTCGGACGACGTCGAAGGCCTGCTGCAATCGTGGCTAAAAGCCGGGCTCGCGCCGGCCACGGTCTACCATCGGCGGTCGTCGCTGTCCGCCTTCTTCACGATGCTGAACGGCGCCAGCGGCACGAATCCGGTCAGGGGCACCACGAAGCCGGCGCCGTGGACGCCGCGCGATCACGCCGTGCCACGCGCGACGGTGTTACAGCTTCTTGAGGCGATGCCCGATGAGCGCCGGCCGATGAAAGGGATTCGCCAGCCGTCCGTCGCGCGGCTCGTCGTGCGCGTCCTCATGGAGACGGGCGTACGGGGCGCCGATCTGCGCAAGGTTCGCCGGTCGGATGTCGACTGGACGGCCGGCACGGTGACGATGCCGCGGAGCGGCAAAGGCAAAGGGGCGCGGAGTTGGACGCTCCGTTTAACAGTCGAAGGGCTCGAGGCGCTGCGCGCGTTCGATGTCGCAAATTTGTACGGGGCCTTCAGTCTCGCGGCCGTCAGTCACTCGTTCAAACGCGCCGCGCGGCGCGTGCTCGGGCCGGATACGTCGGTGCATCTCTACTCGCTGCGGCATAGCGTCGGCGCGGATCTGTATCGCACGACGGGCGACCTCGCGACGGTGGGGCGGCTCCTCGGCCACACGCCCGGATCGCCGGTGACGGAACAGTACGCCCGCGGCGCGCACGAGGACGTCGACAGGCAGGCGCTCGCGGCGTTGGCGGCGGCCCGCGCGGCGGCGAGCGTCCCGCCCTTAGAGTTGGCCGCGAAGTTGGCCGCGTCTCCAAAGCTCAGGAAACGCAACAAGTTACAAATTGCGGTCTAGTTTTCCCAAGCCTTGGACACGGGTCCGATTCCCGTAGCCCGCTCTCCTTCAAATTCCCCAAAAGATTCAACAAAACGCCTGGTTTCCTTCGAGAAACCGGGCGTTGTCGCGTACGAGCGACCGGGCCGGATCGTGCCGTTCTATGCCGGGGGCCGGGGGGAAAGTTGGCCGAAAAGTTGGCCAGAAGTTGGCCAGCCGTCGCAAGCCTGGGATACGGTCAGTGGGGTTCAGCGCGGCTTGCGCGGTGTGCGCGGCGCTTGCGTGACGCGCAAGAAATTCCGGGCCGCTTTCGCAATGGCGCGATCCCGAGCGGCGGCGCTGTTGGCGGCGGCCAATGCACTCGGGTCCGGCGCGGCCATGGTCATGCCCGTGGTCGGTCGCGGGCCTTCCAATCCGGCGAAGAACTCCGTCAATGATGTGCCAGTCGCTTCGACAATCTTGATGAAGGTCATCAGCCGCGGGCCCTGGTTGCGGTCCTTCTCGTTTTTGGCTCTCGAAATCTGAGACTGAGCCACGCCGGCGAGTGTCGCTAGATCTTCTTGATTCACTCGGCGGTCGAGTGCTTGAGTGACGACGTGCGCATACTGCGCGCGGAGCCGCGGCCACTCCAATCCCATGCCGCCACGAATATATCAGTGCGGATAAATCCATGCGCGCATAACCATAACTAGCAAGACTCCGCGCGTTTTCTTTGCAAGCCGTATATGAATATCCGTAGTAGAATCCGCCAACAAGTATGCGCATGACGGACGAGGCGGACGAGCGCGCGCGGCTCGAGGCGGCGCTCGAGGCGGCGGGGGTGCCCGAGCACTTGCGCGGCGGCCTGGTGCGGTATCTCGTCGATCGGATCCTCCCGGGCGGCTTCCTGCAAGCGGTCTTAGTGGTCGATGTCCCGCAGGCGATCGCGCGGTATGCCGGCGGGAATCTCGCGGCCGCGGCGTACACGATCGGGGCGGTGCATGGGTTCTTGCTGTTATTCGCGCCCGAGGCGTCGTGGGGATCGGTCGAGAAGGTGACGGCCTGGACGGTCACGCCGGATCGGCTTGAGATCGGCGAGGTGATCTCGCCCGATGATGTCTTCGCCGAGTTCGGCCGGCGCGGCCTCGCGGCGTCGGCGGCCGTGCACGGGATCCTCGGGGACGATCTGGCGGACGCGACGGATCAGGACTTGATCGCGGCCATGGCGATCGAGCTCGAGGCGTGCGAGGCGCCGATCGAGCTCGTCTTGCGGCCGTCCTCGGCGTTGCATCTGGCGGGGTTGCTGCAATTGGCGATGCGACATCCAGCACTCGAGGCGCGCGCGCGGGGCGTGGCGGTGACGTTCCTCGCGCATGTCCGCGCGTACTTCGCCGAGGCGCCGGCGGTCCTCGAGGCGCTGCGGCGCGGCGACGATCCGGAGCGTGATCGATGACGCGGCAACAGATCGCGGACGGGCTCGAGGTGATCGCGCTCCGGCTGGCGAAGGCCGAGGCCGAGACGCCGGCGGGCTTTGCGTCGCACGAATGGGCGTATGTGAAGGGGATCGCGGCGGGGGCGATCATGCGGGTCCGGGATGATCTGGCGCGGGCTGTTGATGCGGGGCGCGATCGATGACGCTGTACGCGCCGGCGCCGGTCTGCGTCGTCCGTGTGCGCTATACAGAACGCGGCGGGCATGTGCACGGCCAAGTGTTCACGGCGCCGCGGGCGGGGGTGACGTTTGCCAAATGCGGGGAGCTCGTCTTTCGTGTCGACGAGTGGCCGGACGTGCGGGCCCGCCTCGAGGCCGTCGTCGAGTTTCTGCCAGAGGACGAGGGCGCGCCGTGAAGGGGCAGTTGCGAATCAACCAGCTTTTCGCCTTCGTGATCGTTGATGACGATGGCACGGAGGGGGTTGTCGGCGTTCGCCTGGGGGATCAATGGTTCCCGCTTATGGGGGCCGATATGGCGCGCGTGGATAGCATGAAAGCGTTGGTGAAGGCCGATCCGATGCTTCGGGGTCGCAAGATCACGATTCTGCGGTTTGGCGATCGTGAGGACATCGGCACGATCGATCGCAGTGACGAGGGCCGCCAGCCGTGACACGTGGCCGGTGGGTGAACAGCGGCGAGTACTACCGGCGGACGCCAGGCGGGCGGCTCGAGCCGGCGGCGCCGGGCGTGCCCGATGCCGTGATTTGTCGGCGGGTCGCGGACTACGCGCCGGCGCCCGTGGGCGGGTTCGTGACGGTCTGCCGGGACTGTGGCGCGTCGGTCGTCACGAATATATCGAAGTATCCGGATCGCCCGTGGATCTGCATGCAATGCGCGGCGATCGCGCCGTTGCCGATCGAGTCGTGATGCCGTACTACGACACGATCGAGGAAGATTTGGCGCGGGCAAAGGCGATTCTCGCCAGAGGGCGGCCGGCGCCCGAGGACGTCGCCGATCTGCCGACACCTGCACTGCGCGCGATGGCGCTTGGCGGCGGCACGATCTACGGCGGCGACGTGTACGCCGCGTACAAGCTGCTCGAGTCCTTCGTCGCCGAGATCGAACGGCTGAGGGCGAGTCAATGAGCACGGACGAGGGCTTGCGCTTCTTCGCGTCGATCCGGAAAGCCGACGGTCAAGACGTGCACCGGGCGACCGAGGATCGCCTCGAGCTCTTGGCGTGGTTGGCGGTGCACGTCGGGCCCGGCGATGTCGTGCTGAGTCTCACGATAGAGGCGACGGGCCCGGCGATCCCGGGCATGATCGCCGCGTTGAAGTTTGGCGCGCGGCGGCGATCCTCGAGCGAGGATCGGAGGTGACGCCGCCGATCGGCGAGCAAGCCCGGAGTGACGCCGCGGCGGACGGCGTCGGGTGTCTGTTCCTGCTGAGTCTAGGCGTCGTCGCGGTCCTGATCGCCGCCGGGCTGTATCACTGGATCACGCGCTGACGCGTTGAAGCGCGGCGAGGTACCGCCGGCGTGCGTGGATAAAGGCAAAGGGCGTCCCGCCGCGATCGGGGTGCGCGCGTACCATGGCCGCCTTGAGTCGGGCGAGCTTCCCGGCCTGAAGCGCCGCCCATCGGCGCCGGTGCCGTCTGAGGGTCTGGCAGGCGCGGCAGCGTTGCTTGCCGTCTTTGGCGCGCGCGGTGTTGGCGACGGTGTATTTGTGGCCGCGTACACAGTGGGTGGCGCGGTCGTGCGGCAACCAGGCGCCGTTTTTGCGGAGCGTGGCGGCGCCTTCGGCCGTCAAGCCATTGGGTCCGTACTGCTCGCGGCGCCTGGCCCACATCGCGCGGGCGCCGGCGGCGTGCGGCGAGTCGCCAGCCAGGATCAACCCTGGGGGCCGTGGTGTTGGCATGGCGTGAGACGGGGCGCCGGGCGCGTCAGGCGGGCGGCAGGGCGCCGATCGGGGGCGCCGTCGAGGGTGGGGGCGTCGGCGCCGGTAACGCCGTGGCGGGCGCGTGGTGCGTCCGGCGCGGGCTTCCCCATCGGATCACGCCGAGCGCGCCGAGGCGCTGCGGGCCGATCGCCGGCGCGATCGTCACGGTCCGCGGTCGCAAGCCGAGCCAGGTCATGGTCACGCCGGCGGCGACGACGACGGTACCGGCCACGATCCACTTGGGATCCGAGCAGTAACAGCCGACGATCAGCGTCGGATCCGGGCCGGGCCTCGGGTCCGCGATCGCGACTTGCCGCCAGGTCTCATGGAGCATCATCCCAAAGCCGGCGCCGACGACGACGATCCCCGACATGGCGACGGTCAGCCGGGCGGCGTCGCCGCTCGCGCTCGAGGCCGGCGCCGGCGGATCCGGGGCTTGCGCCCATGCCGGGCCGGTCAGGATCAGACTGACGAGGACGGCGATCGCGGGTTTCACTTCGGGAGTACCTGGAGCATCAACGCGATCACGGCGAGAATCACGGCAACCCAGAGCGGCGCCCGGTCCATGGCCGCGGCGATCGCCATGACGAAGGCGCCGACAATGACAAAGGTCGTAACGGTCAGCATGCCGGCCTCTCTTTCAAGTCGTACCGTCCGGCCGATTGGCGAGCAGTTTAAGCAGGATCGCCAGCAGGCCGCCCGGGGGCGCTTCCCCGTCCGGCGGCTTAGTGTCGGGACTGTCGGGCCGATTCAGGGCGAGATAGAGCGCCAGGGCTTTCTTAGCCGATGCCTCGGCGTTGGTCACGACTTGATCGATCCGCTCGAGGATCCGATCGGTGTTCAGATCGTCCCGGGCGATGATCGCGGCCGTGTCGCGCGCTTGGGTTTCCCGGGCGCGCTCGAGCATGGCGATGATGTCGTTGAGCAGGGCGACGACTTCGTCGACGTCGGGGTCGGGCGTCGGATCGGGCCCGGGCCCGGGCGCCGGCGTCTCGTCGATCTGCGCGAGTTCGGCCGTCGGTTGCGCCCATCGGCCGGCGAGCGCCGGATCGTACCGTTCTTCCCCGTCGGACGGCATGGCGAGGCCGCCTTGGTCCGTCGCAATATCCCAGAAGCGGCCGTCCTTCGCGATCAGGATGTCCACGGAATAGCCCGCCGAATTGTTGCCGGTCGGCTTCTCGAGGATCCCGATCGTGGCGTCGCGCTCGGTGTTGCTGTAGTAGCCGGCGCGGCGCGTCAACAAGCCTTTGTCTTCTTCTACCTGCGCTTGGTCGGTCCGCCGGCGGATCAGTCCTTCGGCGATCAGTTCCGAGTGCGCGCGCTGGACGAGATCGAAATGGGGATAGCTCATGGGGTCTCCGGTGCGGCCGGCGCGGTGTCGGGCATGGTGATGGTCAGGGTGTCGTCGTCGAGGCGGAACGTCGGCGCCGCCGGATCGAGCGCGAGCTCGCGAAGGGCGGCCGTCTGTTTCTGGTGCGCGGTCGCCAGGTCCGCGCGCGCGTGCACGGCGACGAGCTCGGCGCGTTGTGCTTCGCTACAGAGCGCCCGGAGTTTCCAGTACGCCGCCGCGTCGAGCGTTTTTATCATGCAGAAGGGTCCGTCTTTATGAGCATCGTTGATCCGGTCGCCAGGCTGCGCGCGCTTGCCCGTGAAGCGGCACAGACTCATCACTACGCCGCGCTAACCGACTACAGCACGGAGGCGTGGGCGACACACACGATCGACTTCGCGACGTGTCCGCATCCCGATTGTGTCCTGGTGCGCGAGGCGGCGGATCCGGCGGCCGACGGGTCATCCCCGGACCGTCTCGAGTAACGCGCGGAGCTCGGCGATCGCGGCGTCGTGTTGCTGCCAGCCGACGATCAGGTCGGGTACGAATTTGGAATAGTCCGTCATCCACGGGCGGGCCAGTTCGCCGGTCTCGGTCGTCTCGTCGGTGCCCGGTGACACGGCCCGCGGATAGAGCGCGTGGGCCTCTTGCGCGAAGATCCCGCGGTCGTGCACGCCGTCGGCCTTCCACGTGAAATCGTGCACCACGACGGCGCGGAGGGCGGCGAGATCGGCCGCGGGCCCGTCGTCGGTTTTCAGGCGGCCATCGGACGCCGTGTTGTACGCGACCGTGCCGGCGCCGGTCTGCGTGATCGTGCCGGACACGCCGGCGGCACTATTCATAAAGGCCAGCATCGTCAAGGCGTTGGCCGGGTTGTTGTTTTGAATCACCACCCCGGTGTGCGTCTGATCGCTCTGGACGATCAATTGTGCGTTCCCCGCATTGGTGGCGGTGTTAACAAACACTTCGCCCGTCGGCGTGATCCGCAGGCGCTCGCCAAAGTTCGTCCAGAAGCGGATCGGCGCGGGGGTGTTCGTCGCCATCGAGAGTCCGCCCGTGCCGCTCGCCAGGACCACGGACGCGTTCGGTTGTAAATACACATTCGGCGTGTAGAGGGAGGAACACGCGAGCAGTTGAATCTGGTTCGCGACGGTATCGTTGCCGACGCTGATCGCCGCCGAATTGGCGACGCCCGCTAACGAATTCCCTACCCGTACCTCGTTGGCGCCGACGCCGCCGGTGACAAACCCATGGATCCCAAAGCCCGAGACGCTCACGAGGCCGACAACCGATTGCGGGCCGGTGAACGTGTTCCCGCCGTCGAGTTGCGCGACCTTCGCGAGCGCGGCGTCAATCTCGTTGTAGATCGAGGTCTTCACCGCGTTGTTCAGCACGGTCCCCGTCGTGCCCGTGCCGTCGTCGTCGATCCAAGCGGTGCGCGTGATGGTGACGGACATTTAGGATCCTTCCTGCCGGATCAGGCGGAGTAGTTCTTCCGCCGAAAAGCGGAGGCTCGAGGCTTCGACGGTAAACGCGGGGTGGAGATTCGGCACATTGAACCGCGACACGGTCACGCGTTGGATCCGGAAGGCGCCGCGGAGGTTCACCGGGGCGCCGAGGTTCACGTCGACTATGGCGCCGGCCTGCGTGTTGAGGTCGCGGCACACGTACGAGACGGAGATCACGCCGACTTTTCCCTCGCTATCGAGCGCGCCGACGAGGTCGAGCCGGGCGCGACAGCGGGCGACGCCTTCGGTGTAGGACAGCCGGCCGTCTTGGATCTCGTCTTCGATGATCCCATCACTGCCGGCCAGTTGCGCGCGGACGGCTTCTTGCGCCTCGAGATCGTCGACTTGGACAAACAGGTTGACGGCGTCGCCTTTCAGAATTTGGTACTTGATCGCGCCGACGCCGGTGGTCGGGATCCCGGTGAGCATGGCCGCCGCGGTGGCCGTGGTGTTGAAACTGATCGTGGCGGTGATGGCGCCCGGGCCGCTCGGCGGGATCCCAAGTAAGGCATTGCCCGAGATCCCGGTGTAGCGGATGTTTTGCGAGCCGACGATCGCCCATCCGCCGGCCGGCCGAAAGGCGGCGACCGTCGCACAGGGCAGGGTCGGCGATCCCGCCATGACGTTGCCGGTCGGTTGCTGCAACAGTGACGTGTCCGAGCTCGGGGCGTTGGCGCCGAGGGCGGCGTCGAGGATCACGTCGAGGTACGCCGTCGTCGTGTTGTCGGCCAGGGTGACGAGCGTTTGCAGTTGGGCGGCGCCGGCCTTCGTGCGGTAGACGACGCGCGCGGTCACGGCCGCGGCGCCGAGCGGGATCGCCGAGAGTTGCACTTGCGCGGCCTGCGCGGTCCCGACGGTGAGCGCCGGCGCGCCGAGGCTGGCGTCGGGGACGGTATCGACGTAGTCCGTCGTCGCGTTGTCGGCGATCGTCGTGACGAGTTTCAACGTCCCGCCGCCGGTGTTGGCGGGCGTCCGGTAGATCTTGCGCGACAAGACGAGCGCATTGCCGATCGGGATCTTCGTCAGGGGGATCTGTCGGAGGACGGCCGTGTTGTCGGTCGGCGGCGCGGCGCCAAGGCCCGCGTTGGGTGTCGTGTCGTCGTAGGTCGTCGCGCTGTTGTCCGGCAGGGTGGCGACCAGGCGCAAGCCGGCGCCGCCAGAGCGGCGATAGATCCGACGTGTCGCGCCGGCGCCTTGCGCGCTCGGTACCTTGGGAATTTGCGTCAAGTGGACGGTTGCCACGGCCCGCGGGGTGCTGCCGGCGGTGTTGCTCGGCGGGCCGAGTTGCCCGCTCGAGCTATACCAAAACCCGACTTGCAGATCGTTATAGACCGTCGTCGTGTTGTCGGCGAGCGCGTACTGATAAATATTGCCGGTCGGTACGGTGCCGGTGACTTGGATCCGATAGAGGCGGCGCGCGGTCGTCCCTGGCGGCCCGATCGGAATGTTGGTCACGTTGACTTGGTTGGTCGGCGCCGTGATCGTGGTCGCGCCGAGGGGTCCGATCGTCGTTTCGCCGTTCGCCGTCACGAACGTGATCCCGACTTGGACATGGTCGCCGACGGCCCATCTGTTCGTGCTGCCCGCCGTTTGTGTCAGGGTCGGCGCCGCCGTCGGGGGTGTGACGGGGACCAGTTGCGTGCCCGTGGTGATCTGCCCGCCGATCGGGCCCGCGGGCGTCTCGCCGCTGGCGGCCGCGACAAACGACACGGCGTAGTCGTGCGGACCGGGATCCGGTCCGAGGCCGGGATCGACGCGATCCGGCGTCGGGGCCGTCGTGGGCGGCGCGAGCAGATCCGTACTCGCGGCGATACGTGGGCCGGGGACGGTTTCGCCGGTCGCGATCACAAACGCGACGGCGTAGTCGTGGACGCCGGGATCGGGGCCGGCGCCAGGGCCAGGCGCGCCCGGGGTCGGCGCCGTCGGCGGGGGCAAAAAGACGCCGACGGGGACGGTCAGCCGCGGGCCGGGGATCGATTCCCCGTTCACCGTCTTGAAGGTGACGGCGTAGTCGTGCGATCCGACGTCGACGCCGGCGCCCGGTAACAGCGTGGCATTCGGCGCGCCCGTCGGCGAGGCGCCCGGGCCGACGAGCGATCCGCCGCCGGCGCCCACGATCCCGCCGTACGTGATCCGCTGTTGGCCGACGAGCACACGGCCGCCGGTCTGCACGTACCACGCGGCGGTCTGCACCGGGAGTAACGAGGCGCCTGGCGCGATCGCGTCGAGGGCCTCGGATCCGCCAAAGACGCCGTAACAGCGCGTGGCGACTTGCGACAGGTCGCGGGTCCATTGGATCGTGTGCAAGGTCGGGTGCACGGCGTTGATGATGGTCGGCGCGGTGATCGTCGTGTTCTCGAAAAAGAGATGCACTTGCTTGTGGTAGTCGCAGAGGTATTCCCCGCCGACGCGTTTGACCAGCTGCGCGAGCGCGCCGGCGAGCTCTTGCTCGGTGAAGGTGATCTGATCGAGGCGCTCGGCGGCGATGTCGGGATCGACCAGGAGCGTGTACCCGGGCGCGTAGGTCATGAGGGCGGCCGCGACGGCGCCCACGGTCGTGGCGCTGTAGTTGCCCGAGACTTTGTACCGATTGAGTCCCCACGTGTAATCGATGCACGAGACGTCAAACAGCATGTTGCGCGCGGCCGGTTTGCCGGCGTAGCGGTGCACGGTCGCGAGGATCGTGCCGCCAAACACGCGCGTGTCGTTGTTGGCGCTGCCGATCGTGACGATGACGTCTTGGCCTTCGATCGGTACCCAGCCGTACGCGGTAAACGCGAGGGTGTCGGCCGTACCGCTGATCTGATCGGACTTCGTCAGCGAATCGGCGATCACGCCTTCGCCGAGGCGGTGTCCCCATGCGCGGTGGATGCCGTCGATGCTGATAAACGGATGGCTGCTGGTGTAGTTCGATCGCGTGGCGCCCGATCGCGCGACATTCGAGAGCGCGTACAACGGGACTTTGGCGCCGAGGAGCACGGGGTACCCGGAGCGGGTGACGCCCGAGCGCGCGACGCCGGCGATCGCCTTGGTCAGCATGGGATCAGGTGCCGTACGGCAGGCGGACGCCTTGGCCGCGGAGCAAGCCGACTTGCGCCTCGGCGACGGCGCGCGCGATCGCTTCGGGCGTCCCGAGCGGGTGGCTGATATTGAATATCTGCGTGACGCCGCCGCCGCGGCCCGAGGGGATCACGTCGGATCCGCCTGGGAGATTGACCAATTCCGGACCGCGCTCGCCGACGATCGCCAAGCCGCCCGAGAAGTTATTCACGCCGCCGGCAAACTGCGGGAAGTTGCTTTTCCCGGAATAGAGATCAAACCAATTCTTGGGCAAGTTGCCGCCCGGCCCGAGCGGGACTTTCGATCCCGTCGGGGACACTAGGTAGTTCTGCCCGAAATCCTGCTCGTAACTCGAGCCGGGGAGCTTCGTCCCGCCCTGCAACGACTGGATCGCCGAGGCGCCTGCGGCGGCCATCTTTTTCACGCCGTCGATCGCCTTGTTCGTGATGTTGTCGATCGTCTGTGACGACGTCCAATCAATTTCGCTCGCCTTGATCGCCGCCTCTTCCCAGATCTTGGCGCTGAAGTCCGACAGTTGTTGCGCGGACGCGCCGGTCTTCTCGAAGGCGTCGATCTGTTTCTGGGCCGACTCCCACACTTTGGCATCGGCGTAGGCGGCGCGACTCATCGTCTGCTTGTTGTATTCGTCCGTCAGGTGTTCATCGAGGGCGATCAATTGCGTCGCCGCCCGGCCCTTGCCTTCGATCTCCTTCTGCATCGCGTCGTTCTGCGCTTTGCTCAGGCCGAGGAAATTGGTTTCGATCGCCTTCGAGTGATCGCCTTCGATCTTTTCGATCGCCTTTACTGTCGCTTCGTGCTGCTTGAGCATCTCGGCGAGGGCTTGCGCTTGCGCTTGGGAGAGTTGCGGAAACGCCGCGGCGACGGTGGCCACCGAGGCGCCGGCCTTCAAGTAGTACGAGGCTTGCTCGGCGATCTTCGGGTTGATGTTGGCGACGGTGGCGGCATAGTCGTTCCCCATCGAGTTGAGCTCGGCCCAGGCGCCGGCGTACTTCTCGGCGGCCTTCTCGGCGGCGTCGGTTTCCTCTTTCGTCGCATGCAGGCCCTTCTTGACGTCCTCGATCGGCCCGACGAAGGCGACGGCGGTGTCGATCAACCGCGACTGAATATTCGCCAGGGCGGTCGCGCCGCCGAGCCCGGCGGCCGTCGCGTCTTTCATGAACTGCCAGAAGTTCCCCCAGCTCGAGGTTGCCTGTCGGGTGCCTTCGATCATGTCGGCGATCATGGTGCCCGTGACTCGGGTCACGTCTTTGCCGAGCGTGTCCCAGGCGTCTTGCGCGCGCTCGAGGGCGGCGATCGTCTCGTTGGACATCTTGGAGGCGGCGGCGGCGGTCCCGCGAAAGCCTTCGGTGATCGCCGGCAGGAGCTCGGCGGCGCTCTTGCCAAAGAGCGCCAGCGTGACTTGACTGCGTTCCATCGGATCGGGGATCTGCGCGATCGCGTCGGTGATCGCCAAGAAGGCGTCTTCCGGCTTCATGTTGCGGATCGTGTCGAATTCCAGGCCGGCCTGGCGCAAGGCGGCGACGGTGTTCTTGTCGCCTTCCGCCAAGCCTTTGTTCATGCGCGTGATCGCCGAGCCGACGGCGTCGAGTGACGATCCGGCTTGCTCGGCGGCGTATTGGAATCCCTGCACGGCCTCGGCGGAAATGCCGAGCCGCTCGCCCATGTCATGGATCGCGCTCGCACTATCGAAAATGCTTTTCGTGAAGGACAACACGCCGCCGAGACTGGCCTGAATACCGAAGGCCGCCAGATAGCCCTGCGCGGTGCTCAACGCGGACGCCCAACCGCCGGTGGCCTCGGCGGTGTTCTTCGTGGCGTCGGCGAGCCGCTGCATATCGGCGGGGACCGTCTGCCCCATCTTGATCAGCTTTTCGGCGCCTTCCGAGGCGATCGCCGACATGCGCGCAAGTTCCTTTTCCGTCAGGACCGCGGCGCCGCCGACGTCCTCCACGGCCTTCGTCGCCAGGTACGCCTGCTGGACGATCTTTTGTCCTGATACCGAGTCGGCCATTTTGTTCAGCGCGGCCGCGGTCGTGTTCGCGCCCGTCTCGAATCCCTTCAAGGACGCCTCGGCGTCGGCACACGCCGCGGTGAATTTCGAGAAGTCCGCGTTAAACACACCTTGTAAGGCCATGGGCTTACTCGTCGCGATCGCGCGCGCGTTGTTCCTCGGTCAGCAAGTCGATCAGTACCTCGTAATCGTCGAGGCTCAAGGCTCGGACCCACTCAACACGCCAGCCCGTCCGGAGGGCGACGCGGAGATCGCTGGCGATGTCGTCGCGCCACCCGGTTTTTTTTTGCGGGCGTCGCGGGCGTCGCTGATCGTCTGTTCGTGGGCGTCGAGCGCGTCGTCAATTTCCCGGTACGTATCCATGTCGAGCGCGTCGATCGCCGACTCGCCGACGGGTTCCGGCCGGCCGTCAAAGTCCACAAACGACCAGGCCACGATGTATTCGACGAGCCGCGTTTTGCCGACGAGCTCGGGATCCAGGGTCGTCCGTTCGCCGGCCCGCATGTCCCGGACCATGCCGGCAAAGACGCGCCGTTGCTCGCCGGCGTTTAATTCGCGCTTGACGTCGATCCATTCGTCGTCGGACAAGGGGAGTCGGACGATCCCGGGTTGCACAAAGCGGCATCGGCTCACGGTCGCTGTCTCCTTCACTGTTCCGGCGGTCCGAGGCGGGCGATCAGCGATCGGCCGCCGAGTTGGATCGACACGATGCCCCAGGCCCATTGCCCTTTGCGGGCGCCTTCGTGGGGCGCGGTAAACAGCAGCGAGGATCGCCGGAGCATGAAGGGCTCGGCCGTGGCGATCGTCGCGCGGAGGGTCCATTGCCCTTGCACGCGCGCGATCGACCACGTCGACAGCCGGGCCGCCGTGTGGTACCCCCAGACGATCGACGCCGCGGTGCCGTGGATCCGCAGAGCGTCAAACATGGCGCGCGCGTGTTACGGCGCGGTCGCCATCGTCCACGGGCCGGCGGCCTTGAACGTCGAGGTGACTTTCGGGGCGCCTTTCACCGAACAATCAATATCGGCGTCGAGGTACGCCAAGCCGGACCACTTAAAGAGCGGTTCCGTGGAATTCGGTTGGAGCTCGAGCATCCCGGGCGTCGCCGCATCGGCCCCATCGAAGATCGTCGTGTCGGCAGAATTCCAGAATCCGCCGAGCGAGCCCGAGACGTCTTTGAGGCCGGGGATGTAGACCTTATTGAGATCCTGAAAGCAGGTCACGTCCTCGTAGTCCTGCTTGAAGGACGCCTTCCACGTGTTGATCGAGAGGATGGCGACGGGGGTCGTCGCGGCGGGGTCATACAGTACGAGGCCGTAGCGTCCGGTGAGAATTGCCATGGTGTCCTGCCCTTTCGTGCTACTCGATGTCCACTTACACGCCCGGGATGGAGGCTTGCACGCGATAGTTACCGCCGCGGTGTTGCCAGCGAATGGTGTCGTCGACTTCGTCGACTTCGGGATAGCGGAAGCGCCCTTCCCGACACGTCACCATATGGACGTAGCCGGGAATTGTGAGGGGCTGATCCTCGAGGAGCTGATCGATCCGATGGGCCGCGGCCTTGACGTCGGCGCCCGTGCGCTCGAGCGCGACGGCCTTGATCATGTACAACACGTCCTCATAGCCGCGGCTGCCGAGCACGGGCTCGTCGGTCGCTTCGATCACCGAGACGATCACAAACCGTTGGGCCTTCGGCGCCGCGACGCCGAAGTACACGCCGTCCGGCATCAAGCCCGCGAGCGTCGCATCGGCGAGGAGCACGCCCACGATCGCGTTATCAATGGCGCTCGAGTCCGGCACGGTGATCGGGCTCATGGCTCACTCCCGGTCACTTGCAAGCCTTGGCGCTCGAGGACCGCGCGGAGCCGGTCGTACATCTGTTTCCGGGCCTTGATCATGGTCCGCACAAAGACGTGCGTCGGCGGTTGGGACGTTTTCCCCCACATGGCGCCGGTGCCCTTCCCGCTTTTCCAGTGCCGGGCTTGCGTCCCGTTTTCAAACATCCAGGCGTGAAAGCCGGCGCTCTTGATGCGCGCCGAGGCGCCGTAGTCGCTGGTGTCAGTCGTGATCGAGAGACGACGGGCGAGATTGCCCGAATGTTCGTGCGCTTCGTACACCTGGCGGACTTCGCGCTCGGCGCCGTACGCCGCGGCTTCGACATAGGACGCGGCGTCCTCGGCGAGATCCGCCGGTAGGGATTGCAGGGCTTCCTTGAGCTCGTCGAGGCCGGTGAAGACAAAACGGTTGTCGCTCATGACACGACTTCCGCGCACACGAGCTCGAGGATCCGGCGGCGTTCGTCCAAGTCGCGCGCCTCGATCACGTTGAAGATCCGCCCGTCGAGCACGAGCCGCGACGTGCTGGCGACGTCGGTCCGATACCGGCCGCGGACCAGATGCAACGCCGTGGCGATCGTGGTGCCGGCGGTCGGCGCTTCGCCGGCGGCGCGGGCCGCCGTCCCGAACGACACGAACCACGTCGCCGGATCGGCATCGGCCCAGGTCTGGGTATAGCCGCCGTCGCCGTCGGGCGCCAGCGTCCCGGGCTGTTGCACCGTCACCACTTGCCGATAGGCGCCGGCGCCGATCAGCCGATCGCGTTGGGCCGCCGCCAGGCCGCTCGGCATTAGGCCAGCACTCCATCGTGATAGGCGCGCAAGAGCTCGCGGACCATGGTGGTCGGGCCCTCGCCCTCGGGGCGCGCCGGCGCCTCGTCATCGCCACGGTACCGATCGAGCTCGCCGACTTGCACGAGGATCGCGGCGACGACCACGGGCGGCACGGTCGCCACGGTCCACGCGTCGGCGATCGCTTTCGAGCGCGGCGTGACGCTGCACCAATTCACAATGTGGGCCTCGGCCTGATCGACCAGGCTTTGTAAGTCCACGTCCTCGGCCGTCGACGTGATCCGCAAGCGCGCCTTCGCTTGCTCGAGCGTGACGAAGGCCGCCACGTTACCGGCGCCTTTCGCTCAACACGAGCGTCCAGCAGTCTTTGCCTTGCGGGCCGGCCGGCTTGCCGGTCGCGTCATACATGACGGCGTCCGGCGCCAGCATGGTCGGGACGCCGCAATGCCACAGCGCGCTCTTGTACCGGACCACATGGCCCGGCAGGTATTCGCGGCCGGCGGCGTAGTCCTGTTTGAAGCGCAGGATCGGAAACGTGACCGATCCGATCACTTTCGCGGTGTGGTCCCCACGCATGGCCTTGATCGTCACGGTCGCGTCGTCGATCTGCTCGAGGGCGAGATCGTCATAGTCGAGGCCGTCGAGACCATCCTTGCCCGCCACGCCGGCCGGGCCCGGCACGGGCGCGCGCGTCTCGAGGACGGCGACGCGCTCGCGTAGGGTGCCGACGTCTTTGGTGGCGTCGAGCGCCTGCGCGATCTGCCCGGCCATGGCGATCTGTTGCATTTGCACATCGGCCTGGGCCTTCGCGACGAGCTCGAGGATCACGGGCGCGAGCCCGTCGACGATCGCCGTGATGTCCGCGTCGGTCATGCGGCGGCCTTCCGGATCGCTTTCGTGAGGCGGTGCCGGACCGCGGCGGCGACTTGCTCGGGCGTCAGATCATCGGCCGCCGGCGGGGCGACCATCGGCGCCGGCGTCGGCTTCGCAAACGGCGCATTGGCGTCACGCTGCGCGAGGGCCTCGAGCGAGAAGTATTGCTGTTGCATGTACGGCGTGTCGCCGCCGGTGACGGGCCCGAGGCCAAAGTACTTGCGCCTCGCTTCGTCGGGCGACATCCCGCCGGCGCCGATCGCGTCGTGGGCGGCCTTTACTTTGGTGTTGGTGTCCATCCAGATCAGATCGTCGATGTCAAACTCGGTTCCGTACTGGTGCCCGTTCACGGGCTCGAGGATGCCGAGGCCTTCGTCGAGGCTGGACTCAAAATTGGTCAGCAGCGATTGAATGACTTGCGAGTAGTACTGCTGGAGGAGCGGCTCCACGTTGGCGTACGGCGGCGGCGGGCCGACGCCGATCATGTAGGGCGGGACGTGATAGCACGAGCACACGGTTTCCGCCGTCCATTTGAGTTGCTCGATCAATTCGGCATCCACGGCGTTCATGGTGAGCGCCGTATATTTCAAGTCGGTCGTAAAAAACGCCGTGCGGCCGGCGTTGATCGCGGTGCTCAGTTCGTCCCAATCGGCCTTGGCGTTGTCGAGTTGGGCTTTCGTCATGCCGGCCGGCGCCGTCACGATCCCGCTCGGGCGGCTGCCCTTGGTGAAAAACGTGGTCGAGCTGTTCTGAATCGCGAGGCCTTGCATGGCCGCCAGGCCGCAGGCGTAGATCGGCGAGACGCCGATCAGCGGGTGAAACAAGCAGATCATCGTGTCGTGGATGATCTCGCGCGCCGGCACGATGATCGGGAGCGTCTCCGGCCCGGCGAGGGTGTCGCCGCCGAGCTCGTACCGTTGCAGTTCGTAGTAGACGCTACCGTCCGGCGCCACTAACGGCGTCACCCGGCACGGGTCGAGCACGTACAGCGCGACGACCACGCCACGCTGATCGCGTTGCTTGATCACGTACGTATTGCCCCAAATGAGCTTGGACGTGATCCATTGCT
>Ga0307506_10000175_pt1 | contig 21092 bp, 15 predicted proteins | sample 25_S_MG_FD_202175 | JGI IMG/M metagenome (GOLD analysis project Ga0307506, IMG submission 202175) | Soil microbial communities from Populus trichocarpa stands in riparian zone in the Pacific Northwest, United States - 25_S | ecosystem: Environmental > Terrestrial > Soil > Riparian zone > Trees... | reverse complement strand
GAGCTGAGCATCAAGCTCCTTGAGGGAAGGCGCGGTCGCGGCGAGTCGTCCACCCGAAAGAGCAACCCATTGACCCTGATATCGCGCTCCATTGGCTCGCAACCATGCGAAATCAGCGCTTCGGTCAGAATCCCTCTGGTCGACAACTCTCACCCTGGTCGGAGCGAGAACCTCGCGAAGCTTCGGGCTCACGGGGACATCGGGACCAGCGGCCGCAAGCGCTTCCTGAGCGTCCAGAATCCGGCCCTCCATCAGGAGAGACCGAATCCTTCTCTCCAAGACATCGGGAGATTCCAGGCTCGGTAATTGACGAAGGGGCGCGCTCATGTCGTCATTCTACGACACACCGCATCTCCAACCCAAGCCCTACCCCTCCTCCACCCGAATCGGAAACAGCTCCGCCTGCCGCTGATCCCGCGGAGTCAGGGGGACCCGGTATTCGCCGGTCCAACAGGCGTTGCAGTAGCTGTCGGGAGGGCCGCTGACGGAGGCGAGCATGCCTTCGAGGGAGAGGTAGGCGAGGCTGTCGGCTTCGATGAAGCGGCGGATCTCGTCGACGGTGTGGCGGGAGGCGATCAGCTCTTCGCGGGTGGGGGTGTCGATGCCGTAGTGGCAGGGCCACTGGGTGGGCGGGGCGGAGATGCGGACGTGGATCTCGGCGGCGCCGGCTTCGCGGACCATGCTGACGATCTTGCGCGAGGTGGTGCCGCGGACGATCGAGTCGTCGACCAGGACCACCCTCTTGCCGGCGAGGAGCTCGCGGACGGGATTGAGCTTGATGCGCACGCCGAAGTTGCGGATCGACTGCTTGGGCTCGATGAAGGTGCGGCCCACGTAGTGGTTGCGGGTGAGGCCGAATTCGAGCGGCAGGCCGGACTCCCGGCTGTAGCCCATGGCGGCGAAGAGGCCGCTGTCCGGCACCGGCACCACGATGTCCGCCGGGGTCGGCGCCTCGCGGGCGAGGCGGGCGCCCATGCGGAGACGGGACTGGCCGACGGAATCGCCGAAGATGCGGCTGTCCGGCCGCGCGAAGTAGACGTGCTCGAAGACGCAGCGCGCCGGTTGGACGCTCTGCTGAAGACGGTAGCTCTCCACCTTGCCGCCGCGCGAGACGACCACCTCGCCAGGCTCCAGCTCGCGCACCATCTTGGCGTCCAGGAGATCGAAGGCGCAGCTCTCCGAGGCGAAGCAGGCGGAGCCTTGGCGGTCGCCGAGGAGCAGCGGGCGGAAGCCGTGGGGATCGCGCGCCGCGATCACGCAACTGTCGGTGATGAGGAGCAGCGAATAGGCGCCGCGCACCTGCTCGAGGGCGATCATGAACGACTCGACGACGTCCATCCGCGGCGCCCGGGCCATGAGGTGGAGGATCACCTCGGTGTCGCTCGTGGTCTGGAAGATCGAGCCCTCGGCTTCCAGGCGGTCGCGGATCTCGTTGGGGTTGGTCAGATTGCCGTTGTGGACGATCCCGAGCTGGCCCATCGAGGTCTTGACCATGATGGGCTGCGCGTTGGAGATCACGCTGGAGCCGGCGGTCGAGTAGCGGGTGTGGCCGATCGCCCGCGGGCCGGGCAGCGCCGCCAGCACGTGCGGCTTGAAGACGTCCGACACGTGCCCCATGCCGCGCTGGAGATGGAGCTGGCGGCCGTCCCAGGAAACCATGCCGGTGCTCTCCTGGCCGCGGTGCTGCAAGGCGTAGAGCCCCAGATAGGTCAGGTTGGCCGCGTCGTCACAGCCGTCGATGCCGAAGATTCCGCACATAGAGGTTTCTTCCCAGGATTAAAGTCCAAGCGCGCGCGGCAGCGCCGTCGACCAGATCTCGTGCAGCGCGGCGACCGGCGCTCTCAGGATGTCGCTGCCGGAACGGACGACCAGCTCGCCGCCGCCGGTCTCACCCAGATCGAGCGCCGGCACGCCCGCTTCCTCCGCGGCGGCGAGCACGCGATCGGCCTGCGCCGGCGCGCAAGCCACGATCGCCCGCGCCTGGGACTCGGAGAAGAGGTCCGCGCCTTCGAAGGGCACGGCGACCGCGGCTCCCATGCCGCGGCCGAGGCAGGACTCGGCCAGGGCGATCAGGAAGCCTCCTTCGGACAGATCGTGCGCGGTGCGGATCAGGTTGTCGGCGATCAGCCCGCGCAAAAGCAAGGCGAGGCGCAGCTCGGCATCCAGATCCACCTCGGGCGGCCGGCCCTGCTCGATGCCGTGCAGCAGGCGCAGATAGGCCGCGCCGCCGAATTCCGGACGCGTGCGGCCGAGGAGCACGATGCGGTCCCCCCGGTGCAGGAAATCAGACGAGGGCAGATTCGCCACCGCGGGGACGACCCCCACCATGCCGACCGTTGGGGTCGGGTAGATCGACTGCCCCTCGGTCTCGTTGTAAAAGGAGACGTTGCCCGAGATGACCGGCACGCTCAAGGCGCGGCAGGCGTCGGACATGCCGCGGACCGCTTCGCGGAACTGCCACGAGACCTCCGGATTTTCCGGATTGCCGAAGTTGAGGCAGTCGGTGAGACCGACCGGCTCGGCGCCGGCGCAGGCCAGGTTGCGCACCGCCTCGGCCACCGCCTGCATGCCGCCGCGCCGCGGATCGAGGTAGCAATAGACCGGGTTGACGTCCGACGTCATGGCAATCCCGGCCGGCGTCCCCTTGAGCAGCAGGACCGCGGCGTCGCCGCCCGGACCGCGGACGGTGTTGGTGCGCACGGTGTGGTCGTACTGCGTCCAGATCCACGCCTTGCTGGCGAACTCCGGATGGCCGAGGAGCTTTTCGAGGCTGCCGCGCAGACCTCCCACCCCTCCAACATCATCCGGCGACGGCACCTCGGGAGCGCGCCAGCGCTCGGCCAGATCGGCGGGCTCGGCGACGGGCCGGCGGTAGACCGGCGCCTCCTCGGTGAGCGGCTGGATGGGGATGTCCGCCACGATACCGCCCTGCCACTGGAGGACGGCGCGGCCGGTGTCGGTGATCTCGCCGATCGACGCCACCTCGAGGCCCCAGCGGCGGAAGATCTTCGCCAGCTCCTCTTCCCTGCCGCGCTTCGCCACCAGGACCATGCGCTCCTGGGACTCGGAGAGCATCATTTCGTACGGGGTGAGGCCGGGCTCGCGCAGCGGCACGCGGTCGAGATCGAGGCGCAGGCCGGTGCCGCCGCGGCCGGCCATCTCGAAGGTCGAGCTGGTCAGGCCGGCCGCCCCCATGTCCTGGATGGCCACGATGGCGTCGGTGCGCATGGCCTCCAGGCAGGCTTCGAGGAGGACTTTCTCGGTGAACGGATCACCCACCTGCACGGTCGGCCGCTTTTTTTCACTGCCTGCATCGAACGACTCCGAGGCCATGGTGGCGCCGTGGATGCCGTCGCGGCCGGTGCGGCTGCCGGCGTAGAGGACCGGATTGCCGGCGCCGCTGGCGCGGGCGAGGAAGATCTCGTCGTGATGGGCGATGCCGAGGGCGAAGGCGTTGACCAGGATGTTGCCGTTGTAGCAGCGGTGGAATCCGGTCTCGCCGCCGACGGTCGGGATGCCGACACAGTTACCGTAGTCGCCGACGCCGCGCACCACACCGTCGATGAGGAAGCGCATGCGCGGCGCGTCGATCTCGCCGAAGCGCAGGGAGTCCATGCAGGCGATGGGGCGCGCGCCCATGGTGAAGATGTCGCGCAGGATGCCGCCGACGCCGGTCATCGAGCCCTGGTAGGGCTCGATGAAGCTCGGGTGGTTGTGCGACTCCATCTTGAACACCGCCACCCAGCCGTGCCCGATGTTGACGATGCCGGCGTTCTCGCCCGGCCCCTGGACGACGTGCTCCCCGGCGGTGGGGAATTCGCGCAGGTAGACCTTGGAGGACTTGTACGAGCAGTGCTCGGACCACAGGGCGGAGGTGATGCCGAGCTCGGTCCAGCTCGGATCGCGGCCGAGGATCTTCTTCAGGCGCTCGAATTCCTCCGCCGTCATGCCGTGGCGCTTGAGGACCTCCGGCGTGATCGTCGCCGCCGCTTCCTGGAGCACGGTCATCGCAAGGCTCCCATCCCCGCTTCGACGGCACCGGCGAAAATCGCGAGGCCGTCGGTGTTGCCGAGGATGCCCTCCGAGCAGCGCTCCGGATGCGGCATCAGGGCGAGCACGTTGCCGTGTGCGTTGCAGATGCCGGCGATGCCGCGCGCCGCGCCGTTGGGATTCGCCGCCGCCGTCACCGCGCCTTCGGGCGTGCAGTAGCGGAAGACCACCTGGCCGGCGGCCTCCAGGCGGTCGAGGGCCGCGGGGGTGTCCTCATAGTTCCCTTCGCCGTGGGCGATCGGCAGGCGCAGCACCTGCCCGACGCGCAGATGGCGGGTGAAGGGGAGATCGTTGCGCTCCACCCGGAGATGGACGTCCTTGCACTGGAAGCGCAGGTCGGCATTGCGGCGCATGGCGCCCGGCAGGAGGCCCGCCTCGAGGAGAACCTGGAAGCCGTTGCAGATCCCCAGGACCAGGCCGCCGGCCTCGGCGTGGCGCTTGACCGCGGCCATCACCGGCGACAGGGCGGCGAGAGCGCCGGCGCGCAGATAGTCGCCGTAGGAAAAGCCGCCCGGCAGGACGATCAGCTCGCACTCCTGGAGCGTCTCGTCCTGGTGCCAGAGGAACGTCGCCTCCTGTCCCAGGACGTGCTTCAGGACGTGATAGACGTCGTGGTCGCAGTTGCTGCCCGGGAAGACGACGACGCCGCACTTCACGGCTTGTCTCCGGCGAGGATCTCCACGGAATAATCTTCGACGACCGTGTTGGCGAGCAGCTTCTCGCACATCTCGCGCAGCTCGCGGTCCGCCGCCGCCGGATCGTCGGTGCCGAGCTGGATCTCGAAGCTCTTGCCGGCGCGCACGTCCTCGACGCCGGGGAAGCCGACGCGGGACAGGGCGTCGCGGATCGCCTTCCCCTGCGGGTCGAGGATCTCGCGGCGCGGATAGACAGTCACTCGTGCCTTCACTCAGGTTACCTCCAGCCAGGGGGTCGTATGGAACTGCTCGGTGACCGCCATCCGCGCCGAGCAGCGCTCCCGGTCCAGGACCTCTCCGATCGCCGCTGCGGCGAGGGCGGGCAGGTTGTTGGTCTGGGAGAGATGGTAGAGAGCGACCCAGCGCAGGCGGTCGCTGATCAGCTCCGGCAGGCCTTCCGCCGCCTCCCGGTTCGACAGATGGCCGTGGCGCCCGGCCACCCGCTGCTTCAAGGCCCAAGGATACGGACCGTTGCGCAGCATGTCGAGGTCATGGTTGGTCTCCAGGGCCAGGACGTCGACGTCGCGCAGGCGCCCCCAGGCGAGACTGGTGCGGCAGCCGGCGTCGGCCACCAGGCCGAAGCGGCGCCCGAGCCCGTCCTCGACCACGAAGCCCACCGGCTCTCGGGCATCATGCGGCAGCTTGAACGGCTCGATCTGGAAGCCCGAGACCTCGCGCGGCTCACCGGAGCGCAGCACCACGGCCGACTTGGCGCGCAGCTCGCCGAGCCGGCTGCCTTCCAGCGTGCCGGCGGTGGCGAGGATCGGCACCTTGTATTTCTTGGCGAAGTGGTCGGCGCCCTTGCTGTGGTCCTGGTGCTCGTGGGTGAGGATGAGCGCCGAGATGCTCTTGGGATCGACGCCGATCAGCGCCATGCGCTTCGCCAGCTCCTTGCACGAGAATCCGGCGTCGAGGAGGATGCGCTTCCCCCCGGACTCGATGACGATCGCGTTGCCGCCGCTCCCCGATCCCAGGATGCCGATCCGCAGCGGGGGGCCGGGACGAGGCGCCGGGAGCGGAGGCATGGCCGGCGCTCCGAAATCGAAGGCTGCCTGCGTCCAGGCGCTCTCCGGGCGTGCTGTCTGGGGGGATTTCTTGAAGCGTTGGAACGGGGCGAGCACCGCAAGGGAAAGGTATCACAAAGTCGAAGACCCCTAGAGCTTGTATTCCTTCCCCTGCTCCAGGAACTCGATGTCCGGGTTGTGGAGCTGCTTGACCTCTTCCTTGATCTTGGCGACGCAGGGCGGCTTCAGGTGGTGGAGGAGGACGGGGACTCCCCGCTTCTCCAGCTTGCGCAGCTCGGACTCCAGGGTCCGCGGCGTGAGATGGAGCGAGACGTCGGCCACCTGCTGAAGGGAATTGTCGAAGCTGGTGTCGATGCACACCGCCTTGAGGTTGGGCGTGCGGTTGGCGACCTCCCAGAAGCGCTGGGTCGGTCCGGTGTCGCTCGACCAGAGGATCGCGGCGCCGTCCTGCTCGATGAGAAAGCCGTGGGTCGGCACCAGGTGGTCCACCGCGATCGGCGTGAAAGAGACGCCGTCGATCACCACCGTCTGCTCGGTCTCGAATTCCCGGAACCGCATCGCCGGCAGCAGATGATTGGGCAGCCGCGTGAAATCCGGCCAGGTGTCATTGTTGAAGAGGTGCTTGCGGATGGCGTAGACCGTCGGCGAGGAGGCGTGGATGTCGATCGCCCGGTCGCCCTTGCCGTAGACGTTCTCGATGAAGAACGGCAGCGAGTTGGTGTGGTCCATGTGGGAGTGGCTGAGGAGGATCGAGCGCACGTCGACCTGCTCCTCGATGGACAGGGCCTGCGAGAGGGAGCCCGCGTCGAGAGCGATGGTGCCGTTGATCAAAAGGCAGGTCATCCGGCACTCCAGACTTTCCCCGCCATAGCCCCCTAGGACCCGGATGAGCATATATTGAGGAGATTGTATCTGTCCTGTTACCAAAAGAACAAGCGGGGGGCGGCGGCTTCCCGGGTGGGAAGCCGCCGTGGGCTGGAATCAGAACCGCGTGCCGATCCAGAAGGCCGTGCGGAAAGTGCCCGCGTCCTTGAGGTCCGTCTCCTTCGCGAAGTCCCAGTTCAGATCGAACCCCAGGAACTGGACGGTGATGCCGTAGCCGTAGGCGGCGACGGCGTCCTTGAGCCGGTTCTCGTTCGAATCGTAGAACTGGAAGGACTGGAAGTCGTTGAACCAGGCGCCGCCGACGTCGAGGAAAACGTTGCCGCGGATCCCCCGGAAGTTGAGGATCGGCGTCGCGAGCACGTCGATCATGGGGAAGCGGTACTCGATGTTGGCGAAGAAGCCGCGGTCGCCCACGATGGAGCGGTAGTCGGTGCCGCGGATGGTGTCCAGGCCGCCGAAGAAGACCAGGTTCGGCTTGTTGCCCGTGCTGGCGGCGGCGAAGAGGCGCAGGGCGAGGTTGCTGCGCAGCGACACCGGGACGTACTGCCGGGCGTCGAGCGTGCCGCTGGCCATCAGCGTGCCGCTGTTGTCCAGGTCCGGCGCGTAGAGAGCGTCGAAACGCCAGCGATGGCCGGTGATCGGCCCCCAGTCGGCGGCCTGGGTCGTGTCGCCGGCGAGCGCGCCCGTGACGACCGGGAAATTGTCCTTGACCTTGACCAGGACGGGGACGAGGGTGCCGTCGGTCGCCCTCTGGACCTCCTGGTTGAAGTAGTCGCGGAAGATGTAGCCGGCGCCCAGCTCGGTCCGGTTGTAGAAAGAGAAGGGGTAGACCAGGGAGGCGATGGCGCCGGTCTGCCGGTAGGCGGTCTTGCCCTGGATGAGCCGGCCGGTGACCGTGTCCTGGCCGATGTAGAAGCTCCGGCTGTCGAACAGGCGCGCCGTCCACTGGAGGCGGCCGCTGAAGTCGGCGTAGATGATGTTGAAGTCCGAGAAGCTCTCCACGGAGCTCAGGTCCGCGAGGATGCGGCGGTCGCCCAGATAGTCGGAGAAGGAGAGCAGCACGCGGCCCAGGTAGGTCTGGTTGCTGTCGACGCCGATGAAGGTCGAGGCGTCCTCGAGGAAGAACTTGCGGCCGCCGTAGCGCTCCTTGTTGGCGTCGTCGAGGGTGACCTGGATGTCCGGCTCGAAGTGCGTCATGTCCTTGGCCAGCGTCGGCTCGGTCGGGATCCTGGAGGCCTGGGCTTCCTTGACCGGCTGGTCGATCTCGCTGGTGTAGAGGTCCATCCGGCCCTTCCAGTAACCGGTGAAGACCAGGCTCTCCTTCTGGTTGGCGAGGTCGCGGAGGACCGTCGGCATGAAGGCGCCGGTGACCACGTTGGTGTACTGGCGGATCTCGCCGCCGGCGAGGTCGAGGCTGTAGATGTTGTCGCGGCCGTCGCGGTCGGAGGTGAAATAGACCCGCTTGCCGTCCGGCGAGAAGAGCGGATCGTTCTCGTTCGAGTCTCCCGAGGTGAGCTGGAAGCGCTGTCCCGGAGTGTCGACGGGCGAGCGGAAGATCTTGGCGTAGCCGTTGCCCACCACCGAGATGTAGACGATGGACTGGCCGTCCGGCGAGAAGACCGGGGCGCCGTCATAGACGTCGTCGTTGGTGAAGTGGCGGAGCTTGGCGCTCTCCACTTCGAGCAGAAAGATGTCGAACTTGCCGGCCTCGTTGCCCGAGAAGGCGATCGTCTTGCCGTCGGGGCTCCAGGACGGAGCGTACGGCTGCTCGATGGTGCCCATGTCGACGATCCGCTTCACGCCGCCGTTGAGGACGTCGATGAGGAGGAGGCTGCGCGCCTTCTCGCGCTTGGCGAAGATGGCGATGGTGTTGCCGTCCGGCGAGAAGGAGAGGTCGCGGCCGAAGGCGCGCCCGAGGGCGAGCTCCTGCGCCGCCAGGTACTGGTAGTCGTTGGAGTACCCCTTGGTGAGGTTGCGCAGCAGGTGCCGCTTCTTGCCGTCGAAGAGGACGACGTCGATGTCGCCACGGTAGCTGGAGAGGGCGGCCACCAGGTCGCCCGAGGGCGAGGCCGCGGGCGAGGTGACCCAGGCGCCCGAGGCTTCGTTCCCCTCTTCCTCGATGCGGAAGCGGCGGCCGAAGTCGCCCGGCTCTCCGGTCTCGAGGAGCTGGGCCAGGTACTTCTTGCGCAGCCAGCGGCGGAATTCGGCGTCGAAGTCCTCCGGGTCCATCTTGAAGGCCCGCTGCACCGCCCGGTCCACCCGCGAGCCGATGGTGTTGCGGATCTCATAGAGGAAGTCGAGGAAGCCTTCCTTCCCCCAGCGCTCCTCCACGAAGTCGAACACGGCGTGGCCGTAGCGGTAGGCGAAGAAGCCGCCGAAGTCCCGCTTGATGGAGGGGATCTGGTCGTTGACCACGGCGTCGCGCAGGAACATCTTGTCGCGCGCGCTCTCGTCCTTGGCCATGTAGCTCGCCATGCCCTCCATGAACCAGGTCGGCGGGCCGGTGGCGACCGCCTTGGCCAGGCTGCCCTGGAAGAGCATGTGGTACTGGAAGATGTGGGTCAGCTCGTGGAGGATGAGCTGCATCAGATTGGGGTCCGGCACGTCGACCGGCAGCACCATGCGGAAACGCGCCGGGCTGGCGAAGGCGCCGACGCCCTCGGGGATGAAGTTCAAGATGACGTTGTTCTGCTCGAACGCCGAGTGGGTGGCGTAGTAGATCAGCGGGATGGGGTCCTTGATCTGGAAATTGAAGTCGCGGGAGAGCTGGTCATAGGCGCTCTCCGCGAAGGAGACGATCTTCTGGAGGAGCACCTCCTCGCCGGGGTAGTAATAGACATTGAAGTGCGGCGAGTGGTAGATCGACCATTTGAAGCTCCGGTACTGGACCTTGTTCTTGCCGAAACCCTCGCCATTCCACTGCGGCTCGATCTGCGCCGCGGCGGGATGGAGGGGGACGAGCAACGCCCCGAGCACCAGGGCGAGGAGGATCAAGGGACGGATCGATGGGCGGACCGATGGGCGGATCAACGAGACCTCCTTTGGGCCTTAATTGGTGAAGAGGATGCGCGTGGCCTCGACTTCTTTCTGGGTGAACACGTTGAGAATCTTGTCCTCCAAGGAGAGGAGGTTCTCGAACATGCCGGCCAGCGGGTCCGCGCTCTCGCCCTCAAAATTCTGGAAGTCCTTGAAATTATCCTGATACAAAAGCGCTCCGGTCTTCCCATCATAGACCTGCATCAGAATGTCGTACTGAAAACCTGTCTGCTCGACGAGGACCTGGCGGTAGTAGGTGCGGCCGTTGAACGGGGAGACGTACTCCTCCGTGCGGTAGCCGGTGCGGTCCTGGACGTCGAAATCGAGGCCGCCGCTCAGGATCATGTCGGCCTGGGTGCGCTCGCCCAGGGCGCGCCAGAAGTCCTGCTGTTTGGCGAGCTGGGCGAGGTCGTAGACCGGATAGTCCACCGGCCCGGGATCGATGACCTTGAGCGAGGTCTCCCGCCGCAGGACCTTGAGCAGGTAGCGGGCGAACTCTTTCTGGACGTCGATGTCGCGCCGCTGCGCGCGCTGCTCTTCGCCTTCCTTGCTGACCACGATGAAGGGGACGACGGCGACGGAGCTCCGCCCCTGCAGATTGAGGCGGGCGCGCTGCGGCAGCTTGAGATGGACCTCGATCGAGCCCGCGTGCGCAGGCTGCGCCGGCAGGGCGGCTGCCGCCACGGCGAGCGTCAGGAGGGCCGCGTTGATCAAGGGACGCCAGGGACGCCAGAGACTGCTGAGTTTCATCGATTCCTCCTCGGAGCTCTCGAACGATTCACCCGGGCGCGCTCACCGCGCAGGGGGCGGCGGCGGCCCGGGGGTCGCCGGCTCGGGGGTGCCGACCGGGTCGCCGACGGGCGCGGGCGGCGTCTCCGGACGCCGGGGTCCCGGTGCCGTGGCGGTCCCGGTGAGACCGGCGGCCGGCGTGGCTGTCGCCGCGCCCTTGAAGCCTTGATAGAACTCGACGAAGCGGGCGTAGTTGGCGCGCAGGTCCTTGCTGTTCGGGTCCAGCTTCAAGGCCTTCTTGTAATAGCTCAGGGCCTTGTCGTAGTCGCCGGCGGCCTCGCTGGCGACCCCGAGGTTGCTCTGGATCCGCGGATTGTCCGGCTCGAGGCGCTCGGCCTGCTGGAAGCGGAACATCGCCTCGCTCCACAGGCCCCTCTTGGCCATGTCCACGCCGAAGGCGAGCTGGCTGGAAGGCTTGTCGGGACGTCCGTAGTGATTGCCACAGGCCAGCAGGAGAGGCAGGGCGAGCAGGGACACGGAACACAGACGGATGGATGGGCGCATTCAAGTGGCTCCGGTGTGGCTCCGAAGGGAGGGGAGCAGGGTAGGAAGTGCCGGGGGCATCATCGCCATTTTTCCGAACGGCTAGTATACACAACCCACCTGGGGGAGACTGGAGCAAACATGACGACCGACACCCGGACCGCGACGTACCGTGCCCTGCGCATCGCCCTCAACGCCGCGCCGCACCTCTCCCGCACCGCCGCCTACAAGCTGGCGCGCGACCCGGCCCGCTGGCTGGAAGCCGGCGGCGGGCTCGCCGAGCCGCCCGACCATCTCGCCACCGCGCTCGGCGTGCCCGCCGCCCAGATGGAGAAGGCCCTGGGCATCGCCGCCAAGGCCGGTGCCCTGGCCGCCCGCGAGCTGGCCACGGCGGAAGGCCTCGGCGCGCGCATCCTCCTCGAAGAGGACGCCGATTATCCCCAGGTCCTGCGCCAGCTCGACGCGCCGCCGCCGGTCCTCTACGTCCGCGGCACCCTCTACCCGCCGGAGCCCGCCGGTCCGGCGGTCGCCATCGTCGGCTCGCGCCGTGCCGACTCCTACGGCGAGGAGGTGGCCGACCTCTTCGCCCGCACCCTCGCCGCCGCCGGCATCACCGTGGTCTCCGGCTTCGCCCACGGCGTCGACGCGGCGGCCCACCGCGGCGCCCTCGCGGCGGAGGGAGGGACGACCCTCGCCGTCCTCGGCTGCGGCCTGGGCGTCGACTATCCCCGCGGCCACGCGCGCCTGGCCGACGAGATCGCCGAGCGCGGCGCCCTGCTCAGCGAGTTTCCCTGCGGCCAGTCCCCGCGCTCCTGGCACTTCCCCGTCCGCAACCGCGTGATCGCCGCCCTCGCCGCCGGCACCCTGGTGGTGCAGGCCGCGCCGCGCTCCGGCTCGCTGGTCACCGCGCGCCAGGCCCTCGACCTCGGCCGCGAGGTGTGGGCCGTGCCGGGACGGATCTTCGACGAGCGCTCCCTCGGCCCCAACGCCCTGATCCGCGACGGCGCCACCCTCGTGCAGCATCCGCGCGACATCCTGGAAACTCTGCAGCCGGCTCACCCCACGCGCGATCATCAACAGAGTCTGTTCCCCGCCGCCCCCGAAGCGTTCAAAGAGCCCGACAGCCTCGCCGGCCAGATCCTCGCCGCCCTCCCCCCCGGCGCCGTCCGCCTCCCCGAAGAGATCGCCGCCGGCCTCGGCACCCCGGTGGACGGCGTCCTCGGCGCTCTCCTCGAGCTAGAGCTGGGCGGCTGGGCGCGGCGCCACCCGGGCGGAGCCTATGGGCGGGGGTGAGGGGCGCCACCACCGTAAGCCCGGTCACATCAAGGCTGCCGCGAGATCAATCGGATCTGCAAGCGCTTGGGACCACGCCTCGCGTGAAAGCAGGCCAGCACGACCGTCTTTCCTCCATCGGAAAGATAGTAGAGGGCGTAAGGAAAGCGGTGCAATGGAGCCCGCCGGATTTCATCTCTCACCCGCGGGAAACGCAGAGGCATCTCCTCCACGACCGCGAGAACCTCGCGAGCGGCGGCGAGAAAGTCGCTACCCAACCCCTGGCCGGCGCTTCTCGTACCAGGCGCGCGCTCTACGGATATCTGCTTGGGCCTCGGGCCAAAGGAGCAGCTCCGGCGTCATGCGCCGGTTTTCTCGATCGCTTCCAGAGCCTCGCGCCAGGGAGCTCCGGCCTCCGGATTTTTCCGGTAGGCGGCGAGGCGGCGGTCGAGCTCCGCGGCCTGCGCCTCGGTGAGGGGCAGACTCTCCGGCTGATCCGCGAGGCTCTCCCAGAGCTCGTCTGCGAGCTCCACCCGTTCGACTGGGGTCAGGTGGCTGAAGTCGAAGTGCGGCTTGCCCATGGACATGGATTCTACTTGAGGAAACGCCCTGAGAGGAATGAGCAACGCCCTCACCCCTTCATGACCGTGTCGGCGCGCAGGAACCAGAGCTCGAAACGAGGCGGGCGTTTGAGGTCCAGCGCTTCCTGGACGGCGCGGACATAGGCGGCTCCCTGGGGGGCGTAGGCGGCGGCGCGGCGCTCGAGGTCGGCGGGGTTGGCGACGTCGTCGGTCTTGTAGTCGGCGATGACGATCTCGCCGGTGGCCGGATCGCGGTAGAGGAGGTCGATGGCGCCGGTGACGACGCCGACCGGCGAATGAGGACCTTTCCCGGGCGGGATCAGGACGGGGAGCTCGCGGGCGAGGACGCTGTCGCGCAGGTTTCGCAGGCGCTGGAGGAGAGTGCCGGCGGCGAAGTGGTCGAGGAGGTCGGCGGCGCGGGGGAGGGCTTGCTCCAGGACGTCGCCGCGGGCGAGGGCGGTGAGGTAGGCGGGGAGGAGGGCGCGCTGGCGGTCGCGCTCGGCGGCGGGCTCGGCGGCGAGGTCCCACTCTTCCAGGGCGCGGTGGACGGCGCCTCCGGCGGCCATGGCGGCGTCGCGGTCGAGGGGCGCGGCCTCACCCCCCTGGCCCCCCTCTCCCATCGCCCTCCCCTCCCCCGGGAGAGGGGGGGAAACTGACTCCTCCCCCAATCGGCGCTCGGCTTGCTGCTGGCGGAGGAGGTCGTGGGCTTCTTCGGAGGCGGCTCCTCCGTAGGGGCGGGCGCTACGAGCTTCCGCGGCGAGGCGGTCGGCGCTCAGAGCGATGGATGTCCTCGCGATCTCTGCGGGGGAGGGCAGGTCCGATCCGGAGTCGCCGTTGGTCGAGTAACCGGCGGGCTCGTCGCGCAGCGCCGGGGAGAGGGCTGGAAATTTCCAGAGGGCTCCGGCGGGATCGGCGACAGACGGCTCGGCTCTCTCCCAGAGCGCGATCAGCGAGTCGGTGGGACGGTCCGGACGGGAGAGGAGAAGATCGAGATGGGTGCGCGCCTGCTCGGCGGGCTTCGCCTCGGGCTCTTCCGGCCAGATCGCGGCGAGGACGACGCGGTCCTTGGCGCGGGTCATGGCGACGTAGAGGGTGCGAACTCTCTCCGCGGCCTCGACGCGGGCGCGCTCGGCTTCGACCCGGTCGTAGCCCAGGGTGGGCGCGCCGAAGAGGCGGATCTCGGTGCGCCCGTCGTCCAGGCGGCCGGCCTCGGTGCGCGGACCCCCGTCTCCCGAGGACTGCTTGTGGAGCTGCACGAGGTAGACGTGCTGGAAGTCGAGCCCCTTGGCGCCGTGGATGGTCATCACCTGGACCGCGTCCTCGGCGCCGTCCTGCGGCCTCCCTTCTTCGGCGTCCTTGGCCTCGGCGATGCTGCGGCGCAGGGCGCGCAGGATCGCCGTGGTGTCGCCGCCGCCGCTCTCGATGGCGGCGAGGAGCTGGCGGAAGAAGCGGTCGAGGTTGGCGAGGCGGTAGGAGCCGAGGTAGCGGGCGGCCTCGACGGCCTCGGGCAGGAACAGCCGGCGCAGCTTTTCGACGAAGACGTCCGCCGGCTCGCTCTCGAAGGAGCCGCGGAGGATGGCGAGGTTTTCGAGCGCGGCGAGGAGGCCTTTCTCCCAGCCGCGCAGAGCGGCGAGGCCCGGGATGCCGGCGGGCAGCTCTTGGGCGGCCTCCGCGACGACGGTGCGGAGGGTTTCGAGAATGGCAGCGCCCGCGCTCCCGGTGAGCTCCGTCACCAGCTTCGGAAACTCCCGCCGCCAGAGAGGGACGAGGCCGGCGTCGGGCACGCCGACCAGGGCGGAGCGGAGAACGGTGAGCAGGGCCAGATGGTCGCCGGGATCGATCACGGCGCGGACCAGGGCGGCGGCTTCGATGACCTCGCGGCGGCGGTAGTACTGCTTGTCGCGGCCGACGACGAAGGGGACGCGGGCGCGGCGGAGGGCTTCGAGATAGGTGTCCAGGTCGCCGGTGCCGCGAAGGAGGAGCGCCACCTCTTTCCATGGCACGTTTTCGGTGTCGTGGAGCCCGCGGACGTCGGCGGCGAGCGCCGCGGCTTCCAACTCGGCGGCTTCGACGGCGGAGGTCTTGCCCCGCCCGCCCTGCTCGCTCTTCTTCCAGGAGATCCAGTGCTCGACGGGGGCGCGGTCGCCGCGGCGGAACTCCGCGTCGGCCTGGCGGCGCTCGCAGGCGAGGAGCGGCTCGAAGGCGGGCTGGAGACCGGGGCGGGCGAGCATCACCGGCCCGATCACGCGCGCCACCTCGGTGAGGATGGCCGGCACCGAGCGGAAGTTCTCGACCAGCGACATGACCTCGCCGCCGTGCTTGCGGGCGAGGTCGACGAAGCCGTCGTAGGCGCGCAGATCGGCGTTGCGCCAGCCATAGATCGACTGCTTGGGATCGCCGACCAGGAAGAGCCCGGGGCGCTCGTCGCGCGGACCGTCGAGGGCGATCCAGCGCAGGATCTCGCACTGCACGCGGTCGGTGTCCTGGAACTCGTCGACCAGGAGCTGGTCGATGCCGCGGCGGACGCGGGCGCGCACCTCGGGATGGCGGGCGAGCAGGGTCTCGGCGCCGGTGAGGAGCGAATCGAAGGTGGCGATGCCCTGCGCACGCAGGCCGCGCTCGACCTGAGCGAGGAGCGGCGCGAGGGCACGGCGGCCGGCGCCGAGCAGCTCGGGATCGACGCGGCGCAGGTGCTCGAGGAGGCGGCCGAGGTCGCCGGCGCAGTCGGTGAGGAGAGCCTGCACGTCGCCCAGGAGGGCCTGCTCGGTGGCGCTCCGCTTGCCTTTGCCCCAGTCGCGCAGATGATCGGTGAGCTTCTCGGGCAGCAGCTCGTCCACCCACTCGCGCAGGATTTCGATGGTGGGCGCAGGCTCCTTGCCATGCAGGCGGACGATGAGGACGCCGAGGCCGCTCTCGGCGGCGCGGGCGTTGCGGATCCGGCCGGCCGGTCCCATGAGACGGGGGACGAGGAGGCTGTGGACCGACTCGCAGGCGGCGGCGAGGCGCTCGGCGAAGGCGCGCACGGGCAGGGGTCCGAAGGGGTCTTCGCGCAGAGCGGCGGACGGCAGGCCGGCCTGTGCCAGGGCGATGAGCGCCTCGATGATCTCCTGCGGCCCGAAGCCGCGCACGGCGAGGATGAAGAGATCGGGATCGCCCGGCGTGCCGTAGCCCTGGCGCAGGCCGGCATCGACCGCTTCGCGGACGACCTCTTCCAGAAGGCGGCCTTCGGCGTCGACCTGCAAGCGCGGATGGACGCCGGCCTCCAGGGGATGCTCGGCGAGGAGGCCGAGGCAGAAGGCGTGGATGGTGCGCACGGCCAGGTAGTCGAGAGAGCCGAGGAGGGCGCGGGCGCGGGCGGCGACCTCGGGCAGAGCGGGCAGGACCTCGGCGTCGAGCCAGTCCGGCAGCGGTCCGCCGGCGGCCAGCTCGCCCAGCTTTTCCGCCGCCCGCGATGCCATCTCGGCCGCCGCGGCCTCGGTGAAGGTGATGGCCACGACGCCGCGCAGCACCTCCGCGGCGGTGCGCTCCGGGCTCGCCTCCCCTTCCGGCCGCAGGGCCGGCCGCGCCGCCGGCCGCGCCGCCCGCAACGCCAGCACGCGCTCCCAGCCGACGCCCAGGGTCCAGGCGAGGAGGCGGCCGATGAGAGTGGTCGTCTTGCCCGTGCCGGCGCCGGCCTGGAGGATGAGCGGCCGGTCGAAACGGCGCTGCGCCTCCCGCCGCGCCGCCCGGTCGTCGGCGCGCAGAGTCGCCTCGGGATCTATCTCAGAAGGGGCAGCGCCAAAACGGCCGACGATCACGCGGCCGGTCACGCTTCCCCGCCCCCCTTCTGATCCTCCGCAGGGTTTTCGATGGAGGCCGCCTTCTCCCGGCTCTCCTTGGCCGGCAGGCGCCAGACGGTGAGCAAGGCCTGATCGGCCGGAGCGAGCGCCTCCGGCTCCTCCCGCGCCTTCTCCGCCCAGGCGAAGAGCCGGTTGCGCGCGCCGGAATCCCCGCGCAGGCAGGCTTCGGCCACGGCACAGTAGGAGCAGCGTACGGGCTCGCTGCGGCCGGCCGGATCGACCATCCGCGGAAAGAAGCTCCCCGCGTCCCAGGCGCCGAAGACCGCCTGGACCGCGCGGTCGAAGGCGGCGGCGATCTCCCCGTCGTCCGGGGTCACCGCAAAGCCCCTGTCCTCCGCCTTCAAATCGGGGCGCAGATAGAGATACCGCCCGACGGCCTGCGGCTGACCCGATTCGCCGGCGGCGGCGAGGAGGTAGGCGGAGGCCTGGAGGTGGCTGCCGGCGCGCACCCGTTCGAGGAAATGGCGGCGGCGGACCTCCGGCTTGGTCGCCGAGGAGAGCGGCTTGCCGGTCTTGTAGTCGGTGAAGCGCAGGCCTGTCGATTCCTGGTCCACGCGATCGGCGCGGAAGCGGAGCGTACGGACCCGGCCCGCCGCGTCGTGGACGGTGACCTCGTCGCGGCTCTCGACGCGCAGCACCTGGAACGGCTCCCCGTCCATCCAGTCCGCAGCGCCCGCCGCCTCCACCAGGGGCCGCGCCCGTTCGGCCAGCGCCCGCGCCAGCTCCGGCATGCCGGTGATCCCCTCGGCGGCGAGCAGCTTCGCGGCGACGTCGAGCAGCAGGCGCTCGATCTCGTCCGCGGGAGGCCAGGGGACTGTCACCGGCCAGGTGCCGGGGTCGCCTTTTCCTCCCCCCTGGGCGGGAGGCGGTTGGGAAAGGGGGGAGGTTAGGAGGGGGGCGCCGACTTCGGGCAAAGCACTGGGAAATGAGGGCTTGTGGCCGTTCGCAGCGCCCCCCACCTGGCCTCCCCCCTGCTCCAACCCTCCCCCGCCCAGGGGGGAGGAACCCTCCACCCGTCCCAATTGATCTCTCGCCTCTCCGGCCGCCGCGCGGACGATCCGCTCCAGAGTCGCGTGCACGGTGTTGCCGAGCAGCAGCGGATCGGCGCCGGGGCGGGCCGCCAGAGGGTCCGGCGTCGGCTCGAGCTGGAGCAGGCGGCCGAGGAAGAGCTGCCAGGGACAGGCGGCCAGAGTCTCCAGATGGGTGACGAAGAGGTCCATGTGGCGCGGATCGGCGCCCGGCGCCCCGCTGCCGGCGCCGCCGGCGCCGCCGATAAATCCGAAGTAGGGACCCAGGCGCGCCCGGGCAGTGCGCCCGGCCGGCGTGCGCAGGTCGGGATCGAGCTCGTCGAGCACGGCGACGCGGACGGCGGCGAGCTCGGCATCCCCGAGAGCGATCGCCAGCACGGACCCGAAGTGGGACCGCGAAGCGTGCAGGGCGGCGATCACGGCGTGCTCGTCCGCCGGCCGTAGCGCGTGCGGCGTGCCGGCCGGGTCCGGCGCGTAGAGCTGGGGCGCCCGGGCGCCGGCGCGGAGGCCGCGCAGCAGCGGCGAGGGGGAGAGGGGCCGGCCGTCGGCGTCCGCCGCCTGCCAGGAGAGAGTCACCACCGGGCTCGCGGCGAGGAGCTGGGCGAAGAGATAGCGCTCCTCGTCGAAGCCGGCGCGCTTGATCGGCACGTCGGGGAGGACGCGGTGGAGGATGCGGCGCAGATCGTCCGGCAGGAGCGGGTCTTCATGCACGCCGCGGGGGAACTGGTCGCGGTTGAGGCCGACGACGAAGAGCTGCTCGAACGTACGGCCGCGCGCCTCCGTCACCGTCAGCACCTGGACGCCGCCGCCCTGGCCGCCGAGCGGCGCCGTGCCGACGTCGGCGAGGGCGCGCCCGAGGAGGGTGCGCAGCTCTTCGCGGGTGAGCGGAAACTCGGCGGGCACCTCGCGCTCCAGCTCGGCCAGCGCGGTGAGGATCGGCTTCGCGGGGTCGGAGGGATCGGAGCCCGGCCCCCACCCGAGATCCGTGGTGAGCAGCGCCCGGATGCGGCGGAAATGCTCGCCGGCCCGCGCCTCCTCCGGCCAGGCGGCGAGCCGCTCGCGCAGCCGGCCGGCGGAGCGGACCGCCGCGTGGATCTGCCGGCCGTCCACCCGCCGCCGGGCGGCGTACGTCTCCACCCCCTCCTCGCCGTCCCCCTCCTCAGCCTCGGCCTCGCGCAGTCCCTGGCGGATCGGCAGCGGATAGGAGCCGTCCTGGAGAAAAGCGTCCACCTCCAGCTCCGCCACGTCGCGGACGCGGCCGGCGCCCAGAGAATAGAAAGCCAGCCGGAGATCGACCAGGAGCCCGCCGAGGGGGACGCGGGAGCCGGGGCGGAAGGACGACCCCCGAGACGACAACGACCCCACCGCGTCAAGCCAGCGGTCCGCCGGCACCTCCTCGCCGCGGCGCAGCAGCTCCAGCACCGCACGCACCCGCCGTCCCGCCGGCTCCAGCGCGCCGCGCGCGCCGACGCCCGAAAACGGGACGCCCAGGCGGCGGAAATGGCGGGCCAGGGACAGCGCATACGGGCCGAGATCGCGGGCGACGACGCCGATCCCCTCCGGCCGCGCGCCGCCGTCGAGCAGCGCGCGCACCCGCCGGGCCACCTCCCGCGCCTCGGCCTCGGCCCCCACCGCGTCGAAGCGGTCGACCCGCGAAATCTCGGCGCTCCGCGCCACCGGCGGCGCCGGCACGAAGCGGGAGACCGCGCCGAGCCGCTCCGCGAAACGCGCCGTGAACGCCCGCTCCGCCCCGCCGCCGCCCGCCGGATCAGGAGGATGGTCGAGGATCAGGAGAGCGCCGCGGCGCAGCAGCGCCTGGAGGAGGTCCGTCGCCACCCCGGTGGCGTCGGCGAAGCCATGGATGACGATCGCCCGGGCCGGCAGGGCGTCGGGGTCGTCCGCGAGGATCTCGGCGGCGCGGCGCAGCAGCGTCGAGACCCGGCCGAGGCCGATCTCGCGCATCACCGCCTCCGTGCGCGCCGCCACCCGCACCAGGGACCGGGCACGCTCCACCTCCGCCTTGCCGCCCTGGAGCGGCCCGTCCGTCACCAGCGCCTCGTCCACCGCCTCGAACAGCTCGGGCTCCAGCCCCGCATCCAGAAGGTCGCGCACCGTCCCGGCGACCGCCGCGTAGCCGTCCACCAGATCGCCCAGCCCCTGCCGCAACGGCGGCTCGTTCCGCGCCAGCCGTTGCGCCACCACGTCGAAGAGCGGCATCCCCTGAGGCGCCGGCTCCCCCGCCCGCTCCAGCACCTCGAACGCCAGGCTGTGCAGCGTCTGGATCGTCACCCCCGCGATCGAACGCCCCCGGCCCCGCACCATCGCGCTCCCCACGTGCAGCCGCAGACTCCGCGAAGGCACCACGATCCGCACCGGCCGTCCCAACAGAGCCGGATTCTTCCGCGCCTCCGCCGCCAGCCCCTCCAGCCGGCCGAGCAACATCGCCTCCGCCGCGACAGCGCCGCGGGCGATCCGGACCTCACCAGGGGCATGCGGGGCGGCGGGAGGGATGAAGAGGCTGAGCTGCTGCGGCACGGGAGAAGGATATCGCGGAAGCCACCGCGACGATGCTATATTCCCGCCGCGTTCCCACTCGGCAGACACGAATTCTCGCTTCCAGGAACGCTATCTGTATGGATGAAACCAAGCGGATGTCGATCGAGGAAGCCTCGGATCTCTGGGACACCCAGAGCGTGGCGGATGTCGCCTCTCACGAAGTGGAGATCGAGTACGCGCCAATCGGGCACACGACCCTCGTCGCGATCGAGGATCACCTCCTGAAACGCCTGGCGGAAAACGCCCGGAAGCGGGGCGTTTCCGTGGAGACTCTGGTCAATCTACTGCTTCAGGAGAAAGTCACGGCCTGAGGTCGCGCATCTCGGATTCGAAGGGGAACACCTTATAGCGCCCCAGGTTGAGGAGAAACTCAACCCGGCTCATGTCCGCAAGCTCGGCGGCTCGTCCGGACGACAACCGCCCCAGCTCGTAGAGCTTGACGGCGGCCAGCTCTCGAATCTCCCGAGCGAACGAGGCCTCGTCCATCTTCTCGGCCAGCAGGACGGTCTCCGGAACGTCGATGACTAATTGGCGAGTCGACATGGAGAGAGTGTACAGCTTTGCTTCCCCTAGCTGCTGCGCTTGGACCGTCTCACTCCACCGTCTCACTCCTCAACTGTCTCACTTCTGACCGTCTCATTCCGCCGCAGTGATCCGGCGAGCGCCTGCCCGCGGACAGGTACCTCTGGATTCGAGAGCCGCGTCTGCCGATTCGCCTGCCGAGTCTTCGCGACGCGGAATCGGGCGGTCAGAATCGGCACGCGCAACGCTTGCACGGGGAAACGGGCTGCCCGGCCCGCCGCGCGGCACGGCGGCGCGGGGAAACGGGCGGTAGAATCCGCGAATCCGATCA